>DSLFR04102__coassemble_581_pt1 | contig 33520 bp, 30 predicted proteins | sample DSLFR04102__metabat2_high_PE_009 | metagenome-assembled genome bin DSLFR04102
GCTATGCTGTCTATTTTATTTTCCCTGTTGCACTTACAATGATAATCTGTCCACCTCCCCCGCAGGGGGAGGCAAGTGTACCGGCGTCAATTGCGGCAAAGTTTGTGGTAAGTCAAAGCCGCAGAAACGTTTATCTTACCACAAAGTATCTCTCTATTTACGGGCGTGCACTTGGCTCCCCCTGCGGGGGAGCTGGCGCGAAGCGCCTGAGAGGGGAGCAAAAAAGCGCCTGCGTGGCAGGCGCTTTGTGATGGTTTTGAGGAAAACGCAGGCATTTGTATAATTTTTGTGAAAATGAATTTTGAAAAAATCCGGTTTCTCCCGTTCCCAGGGGGAGGCCGGCAAACGAAAAGCGCCTGCTTGCGCAGGCGCCTTTCCTAATTTATGGGGGAAGTGGGATGATCGCGTAAATAAGATGCCCGGCGTGGTCACTTCGCGGTGTGGTAGCCGTCGGGGTTGTTCTTCTGCCAGTTCCAGCTGTCGGCGCACATGTCCTCGATGCCGTATTCGGCCACCCAGCCCAGCTCCCGCTTGGCCTTGGAGGGGTCGGCGTAGCATTCGGCGATGTCGCCGGGGCGGCGGGCCTCGATGACGTAGGGCAGCTTTTTGCCGCAGGCCTTTTCAAAGGCGTGCAGCACGTCCATGACGCTGTAGCCCTTGCCGGTGCCCAGGTTGCAGATGAAGAGGCCGCAGCCGGTCTCCAGCTTCTTGATGGCGCAGACATGGCCCCGGGCCAGGTCCACCACGTGGATGTAGTCCCGCACGCCGGTGCCGTCGGGGGTGGGGTAGTCGTTGCCAAAGACGTGGACCTTCTCCAGCTTGCCCACGGCCACCTTGGCGATGTAGGGCATCAGGTTGTTGGGGATGCCGTTGGGGTCCTCGCCGATCAGGCCGGACTTATGGGCGCCGATGGGGTTGAAGTAGCGCAGCACCGCCACGTTCAGGCTGGGGTCTGCCTTGCAGACGTCGGTCAGGATCCGCTCGGTGAACACCTTGGTGGTGCCGTAGGGGTTGGTGGTGTTGCCGGTGGGGAAGTCCTCGGTGATGGGGACGCTGGCGGGGTCGCCGTAGACGGTGGCCGACGAGCTGAACACAAAGTTGTGGCAGTCGTGGCGGCGCATGACGTCCAGGATGGTCAGGGTGCAGTTGAGGTTGTTGGAATAGTATTCGATGGGCTTGTGGACGCTTTCGCCCACGGCCTTGTAGGCCGCAAACTGGATGACGGCGGTGATGTCGGGGCACTCGCTGAAGATGTGCTCCACGTCGCCGGCCCGGGTCATGTCCGCCTCATAAAAGCGGAAGTCCTTGCCGGTGATCTGCTTGATGCGGTCCAGCACCACCGGGCAGGAGTTGTAAAAGTTGTCCGCGACGACGATGTCATACCCTGCGTTCAGCAGCTCGATGCAGGTGTGGCTGCCGATGTACCCGGCGCCGCCCGATACCAAAATTGCCATAACAAACCATCCTCTCGATCAATCGGTGACATTGCTTGTGCCGGGGCAGGTCCGCCCGGCGCTTCCTGTCTACAGGATACCGCATCCGGGCCGCGGATTCCATGCCCGGCGCGGCTTTGTAGATGTATTTTTGTTGCACATATCTTCGCGCCAGTTTGGCACTGCGCTGTTTTTATGCGTTTCAAAATGAAAGATAGGTGCATCCTCAGGCTTCGCCCATATCCTGTCCCACCAGGGCGGGGTCGCAGTACTGGCCGGTGTAGTCGATGATCATGCCGTCCAGATGCTGCCAGTCGGTGTCCACCAGGGTATATGTGTCGCCTTCCAGCTGCAGCTGCAGCACCACCGACTGCTCCGGACCATACCCCATTTCCGGCACCAGTGCCTGGATGCCGTCCAGCACGGCGGCGGCGTAGATGTCCTCCAGTGCCATATATTCCTCGTCGGACATGGCGTCCAGTGTGGCCTGGTCCATCACCCCGTGTTCGGCCAGGACCGTCATCCAGATCTCATTCACATCGGTCTGGTTTTGGTAGCGGATCAGAATATCCATCGGCTGGATCGAGACGGTCACAGCGTAGCTGCCGTCCTCCAGTTTGCTGGCGCCGGTGACGCTGTATCTGCTGTGGCTGTAGATCTCCTTGACCAGGTCCACCGACTGCTGGACGGCGGCGTCGGTGGACTGGATGGCCAGGTATTCCCGCAGGATCTCCGCCTCGGCGGCGGTGTTCCACTCGTAGTCCTCGGTGCGGGACTCCTCCTCGGTGATGTCCGCCAGGTCCAGGTATTCCTGGTTGTACTGGCCCAGATAACTGGCATCCAGCAGCCCCTGGATATACGCTTCAGCGTCATCGGACGTGATGCCGCCGCAGGCCGCCAGGCCCAGAGCCATCACGCCGGCCAGCAGCAAAGCCGCCATGCGGTGAAAAAATTTCATTTTTCTCCCTCCTAAAGTCATTCGGAACCGCTGCCGGGCAGGCCGCAGCTGCGCTCAGATCACGCCGCACTGCTTGCCGGTGAAAAACCGCAGGGTGTTGGACACCCGGAACACCTTGCCCGCCCGCAGGATGGTGCTGGGGAACTCTGGGTGGGAGGGGCTGCAGGGGAAGTGCTCGGTCTCGAGGCAGAAGCCGCCGTATTTCTGCATGGGGCGCAGGCCCTTGCCCGGGCTGGGGCACTCCTGCAAAAAGTTGCCGGTGTACAGGTGGACGCCGGGCTGGGTGGTGTAGACCTTCATGCTGATGTTGCTCTCGTCGCAGGTGGCCCAGGCGCAGATGCTCTGGCGGGCGCCGGCCCGGGGGCGGTCGATGACATAGCAGTGGTCGTAGCCGTCGCCCACCATGCGGGTCTGCTCGCAGCCGGGGTCAAGGTCGCGGCCGATGGCCTTGCCTTTGGTAAAGTCCATGGGGGTGCCCGCCACCGGCAGGATGCGCCCGGTGGGGCAGGTCTCCTCGTTGCTTTCCAGGTAGGTGGAGGCGAACAGCTTCAGCCGCTGGTCCAGGATCGTGCCGCCGCCGTTCAGGTTGAAGTAGGTGTGGTTGGTCAGGTTGACGATGGTGTCGGCGTCCGACGAGACCCGGTAGTCCATCCGGAAGGCGTTGTCCGGGGTGAGGGTGTAGCGGACCGCGATCTTCATGTTGCCGGGGAAGCCGTCCTCCCCGTCGGGGCTGTCGGCCTCCAAAAGCAGGGTGTCCCCAAAGGCCTTGACCGCATAGGATTTGCGGGCAAAGCAGCCGTGCAGATGGTTGCGGCCGCTGTTGGCCTCCAGCTGGTAGGTCTTGCCGTTGAGGGTGAAGGCCGCCCCCTCGATGCGGTTGGCATAGCGGCCCACAAAGGAACCGCAGTAGGTGGCGGTGTCCAGCTCGTACTCCTGGATGGTGTCGTGGCCCAGCACCACATCCACCGGCCCGCGCCGGGCCGGCACGATGATGTTTTTGATGATGGCCCCGTAGTCCAGCACGCTGACCGACAGCCCGCCCGGGTTGGACAGGATATACTCGTTGACCGGGTCCCCGGCGCGGGTGAACCCGAAAAGTTTGGTTTCGATCTTGGCCATGATGTCTGCCTCCTTCCACCGGCGCATATCCCACGGGCCGCGCCGGTCCATGCGGACCAGATGCAAAAAACGATCCTTTTCTCTATGATTATATCACAATTTCAGCCTCTTTGCAGGGAAATATTTTGTGTCTCGAGTATAATTTTTCAAGAGTTCTTTGGTGAATTTCACAGACACGCAAAAAAGCCCCCGCCTCCCATAGGGAGAGGCAGGGGCAAACTGTCAAAAAAGTCCCGTCCAGCCGACATGTGCGGATGGACGGGACACATACAGGGAAATTGAGCGCTGAGAGTGTGCGAGGCCGCAAGGCCGAGTGCGCGGTTCAGCGCTCAATTTTGTCCCCAGGGGGATACCAGGGGGAAGGAATTTCTGTCCCGCGCACGCGGGCAGAAATGGGTTCCCCCTGGAGCGTGGCGCTTTTGTGACACGCTGAGGCAGGGGCGGAGGGTGTACCGTTTACGCTTCGGTGGGCTTGTGCCCGGCCTGCTGGGCCAGGAACTCGGCCGCATCGTCGGGGACGTCGTCCAGATCTTCCTCGCTGCCGATGTCCACCACATGGGGCATCCGCTTGAAGAAGAGGTCGTACATCATGGGCACGATGTACAGGGTCATGAAAGTGGCGTAGGTCAGGCCGCCGATGATGACGATGGACATACTGCTCATCAGCTGGCTGGCCATGTCGTTGCTGAACAGCACCATCATCATGCCCAGGATGGTGGTCAGGGCGGTCATCAGGATGGGACGCATACGGGTCTTGCCGGTGGCGACCAGGGCGTCCCGGCGGTCCATGCCGCCCAGCCGCAGCTGGTTGGTATAGTCCACAAACAGGATGCCGTTGTTGACCACGGTGCCCATCAGGACGATGAAGCCCATCAGGCTCATCATGCTCAGCTGCTCGCCGATGCCCAGCAGGCCGATCATGCCGCCGGTAAAGGCCAGCGGGATGGTGAACAGGACGATGAAGGGGGACAGCAGGCTCTGGAACTGGGCCACCATGACCAGGTACACAAAGGGCAGGGCCAGGGCCAGCCACTGGAACATCTGGCTCATGATGTCGTTGACGGTGCTGGTCTCGCCGCTCAGGGCCACGCTGTAGCCCTCGGGCAGGGCGCCGGAGGCGCTCCACGCATCCAGCTTGTCCTGCAGCTGGCGGGCCTGGACGGTGGTGTTGTAGCCCTCCAGGGTCTCGGCGCTGACGGTGATGCAGCGGGTCTGATCCTGGCGGCTGATGGAGTCGGGGGTGGTGCCGTAGGTGATCTCGGCAAATTCGCCCAGCTTGTGGACCTCGGCCACCTGGCTGCCGTCGGCGGCATAGTTGGTGGTGTTGAAAGTCATGTCCATCAGGTTTTCCACCGTCAGGGGATCGGTATCGTTCACCACCCGGACGGTCATGCTCTCGCCGTTGATGCTGATGGTGGTGGAATCGGTGGAGGTGGTCAGCCGGGCCGCAATGCCCTGGTAGGCCTGGGCCACCGTCAGGCCAGCGGCGCGGGCCTTGTCCTTGTCGATGTGCAGCTCGATGGTCTGATCGCCGGCGCCCAGGCCGGTGGTGGCGTTGGCAAAGCCCTCGGTCTCGTTCACCATGGAGATGACCTCTTCGCTGAGGCTGTTCAGGGTGTCGAAGTCGTTGCCGTAGATGGTCACCGATAGGCCGCTGCCCAGCAGGCTGGTGATCTCCGAGATGCCGTCGATGGTCACGGTGCTGGTGCAGTCAAAGGCCGTCATGGCCTCCTCCAGCTGCTGGCCCACCCGCTGGGCGTCGGAAGCGCCGGCGCCGGATTCCAGCTTGATGTTATAGGCATAGGTGCCGTAGCCGGTGGAGGTCGTGGACAGCAGGTTGGAAATGGTGCTGCCCAGCATGCCCACATCCACGCCGTAGATGGTGGTGTCGGTGGTGACGCCCACCTCCTCCACCATATCCAGGCCCATGGCCATCTCCAGGATGTCGCCGGCCATGGCGTAGGATTCTTCCCGCGTCATGTCGCTGGGGGTGGAGACGCTCATGCTGATCTCGGTGCTGGTGACGTCGGGCAGCATGACCATGCCCATGGAAGCCACCCGCCAGACGCAGAAGGCCAGCAGGACCACCGTTGCGCCCAGAGGCGCGGCCTTGTGGTCCAGGCACCACTCCAGGGTGCGGCCGTACTTGTCCTGCAGCTTGTCAAACCAGGGCCATTTTTTGACTTCGGCGTTTTTCAGGACGGTGGAGGCCGAAGCGGGCACCACCGTGATGGCCACGATCAGGGAGGCCATCAGGCAGTAGCCGATGGTCAGGCACATGGGCAGCATCAGCTCCCGGGTGACCTGCTTGGTAAAGACCACCGGGAAAAAGACGCAGACCGACGTCAGGGTCGAGGACACGATGGAGGCAAAGACCTGCCGGGTGCCCTGCACCGCCGCGCGGGGGGCGGGGACGCCCCGGGCCCGCAGGCGGTAGATGTTTTCGATGACGACGATGGAGTTGTCCACCAGCATGCCGATGCCCAGCGACAGGCCGCCCAGGCTCATGATGTTCAGGTCCAGGCCGGTGAAATACATCATGACCACGGCAAACAGCACCGACAGGGGGATGCTGACGCCTACCACGATGGTGGGCTTGGCGTCCTTGAGGAACAGCGCCAGGATCAGGATGGCCAGCACGGCGCCCTGGGCCATGCTGGACAGGATGCTGGAGATCAGGACGGTGATATAGTTGCCCTGGTTGGACAGGACGCTGAAGTTCAGCCCCTCGTACCGGCCTTCCAGGCTGTCGAAGGCGGCCAGGCAGGCGTCCGACACTGCGTTGGCCGAGGCCGAGGTGCTCTTGTAGATGTTCAGGACCACCGCCTGCTCCCCGTTCAGCCGGGTAAAGGAGGAGGCAGCGTTGTCCACCACCGCCACGTCGGCCACGTCGGAGAGGTAGACGTCGGTCACGCCCTCGATGTGCAGCAGCAGGGCGCCTTCCAGGTCCTCGATGCTGTCGTATTCCTCGCCCACCTTCAGCAGCCAGGAGTTGTCGTCCTGGTCGTCGATGTAGCCGGCGGGCATCGAGAAGTTCTGGGCGTAGATCAGCTGGCTGAGGACGTCGATGGTCAGCAGATTGTTGACGTCGGCGTTGGCAAAGGCGCTGGACTTGGCCTGTTCATACTCCGCAGCGTACTGGTCGTAGAGCTTCTGGCCCTCGTCCACCTGGCGCTGCGCTTCGGTGATCTGGAGGTAGGCCTCCAGCTGGGTCTGGGACATTTCGGCATAGACCGTCTCGAACTGGTCCAGCAGCTCGGGCACGCGGTTCAGCGAGTCCAGGACGTCCTCCATGGTGGAGTAGACCACGTTCAGGCTCTCCTGGATCTGCAGGGTGTCCATCAGGTCGCCGGCGGTGGAGCCGTCCCCACCGGTCTCCTGGTCCAGCCGCTGCTGCAGCTGCTGCAGGGCCACGGTCAGCTCATCGGTCAGGTCGCGGATCTTCGATACCACGTCGATCAGGTCGTCGATGTCCCGCAGGCCGGTGGTGGCGATCTCGTCCATGATCTCGTTCAGGCCGTCCCGCACGCTGATCAGGGCCGCCTGGATCTCCGGCTCGTTGACAAAGGCGATCAGGTTGTCGATGGCGTTCATCAGGGTCTGGACCTTGCCGCGGATCTCCTCGGTGGCGTCCGAGACCATGCCGGCCACCCGCTCCACCACGCCCGAGGCAAACACGTTGCCAAAGGTGTCGATGGCCTGCTGCAGCTGGGCGCGGCCGTCGGCCAGCTGGGCGGCGGCGGCATCCAGCTGTTCCTTGGCCAGGGCCAGCTGGGTGTCCACCTGCTCCAGCAGCAGGACGTTCAGGGCGTCGATCTTCTCTTCGTTCAGCTGCACCTGGATGTACTGGCTGATGAGGCCGGTGGTGGAAATGCTGGACACGCCCTCCTGGCGCTCCAGCTCAGGGATGACGCTTTCTTCCAGGAAGCTGCTCAGCTCATAAATATCGGCGCCTTCCCGGCCCACCGCCACCGTCATCAGGGAGCTCATGTCCATGCTCAGCTCCAGGATGGAGGGGGTCAGGCAGATGTCGGGCAGGCTGTCGGCGTTCTGGTCCAGGGTGTTGGACACCTTGACCATGGCGCTGTTCATATCGGTGTCAGCGGCAAAGCTCAGCTGCACGATGCTGTAGTTTTCCGCCGAGGTGGAGGTGATGCTGGACACGCCCGCCACCGTGCCGAGGGCGCTTTCCAGCACCTCCGAGACCTCCGTCTCCACCTTTTCGGGGCTGGCGCCGGGGTAGACGGTCACCACCATCAGGTAGGGGGTGCTGATCTCGGGCAGCAGGTCGGTGCGCAGGTTGGTCACCGACACAAAGCCCAGCAAAAAGACGATCAGGACCGCGACCAGCACGGTAAATGGCTTTTTTACGCTGTATTTTTCCATGAGTCTTCCCTTTTTAACATAGGGCCTGCGCCGTAATACCGCGGCGGCGCGGGCTGTTCTGGCTGCCGGGCCGGGCCCGGCAGGGGGCGGGGCCCTGGCAGCCCCTGTACTATCTGAAAACGGGCGGCCTGCGTGGTTTATTGCAGTCAGGTTCAAATTTCGTTTTGACGTCCTTTTGGCCGCCGGACAGTCTCCCCCTATTATACATGAAACCACGGCACATGCAAGAGCCAAATTGTGATTTTTTTGGGGACGTATCCCCGTTTTTTCCCGCTGGGATGATTTATGGATGGAAAATGCAAAAAAAATGTGATATACTGTGAAGATGACGGTCTTTTGCGGCCGTCCATGCCAAGAGACGATCACAGTGAGGTTTATATAAGATGAAACAAGCCATCGCCGTCCGTTTTGCGGACAACGGCAAAGAATCCTATTTCGACCCCGCGGGCCTGTCGCCCCAGCCGGGGGATTACGTCATGGCCGACACCCCCAAGGGCCCGGCCTGCGGGCAGGTGTCCCAGGCGGCCCGGCCCGTCCCCGACTATCTGCTGCCCAACCCCCTGCCCGCCCTGGTGCGGATGGCCGACAGCGTGGACATCCGCCGGATGCACCAGCGCCAGAACGAGGACAAAAAAGCCTGGCGCATCTGCCGGGAGTGCATCGACCGCCACGGCCTGGAGATGAAGCTGGTCAAGGTGGAGTACGCCCCCGACCACTCCAAGGTGACCTTTTATTTCACCGCCGACGGCCGGGTGGATTTCCGGGAGCTGGTCAAGGACCTGGCCAGCACCTTCCATATGCGGATCGAGCTGCGCCAGATCGGCGTGCGGGACGAGAGCAAGATGATGGGGGGCATCGGCCTGTGCGGCCAGCCCTTCTGCTGCAGCCGCTTTCTGCGGGACTTCCAGCCCGTCTCCATCCGGATGGCCAAAGAGCAGGGCCTCTCCCTCAACCCCACCAAGATCAGCGGCTGCTGCGGCCGCCTGATGTGCTGCCTGGGGTACGAGCAGTCCGCCTACGAGTACCTGAACAGCATCCTGCCCATGGTGGGCAGCATCGTGCGCACCCCCGACGGCACCGGCACCGTGGTGGAGACCAACCCCATCTCGGGCTACCTGCGGGTGCGGCTGAACTCGGAGGCCCTGGCCCCCAAATACTACAAGGCCAGCCAGTGCCAGTATCTCTCGGGCGGCAAGCGCGCCCCCCGCCGCCCCGACCCCGACGACGATTATTCCGGCCTGCGGGACCCCGCTCCCGTGGTGGCCGCCGCCGGCGAAGAGGACGGGGACTGAGCCGGGGAAGGCTCTTTACAGTTAGTTTAAGATAACCAACCATCGTGATTTTTACCGAAAAACACGCAGTAAACTCCCCGAAAGTTAGCGGATGCTTTTGTGCATTCAGCCAAAATCGCCGTTTTTGCTTTGGCAGGCGCACGGTTAGTCTTGCCTTTTCGGTTTGTCTTTGCTACAATCGGCACAGAGGCGGGCGCCGGGACCGGCGCCCGTGCAAAGAGAGGCTGGCTGCGGCCGTGCAGGAGCAAACCTCTGGGGGTGGTTCCCCGACAAGTTGTTAGGCACGGGTCGAAAGGAGAGTTCTACTATGGCACATAAGGTTACCGAGGGTTGCATCGGCTGCGGTGCTTGCGAGGGCGCTTGCCCCGTCGGCGCTGTGAAGGTTGAGGACGGCGTGGCTGTCGTCGACGCTGGCGCTTGCATCGACTGCGGCGCTTGCGAGGGCGCTTGCCCCACCGGTGCGATCGTCGCTGAGTAAAGCGGTTTTCGCCTGATAGCAGACCAAAACGGCGGGCCCGGAAGGGTCCGCCGTTTTTGCTGCCGCCTGTCTGCACATCTGCTTTCTTTTTGCAGCCCGGACCGCCGCAGATTTTTAGAAACGAAACCCTGTTGCACTATGGAATATTCATCCGAAATTTTGTATAATAGGACCAGCATCTACTGCACCCCCGCCCACCGGTTTGGCACCGACGCGCTGCTGCTGGCCCGCTTCGCCCTCCCCCGCCGGGAGGACCGGGCCGCCGACCTGTGCTCGGGCTGCGGGGTGGTGGCGCTGGAATGGCACGACAAGGGCCACCGCGGCCCCTGCCTGGCCCTGGAGATCCAGCCGGAGGCCAGCGCCCTGCTGGCCCGGGCCGCCGCCGACCAGGGCATCGGGCACATCCGCCCGGTCTGCGCCGACCTGCGCAGCTGGACGCCCGGCCCCGACGAGGCCGGCCGGTACGACCTGGCTGCCTGCAACCCGCCCTATTTTGCCGCCGGGCCCCGGAGCCCCGACCCCGCCCGGGCCGCCGCCCGCCACGAGGGCCTGTGCACCCTGGAGGACGTCTGTGCCTGCGCCTTCCGCCTGCTGCGGGACGGGGGCAGGCTGACCCTCTGCCACCGCCCCGAGCGGCTGGCCGAGGTGCTGGCCACCCTGCGGGAACACCGCCTGGAGCCCAAGCGGCTGGCTTTCGTCCGCAGCCGGGCGGGGGCGGCGCCCTGGCTCTTTCTGGTGGAAGGGCAGAAAAACCGCCGCACCGGCCTCCGCCTGGAGCCGGATATTCTGGTCGCCGCCGGGGCCGCCCAGTACGGGCCGGACCCCCGGGCCTGACCGTTACAGGAGGGATCTTATGCCCGGAACGCTCTATATCGTCGCCACCCCCATCGGCAACCTGGAGGACATGACCCCCCGGGCTGCCGCCGTGCTGGGGGCGGCGGATTTCGTCGCCGCCGAGGACACCCGGGTCACCATGCGGCTTTTGAACCATCTGGGCCTGAAAAAACCGATGGTCAGCTACCACGAGCACGCCCTGGGCCGGGGGGAGGGCATCCTCCGCCGGATCGAGGCGGGGGAGAGCTGCGCCCTCTGCTCCGACGCGGGGATGCCCTGCATCTCCGACCCCGGCGCCGTCATCGTCCGGGACGCGCTGGCCCGGGGCATCCCGGTCACCCCGGTGCCGGGCGCGTCGGCCTGTGTCACCGCCCTGGCCGTCTCGGGGCAGGACACCTCCCGCTGGGTGTTTGAGGGCTTTCTGCCCGCCGAGCGCCGGCTGCGCCGCCGGCGTCTGGCCGCGCTGGAGGGGGAGAGGCGGACCGTCCTCTTCTACGAGGCGCCCCACCGGCTGCGGGCCACCCTGGACGAGCTGGCCGCCGCCTTTGGCGGGGACCGCAGCGTCACCCTCTGCCGGGAGCTGACCAAACTCCATGAGGAGATCTGGAAAACCACCCTGGCCGAGGCCGCCGCCCACTACGCCCAGGCCGAGCCCCGGGGGGAGTACGTCCTGGTGATGGCCGGCGCCCCCGAGCCCGGCCCCGAGGAGGCCCCCACCCCCGAAGAGGCCGCCGCCCACGCCCTGGCCCTGATGCAGGAGCAGGGGCTTTCCCCCTCGGCCGCCGCCAAGGCCGCGGCCCAGGGCACCCCGTACGGGAAAAGTGAGATCTACAAACGGCTGCTGGCCCTGCAGGCGGACAGCGAATAAAGGAGCATCATCTGTATGACAAAGCTACTGATCCTGAGCGACAGCCACGGCAGCACCCAGGCGGTCCGCCGCATCCTGGCGGCGGAAAAAGACGCCAGCGCCGTCATTTTTCTGGGCGACGGCCTCCACGACCTGGAGCTTGCCCTGGCCGAGGCCCCCAAGACCCGTGTCTATTCCGTCGCCGGGAACTGCGATTTCGGCGCGCTGGAGCCCCTGGACGGCCTGGCCGCCTTCGACGGGGTGGTCATCTTCTATACCCACGGGCATATGTACGGTGTCAAGTACGATTTGGACACCCTGGCCGATGCTGCGGCCGCCCGGGGGGCGGAGGTGGCCCTCTTCGGGCACACCCACATCCCCCTGGAAGAGCAGCGGGGCACGGTGCTGCTGTTCAACCCCGGCTCCTGCGGGCGGTGCTATACCGGCCCCGACACCTACGGCGTGCTGACCCTGGCCGGCGGCCGGGTGCTCCGGGCTGAGCACAAGGAGGTGCCCAAGCGGTGAGCCTGAACGAGATCCGCTGCCTGCCCTCCTGCGGCAGCACCAATACCTACGCCAAAGAGCACATCGAGGAGTTCGGCCCGGTGGCGGCGGTGTACACCACCAGCCAGACCAGCGGTCGGGGCCGGCTGGGCCGGCTGTGGACCAATGCGGCGGGGCAGGCCCTCTACTACACCGCCGTCCTCAAGGTGCCCATGGTCCAGCCCGAGACCCTGCCCCTCTTTGCCAGCCTGGCCGTGCGGGAGCAGCTGCGGCTGCGGTACGGGGTCGAATGCGCCATCAAGTGGCCCAACGACCTGCTGCTGGGGGGCAAAAAGGTGGTGGGCATCCTCTGCGAGGCGGTGAACTACGGCACCGGCGGGGAAGGCCGGGCCTACCTGTGCGGCATCGGCATCAACCTGGCCCAGCCCCAGAGCTATTTCGACACGGCCTGCCTGCCCTACGGCACCTCGCTGGCCCTGCAGGGGGCAAACGTGGACCTCGAGGCCGACCCCTCCTGGCTGGCCGAGGGCCTGACCGACTTCGGCTTCGACCGGGCGCTGTACACCTTCGGGCCCGAGGGCTTTGCGCCCTACCGGGACGCCTATACCGCCGCCTGCGTCAACCTGGGCCGCCGGGTCGCCTTCACCCAGCCGGGCGGCACCGGGGAGGGCACCGCCGCCGGCATCGACGGGGAGGGCCGCCTCATCGTCCGCACCGACGCCGGGGAGGAGCACGTTTTCACCGGCGAAGTGTCGGTCTCCGGCATTTACGGGCACGTATAAAAAGGCCCTGCCTTTCCTCCCGGGAAAAGCAGGGCCTTTTCGATTTACCGTTTTCCCGCAGCAGGGGCAGGCCCCCTCAGCGCCTCCTTGCGCGCCGGCGGCGGCGGAAGAGGCCCGGCCCGCCCCCGGTCAGGACGGTGAGCACCGCCAGCACCAGCAGGACCGCCAGCAGGGCGGGCAGCAGCAGCAGGGTGGCCATCCCGTCGGTATAAAAGTCGGAGACGTATTCCCGGTGGGTGACCAGATCCACCGTGCCGGCCTCGTAGCCGTCCAGCCAGACGGTGGCGGTGCCCACCACCTGGCCGTTGGCCACGGTGGCCCGGATGCTCTCGGGCAGGTCAAAGGTAAAGGTGACCTCGTCGTCGGGGTGGCCGTAGCCGTTCACCGCGTTGGCGGCGTACAGCTCCACTTCCGGCTCGGTCCGGCACTGGGTCAGGGGGACGGTGGCCAGGGCCGTCCCGGTATCCACCAGCTGCCGGTCGTTGAAGGTGGCAAACACCCAGTCCAGCAGCTCGGCGCACTCCCGGTAGATGTTGTCCAGGTCCGACCCCAGCACCACCAGGCCGTAGGTGTGGCCTTCGTTCTCCGCAAAGGTGACAAAGCACCGCCCGGCCAGGGTGGTGAAGCCGGTCTTCATCCCCCGGATGTAGTCCCGGTAGTAGGGATACTCCGGGTCCAGCATCAGGTTGGTGGAGCGGATCTCCCGCTCGGAGGTGTGCAGGTTGGTGGCCGGCATGGTATAGGTGAGGGCCTGGGCGATCTCCATGTACTGGGGCTGGGCGTAGCAGGCCGCCGCGATCTTGGCCAGGTCCCGGGCGGTGGACACGTTGCCGTAATCGTACAGCCCGTGGACGCAGCTGAAGGTGGTGTCGGTGCAGCCCAGCTCGGCGGCCCGCTGGTTCATCCGGGCCACAAAGGCGGTCAGGTCGCCCCCCGCCGCGTCGCTGGCGATGACGCTGGCGGCCTCGTTGGCGCTGGCCACGATCAGGCCGTACAGCAGGTCGATCCGGCGCACCGTCTCCCCGATCCGCAGCCCGATGGTGGTGCCGTTGGCGTTCTGGATGTCGGTGAACTCCTGGGTCAGGCTGGTGGGCACGGTGACGGCCTGCTGCAGGTCCAGGCCGCTCTCCAGGTAGAGCAGGGCGGTCATCATCTTGGTCAGGCTGGCCACATAGCGGGGCTGGTCGGCGTTCTGCTCCAGGATGGTCTTGCCGGTGTCCAGATCGAACAGATAGACCGACTCTTCGGCATAGGTGGTCTGGATCGGCATGGGATAGGCCGCATGGCCCGGCAGGGCCAGGCAGACGGCCAGCGCCAGCAGGCAGGCCAGCGCCGCAGCCCGGCGCAGCGCCGGGCGGAAAAGTTGATTCATAACCAAGCCTCCTTTGGAGCAGCAAAACACGCGCTTTTGAGAATAAGATACCACAAAACAGAGAAAAGAGAAAGGTGGTTTTTGACAATGTTCGCTTCTGTCTGTGGAAAAACGCCCCGCGATGAGGGCGCGGCCTTTGTGGCCGGCAATGCCGTGGTGGTGGGGGATGTCACCCTGCAGCCCGGCTGCACCGTCTGGTACGGCGCGGTGATCCGGGGGGACGAGGGCCCCATCACCATCGGGGAAAACACCAACATCCAGGACAACGCCGTCCTCCACTGCGACCCCGGCAGCCACATCCTGCTGGGCCGGGACGTGACGGTGGGCCACGGGGCCATCGTCCACGGGGCCGAGGTGGGGGAGGGCAGCCTGATCGGGATGCACGCCACCCTGCTCAACGGCTGCAAGGTGGGCAGCCACTGCATCATCGGGGCGGGCGCGCTGGTGCCGGAAGGCAAAGTGATCCCCGACGGCACGGTGGCCGTAGGGGTGCCCGCCCGGGTGGTGAAGGACGCCGGCGCGGCTCAGACCGCCGCCTGCAAATATAACGCCATTGCTTATGTTAACTTAGGTCGCAGCCACGCCGCAGCCGCCCCGCTCGAAACCGCGAAAAGTGAGGAATGATGCAGGTTTACGGCGCTTTTTGGCGCCGGTTTCCGGGGCCGTTTGGCTTTTTACAGTTTCTTCACAGGTTTGTAACCAATTACACGCAAAGAATGGGTATACTACAATCACAAGCCAGCGGGGCCGCAACCGCTGACTTGCACATGATTCCTCCTCACACCCAAAGTAATACCCCAACACAGGACCCTCGTCCGGGCGTACCGCAAGCGCCTGGACGGGGGTTCTGTGCGTTGCCGGGCAGGGCGGCCTTCTTTTACAGGCTCGCGCCCAGCACCTGCAGGACGATCTTGGTGTTCACCTGCCGCTCCAGCTGCCAGAGGGCCTCGGTGGCCAGCGGGATGACCCGGGCCGCCGCCTCCCCCTGCAGGGGGGAGGCCTTCGATCCCCGCAGCCCGGCCGCCGCATAGGCGCACAGGTCCCGCAGCAGGACCGCGGCGGCCGCCTTGTCCTTTTCGTACCCGGCCAGCAGGGCCGAGGCCGCATAGGCGTCGCGGGCGGCGGCCGCTTTGGCCAGGTCCGCCGCGGCATCCAGCTGCCGGCGGCGGGCGGCGTCCCGGGCGGCGGCCAGCACCGCGCCGATCCGCCCCTCGAACAGCTCCGACAGGCGGGCGGCATCCTTTTGGGGGACGCCCCGGGCGGCGCAGAAGGCTGCGCACTGTGGGACCGGCGCCGGGGCCAGGGCAAAGCTGACACACCGGCTGCGGATGGTGGGCAGCACCCCCGCCAGGGACTGGGCCGTCAGCAGGAACAGCACCCCCTCGGGGGGCTCTTCCATCACCTTGAGCAGGGCGTTGGCCGACTCGCCGTTCATCTTTTCGGCATGGTAAAGCAGCACCGCCCGCCCCTCGGCGGACAGGCTGGTGTTGAAGATCTCGCTGCGCATGGCGGTCACCTGGCCCACCAGGTACCGGCCGCCGGCGCCCATCCCTTCCACGGCGATGGCCTCCCGGACCACGCCGGTCTCCACCCGGCCGCTGTCCCGGTCGCCGGCTTTGGCCACCGCCCGGCAGCACTCCCCCCGCAGCAGGGCTTCGGCGGCGGGGCCGCCGGCAGGGTAGAGGTAATCCGCCGCGATGCACCGGGCCGCAAAGCCCGCGCCCAGGCCCTGCTCCCCGATCAGCAGCAGGCTGTGGCTCAGGCGGCGGCCGGACAGCATCCGGCTCACTTCCTCTTTGAGGGCCTCGTTGCCCTCCAGACGGTCCAGCATCATGGCGCGGCCCCCCTCAGCGGCGGTTCCGGCGGCGCCACTGCTCCCGGCGGTACCAGGCCCGGATGCTGGAACAGAGGCTGGGGGCAAAGAACAGGATGAACCCCGCCATGGACAGCAGATAGTTCAGCCGGGTCATCCAGTCCGCCGACAGGAAACCCAGCACCCACACCGCCGCCGAAAAGATGCCGAAGTACTTTACCTTAATAGGGATGAGAAAGAACAGCAGCACCTGCATCTCGGGGTACAGCAGCGCAAAGGCCAGCAGAAGGGACAGGGACAGGCAGTAGGTGCCGGCCCAGCCCGTGACCAGGCAGGCCAGCACCGCCCCCAGCATCCCCGCCAGGACATACACGTTGAAACGAAAGTCCCCCCAGGCGGCTTCCAGCGCCGACCCCAGGAACCATACAAAATAGGCCCCCAGGGCAAAGTTCAGGATGCTGCCCGAGCTGGAGGGGACGAACAAAAAGGTCACCAGCCGCCAGATCTCGCCAGCAAAGAGGGCCGGCCGGGTCAGGGTGAGGGAATAGGTGATATAGCGGTTCACAAACAGCTCCACCGCATAGACGACGATCTGCCCCCCTACCAGGATCGAGATCAGGTTGGGGATATAGTAGCGGCCAAACTTCCGCTCGAGCTTTGTCAGCCAGTTCATGTGACGCCTCCCAGTCATTACAGGATATGCGGCCCTGCGCGGTTTCCTGCCTGCGGGCCAAGTGGTAGGATTATTGTACCATGTTTGGGCAGGGCATTCAACCACGGGGCGGGTTTTTCACTCTTTCCACCGGGTTTTCCACCGGATCTGTTGGGAACGGGAGGAATTTTCCGCTCCTTTTCCACTCTTTCCACTGAGTTTTCAACACCTGGATCTTCCTCCTGTGTATACGGGCGGTAAAGTCATACTCTTTTTCGGACCCGCCGGCGCTCCGGTGCGCCGGGTCCGGCCCGTCGTTTTGCAAGCAGGAGCGCAGGTTTCGTTTTCTCTCCAAAAACCCAAAAGTCTACCGGATTCCAGGGTTTTCCGGTCCGGAATCAAACGGCCCCGCACTTTTCAACATGAGGGGCCAGCCCCCGCCCTTTTTCGAGCTGTGGAAAACTTTTCCCCTTTTTCACATCCCTTTCACCGCCCCGGGCCGCCCTTTTCCGGCGGAGGGGCGGGCATGTGAGCCCGTCACAAAAAATTTTATTTCCTAGTGATTTTATAGGATTGACACCCCGCCCCTTTTCGGGTATAATTCCCTTGCAGGGCGCCGAAGCTCTGTACAGCAACGCAAACCAAACACGCGCTTCTTTCCTGAAAGGAAAAGCGAGCAACAGTTTAACGAGGTGTTATTCCATGTTGGAACTCGAGCATATATCCTTCGACGTCCAGGATGAAAAGGGTCAAAAAGAGATCATCCGGGATATTTCCCTCACCATCCCTGCGGGGCGGTTCGTGGCCATCACCGGCCCCAACGGCGGGGGCAAGTCCACCCTTGCCAAGCTGATCGCCGGCATCGAGCAGCCGACCGCCGGCCACATCCTCTTCAATGGCGAGGACATCACCCATAGGAGCATCACCGAACGGGCCCACAAGGGCATCAGCTATGCCTTCCAGCAGCCGGTCCGGTTCAAGGGCATCCAGGTGCTGGACCTGCTGCGGATCGCCGCCGGCAAGGACCGCCCCCTGAGCATTGCCGACGCCTGCGCCTACCTGTCCGAGGTGGGCCTGTGCGCCAAAGATTACGTCAACCGCGAGGTGAACGCCAGCCTGTCGGGCGGCGAGCTGAAGCGGATCGAGATCGCCACCGTCCTGGCCCGCGGGCAGAAGCTGTCCGTCTTTGACGAGCCGGAGGCCGGCATCGACCTGTGGAGCTTCCAGAACCTGATCCAGGTCTTTGAGCGGATGCAGCAGAAGAACACCGACGGCTCCATCATCGTCATCTCGCACCAGGAACGCATTTTGAACATCGCCGACGAGATCATCGTCCTGGCCGCCGGCAAGGTGACCCAGCAGGGCCCCCGGGACCAGATCCTGCCCGGGCTGCTGGGCACCACGTCGGCGGTGACCGCCTGCACCGCACTGGAACAGGGAGGGAGAGAAGCATAATGTTAGACAACATCCAAAAGCAGATCCTGGCCGAGGTGGCCGACCTGCACAGCATCCCCGAAGGGGCCTACAACATCCGGGCCAACGGCCAGACCGCCGGCCGCAGCTCCACCGCCAACATCGAGATCGTCCCCAAGCCCGACGGCACCGGCATCGACATCCACATCAAGCCGGGCACCCGGCACGAGAGCGTCCACATCCCGGTGGTGCTCAGCGAGAGCGGCCTGAAGGAGACGGTCTACAACGACTTTTACGTGGGGGACGACTGCGACGTGCTGATCGTGGCCGGCTGCGGCATCGACAACTGCGGCAGCCAGGACTCGGAGCACGACGGCATCCACCGCTTCCAGGTGGGCAGGAACGCCCATGTCCGCTATGTGGAAAAGCACTACGGCCAGGGCAACGGCCTGGGGATGCGCATCCTGAACCCCGTCACCGAGGTCCACCTGGCCGAGGGCAGCTCGATGGAGATGGAGATGGTCCAGATCAAGGGCGTCGACTCCACCGACCGCAAGACGGTGGCCGACCTGGCCGCCGGGGCCCGCCTGGTGGTGCGGGAGCGCCTGATGACCCACGGCCGCCAGATCGCCATCAGCGGCTACAACGTCACCCTGAACGGCGAGGGCTCCAGCGCGGACGTGGTCTCCCGCTCGGTGGCCCGGGACCGCTCGTACCAGAAGTTCGACGCCCTGATCACCGGCAACGCCCCCTGCACCGGCCACTCGGAGTGCGACGCCATCATCATGGACCACGCCCGGGTGCTGGCGGTGCCCCAGCTGGACGCCAACGACCTGGACGCCGCCCTGATCCACGAGGCCGCCATCGGCAAGATCGCCGGCGACCAGATCACGAAACTGCTCACCCTGGGCCTGACCGAAGAGGAAGCCGAGGAGCAGATCATCCAGGGCTTTTTGAAATAAGGACGGGCCCGCGCCTCCGCCACGCCCCGTTTCCGGGGCACAAAACTGCGATGTTGGGGCTGTTTTTTCTTTTCTGTCCAACTTCTGACACAAAAATATGGAATTTTCAGTAAAAATGTAGTATACTGATTCCTAACAAAGGGCCGCCTGCCTGGCGCGGCCCAGCAGGGAAAACAGACTGGAACAAACAAAAAACAGCAGTCTCAATCAAGCAACAGAGAAGGTGGAGGATTCATGTTTCGTGGAGCAAACCGGTTTGAACTAGATCAGATCATGGACATCTACGCCCGGGCGCGGGCGTTCATGGCGCAGAACGGCAACCCCACCCAGTGGGGGGACACCTATCCCCCGCGGGAACTGATCGAGGAGGACATCCTCTCCAACCGGCTGTTCGTCTGTGTCATCAATGGCGAACTGGAGGCCGTCTTTGCCTTTATCCTGGGCGAGGACCCTACTTATAAAACGATCGAGGACGGCCATTGGCTGAGCAGCGGGCCCTACGGCACCCTGCACCGGCTGGCCTCGGCCGGCCACCGCAGCGGCGTGGGCCGCCTGGTGATCGACTGGTGCCTGGAGCACTGCGAGAGCCTGCGGGCCGACACCCACGCCGACAACAAAGTGATGCAGCATGTGCTGGAAACAAACGGCTTTTCCCGCTGCGGCATCATCCATCTGGCCAACGGCTCGCCCCGCATCGCCTACCAGAAGCTGGGCATCCGCCAGCTGGGCAGCGAATAAACGCAAACCACTCCAAGGGGACGGCCCGCCGCCGTCCCCTTTTTGACAGGAAAGGGCCTGATTATGAAAATTACCCAGATCCGTTTAGGCAAGCTGTCGGTCCCCCTGCGGACGCCGTTCAAGACGGCCCTGCGGACGGTGGACCGGGTGGAAGACATCGTGGTCGAGCTGCACACCGACACCGGCGCGGTGGGCTACGGCGAAGCGCCCCCCACCGGCCCCATCACCGGGGACACCACCGGCGGCATCGTAGGGGGCATCCTGGAGCTGATCGCGCCCGCCCTGCTGGGGCAGGAGGTGGACGACTTCGAGACCGTCACCGCCCTGGTCCAGAAGGCCGGCGTCCACAACACCAGCGCCAAGGCCGCCGTGGACATGGCCCTGTGGGACCTGTACGGCCAGCTGCACCAGATCCCGGTCCACAAGCTGCTGGGCGGGGCCCGGCGCACCCTGGTCACCGACCTGACCATCAGCGTCAACCCGCCCGAGCAGATGGCCCGGGACGCCCGGGAGGCCGTGGCCCGGGGCTACGACTGCCTGAAGGTCAAAGTGGGGGCGGACCCCACCCTGGACACCGCCCGCCTGGCCGCCGTCCGCAAGGCGGTGGGCCGGGATGTCTGCATCCGCATCGACGCCAACCAGGCCTGGACCCCCCGGCAGGCCGTCCGCATCCTGAACGAGATGCAGGACAAGGGCCTGGAGCTGGAGCTGGTGGAGCAGCCCGTCCCCGCCGGCGACCTGGAGGGCCTGGCCTACGTCACCCGCCACAGCTGGGTGCCGGTGATGGCCGACGAAAGCGTGTTCAGCCCCGCCGACGCCCTGCGCATCTTCCAGAGCCGGGCGGCCGACTACATCAACATCAAGCTGATGAAGTGCGGCGGCCTGACCGGCGCCCTCCGCATCGCCGCCGCCGCCGAGATCTACGGGGTGGAGTGCATGATCGGCTGCATGCTGGAGGCCAAGATCGCGGTGAACGCCGCCGTGGAGCTGGCCTGCGCCCGCAGCATCATCACCCGGGTGGACCTGGACGGGCCGGTGCTGTGCAGCGCCGACCCGGTGGAGGGCGGCGCCCGCTTCGACGAGCGGAACATCACCGTTTCCGACGCCCCCGGCATGGGCATCCAGGGCATCCAGCCCGGTTATCTGACTTACCTCAGCGTCTGACGCTTTCTCCAGGGGGAACCCATTTCTGCCCGCATGCGCGGGACAGAAATTCCTTCCCCCTGGTATCCCCCTGGGGACAAAATTTGGTGCTGAACCGCGCACTCGCCGCAAGGCGGCTCGCACACTCTCAGCGCCAAATTTCCCTGTATGTGTCCCGTCCATCCGCACATGTCGGCTGGACGGGACTTTTTTGACAATCCGCGTCCCCGGTCTATTGGCCGGGGATTTTCTTTAGTCGAATGTACCGTGGGCCGCGCATTTTTCACAAAAAACGTGCCTATGCCACATAAAAATCCCCCTCGCTGTACATTTTGACAAAAACATCTTGACGTTTTAGGGCAGAATAGATAATATTAAGTTGGAATGCAATGTGTCTCCGGCATTCCGCTTGCGATACCTGAAAGAAACGCCCCCAGCAAGGGCCTGTCGGGAGACAAACCCAGTGCAAATGGAAGGACGATTTATGACAAACGCAGAAAAACTTGCCCTGCAAAAACATGCCTGCCGCATCCGCCTTGGCGTGATCGAAAGCACCCACAGCGCCAAAAGCGGCCACCCGGGCGGCAGCCTGTCCATCGCGGAGGTGCTGTCCTTTTTGTACTTCCGGGAGATGCGGGTCGACCCCGCCAACCCCGCCTGGCCCGAGCGGGACCGGCTGGTCCTTTCCAAGGGCCATGCGGCCCCGGCCCTTTATGCAGCCCTGGCCGAGCGCGGCTTTTTCCCCGCGGAGGAGCTGACCACCCTGCGCAAGCTGGGCAGCCGCCTGCAGGGCCACCCCAATATGAACACCGTCCCCGGCGTGGATATGTCCACCGGCAGCCTGGGCCAGGGCATCTCCGCCGCCTGCGGCATGGCCCTGGGCGCCAAGGTCAAGGGGCTGGATCAGGTGCGGGTCTACGCCGTCATGGGCGACGGCGAGATCGAAGAGGGCGAGTGCTGGGAGGCCTTTATGTTTGCGTCCCACTACAAGCTGGACAATCTCTGCGTCTTTCTGGACCTGAACCATCTGCAGATCGACGGCCCCATTGAAAAAGTCATGAACAGCGCCCCCCAGGACAAAAAGCTGGAGGCCTTCGGCTTCAAGGTGTTGTCCATCGACGGCCACGACCTGGACCAGATCGAGGCTGCGGTGGAAACCTTCCACGCCGAAAAGGGCCGCCCCACCTTCATCATCCTGAACACCACCAAGGGCAAGGGCGTCAGCTATATGGAAAACAACGCCAACTGGCACGGCAAAGCCCCCGGCGACGCCGACTACCACACCGCCATGGACGAGCTGAACGCCGCCCTGGCCCAGCTGGAAAAGGAGGAGGGCTGACCTATGGCAGAAGTGAAAAAGATCGCGACCCGCGACAGCTACGGCGCTACCCTGCAGGAGCTGGCCGCCGAGCATCCCGAGCTGGTGGTGCTGGACGCCGACCTGTCGGTCTCCACCTGCACCGCCATGTTCCAGAAAGTGGCCCCCGAGCGCTTTTTTGAGTGCGGCATCGCCGAGGCCAACATGATGGGCGTCTCCGCCGGCCTGGCCACCATGGGGCTGGTGCCCTTTGTGTCCAGCTTTGCCATGTTCGCCGCGGCCCGCGCCTACGAGCAGATCCTCAACTCCATCGCTTACCCCCGCCTCAACGTCAAGATCGGCGCGTCCCACGGGGGCATCTCGGTGGGCGAGGACGGCGCGTCCCACCAGTGCTGCGAGGACTTTGCCCTCATGCGCTCGCTGCCCGGCATGACCGTCATCTGCCCCTCGGACGACATCGAGGCCCGGGCGGCCGTCCGCGCCGCCTTTGAGATGAACGGCCCGGTCTACCTGCGGCTGGGCCGGCTGGCCGTGCCCGTTTTCCACGACCCCGACCACTACCACTTTGAGATCGGCAAGGGCGAAACGGTCACCGAGGGCGAGGACATCGCCATCATCGCCACCGGCCTGGAGGTGAACGAGGCCCGCATCGCCGCCGAGCACCTGGCCGCCCAGGGCATCGGCGCCCGGGTCATCAACATCCACACCATCAAGCCCCTGGACGAGGAGCTGATCCTGGACGCCGCCCGGGACTGCGGGAAGGTCATCACCTGCGAGGAGCACAGCGTCATCGGCGGCCTGGGCGAGGCGGTCTGCTCCCTGCTGGCCGAGAAATACCCCGTCCCCGTCCGCCGCATCGGCGTGCAGGACTGCTTTGCCTGCTCGGCCCCGGCCTGGGACCTGATCCACGCCTACGGCCTGGACGCCGCCACCATCGAAAAGACGGCCCACGAGATGCTGGGCCGCTGAACCCCCTGAAACAAAAAGGCTCCCCCTCTGCCGCCGGCAGAAGGGGAGCTGTCAGCGTGTCGCAACGCGACACGCTCCAGGGGGAACCCATTTCTGCCCGCATGCGCGGGACAGAAATTCTTTCCCCCTGGTATCCCCCTGGGGACAAAATTGAGCGCTGAACCGCGCACTCGCCGCAAGGCGGCTCGCACACTCTCAGCGCTCAATTTCCCTGTATGTGTCCCGTCCATCCGCACATGTCGGCTGGACGGGACTTTTTTGCAGTCTGGGGGAGCTTTTTGTCGTAGGATCAGTGGTAGACCTTTGCCACCACGCCGTCCACCCAGGCCACCAGGGGGGCCGCACGGCGGCCCAGCACCCGGGGCAGGATGGCCCGGCCCATGGCCCACACGCCGTCGAAGTTGTACAGGATGACCACCCCGCACAGAAGCCCGGTCCACAGGCCGTAGAAGGGGACCTCCGCCAGGGTGACGGCCGCCTCGATGACCAGGAAAGCCACGTTCACCGTCATGTGCACCGGGTGCAGCCGCAGCTGGATCAGCTGCCGGCTGTCCACCGCGCGCAGCACGAACACCAGCACCATGGCCAGGAAAGAAGCGTAGGTGACCCCCACCGGGCCAAACCAGAGGATGCCCAGATAGTTCATCACGCAGTTGGCCACCGCCCCCGCCATCATGGTGTACAGGCTGTGGGTGGAGCGCTTGTAGACCACGTAGATGCTGTTCATGAACTGGGTAAAGCAGGTGAACACCGCCGCCAGGGTCAGGTAGGGGACGAACTGCCATGCGTCGAAGTAGCTGGACTTCATGATGAGCATGACCGGGCGGCACAGCCAGAGGATGCCCGCCGCGCAGCAGAACATGACGCTCGCATAGCTGCGGAACACGGTGGAAAAGAAGTGGCTGCGGCCTTTTTCCTCGGTGACGGCGGACAGCTGCCACGCATCGTAGAAGATGGTGCCCAGGGTGTTCAGGATGGTGGGCAGGAAGTAGCCGGTGGACAGCAGGCCGCTCCACTCGGGGCCGGTGCGGCCGCCGTAACCATCGCACATGGCGTTGACAAAGAACATATCCGAGGCGTTGATGATCCAGAAGCTGATCTGCGCCGGGATCATGGGCAGGGAAAAGCGGAGCATCTCCCGCCACAGGGCCCGGTTGATGAAGCGGAAGTCGATGTACCGCCACAGCTTGCCGGTGCAGAACAGGAACAGGCTGCTGGTGACGTCGCCGCAGATGATGGCCAGCAGGTAGCCTTCGGCCCCCATGTCCAGCACCACCAGGTAGAGGACGTAGAACATCAGGGTGGCAAAGGTGCACAGCACCCCGTCGATGCCCACCAGGCGGTTGAGCTGCCGGCTGCGGATGAACTGGGTGCAGAGGGTGCGCAGGCAGCTGGTGAGGACGTAGATGCACAGGAACACCCCGTAGTCCCCGATGCCCGGCGCCAGGCTGAGCAGCGGCCAGCAGAGCAGCAGCACCCCATAGCCCAGCAGGATGGTCAGCAGGCCGTTGGTGAACACCTGCTTTTTGCTGTTGCCTTTGTCCAGGCCAAAGCGAATGATGGCGTTGCTCATCCCCATGGACACCAGGGGGATGAGCAGGTTGGCGCACTGGCTCAGCAGCTTGGAGACGCCCATGCTCTGGACGTCCCGCATGGCGTAGGTCAAAAAGGGCTGGACGATCAGGGTCAGCAGTTTGGACGAAAAGCTGGAGATGGCAAAGATCATGGTGTTGCCCGCCAGCTTGGTATATTTGTTATGCCCCGGTTCCGGGGCGTGTTTCGGTTCCAAAGATCATGTACCTCCGTGTTGTTTATCCCTCCCGCAGCAGGCGGCGGCGGGCCTTCCAGTCGGGCAGGCGCTTTTCCACCTCGGCCCAGAAGGCGGGGCTGTGGTCCTGCACCAGAAAATGGCAGAACTCATGCACCACCACATACAGCTGGGCCTCGGGGGGCATATCGTACAGGGCCAGGGCAAAGGTGATCTGCCGTTTGGCCGGGGCGCAGACCCCCCAGCGGCTGGTCATCCGGCGCACCTTGATGAGGGGCATCTGCCCTCCCAGCGCCGGGGCAAACGAGGGGAACACCGCCCGGCTCAGGGCGGTAAAATGGGCCAGGGCCTCGTCCCGGTCGGGCAGGGGGCGCGCGGCCCGGCGCAGCTGCCGCTGGACGGCGGCCTCGATCCAGTCCCGGTGGGCCAGGACAAAGGCGTCCGCCTCCCGGGCGGCGGTGCCCCATGGGATGCTGACCGCCACCGTGCCGTCGGAACGGACCCGCAGGTTCAGGTTTTTCACCCGGCGGCGGGCCAGCTGGTAGCAGATGCCGCCGGCCTGCCGCTGCCGGACGGCCCCCGCCTTACTCCCGGCCACTGCCGGCAGGGCGGCGGAGCAGCCGGCCCAGAGGCAGCTGGGCCCCCACCACCGCCGCAAAGATCAGGGCGCAGCCCGCCAGCTCCCGCAGGGACAGGCTCTGGCTGAGCAGCAGCCAGCCGCCCAGCGCCCCAAAGACGCTCTCCAGGCACATGGCCAGGCTGGCGATGGCGGGGTCCAGGTCCCGCTGGCCCAGGATCTGCAGGGTGTAGCCCACCCCGCTGGACAGCAGCCCGCAGTAAAGGACGGGCAGGGCGTTGGCCGTGATGTCCGCCAGGGCCACCGTCTCGGTCAGCAGGGAGGCGGCGGTGCTCTCCACCGCCACCACCAGAAACTGCACCAGGCTCAGCCGCACCCCGTCCAGCCGGGGGGAGAAGTGGTCCACCGCGATGATCTGGAAGGTGAACAGGGCCGCGCACAGCAGCAGGACGCCGTCGCTGGCCTCGACGCCCCCAAAGCCCCCCTGCATGCACAGCAGGTAGAGCCCCGCCACCGACAGCACCACGCAGGCCCAGATCTGGGCAGGGCTTTTGCGGCCGAACAGCAGCCCCGCCACCGGCACCAGCACCACATACATGGCGGTGATAAAGCTGGCCTTGGCGGTGGAAGGGTTCAGGGTGATGCCGATCTGCTGGGCCGCCGACGCGGCAAACAGCAGGGTACCGCAGACCACGCCCCCCGCCAGCAGCAGGCGGCCGCCGGCAGCCGGGGCGGCCGGCCCTCCTTTGCGGCGGCGGACCGCGTCGAACACATGGCTCAGCGGCCACAGGAAAGCCACCGCCAGCCAGCTGCGGCAGGCCAGAAAGGCAAAGGGCGCAAGGGCTGCGCCGGCGCTCTGGGCCACAAAGGCCAGCCCCCAGATCAGGGCGCAGAGCACCAGCAGCAGGGTGTTTCTGGTTTGTGTTTTCATCCTACGATCCCCTCCGCTTTGAACATTCCATAGAGATAGTACCGGCTGGAGTCATAGGAGATGGTCAGGCGGTACTGGGCCGCCGGGTCCAGCCCGCCGATGGTGAACCGGTAGTTGGAGCCGTCGGTGTGGATGTAGCCGGTGGAGCCGTCCACATACTGGGCCCCGCCGTCCACCTTTTTCCACAGGGCAATCTTGTATTCCTGGACGCCCTCGGCGGTGCCGCAGGCGGTGATGGTCAGGCTGTCCCCCGACACCTGGAAATAGCCGGTGTTCCGGGTCCAGATGCCGTTGTACACCCCGTACAGGGTGCCGTTGGCCACCACGTTGGTCCACTGGGCGGTGGCGTCGGTGCCATCGGGCAGCATGATGGGGTCGGTGGTGGCTTCGGCCCAGTTGGTGGTGTCCACCTCCTCGGCGCTGGAAAAGCCCAGCATATTGGCCACGTTGTCCTTCAGGCTCTCGCAGCCGGTCAGGCCAAGGGCCAGCGCCGCGGCCAGCAGCAGGGCGGCCAGGCGCAGACGTTTTTTCTTCCGTTCCATAAAAACCTCCGGGCAAAGCGTTTTCTTCCGCTGTGTTGTTCGTTCACTGGGCTATTATACCGCATTTTCCTCTTACATACAACTGTTTTAGCCCGCGCGCCCTCCGTCGGGGGCGTTGGCGGCGGTCAGGGCGGCGCACTCGGCCTCGGCCAGCTGGGGCCAGGCCGTGTTCTGGAACAGGGAGCCGTACCGGTACAAGGCGTAGCCCCCCGCGCCGGCGGCCCGCAGGGTGCCCACCTGGTCCGCCAGGGCCCGCCCGGTGGACCAGCCCGAAACGCTGTCCCCGTTGGACCCGCCGTCCCCCTCGCCGATCCGGTAAGCCCCCAGGCCCACGTACAAAGCCGCGCTGCCCCGGGGCATGGCCAGCCACTCGGCCAGGATGTTCTCATAGGCAAACCGCCGGGACCCGTTGGACAAGGTGTACCCATACCCCCAGTAGAGCTGCGGGCAGAGGTAATCCACCACCGCGTCCTCGCTGCCGGCGGCCAGCCAGCCCCGGACGTCGCTGTACTGCTGGCTCATGTCGTTGTCCGGGTTGCCCTGGGGGCTGACCCCAAACCGCAGGGTGGGGTCGGCGGCCTTGACGGCGTCGTGGGCGGCCTTGACCAGGGCGGTGACGTTCTGCCGCCGCCACTCGGCCAGGTCGGCCGCGCCGCTGGCCGCAAACCGGGCCGCGTCGATGGCGGGGTCGGTGGTGGGGTAGAAGTAGTCGTCGAAGTGGACGCCGTCCACCGGGTAGGTCCGCACCAGCTCGGCCACCCCTTCCACCACGTAGGCGGCCGCCTCGGGGATGGCCGGGTTGAGGTAGAGCCCGCCCCCCGCCGCGGCCACCCAGTCCGGGTGGGTGTTGGCCAGGTTGTCCGCCGCCAGGGTCCCCGGCGAGGAGGCGGACGCCTGGAGCCGGTAGGGGTTGATCCACCCCTCAAAGGACAGCCCCCGGCTGTGGGCCTCGGTCAGCAGGATGTCCAGCGGGTCGAAGCCGGGGGACACCCCCTGCACCCCGGTGCAGATGTGGCTCCAGGGAAACAGGGCGCTGGGGTAAAGGGCGTCCCCGAAGGGACGCACCTGGACGATGACGGTGTTCAGGCCCAGCCCGGCGCAGCGGTCCATCATGGCCGCGGCCCCGGCCCGGAACGCCTCCGCCGAGGTGTAATCCATCCCCTGCAGCTCGATGTAACTGATCCAGGCCGCCCGCCACTCGCCGGCCGGGGGCGTGCCCGCATCCGGAGCGGCGGGCGCCTCTCCGCCCGGCCCGCCCAGACGGCGCAGCCACAGCCCGGCGGCCCCCAGCGCCGCGGCGCCGGCCCCCAGCAGCAGGGCCCGCCGGGTCACCCACGGCCCGCGTCGCCTGCAAGGCGGCCCGGCGCGGCCCGCCCGGCGCTTTTGTCCTGTCGGATGTTTCTGTCTCATAGCCAGTCCCTCCCTTTGGAGTGTATCTGCAAAATCCAAACTGCCGGACCGCTTGCGCGCCGCATCCCCTGCGCTCAGCCGGTTTCCGCTGCGCGGGCCGGCGCCCGGAAGCCTTCCGACACACTCCAAGCGCTACCAGTATAGCACACTTTGCCCCTCCGGAGGCAAAGTTTCCACAAAGTCTTTTCATTTAGGCGCAAATCTGCTATACTAATATAGTATCCTTCCGCAGGCTTATGCCGGAGGGCATACGGGCCAGTAGCTCAGCTGGTCAGAGCTGGCGGCTCATAACCGCTTGGTCTTATCGTCCGGCGCTTCCAAAACATCCGCATATTCGTCGTTTTCTCGCCGTCATAACGGCAAAAAAGCGTTTCCACCTACTTTTTACCTACGAAGGGCATCCGAATGCGCCCTCGCAGGTCCAGCTTCATCTCCATACGGGCCAGTAGTTCAGCGGTCAGAACTCCCCGCTCATAACGGGGTTATCGCGGGTTCGAATCCTGCCTGGCCCACCAAAAAGCACGAAACATCGCGTTTCGTGCTTTTCTTTCTGCCTTTTGGCGGAAATTGTTTATTCGCTGTACAGTTCCTGGCTCATCTGTTTGCGTATCTCCTCGCGGCGGCGGTCATACACCTGGGTATAGATCGCCAGCGTTGTGCTGGGCTGGGCGTGGCCCGCTTCCGCCGCCACTGTGGCGATGCCGATGTTGGGGTTGGACAACAGGATGCTGACGAAGGTGTGCCGGAACATGTGGGGGTGCAGCCCTTCGATGCCCGCCTTTTTGCCGACCCGCCGCACCAGACTGCCGTAGCTATCCGGGTTGATGGGGAAGCCGTGGTCGTTGCAGATCACAAAGTCATTCCCTCGCAGAGCCAGCAGGGAAGAAGCATACTTGGCCGATTTTCTATCCAGGCTTTTCTGCCAGGCCGCGCCCATCACCTTTTTCTGAGCTTTCCACTGCCGGTAGTAGTCCTCCAGGAAAGCCATAAATTCCGGTGCAACGTCCACATCCCGGACATTGTTTTCCTTGGTCGCGGTAAGCTGGTAGCCAAAATTCTGAAAGACCAGCAGCGACTTGGAAATATGGATGGTGCACTCCTTGAAGTTCACATCCTGCCACGTCAGTCCGGCCAGCTCTCCGCGGCGGACGCCGGTATTCAGCAAAGACAGAATGATCGCCCGCTCCAGCAGGGAGCACTCTTTTAGCGTTTGCTGCAGGCGCTCCACCTCGTCTTTATGCAGGCAGTCCACGCTCTTTCCTTTCTTACCGCAGGCCCGTATCTGGGGCGGCTTGGCGTCTACGTTGTAGTTCTCGTTGGCGTAGTTGATCACGGCACGGATAAACAGGACGTATTCCCGCATGGTTTTCTGGGTGACAGGCCGCTCATCCGTCTCTACCTCAAAGAGGGTCTCAACCTTCTGACCCAGCGCTTTTGCGATCTGCTGCGCAGAATCCAGAGAGACGCTTTCTCCGCGGAAGGATTTTTCCACCGTTTCTTCTTTGATGGTGCAAAATTCCGCGATCTTGGGGCAGGACATAGTCTTGTACACCTTGGCCCCCGGTTTCAGCGTCGCACGCTGGTAGACCCGGGTGCATCCTTTCTCCAACAGATGGAGGACCTGGTCGCAGTCCTTCTTGGTGATGGCACTGATTGGTTTTTGTGCGAACTGGGGATAGCCTCTGATTTTGTTGAGGTAGCCATTCTTATTACGGGTCGTATTCGCCTTATTCCGGTGCTGCTCTGCATCGCCTTTCAGGCGGGCGGACGGCTCCAACAAAGAACGGTTGGAGTCAATGTACTCTCTTGCCATCTGCTCGAACGTTTTGCCGCCGCCAGCCATTTCCTTGTCGATCTGAGCCTGCTGCTCCCGCTCAAACTCCACCGCCGCCGCATTCGCCGCTGCCAGGCGCTGGCGGGCCGTTTTCAGCTCGGTAGGGTCAAAGTCAAAGCGGCCATAGCGCCGCTCCGATTTTCCATTCACCATGACAATGGCGGTGAGCTGGAAATACTTGGGCTTTTTCTTGGGTTCGATCAGTTTTACAGAAGCCATACTCGTAACCTCCTTTCTTCTGTCATGGTGAGTATAACAGGTTGCAGCGTAAATTTTTAGGATGTCGCCAACCGCGCCGGCATCCTTGACAAATCAGGCAGAGGTCATTCCGTTGTTGAAATATTCCGCCATTTTTCCAAGGTTGACATACCACTTGACGCCGGACTGGAACGCCATCCCCGGCACCTCTTTGCACAGGCGGCGAACGTAGTAAACAGGCAGCCCCATCCGCTGGCTGGCCTGCTTGATGCTGACGATCTGGGGCAGCACCACCTCCTCCACCTGGATAACAGACTCTTCTTTCAAAACAGGATTTTCAAACATGGCGCTACCTCCCATCACACTTGTCAGAACTTCACCGGCAGCATATTCTTTTTGCTGCACCCATTATACAGCTTCAGGACCTGCATCATGTACCGGTAAGATGCCGCGCCGCTCATGGCGTCGGCGTCGCGGACCAGCTTCATGGGGTAGATGGTGGCCAACCGTTTTACCAGGCGGCTGTACTTGTATTCGTCCTTATAGAGGGCGATGAAGCGTATCACGCCCTGGATGATGCCCGGCCGCAGGGAATCGGGGTCGCCGTCCCATGCTTCGGCAATGGCCCGCAGGCCCTCGGTGTAGATGTCCGGGCCATACTGCCGGAACTCTTTGAGAGCAGTGCTGACGCAGATAATCTTACGGTTGGCCCGTACATGATCGGTGCCCAACTGCAGCCCCGCCGCCTCGGTGGCGGCCAGGAAAGCGTGGGACTCGGCATCCTGGCCCACCAGTTTGGCCCGCAGCTTCGCACCCGCAGAAAGGGGAGTGGATGCGCCAGTCTGCTGAGCAAACACGAGAGCTTCTTCCTCTTTGGTCAGACCAATGTAGACCCGGCAAAGGATGGGCAAGTCATTGCCACCGTTGAGGGTCTTGAGGCCCACGATGGTGTGCTGGCCGTCGATCACGATGTAGCGCCCGTCCCGATAGCTGACCTTGGGCGGATTGACGATGATGCCATTGAACTCAGCCACCATCTGCTTGACTTTGCCCATCTGCAGCTTGCGCTGGTACTCGGCGGGGATCTCCAGGAAGGCGCTGTTGATGGAAATTTCTTTATAGGGATAAGAGTAGAATCTCATAGGGTACGTTCCTCCACTTCGTTTAGGTAGGTTGTCAGGCTTTGAACGATTTTGACGACCGCAGCCCGGTTATCATGGTCGGTGAGAAGGTCGGGGTAATACTGAAAGGCTTGCTCCCACCGCTGTTTCAGATTGTCCGCCGCAGCCTCGATCTCGCACAGCATATCGCTGCCGGTGGCCCGGCGCTTGGCGTGATACCGGCTGGCCGCGATCTCCAGTAGCTGCTGGTTGTCGATTTTCACTGGCTGCGGTGCCAGCTCAGGAGAAGGAGCGGACGGAAGCTCTGCCGGCTCGCAAGGCTCCGAAGCCTCGGTTTCGAGTTTTTCTGCCTTTGCCCTTACTATTGCTTTCTTCTCTTTTCTACCAGCCCTTTTCTCATCCTTCGGCTTACAGAGTTTAGCCACCAGTGCCGGGCGCTCCTCCGGGGCTGCGCGAGACACGGCGGCCAGCTCAGCCGCCGTGGGTTTCACCTCGCCGGACAGTATTTTGGCACGGATGCCGGAAACAGCTTCTTCTGCTGCATCCACTCCATTTGCGAACGACTCCGCCCGTCGAACAAAGCTTTCATTTACATTGTTCTCATCTGCAATCCGAAGTCTGGTGTGTTTTTTCCCGATCAGTTGGTCATTTTGACCAACTGATTTTTTTGCGGAACTTTTTCGATCTCCACCATTAGATTGCTTTTCGGCTTCATACTGTTTCCCAATCAAGTATTTTCGCTGTTCTGGCGTCAGATTTCGCCTGCCAAGCTGGTTTTTGCAAATCCAGACAATCGCTTCATAGCGGTTGGCGAACTCTTTTTCCAGCACGGTGTACTTGATTTCGGGATGATTTTTCAGAATCGCAAAGCGGTTATGGCCGTCTACAATCAGACCGTTCCAGACGATCAGGGGGCTGAGAATCCGGCCCTCCTCCAGGATGTTGGTTTCCAACAGGTTCAACTCCTCAAAGGTCAGGGGCGGAATCTTGCTCTGAAACTCGGGGTCAATCTTCAGCCGTCGCAGCATAGGCTTTGGCCTCCCTCCGGTTCGGGTCTCTGTGAACCATAGGCTGGGCATAGTAGTCAAACCCATAACGGGTCTGGCAGTAGGTGCAGACATCCTTGGTCTGCTGGCGCAGATCAGCGCGACGCAGCGTTGTGCGCCTGGCATCCTGGAAGGAATGCAGGCAGACCGGACACAGCGTGATGAGGGATACGGTATTCAGATTGCGCGTGTAGCTACGGCTCATAGTTGACCTCCTGTCTGTTATAAATTGTTGTGTTGATATAAAAAGCCCGCCAGCCTGGAACATGATTCTCAGCCGGCGGGCCGAAATCTTGTTTGGGTTTCCTTCCCCCATTTGTCCTCGACGTCCCGGGGAGGGTTGGGAACCTTCTGGCGGCGGATTTGCACCGCTCCATTGGCATTTCAGCCACCCCGCCTTCTTCATGGCCGGGCCGCGAGTTACGGAAGTATCATTGTCTGGAAGTACCTGAAGGTTGCTTATTCACTTTTCAAGGTCCGCCAGTGGCTTGTCCCCCCGTTCGGGGGAGGCCCTTGCTGTGACTCTATGATACCTTAGAAATTTTTGTTGCGGGAGTGACTGGTTGTCACAGTTTACTGTGTCAGATTGTCACACCTTTTATAGTTCGCGCTTGACTTTTTCTATCATTTCAACAGCTCTTTGTAATTCTGTTTTAACAGCGTCCAACTGTGAAGTTTTTCCAAGAATCAGATAATCCAACGACACATCAAATAAAACATGCAAATATACTAGCAATTCGATAGAGCAAGTTCTTCTGCCATGTTCGATTGCTCTTAAATGATCAAAGCTAATTCTTACAGTTTCCGAAAGCTGAACTTGAGTATAGCCTTTTTCTTCCCGCAGAGCCTTGATTCTCTTTCCGCATTCCATTGCATCGAAACGCATTGTATTATCCTCCAGATTTTGACGTGTGTGTTGACGTGCAAAATCTGAAGGTCAGGGATATTTGGCAATATACGTTTCCCAGTGTTGACGCATCTGTCACTCCCGTGGGGCGACGGAAGCGACAACCAAGTAGCAAATAAAAAAAGGCCGGCAGACAGCCGCAATTTCCCTAAGGAAATCGCTTCCGTCTGCCG
>DSLFR04102__coassemble_607_pt1 | contig 31398 bp, 33 predicted proteins | sample DSLFR04102__metabat2_high_PE_009 | metagenome-assembled genome bin DSLFR04102
CCTGCCCCCCGCCCCGCCCCAGCAGCTGCGCTGGGACGACAGGGCCTGAACCCCCCTTTTTGCCCCGATGCTGCGGTTTCTCTTGCCAAGACGCCGGAATTTTAGTATACTCTGTACAATAGTTGTTCGGAACGAAACAGTCTTTTTATACAACTGCATCCCGCAGGGAAACCATACCAACAAAGGAGGATCTCCATGTCCTACGTCATGGCCCTGGATGCCGGCACCACCTCCAACCGGTGCATCCTGTTCAACGAAGCGGGGGAAATGTGCAGCGTCGCCCAGAAAGAGTTCACCCAGTATTTCCCCAAGCCGGGCTGGGTGGAGCACGACGCCAACGAGATCTGGACCACCCAGCTGGGGGTGGCCCTGTCGGCGATGAACAAGGTGGGCGCCACCGCCGGGGACATCGCCGCCATCGGCATCACCAACCAGCGCGAGACCACCATCGTCTGGGACCGGGACACCGGCGAGCCGGTCTATCACGCCATCGTCTGGCAGTGCCGGCGCACCAGCGCCTTCTGCGACGAGCTGAAGGCCCGGGGCTACACCGAGACCTTCCGGCAGAAAACGGGCCTGGTCATCGACGCCTATTTTTCGGCCACCAAGCTGAAGTGGATCCTGGACAACGTCCCCGGCGCGCGCGAAAAGGCCCGGGCCGGGCAGCTGCTGTTCGGCACGGTGGAGACCTGGCTGATCTGGAAGCTGACCTGCGGCAAGATCCACGTCACCGACTATTCCAACGCCAGCCGCACCATGCTGTTCAACATCCACACCCTGGACTGGGACGACGAGATCCTCTCGGTGCTGGACATCCCCCGGTGCATGCTGCCCAAACCCATGCCCTCCAGCTGCTTTTACGAGTACGCCGACCCCATGCACTTTGGGGACGGCATCAAGATCGCCGGGGCCGCGGGCGACCAGCAGGCCGCCCTGTTCGGCCAGACCTGCTGGACCCCCGGCGAGGCCAAAAACACCTTCGGCACCGGCGGGTTCATGCTGATGAACACCGGCGAGACCCCGGTCTTTTCCAAAAACGGCCTGGTCACCACCATCGCCTGGGGGCTGGACGGCAAGGTGAACTACGCCCTGGAGGGCTCCATCTTTGTGGCCGGGGCGGCCATCCAGTGGCTGCGGGACGAGCTGCGCCTGCTGGAAGAAGCCCGCGACTCGGAGTACATGGCCGGCAAGGTCAAGGACACCAACGGCTGCTACGTGGTGCCCGCCTTCACCGGCCTGGGCGCCCCCCACTGGGACCAGTACGCCCGGGGCACCATCGTGGGGCTGACCCGCGGGTGCAACAAATACCACATCATCCGGGCCACCCTGGACAGCCTGTGCTACCAGGTCAACGACGTCCTGCGGGCCATGGAGGCCGACTCGGGCATCAGGATGACCAGCCTGCGGGTGGACGGTGGCGCTTCGGCCAACAACTACCTGCTGCAGACCATGGCCGATATTTCCAACCTGCCGGTGCTGCGGCCCAAGTGCCTCGAGACCACCGCCCTGGGCGCGGCCTACCTGGCCGGGCTGGCGGTCGGCTACTGGAGCTCCACCGCCGACGTGGCCAAAAACTGGGCGGTGGACAGCACCTTCCGGCCCAACATCCCCGCCGAGCAGCGGGCCAAACGCCTCCGCGGCTGGAAAAAGGCGGTCCGGTGCGCCTACCACTGGGCCCTGGACGAAGAATGAGCCAAACAAAAGGAGAAGCTTCTTTATGATCGACGTCATCATCATCGGGGCGGGGGTGTCCGGCTGCGCCATCGCCCGGGAGCTGGCCCGCTATCAGGCCGGCATCCTGGTCCTGGACAAGGAAGAGGATGTCTGCTGCGGCACCAGCAAAGCCAACAGCGCCATCGTCCACGCCGGGTTCGACGCAGCCCACGGCACCCTGATGGCCAAGCTGAACGTGGAGGGCAGCAGGCGGATGCCCGCCCTGGCCAAAGAGCTGGACTTTGCTTACGACCCCTGCGGCAGCCTGGTGGTCTGCCTGTCCGAGGCGGACCGGCCCCGGCTGCAGGCTTTGTACGAGAACGGCGTGGCCAACGGGGTCGAGGGGCTGCGGATCATCGGGCGGGACGAGCTCCTCGCCATGGAGCCCCACATCGCGGACGAGGCCGTCGCCGCCCTCTGGGCCCCCACGGGGGCCATCGTCTGCCCCTTTGGGCTGACCTACGCCCTGGCCGAAAACGCCGCCCACAACGGCGTCCGCTTCCAGTTCGACACCGCCGTCCGGGCGGTCCGCCCCATCGAGGGCGGCTGGCGGGTGGAGACCGGCCGGGGCAGCCTGGACGCCCGGCTGGTGGTCAACGCCGCCGGCGTCCATGCCGACGAGCTGCACAACATGGCCGCCCCCGGCGACCCCATGCAGATCATCCCCCGGCGCGGGGACTACTTCCTGCTGGACCACACCGCCGGGGACCATGTCCGCCACACCATCTTCCAGCTGCCGGGGCCTGCCGGCAAGGGGGTCCTGGTCACCCCCACCGTCCACGGCAACCTGCTGGTGGGGCCCACCAGCATCGACATCCAGGACAAAGAGTCCACCGCCACCACCGCCGCCGGCCTGGAGGAGATCCGCGCCAAGGCCGGGCTGGCGGTCAAGGACCTGCCCCTGCGGCAGACCATCACCAGCTTTGCGGGCCTGCGGGCCCACGAGCCCCGGCACGACTTCTTCATCGGGGAGGCGGCCCCCGGCTTTGTGGACTGCGCCGCCATCGAGTCCCCCGGCCTGTCCAGCGCGCCGGCCATCGGGGCCATGGTGGCCGGCATCGCGGCCGGCCGCCTGCACCTGGAAGCAAAACCCGACTTCGATCCCGTCCGCAAGGGCATCCTGGACCCCAAGACCCTCCCGCTGGAAGAGCGGGCCGCCCTGATCCGGCAAAACCCCGCCTACGGGCAGATCATCTGCCGGTGCGAGAGCGTCACCGAGGGCGAGATCCTCGACGCCATCCACCGGGTGCCCGGGGCCCGCAGCCTGGACGGGGTCAAACGGCGGACCCGCGCCGGGATGGGCCGCTGCCAGGCGGGTTTCTGCAGCCCGCGGGTCATGGAGATCCTGGCACGGGAGCTGGGGGTCCCCCTGTCCCAGGTCACCAAATCGGGCGGGGCGTCCAGGATCATCCTGGGCGTCAACAAAGACGCACTGTGAGGGGGGAACCACGATGAAAAACGTAGACCTTGTCATCATCGGCGGCGGGCCCGCCGGCCTGGCCGCCGCCATCGAAGCGCGCCGGCACGGGGTGGAGGACCTGCTGATCCTGGAGCGGGACAGCGAACTGGGCGGCATCCTGAACCAGTGCATCCACAACGGCTTTGGCCTGCACACCTTCCGGGAGGAGCTGACCGGCCCCGAGTACGCCGCCCGCTACATCGCCCAGGCCCGGGAGCTGGGCATCCCCTATAAGCTCGACACCATGGTGCTGGACCTGGCCGCCGACAAGACCGTCACCGCCATGAACCGCACCGACGGCCTGTTCCAGCTGCACCCCAAAGCCGTGGTGCTGGCCATGGGCTGCCGGGAGCGCCCCCGCGGCGCTTTGAACATCCCGGGCTGCCGGCCTGCCGGCATCTTCACCGCGGGCACCGCCCAGCGGCTGGTGAACATGGAGGGCTATCTGCCCGGCCGCAAGGTGGTCATCCTGGGCTCGGGGGACATCGGCCTCATCATGGCCCGCCGCATGACCCTGGAAGGGGCGCAGGTGCAGGTGGTGGCCGAGCTGATGCCCTACTCCGGCGGGCTGAAGCGGAACATCGTCCAGTGCCTGGACGACTACGGCATCCCCCTCAAGCTCAGCCACACGGTGGTGGACATCCAGGGCAAAGAGCGGGTCGAGGGCGTCACCCTGGCCCGGGTGGAAAACGGCCGGCCCGTCCCCGGCACCGAGGAGCACTACGACTGCGACACCCTGCTGCTGTCCTGCGGGCTGCTGCCCGAAAACGAGCTCAGCCGGGCCGCCGGGGTCCAGCTCAGCCCGGTGACCGGCGGCCCCGCCGTCAACGAAAGCCTGGAGACCAGCATCCCCGGCGTGTTTGCCGCCGGCAACGTGCTCCACGTCCACGACCTGGTGGACTACGTCTCGGAGGAGGCCGGCGCCGCCGGGGCCCATGCCGCCGCCTTCATCCGGCAGGGGGGCCAGGGGCAGGACGCTCCCTCCCTCCCCGTCCGGTGCGCCAACGGCGTCCGCTACACGGTGCCCAGCACCGTCCGGCCCGCCTGCGCGGGGGACAAGCTGACCCTCCGGTTCCGGGTGGGCAACGTCTACCGGAACAAAAAGATCGCCGTCTATCTGGGCGATACCTGCATTTTCACCCGCCGCCGCCCGGTGCTGGCCCCCGGCGAGATGGAGACCATCCAGCTGAAAGGGGACCTGCTGCGGCAGGACCCCGCCGCCGGCAGCATCACCGTCACATTGGAGGAGGCGTGAGCGATGGAAACAAGACAACTGATCTGCATCGGCTGCCCCATGGGCTGCCCCCTGACGGTGGAGCTGGAGGGCGGCGCCGTCACCCGGGTGACCGGCAACACCTGCCCCCGGGGCGACGCCTACGGCCGCAAGGAGGTCACCGACCCCACCCGCATCGTCACCACCACCGTCCGGGTCCGGGGCGGCGTCCTGCCGGCGGTCTCCTGCAAGACCCGCAGCGACGTGCCCAAGGGCCGGATCTTTGACGTGGCCCGGGCCCTGAAGGACCTGGAGGTCCCCGCGCCGGTGGCCATCGGCCAGGTCCTTCTGGAGGACGCCGCCGGCACCGGGGTGGCCGTCGTCGCCACCAAAAACGTGGCCGCCCAACCGTAACCGCAGCAAAGCGCCCCTCCCCTCTGCCTGCGCAGAGAGAAGGGGCGCGTTCCAGCGTGTCGCAAAAGCGCCACGCTCCAGGGGGAACCCATTTCTGCGCGCAGTCGCGCGACAGAAATTCTTTCCCCCTGGTATCCCCCTGGGGACAAAATTTAGCGCCGAACCATGCACTCGCCGCAAGGCGGCTCGCACACTCTCGGCGCCAAATTTCCCTGTATGTGTCCCGTCCATCCGCACATGTCGGCTGGACGGGACTTTTTTGACAGCCCGGATCTGTATGCTTTTACCGGTAATCCTCGTTGAGGAACAGGGCCTTGACGGCCACCACCTCGTCGTACTCCTGCTGGTCCACCTCGACCTCCGCGTTCAGGGCCTTCAGGTCCTGCTTGACCGTTTCCAGCGCGTCGGGGATGCGGGCCGCCCGGCCCTCCTCGATCACCCGCTGCATCCGCCGGAGGACGATAGGGTGGGCATAGCGGGCCGGCAGGGGGAACTCGCCCCGGTAGCCCTTCAGATAGCCGGCCATGTCCTGCTGGGCCTTTTCGTTCCGGGCCATGATGGCGTTCTTGTTGTTGCGGGCGGTGGGCAGGACGCTGACCCCCGAGAACATGAAGATGGCGGCCAGCCCAAACAGGGCGAAGTAGACCCCAAAACTGCCGGTGCCCTGCAGGATGGTGGCCACGCCGAACAGCAGCGACACCAGCCCCAGCACCGTGATGGCCAGCGCCACCCAGCGGTAGCTGGGCTTGCTGCAGAGGTAGGCCCGCTTGCGGCGGGCGGCCTTGCTCAGCTCCTGGGCCAGCTCGGGCTTTTGGTCCAGATAGCCGGCGGCGTCCTCCAGGGCGCGGAGGGAGCGCTGGGCCTCGTGGGTCAGCTCGGGCTTTTTGCGGGCGGCCCGCTCCTGCTCCCGCCGGGCCAGGCGGGCCTCGGCGGCGGCGCTGACCAGCTTGATCTCCGGGTGGGCCCGGCCGATGCAGTCCAGCATCTGGTCCACCTGCTCTTCGTATTTGAAGTTGCACTGTTTCTGCCGGCCGCCGTCGTACTCCACCACCAGGTAGGGGATGGAGGCAAAGATCCCTTTTTGGGAAAAGCCGCCCTGGCTCATGGCCACCCGCTTGAACACCCGGGTGACGGCAGGATAGGTGATGTAATAGCGCCGGTCGATGTAAAAGCTGTTGAGATACAGCGCCTTTTCTCCGACGCCGCAGGGGCCGAACTTTTTGCAGTTTTTCTTGTCGGCGGCCAGGGCGTCGGGGTCCAGGGCCGCGCCGCCCAGGCGGGCAGGTTTGAATAACATAGGCTGCAACCTCTTTCCAAAAAAGATACGCGGGGAATGCAAGGGCCCGCCAACCGCTGTTGCTGGGCAGCGGCTGGCGGGCCGTTGTGGTTCACACGGGGCCGGGCCGGCCGGTGTGGAAGTTACTTTTTATTGCTCGCAGGCTGTTTGCGGGTGGCGTAGATAAAGATGCCCAGCAGCAGCACGGCAAAGAGGATGCCCACAGGGTAAGCCACCGCCGTATTGTAGATGGTCGCGCCGGAGGCGTCCTTGCTGTTGATGAGCTGGCCCAGGCACTCGTCGCCCAGCAGGAAGTAAGTAGCCGAAACGGCGCTCATGAAGGTGGCGGGCACCGCGGTGATCCAGTAGTTCTTCTTCTGCTGGTAGAGGTACATGCTGGCGGTCCACAGGACGATCATGGCCAGGGTCTGGTTGGTCCAGCTGAAGTAACGCCAGACGATGGAGTAATCCAGATGCCCGACGAAGGCGCCCACCAGAAGCAGGGGCACGCAGAGGGCCAGGCGCTTCTTGAAGTCCTCCTGGTCGATCTTGAACCAGTCGGCCAGGGTCAGGCGGGCAGAGCGGAAGGCGGTGTCGCCCGAGGTGATGGGGCAGGCGATGACGCCCAGCATGGCCAGGGCAACGCCCACGCCGCCCATGGTCTTGGAGCAGACGTCGTAAATGGCGGCGGACTGGCCGTTGGCCAGGACTGCCTGCAGGCCGGTGTTCAGGCCGTTGGTCACTTCATAGATCGAGCAGCCGGCGGCGGCCCAGATCAGGGCGATGACGCCCTCGCAGACCATGGCGCCGTAGAACACCATGTGGCCCTGGCGCTCGGACTTCATGCAGCGGGCCATCAGGGGCGACTGGGTGGCGTGGAAGCCCGAGATCGCGCCGCAGGCCACGGTGATGAACATGAAGCTCCAGACCGGCTTGCCGGTGGGCTCCATATTATAGAAGTGGGTCCACAGCTCGGGGATCTCGTAGGCGGGGTTGGTCATGATGCCAAAACCCACACCCACGGCCATGATGATGAGGCAGATGCCAAAGACGGGGTAGATCTTGCCGATGATCTTGTCAATGGACAGGAAGGTGGCGATGAAGTAATAGGCCAGGACGATCCACAGCCAGAACTCGGTGTTGGTGACGATGCCGCTGAAGCCGCCGTTCTGGAACAGGGTGACGATCAGGCCGGCGGGGCCGACGGCAAAGACGGTGCCCACCATGACCAGCAGCACCACGCTGAACACGCGCATGACGTTCTTCATGCCGTTGCCAAGGTAGATGCCGCACACCTCCGAGATGGAAGCGCCGTCATTGCGCTCGGACAGCATGCCGGAAAAATAGTCGTGCACGCCGCCGGCAAAGATGGTGCCGAAGGTGATCCACAGGAACACCACAGGCCCCCACAGCGCGCCCTGCATGGCGCCGAAGATGGGGCCCAGACCTGCAATGTTCAGCAGCTGGACCAGGAACAGTTTCCACTGAGGCATCACGACGTAGTCGACACCGTCGTTGATGCGGATCGCGGGCGTTTCCCGGTCATCCGGCCCGAAGGTGTTGTCGACCACTTTACCATAGGTGAGGTAGCCAATAACAAGGAGAGCCAGGCAGATCAGAAAACTAATCATAAGATAACCTCCTCCAAGTATTTTTCCCGGCCGGTTTATAGGTTACCACTATCCGGCCGTCCACCTCTATTTTAGTACGTTTTTGCAAAAATGCAAGGGTTTTTCTTGAAATTTTTCATTTACTATTTATAATTCAGACATATAAATCACGTGGATCTGCATAGCAGGGACGTTTTATCGGGGTTTTCAGTCCAAAAGCTCCTGGATCTCGCTGCGGATCAGCCGGCCCGCCGCGCCGGCCAGCTGGTCCATGCTGCGGATGCGGGCACAGCTGCGCCCGTAGATCTCCCCGGCGTCGCCGGCGGTGCAATCCTCCCCGGTGAACACCGCCGCCACCCGCACCTGGCTGTGCCGCAAAGCCCGCACCTCCCGGGCGGCGTCCTCCACGGCGGGGCGGCCGGCGTAGTCCCGGCCCAGGGGATACGCGCCGCCGGGCGGGATGCGGTGGCTGTCGTTGGGGGAGGCATCGGTCAGCAGCAGCACCAGGTGCCGGCTCAGCGGCGCGGAGCGGAGCAGCTCCCCCATGGCCCGCAGGGCCAGGCCGTCCCGGTTCCACCCCGAGGCGAAATAGCCGAAGATCTTCCGGTCCCCGTTCCGGTCCTCAAAGCCCTTGAGCACCCGCAGGACGGTGTAACCCCGCAAGCTGCAAAAGCTGGTGACCCGCACCGGCACCCCGCACCGGTTCAGGCTCTCGGCCAGGATGTAGCCCTGGGCCGCGATCACCTCCTGGCAGTGCATCCGGGAGGAGGAGGCGTCCAGCAGCAGGTCCACCGAAAAGCCGGGCCGGTGGACGTCCGCGTCCCGCAGAAAGACCCGGCCGTCCTCCACCACCGCCGCCCGCCAGACCCGGGGGCTGTCCAGCCGGCCGCTGCGGGCGGTCTCGGTCTCCCGCTGGCTGTGGACCTGGATGCAGTTGCGGATCTGCTCGGTCAGGCGGAGGATGGCGTTCCGGTACAGGCTGCTGTCTTTGGCGTAGGCCGCGCGGTTGCGCTCCGCCTGCAGGGCAGCCTCCCCGGTCAGGCGCTGGCTGTCGCCGCTGCGGGCCCGGGCGGGGTCGGGCGCCCCCGCCGTGAACCACAGATGGCACCCGGCGTGGACCCCGGTGCACAGCTGCCCTTCGATGGCGGCCAGCTCCCGGGGCGGGTAAAGAGACCGGCCAAAGCAGCTTTCGATGTACTGGCGGTCGGTCTCGGCGTTCTCGTTCAGTTTCAGACGGGCCCGGCGCAGGTCCAGCTTCTGCCCTGCCCCGCCGCCGCTGGCATGGTGGCCCGCGGTCAGCACGTCGGTGTGGACGATCTCGGTGGGCATGAATTTGGTCATGGCCGAGGCCCACTTGCCGTCGAAGTGGAGGCGGAGGGGGGCCCGGGCGCGGGCCGTCCCGTCGAACAGCATCGCCCCGGCCAGGGCCGCCCGGACGGCTTCGGCCAGGGCTTCGGCGTCCAGGCTGCCGCTGCACGCCAGGGCGGCGGACAGCTTTTTCTCGTAGGGGGTCAGGACCGGCGGCCGCCGCCCCAGGACCTGCCGCCAGCGGGCGGCCTGCATGGTGTACACCAGCTGGTTTTTGGCCATCCACTCCTGGCGGGAGAGCTTATATTCCTGGGCAAAAAAGTCCCGGGCGTGGGCCTGGCGCAAACCGGCCAGGGCCGGCCGTACCGGCAGCTCCCGCTCAAAGGCGGCGTTTTCCAGGGCCAGCCAGGCCAGGTCGTCCAGCATGGGCTGGCGGCGGTCCTCCGCCCAGGCCCCGAACAGCCGGCGGGGCATCTCCGCCCCGTACCACCGGCGGACGCAGCCCACGATGGTGTTCATGTACAGGTCGGGCGCGCCGTCGCTGCGCAGGGCCAGGAACAGCGGGTCGAAGCCGTATTCCCCCGCCGCGTTCCAGATCTGGTTCAGGGCGCGGCGCTGCTGGGCGCTGTAATGCTGGGTCAGCATCGCCGTCACCCCTCAAACAGGCTGGCGCCGTCCAGCCGGGCCGGGATGCGGGCCGCCACCACGTCCCGGATCAGGCCCTGTTCGTACCCGTCGAAGGCCTTGTTGGTGATGCCCATATCCAGGGCCGCCCCCACCGGCACCCCCTTGCGCATCAGGTCCAGCGCGTCCAACAGGCCCCGCAGATCCAGGGCCTTGGTGGAGATCTCGGCGCTCTCGCACTTTTTTTGCAGCTCGAAAAAGAGCTGGGCGAACTGGCTGCGGTATTTCTTTTTCAGCCCGGGGAACTGGCGCGCCAGCAGCCGGTCCAGATTTTCGGGGGAGATGGTGGGCATCTGGATCACCGCAAAGCGGGAGGCCAGGGCCTCGTTCAGCTCCCGCGTGCCGGCATAGCCGTAGTTCATGGTGGCGATGAAGCGGGTGGGCTCCGCCATGTCGATCCGCTCGTAGCCGGGCACGTCGATGGCCCGCCGGAAGTCCAGGGCCGAGTGCAGCACGGCCAGGGCCTCGTTTTTGGCCATGTTGATCTCGTCCAGGATGCCGAACCCGCCGCAGCGGGCGCACTGATAGACCGGCCCCGGGCGGAACCGCACCTCCCCGCCCTCGAAGGTGTCCATCCCGATCAGGCTGGCCGCGTCCATGCTGACATGGAACGACACGTTCCAGGCGGGGCGGCCGAAGGCGGCGGCCAGGTTTTCGGCCAGGACGTTTTTGCCGGTGGCCTTGCCGCCGGTCAGCAGCAGGTTTTTGCCGCAGAGCAGGGCCGCAATGGCCTGCTCCCAGATCTCCCGGCCGTAGTAGTGGTAGCGCGGCCTGGGGATGCGCGGGCGCAGCGCATCCGCAAGAGGGTTGGCCTCCCGGTACGCCCGCAGCTCCCGCAGCAAGGCGGGGCTGACGGCTTCTTCTTTTTCCAAAAAATCAAGCATAGTCTCACTCCCTGTTCCAGCAAACGGAAAGGGCGGGAAGGACGCGCCGCTGCATCCTTCTTCTCGCCCTTCGGCGCTCTCCTGCCGCCAGTATAGCACAATCGCTCAAAAACGGAAAGCATTTTTCAAAATATTTGACGCCTGTTACAATCCCGCGCCGGTCACTCCAGGATGTCCGCGCACTTGCGCAGCCACTCGATCACCGGCAGGTGCTGCGGGCAGGCGGCCTCGCACTGGCCGCAGCCGATGCAGTCCGACGCCCTGCCCCGGCCGTCGATGGCGCGGGCATAGGCCTCTTTGGCCCCTGCGGGGTCGTCCTGGGCCAGCTGCTTGTTGGCGGCCGCAAACACCTTGGGGATGAAGATCTGCCGGGGGCAGCCCTCGACGCAGTAGCCGCAGCCGGTGCAGGGGATGGCCGCCGAGCGGGCCAGGATCTGCTGGGCCTGGGCGATGACGGCCCGGTCCTCCTGGTCCATGGGGGCAAAGTGCGCAAAGGTGGCCAGGTTGTCCTGCATCTGGGCGGTGTCGGACATGCCGGACAGCACCGCCAGCACCCCGTCCAGGCTGGCGGCAAACCGCAGCGCCCAGGACGCGCAGGACGCCCCGGGCCGGGCGGCTTCGAACAGCTCCCGGACCTGCGGGGGCGGGGCGGCCAGGGCCCCGCCCTTGACCGGCTCCATGATGACCACCGGCTTGCCGTGCCGGCGGGCGATCTCGTAGTTGGCGCCGGAGGTCACCTCGGGGTTGTCCCAGTCGGCATAGTTGATCTGGAGCTGGACGAAGTCCACGTCGGGGTGCTCGGTCAGCAGGCGGTCCAGCAGGGCCGGGGTGCCGTGGAACGAAAATCCATACCGGCGGATGCGGCCGGCCGCCTTCTGCTCCCGGACAAAGTCCCACAGGCCCCACGCATCGTACTGCCGGACGTTGGAGTCCTGCAGGGCGTGGAGCAGGTAATAGTCAAAGTACCCGGCGCCGGTGCGGGCCAGGCTCTGTTCCAGCTGGCTGCGGGCGTCCTGGGCATCCCGGGCCACGCGGGCATTCAGCTTGGTGGCCAGGGTGTAGCGGTCTCGGGGATGGCGCTCGACCAGGGCCCTGCGGGCGGCGTCCTCGCTACCGTTGTAGACGTAGGCGGTGTCAAAGTAGGTAAAGCCCGCCTCCAAAAAGGCGTCCACCATCCGGCTGGTCTGCTCGATGTCGATCTGCTCCCCCGCCTGCGGCAGGCGCATCAGGCCAAAGCCCAGGGGGGCGTGCTGTACGGCTGTGCTCATGTTTCTCATCCTTTCTGGTCGTGCATTCGTCTGTGCCGGGCGGCGCCGGCACGGGGCGTTTGGTTCCAGTATAGCACCCCTGCCCGCAAAAAGCCAGAGGGCCGGGCGCTTGTGTCCGGGAACGTTTTTTGCTATGATGGTAAAAAACACAAAGGAGAACCCCTATGAAAAAATTCATCCAGGAATTCAAAGCCTTCGCCCTGCGGGGCAACGTGATGGACATGGCGGTGGGCGTCATGATCGGCAGCGCCTTTTCGGGCATCGTCACTTCCCTCACCGACAATTTCATCACACCGGTCATCAGCCTGCTGACCGGCGCAGCCCGGTACAGCCTGCAGGACGCGGCAGCTTTCGGCGCCAGCTTTGCGTCCTCCGTCGTCAATTTCCTGATCCAGGCCCTGATCCTCTTTTGTATGATGAAGGCGGTCAACAAGCTGCTGGCCCTGGGCCGCAAGCCCGCCGCGCCCCAGGCCCCCACCACCAAAAAGTGCCCCTACTGCCTCAGCGACATTCCCCTTGCCGCCACCCGCTGCCCCCACTGCACCTCCCTGCTGGAAAACGCCGCGGCCGCGCCGTCCAACTCCTGACCCGTCAGGATAGCGGCCTGCTTGCCATGTGCAGTTTTGGCCGCGCCGCCCGGCCGTTTGTGCCGCCCAAACGACCGCCTGTCGCAAAACGATTGCGCACACCGGGCCTTTCCTCTATACTGGGGATGAAAGGAGGAAACGCCATGCAGATCGAAATCAAACTCGACCCGTCCTGCACCGAGCCCAAAGTCACCGTAACGGCGGCGGCCATGGACGAAACGGTCCGGCAGATCGTCGACCGGCTGCAGGGGGCCCCGCCGCAGGTCCTGACCGGCCTCCGGGAGGACAAGTGGCAGGTGCTGGCCCCGGAGGACCTGATCCGCCTGTACGCGGCCGCCGGCAAGGTGTACGCCGTCACCGCGCAGGGCGAATACAGCCTGCGGCTGCGCCTGTACGAGCTGGAGGAGCGGCTGGATCCCCGCCGGTTTGTCCGCATCTCCCATTCGGAGATCGTCAACCTGGACAAGGTCCGCTGCTTTGACCTCAACCTGGCCGGCACCATCTGCGTTGCCCTGGCCGACGGCTCCGTCACCTATGTTTCCCGCCGCTATGTTGCCAAGATCAAAAAGATACTGGGGGTATGACACCATGAAAAAGAAACTGCTTTCCCGCGCTGCGGCCGGCGCCCTCGCCGGGCTGGCCATCAGCTATGCGACCACCATCCTGCTCTCCCTGGGCTGGGGCGGCGGCAGCTATCTGCCCTGCAGGCCCGAGCTGGCCGCCCTGGCCGGCAGCGAGAGCCGGGCTGTGGCCCTGCAGGCCCTGTTTGCCCTGCTGGTGGGGGCAGGCTTCGGCGCCTGCTCCCTGATCTGGCAGATCGACCGCTGGAGCCTCGCCCGGCAGACCGGCGTGTACTTTTTCCTGATCTCCCTCGTCATGCTGCCCGCCGCCTACGGTATGTACTGGATGGAGCACAGCCTGGCCGGCTTTGCGCAGTACTTCGGGCTTTTCGCCCTGTTCTTCCTCCTGTTCTGGGGGGCGGGCGTGTTGGCCGGACGCCGCAGCGTCCACAAGCTCAACGACGCCCTCGCCGCCGCCCAGCGCCGCCGCCCCGAAGGCTGAACGCTTTTGCGACACGCCAAAACGCCCCTCTCCCGCTGGGAAAGGGGCGTTTCTTTGTGCGTTTTAGGATTCAGTCCCGGGCCCAGGGCAGGTCCCGCCGGGCAGGCAGGCCGTAGCCGCCTGCGGCGCTGTCCACCGCCCGCAGGATGGCCTCGGACACCACCTGTGCCGCCAGGGTGCCCACCATGTCCAGGTCGGCCTCCACCTCGCCCACCGACAAAGCGTACAGGCTGTCGCCGTCGGCGGTGGTGTTCACCGGGCGGATGGCCCGCACCATGCCGTTCTGGGCCATGGCGGCGATCTTGTTCATCTCGGTCTTGCTGAAGCAGGCATTGGTGATCACCGCGCCGATGGTGGTGTTGCCCACGAACTTGTTTTTGACCACCTTGCTGCTGCGGAACATCTCCTCCTCGGTGGAGAGGAAGCCGCTGCGGTCCTCCGCCAGCAGACCCGCCCGCTGGCGGCCGGTGCGCCAGTCAAAGACGTCGCCCAGGGCGTTCACCGCTACGACGGCCCCCACTTCCAGCGCGCCAAGGCGGACCGCATAGCTGCCGATGCCGGTTTTCATGGCCTGCCCCATCCCGCGGAACTTGCCCACCGAAGCGCCCGCGCCCGCGCCGAAGCAGCCGTCCTGATAGTTGCCGGCGTTTTCGCAGGCTTCGTAGCCCATAGCGGGGCCGGGGCGGACCGTGCTTGCGCCCACCGTCAGGTCGTACAGGCAGGAGGCGCAGACCAGGGGGACCTTGGCCACCCCGGTGTCAAAGCCGATGTCGTGTTCCGCCAGCCAGCGCATGACGCCGCCGGCCGCATCCAGGCCAAAGGCGCTGCCTCCGCTGAGCAGCACCGCGTGGATCTTGTCTGCTGCGGCCACCGGGCGCAGCAGCTCCGACTCCCGGGAGGCGGGGCCGCCGCCCCGGACGTCGAGCCCTGCGGCGGCGCCCGCCGGGCAGAGGATGACGGTGCAGCCGGTCGCGGCCGCAGCATCCTGGGCCTGACCGATCTGGATGTTGGGGATGGAAGTGGCTGGGATCTGAAGCATAAGCGCCTCCTGTTCTCACACAAAAGTCAGCGAGCCGCCGGACGGGGCGGCGCCGCATCGGGCAAACACGCCGGCGTCACGGCGCGGTCACAAAGTCCTCCCGCATGGGGGTGAAGATGTCCAGCAGGGCCCCCGCCTCCAGGCAGGTGCAGCCGTGGACCACGCCGTCCTCCTTCAGCATGGTGTCGCCCGCCCGGACGGTCCGGGTCTCGTCCCCGATGGTGAAGGCGAACGCTCCCGACACCACATAGGTGATCTGGGTATGGGGGTGGCTGTGCAGGGCCCCCACCGCTCCTTGTTCAAAGGTATTTTCCACGCACATCAGGCCGTCGGTGTAGGCCAGGATGCGCCGGGTGACGCCGGGGCCGCCGCTCTGGAGCAGGGTCTCCTGGTGGGGGACCCAGCGCTGTTTCTTTTCGGTCTGTTTCATGGGTCGCGCTCCTTTCCCGGGCAGTGCGGAACACCTTGGCCGGCTCCCGCTCTGCCCCAAAAGGGCGCGGACGGTGGCCCGTCCGCGCCTGAAGTACAGAGTGATTCAACTGCAGGGGCTGGCTGCGATCAGCCAAACCATGCCGGGGTGACCTGCGGGACATAGCCAAAGAGCTTGGGGATGAACAGGCTGATCTCGGGGATGAAGGTGATGAGCAGCAGGGCTGCCACCATGCACAGATAGAAGGGCATGGTCGCCTTGACGATGGAGCCCATGGGCCGCTTGGCCACGGCTGCGCCGATGAACAGGACCGAGCCGACCGGCGGCGTCAGCAGGCCGATGCCGCAGTTCAGCATGACGATGATGCCGAACTGGATGGGGTCGATGCCGATCGAGGTGGCAATGGGCAGCAGGATGGGGGTGGCGATCAGGATGATGGGCGCCATATCCATGATGCAGCCCAGGAACAGCAGGATCAGGTTGATGAGCAGGGCCAGCAGGATCGGGTTGTCGGTCACGCTGGTGATGGCGTTGGCCGCCAGATCCGGCACGTGCAGGGCGGTCATGCAGTAGCCGAACACGTTGGAGGTTGCGATCAGGATCAAGACGATGGACAGGGTGTGGACCGCGCTGTCCAGCTCTTTCCAGACGCCCTTCAGGTCCAGGCCCTTGTAGACGAACAGGGCGACGAACAGGGAGTAGAACACGGCGATGGCGGCGGACTCGGTGGCGGTGAACCAGCCGGCGGCCACGCCCACCACAACGATGATGATCGCGCCGGCCGCCCAGATGGACTGGCCCAGCTGGTGGATCAGGTTCTTAATGCTGAACTTATCGCCGCGGGGGTAGTTGTTTTTGACGGACAGGATGTAGACGCCCACCATCAGGCTGACGGCCAGGACGCCGCCGGGGAGGTAGCCGGCCAGGAACAGGCTGCCCACTGAGATGCCGCCGGCGGTGGTGGCGTAGATGACCATGTTGTGGCTGGGAGGCACCAGGATGCCCTCCACCGAAGAGGTGATGGTGATGGCGGTGGAAAAGTCGGCGTCGTAGCCCTGGTCCACCATCATGGGGATCAGGATGGCGCCCAGGGAGGCGGTGTCGGCCGCCGCCGAGCCCGAGATGCCGCCAAAGAAGTACGAATCAAGGACGTTGACCATGCCCAGGCCGCCGCGCATCCAGCCGACGCAGGCGTTGGCCAGCGCCACCAGCTTGTCGGACAGGCCGCCCGAGCCCATCAGCATGCCCATGGTGATGAAGAAGGGCACCGCCATCAGACTGTACGAGCTGATGCCCTTGACCATCTGCTGGCAGACGGTGGCCAGGCTCAGCCCCTGGTACATCAGGCAGAAGATCGAGGACAGCGCCACCGAATAGGCGATCGGGAAGCGCAGCAGGATCATAACCAGGAACGAGACCAAAAGGATCGCAATAGCGGGTACGTTGACTGCCATATCACACTTCCTCCTTCAAGCAGATGCCGCGGATCTCCTCGTAGATGCACTCCAGCTCAAAGACGATCATCGCAATGCCGGCCAGCGGCACCGGGAAGTACATCCAGAAACGGGATACGTTGGGCATCGAAACATAGGTGCCCCGGGCGCCGATGGTGGTGGCGTACTGCAGGCCGATCACCAGCATCACCACGCCCAGCGCCAGGACGGCCACGTCGGACAGGATATTCAGGAAGTGGAGCATCGGCTTGGGGATGTAGCGGTCGAACGCATCCATCCGGATGTGCTCCTTGTGGCGGATGGCGATGGCCGCCGACAAAACGGCCATGTAGCTCATCAGGGTCAGGACGACCTCCTCGGTCCAGGAGGGCGAGGTGATGAACGGGATATAGCGGCCCAGCACCGAATAGCCGGTGATGCAGATATCCGCGATCAGCAGCAGCTTGCAGATGGTCATGACGATCTTGTCCGTCATGTCATAAATGGGGCGGAGCTTGTCCATTGCCGCGAAGAATTGTTTCATCAGGATTCCCCCTTCTATCAAAATATGCGGGGCGGCATGTTCGGGCCGCCCCGCCCACGTTATTTTGATGCAGGCTCCTGTCAGGCCATGTCAACCAGCTGCTGATACAGGTCCTCCAGGCCGGCGGTGTTGTCGGTGATGACCTGGGCGCAGGCGGCCTGCCACTCGCTCTTGTCGGGCACGTCCACCACGTTGCAGCCCTCGGCCTTCAGCTCTTCCAGCACGCGGTTCTCCTCGTCCTCCGACAGGCTGGCGTTGAACTCCTGGGACAGGCGGCCGGCTTCCATCACGGCCTCCTGCTGGCTGGCGGTCAGCTTGCCCCAGGCGTTGTCGGTGATGATCACCTGGACCGCGCCCAGGGTGTGGCCGTCCAGGATCAGGTTGTTGGCCACTTCGGGGAAGGCGTTGGACGCATAGTTGGCGATGGGCTGCTCGGCGCCGTCCACCACGCCGGTCTGCAGCGCGGAGTACAGCTCGTTGAAGGAGACGACGGTGGGGATAGCGCCCAGGCCCTCGACCAGACCGTTCATGACGGGGTCGTTGGACACGCGCAGCTTCATGCCCGCCAGGTCGCCGATACCCGAGACGGGGTCGACGGTGAAGAAGTGGCGGAAGCCCTCCTCGCCGTAGAAGATGCCGCGGACGGGCAGGCCCAGCTCCTGAGGCTCGTTCAGGAAGTCGGGGGCCAGGTCGCTGTTGGCAAAGTTCCACCAGTGCTCACGGCTGACGAAGGTGTAGGGCAGGCTGAGCAGCATGGACTTCTGGCAGCCGTAGCTGGTCAGGGCAAAGGCCGAGATACGGGACAGGTCGATGGTGTCGCCGCCGGCCAGGATGTTGTCCAGGACGTCGTTCTCCGAGCCCAGCACGCCCGAGGCCTGCAGGTCGATGGTGATGGAGCCGCCGGACAGGGACTCTACCTGCTCTTTGAAGTAGGAAGCAGTCTGGCCGACGATGGTGTCCAGAGGGTTGACCTCGGCATAGACCAGGGTCACGGCGGGGTCGGCCGAAGCGTCGCCGGAAGCGGCGCCGCCGGCCGCGCTGGAAGCGGTGCCGGCTGCGGTGCTGCTGCTGGAGCCGCCGCCGCAGGCGGTCAGGACGCCGGCTGCGCCAAGCGCTGCGGATGCTGCCAGAAACGAACGACGGGAAATCATCTTCATAAGTAGTGTCCTCCTTAACGTTTTCCTCTTTCTTGCACGGGCGGCCGCGGTGCCGCCGCTGGTTCCTGTTTAGTAATATATCACATTTTGTTGTGCAAAACTATTGGTTTTTTCACACAACTTTGCCTCCATTTTTTGTATACATAACCAATAACCACTGCCAGCGCTTGCAAAAAATTGTATTTTGCCATATAGTTGAGGAAAGATATTTTTGCCGCCTGTCCCGGCCTGCCGGGCCGCGGCCCCAAGGAGCAGGACCATGAAACAGCTTTCCATCTATGTGCCCGTCCAGATCCGGGCGGCCGACTTCCGCAGCTTTGCCCTTTTCGACACCTTCCGGCACAAGGGGCTGTGGCGGCGGCCGGCCCTTTTCCTCGCCATCATGGGGGTGTCGGCCATCCTGTGCTACTCCCGCTACCCCCAGGAAGGCGCCCTGCTGCTGGGCACCATCCTGGCGGTGCTGGGGCTGGCCCTGCCCCTGATCTGGTACCTGAGCTACGAGCACAGCATCCGCACCCAGTCCAAAAAGATGGGCCTGCTGAAGGGCCCCCGCCGGGCCTACACCCTCATCTTCCAGGACGACGGCATCCAGGTCAGCCCCGACCAGGGCAAGACCTTCACCCCCCTGAGCTGGGACCAGGTGACCGGCGTCTACCGGCGCAGCGGTATCACCTACCTCTATGTGGGGGACCATGCCTACCTGCTGCCCCACAGCCAGGCCCGGGAAGGGGCCGGCCCCCTCTGGGACATGATGAAACGCTGCCTGCCGGCCGGCAAACTGCACGACCTGAACCCATCGTAACCACCGCGCCCCATCCGGCGCCCGAAAGGAGTGTCCGCTATGCTGCCCATGTTCCGCAAATCTTTTTGGGTCCCCTACCCGGAGAGCGACGTCTACCCCACCGTGTCCAAAGCCCGGGAGGCCATCTCCCGCTACTGCGAGCAGAACGGCTGGTCCTGCTCCTTCCCCGGGGAGGACGAAGCCCTGATCGACGGCGCGCTCTATGAAGTCTACCGCGGCTACGAGACCGGGAGCCGCGGGAACTACGGCGTCAAATGCCGGGCCAAGTAAGCCGCCCTCGCCGGCCAGGCAGGGTGTAAAAAAGTCCCGACCGGACGACATGCGCGTACGGTCGGGACTTGTATGTTTTACGGGTGGTTCACGCCCCGGGGGCCTCGCGGTGCATGGCCTGCAGGCCGATCCAGACGGTCCAGACATACGCGCAGGTCTTGGGGATCATCAGCATCCCCACCAGGGGGTATGCGTCCGCCCACAGCACCACCGGGATGTAAAAGCCAAAGCTGAGCACGATGGTCAGCCACATCCAGCGGAAAGCGTGGTCCGCCGTTTCCTTTGCCTTGCGGTAAAACAGGACGATCACCAGCAGGCCCAGCAGCGCAAAGGGGATGTTGCGGTAGATCCCCCAGCGCAGGGGCGCGTCGGGCTCCAGCCAGCGGTTCTGGGGCATCATGCACAGCAGCACCCGCAGCCCGGCCAGCAGCCAGACGGCGGCGGTGCAGCCGGCGCAGCCCTGCACATGGTACCGCTTCCGCCACACATAGTAGAGCAGCACATAGAATACGGTCATGGTGACGGAGGTGATCCACTTGCCCAGGCCCAGGGCCGCGGTGATGTTTTCCAGCCCCGTGGTGCAGAGGGCCACGGCCCGGGGGATGCGGGCCCGCACTTTTTTCAGCACGTCCACCGCGGTCTGTTCCAGTTCGGCCAGGTGTTCGGGGGTGGGACGCTGGGCGTAGGTTTTGCCGGTGGCGGGGTCGGTCCAGGGCGGGTTGCCCATGGCGCCGTCGTCGTTGGTGCCCAGGTTCAGGATCACGGCGTCGGCCTTCCAGCTGTCAAAGCGGTAGGGCTGCTGCGCGCCCAGGGCCTCGTTATGAGGCCCGGCAGCCAGGCCGCAGACGGTGTCGTAGTAGTCCATCACCCGGCGGCGGGGGTCGTTGTCCCAGCTGGACAGCAGGCCCCAGCCGCTCTGGCTCACGATCCGCCATTCGGCGTGGAGGGCGTCGGCGGTCATCCGGGCATAGTGGTTGACCGCGCTGAAGAACGGGGCGATCCAGTCCTCTTCACACACTGCGCCGAGGGCCCCCTCCCCGCTGGTGATGCTGTTGCCCACAAATTCCAGCCGGCAGGCTGGCTCGGGCAGGGGCAGAAAATCGCCCCCCTCAAAGGCCAGCGCCTCAATCAGCAAAAAGTGGTCCGGGTCGTCGTGCATGGCCTGCACGTCCTTCAGCACCCGGACGTGCTTGGGCACCCCGGGGGTCATGCCCCGGAACAGGGTGACCCGGCTCCGCCCCGGCTGCACCGGGAAGCGGGCGATCCACGCGCCGTTCAGCTCGACGCTGACCCACGGCTCGTATAAGGTAAAGCCTGCCTCCAGGCAGAGGGCCAGCTCGCTGCCGGTGAACAGGCACTCGATCCCGGAAGCGGTGTAAAAACATGGGACGGGGCCCTGGCTCACCGGCTGGCGGCCCAGCAGCCGCACGGCGGGCAGGGAACGGATCGGCGCAGTCGTCATAAGAAGCCTCCCTATTTACCTAAAAAATCATAAAATTTACTTTGTGATTATAGCTTATCACATTTAGCTTAGCGTTGCAATAGTTTTTTCCTAAATTCAAATCAAAACGCAAACAAATTTAACAACCATTGACGTTGCTGCCCAGTGCTGTTATACTTTACTTTAAGTAAGCTCCGTGCGATGTTGCCTGAAAGTCCGCTGAGGCTTTGGCGTCAACCGTCTATTTTCAGGTGCAAACGACAGAAAAGAGGAATCTTATGGCAAAGCGAGTGCGCATGGCGGATATTGCAGAGAAGTTGGGGATCAGCATCGTATCCGTCAGCAAAGGGCTGGCCGGCAAAGACGGCGTCAGCGAGGAAATGCGCGAAAAGATCCTGGAGACGGCCAAGGAAATGGGCTATCTCCCGCCGTCCAAATCCACGGCGGCGCAGCGCAGCATAAACATCGGCATCCTGGTGGCCGACCGCCATTTTGGGGACAACACCTTCTACGCCAATCTCTACCGGTCGCTGGTCAGCCACTGCAACCGGCTGAAATACCAGTGCATGCTGGAGATCGTCATGCCCCACGCGGAGGACGGCTGCGTCCTGCCGCTGATCCTGGCGGGGGGCAGCGTGGACGCGCTGGTGTTCATGGGCGAGTTCCACCGCGGCTACCTCGCCGCCATGCTGAAAAACAACCTGCCCTTCGTCTTTTTGGATTTTTACGACGACGTCATCGCCGGGGACAGCGTCCAGAGCGACAACGTCAGCGGCAGCTTCCAGATCACCGAGCACCTGCTGCAGACGGGCTGCCGCAAGATCGCCTTTGTGGGCAGCGTACGGGCCACCAGCTCGATCATGGACCGGTATCTGGGCTACTGCCGGGCCCTGCTGCAGGCCGGCATCGAGCCCCGGGCCGACTGGCGGCTGGAGGACCGCGACGCCGACGGCAGCTGGATCCCCCTGTCCCTGCCCCGGGAGATGCCGGACGGCTTTGTGTGCAACTGCGACGAGGTGGCCTTTAACCTGGTGGAAAAGCTGAAAAAAGCCGGCTACCGCATCCCCCAGGACATCGCCGTGACCGGCTACGACGACCACCGTTTTTCCACCATCTGCACCCCCCAGCTGACCAGCTACCGGGTGGACGTGGACGGCATGGCCAACGCCGCCGTGAACCTGCTGGCCCGCAAACTGAACGGCAAGGCCGTGCCCGCGCCCATCACCCTGGTGCCCGGCACCATCGTCTACCGGGAATCCACACAGGTTAAATAAAATAAATAAAGTAACTTTTCTTCGCTGAAATGCAGGCAAACCTTGGTTTTGCCTGCATTTTTTGTGCACAGCGCATCCGAATGTTGCAGAATAACCAAAAATCAGGCTAAAATATAGGTAATTGCGCCGAATTATTAGCTTATATATTGGCTTTTAATTAGCTAAACACTATACTAAACACGCAGACAGATCGGTGCGGGCAGCCGCCTGCACCCATCACCCGGGTGGGGGGAACACGCCCTTCATCCACCTTTTCACACTAAAAGGAGGACACACCATGCGAAAGATCAATCGTCGTAATTTCCTGAAGGCTGCGGGCATCCTGTCGGCTGCAGTCGCGGGCAGTCTGATGACCGGCTGCGGGGGCTCGGACGCCGGCACCCAGGCCGCTGCCAGCAACCTGACCCCGTACAACGAGCTGACCGTCGGCACCGACCACACCGACCTGACCGCCACCATCAAGGTCATCAACCACCGCACCGACCTGATCCAGGACGACACCTTCGACGGCTATGTGGCCGAGTTCCAGAAGCTGTACCCCAACATCACCATCGAGTACGCATGCTGTACATCAAGTGGCTGACCGAGTCCAGCAACTTTGCCTACGATCAGGGCGGCGTGCCCGTGCTCAAGAGCCAGGAGTACCCCGAGACCCTGGCCGCCTTCGACGGCATCGAGCTGCTGGAGGACACCACCGCCCCCGATGAAATCGCCGACCTGGCCGTCAACGTCCAGCAGGAGGCCGAGCCGATGCTCAACGCCGACCAGACCCACGTGATGCGGATCGTGGAGGCCGGCATCAACGGCGACGAGACCATCGACGACATCGTGGCCGACTGGAACGAAGCCTGGAACCGCGGCGTCGAGCGCTACGCCCCCGAGGCCTGATCGGGCGCCATCCCGTCCGTACCGTTGCAGGGCGGGACGCCTGGCCCGCCCTGCATCTTTTATGAAAGGAGGAACCCCGCAATGAGCGCCATGCAAAACACCGCCGTCGTGCAGCCCAACCGGCGCAAGAGCCTGAAGCAGTGGCTGCACAGCATGCGCGGCCAGCAGATCCTGGTCACCCTGGCTGAACAACCGCGCCGACCGCCCGGTCAAAGTCAAAAAGTAAGGAGGGCGCATCATGAATGAAATCGCTGCACTGAAGGCCAAACGTCTGGTCCTGAATGTTATCAAGTATGCCTTTTTGATCTTTGCGGCTTTTGTGGCCCTGGTGCCCATCGTGTCCTGCATCTTCACCGCCTTCAAGACCGACGAGGAATATGCGAACACCAACGTCATCGACCTGCCCCGCAACTGGCTCAATTTCGACAACTTTGTCACGGCCTGGCAGCAGGCGGACATGGGCCGCGCGTTCCTGAACAGCTTCATCATCCTGATCTGCGTGCTGGTGGGCAGCATCATGATCTCTTCCATGCTGGCCTACGTGCTCAACCGGTTCAAATTCCCAGGCAACGCCCTGATCCGGAACCTGTTCACCATCGCCACCCTGATCCCCGGCATCGCCTCCCAGGTCACCGTCTACCAGATCATGACCGCTTTGTGAACGAGCAGGGCGAGCCCTTCATGCCCCCCTACGCCTACGACCCCCGCCTGGTCAAGGTGGAGGACACCTACTACATCATCTGGTGCCAGGACTTCTACGGCGCTTCCATCGGCATCGCCAAGACCCGGGACTTCCAGACCTTTACCCGGGTGGAGAACCCCTTTGTCCCCTTCAACCGCAACGCGGTGCTCTTCCCCCGCAAGATCAACGGGATGTTCACCCTGCTCAGCCGCCCCTCCGACTCGGGCCACACCCCCTTCGGCGACATCTTCCTCAGCCAGAGCCCGGACATGGAGTTCTGGGGCCGCCACCGCCATGTGATGGGCAAGAGCGGCAACTGGTGGGAGAACCTGAAGATCGGCGGCGGCGCCGCCCCCATCGAGACCAGCGAGGGCTGGCTGCTGTTCTACCACGGCGTCACCGGCACCTGCAACGGCTATGTCTACTCCATCGGCGGCGCCATCCTGGACCGGGACGAGCCCAGCCGCGTGCTGCACCGCTGCTCCACCTTCCTGCTGACCCCGGAGACCGATTACGAGGAGCGCGGCTTTGTGCCCAACGTCTGCTTCCCCTGCGCCACCCTGCAGGATGCCGCCACCGGGCGCATCGCCCTCTACTACGGCTGCGCCGACAGCTATGTAGGTTTGGCTTTCACGACGGCCGACGAAGTGGTAGATTATATCAAAGCCCACGATCAGACCAGCGACGCAGACCGCGAACTGGGCCTGCGCTGAATCCGACGCCCCGGCGCCCGCTCCAGCCCCTGCTGGGGCAGGCGCCTGTGTGAAAAAAGGAGGCTTTTCCCATGCCACGCATCAAACAGGCGGCACAGGAGATGCTGAACAACGTCATCCTGCCCTTCTGGATGTCCCTCAAAGACGAAACGCACGGCGGCTACTACGGCCTGGTGGACTTTGACCTCCAGGTGGACCGGCAGGCCGAAAAGGGCTGCATCCTCAACAGCCGCATCCTCTGGTTCTTTTCCGAAGCGGCCATGCTCACCGGCCAGGCCGACGCCGCCGCCTGCGCCCGCCATGCCTACCAGTGGTTCGAGGACCACTGCTTTGACCGGGAAAACGGCGGCGTCTACTGGAGCTGCGACGCTCTGGGCCGCCCGCTGGACACCACCAAGCACACCTACAACCAGGCTTTTGCCATCTACGCCCTGTCCGCCTACTACCGGCTGACCGGGCAGCAGGCCGCCCTGGACCGGGCGCTGGAGCTGTTCCGCCTCATCGAGAGCCGCTGCACCGACGCAGAGGGCTACCTCGAGGCCTTTACGGTGGACTGGAAGCCGGAGAGCAACGAAAAGCTGTCCGAGAACGGCGTCATGGCCGACAAGACCATGAACACCCTGCTCCACGTCTTTGAAGGGTATGCCGGCCTGTACCAGGCCAGCCGCGACCCCACCGTGGGCCAGGCCATGCGGCGCATCCTGGGGATCTACGCAGACAAGGTCTACTCCCCCGCGCTGCACCGGCAGCTGGTCTTTTTCGACAGCCACTACCGCTCCATCATCGACCTGTACAGCTACGGCCACGACATCGAGTCCAGCTGGCTGATCGACTGGGGCTGCGCCCTGCTGGGCGATGCGGCCCTGACGGCCAGGATCGGGGCCATCGACTCGGACCTGGCCCACAGCGTGTACCAGCACGCCTACCGGGACCACTCCCTGCTCAACGAGTGCGAACGCGGGGTGGACGACACCACCCGGGTCTGGTGGGTCCAGGCCGAGGCGGTGCTGGGCTTTGTGAACGAATACGAGAAATCCGGCGGCGAAGCCTACGCTGCCGCCGCCGCGGACATCTGGCACTACATCACCGACAAGCTGGTGGACAAACGCCCCGGCGGCGAGTGGTTCTGGTCGGTGGACGCCAGCGGCGTGCCGGCCAGCCGCCAGCCCATTGTGGAGCCGTGGAAATGCCCCTACCACAACGGGCGCATGTGTATGGAACTGATCAGGAGGGACCCCGATGTCACAGTCTAAACTGCACCCCGAATACCTGCGCCAGAAGGCCCTGCAGGAGGCCCTGCTGGCCCGCAGGAACCATAAGTCCGACTGGTACAACGGCATCTACGACCGGTGGGACTACCCCGTCCTCACCCGCGAGCACATCCCCCTGGAGTGGCGGTTCGACCTTGACCCCGCCTCCAACCCCGACCTGTCCGCCGCCGTGGCCGCCGCCGGCATCGTCCGCACCCGGGACCTCAAGACCTGGGAGCGGCTGCCCAACCTGGTCACCCTGCGCAGCCCCCAGCAGCGCAACGTGGACCTGCTGCCCAGCTTCGTCAACGGCAAATACGCCTTCTACACCCGCCCCATGGACGACTTCATCGACACCGGCTCGGGCGGCGGCGTGGGCTTTGGCCTGTGCGAGGACATCACCCACCCCGTCATCGACGAGGAGATCATCACCAGCCCCCGCCGCTACCACACCATCACCGAGGCCAAGAACGGCGAGGGCGCCACCCCCATCAAGACCGAAAAAGGCTGGCTGCACATCGCCCACGGCGTGCGCAACACCGCCGCCGGGCTGCGGTATGTGATCTATGTGTTCGTCACCGATCTGGCCGAGCCCTGGAAGGTCATCGCCGAGCCCGCGGGCTTCCTGATCGCGCCCCGCGGCTGGGAGCGGGTGGGCGACGTGTCCAACGTGGTGTTCACCAACGGGGCCATCGCCCGGGACAACGGCGAGCTGTACATCTACTACGCCGCCAGCGACACCCGGCTGCACGTGGCCAGCACCACCGTGGACCGGATGCTGGACTTCGCCTTCCACACCCCGGCAGACCCCCTGCGCAGCCGTGACTGCGTCGCCCAGCGGTGCGCCCTGATCGACCGGAACCGCGCCTTCCTGGCAAGCCTGAAATAATCACACCCGGAGAGCGGCCGGCCCCCGGCGCAGCCGACCACCGCACGCCCCCCTGCATCCCCGGCCACGCCCACAATCCCGCCGCCATCCTCTGCACCCCCGACTGCACCGAGACGGCGGGCTCCTGCTGGGGCTTTGCCCTGGTGTACAGCGGCAACTTCCTGATCGAGGCCCAGCGCGCCGACGCCGGCCAGCGGCTGGTGATGGGCATCCATCCCTACCACTTCCACTGGCAGCTGGAGCCCGGGGCCAGCTTTGCCGCCCCCGAGGCCGCCATGGTCTATTCGGACCAGGGCCTGGGCGAGATGAGCCGCCGCTTCCACAACGCCATCCGCACCCGTCTGCTGCCGCCCCGCTGGCAGGACATGAAAGCGCCGCGCCCGGTCCTGCTCAACAGCTGGGAGGCTTGCTACTTCGACTTTGACGAAGCAAAGCTGCTGGCCCTGGCCGGCGCGGCCCGGCAGGCGGACATCGACCTGTTCGTGCTGGACGACGGCTGGTTCAAAGGGCGCAACGGCACCGCCTCCAGCCTGGGCGACTGGACTGCGGACCGGGCCAAGCTGCCCGACGGCCTGCCCGGCCTGTGCGCCAAACTCAACGCCATGGACCTGGGCCTGGGCCTTTGGGTCGAGCCGGAGGCGGTCAGCCCCGACAGCGATCTGTACCGCGCCCACCCGGACTGGGCCTTTGCGGTGCCGGGCCGCCAGCCCTGCCAGATCCGCTGCCAGTACAACCTGGACCTGAGCCGCCCGGAGGTGGTGGACGGCGTCTGGCAGCAGCTGGAGCAGGTGCTGCGCAGCTGCCCCATCCAGTATCTGAAATGGGACATGAACCGGGCCCTGGCCGACGTCTACAGCCCGGCCCTGCCCGCCGCCCGCCAGGGCGAGGTCTATCACCGCTATGTGCTGGGCCTGTACGAGCTGCAGCGCCGGGTGACCGAGACCTTCCCCGACCTGCTGCTGGAAAACTGCGCCGGCGGCGGCGCCCGCTTCGACTGCGGCATGCTCTACTACAGCCCCCAGATCTGGTGCAGCGACAACACCGACGCCCGGGCCCGGCTGACCATCCAGTACGGCACCAGCCTGTTCTACCCCGGCTGCGTCGTGGGGGCCCACTTCTCGGCGGTGCCCAACCACTGCAACGGCCACCTCTCCACCACCGAGGCGCGGATGGCGGCGGCCCTGTCGGGCACCTTCGGCTTTGAGCTGGACCTGACCGCCTTCACCCCCGAGCAGCTGGACGCCCTGCGCCCCTATGTGGCCTGGTACCGGGTCCACGGCGCCCTGCTGCGGAGCGGCGACCTCTACCGCCTGTGCCCGCCGGACGCCGGCTCTCTGGGCGCGGCCTGGATGATCGCCGCCCACGACGGCCGCGAGGCCGCCGTCTTTGCGGTGGGGGATGTGCTGGGCGGCGCCCACGGGCCCGCCGGCACCAACAGCCTGCCCCGGCTGCCCCTGCAGGGCCTGGACGCCGCCGCCCTCTACGAGGACGAGGACGGCGCCCGGTACACCGGCTGTCAGCTGATGACCCTGGGCCTGCCCCTGCCCGGCCCCGGCGGCCAGACCCCGGCCTGCATCTGGTATCTGCGCCGGGCCGCAACCTGTCAAGACGATAAGAAGGGATAAGTGTCTATGAATACCATCGAACTCAAGCCCGCCTGCAAGGATTACCTCTGGGGCGGCGAAAAACTGCGGGACAACTACGGCATCGACAGCCCCCTCCACCCCCTGGCCGAAGCCTGGATGTTCTCCTGCCATCCGGACGGCCCCAGCATGGTGGCCAGCGGCCCCCACGCGGGCAAGACCTTCCCCGCCTACATCGAGGCAGTGGGCCGCAGCTGCCTGGGCGCCGACTGCGAAGCCTTCAGCGATTTTCCCATCCTGATCAAGCTGATCGACGCCAAGGGCGACCTGTCCATCCAGGTGCACCCCTCGGACGATTACGCCCTGGCCCACGAGCACCAGCTGGGCAAGACCGAAGCCTGGTACGTCATGGACTGCGACGAGGGGGCCACCCTCTACTACGGCTTCCGCCATCAGATCGGCAAGGAAGAGCTGGCCCGCCGCGCCCAGGACGGCACCCTGACCGATGTGCTGAACGCCGTCCCGGTGGAAAAAGGCGACCTCTTCTTCATCCCCTCGGGCACCATCCACGCCATCCGCAAGGGCATCCTGGTGGCTGAGATCCAGGAAAATTCCAACGTCACCTACCGCGTCTACGACTACGGCCGCACCGGCGCGGACGGCAAGCCCCGTCAGCTGCATCTGGACCAGCCCCTGGAAGTGACCAACCTCACCCCGCCCCCCGCCTCCCCCGACTTTGGGGGCCATCTGGCCCAGTGCCGCTACTTCACCGTAGACAAGCAGACCGGCAGCTTCGAGGGGATGTGCGACGGCCGGTCCTTCACCTCCCTGCTGGTGGTGGAGGGCGAGGGCACCTTCTGCGAAGGGGGCGAGACCATGCCCATCCGCAAGGGCCAGAGCCTGTTCATCCCCGCCGGCACGGGAGCTTACAGCGTCACGGGCAGCTCTCTCCAGTGCCTGGTGACCCGGGTATAAAAAAGGAGCACGGCCATGGCGTCCTATCGGTATGAGCGGGACATCCGCCCCGAAGATCTGATCCCCGACCAACCGCCCCAGCTGACCCCCGCCCAGCGCCGGGCCAACTGGTGGCACTACCACTGGTACTATGTGGCCCTGCTGCTGTGCGCGGCCCTGGCGGCCGGCGCCTACCTGTGGCATCTGGCCGCCGACGTGGAGCCGGACTACACCGTCACCGTCGTCAGCCGCCTTTCGCCCGAGGAGGCTTTGCTGGACGCGGTGGAAGAAAAACTGACCGCCCTGGCCGCCGCCGAGCCCAACGCCGGGCTGGTGGTACTGGCCGACTGCGGCGAGGCGGACAACATCCACCCCGTCGACAAGGAGCCGGCGGGCCGGCGGCTTGCCCTGCTGGCGCTGGAAACCGTCTACGCCCAGCCGGTAGCGGGCCGCTCGCCCCAGCTGCTGGAGGCCCGGCGGGGCCCCGGCCCGGGGCAGGTCCTGCTCCGCTTTGCCCACCACGCCGGCGGGATGCAGGTGCGGGGCGGCGGCGTCCAGCTGGCGGGGGCGGACGGCGTCTTTCGGGACGCCCAGGCCGCCCCGGCCGGCCCCGACCGGATCCTGGCCTGCTGCGGCGCCCTCCGGGACCCCTGCGCCGTGCGCTACGCCTGGTACAACTACGGCCCCGCCGGCCTGTACGGCGGCACGGGCCTGCCCGCAGCGCCCTTTGGGCCCCGCACGCTCAACGATTGACCCCGGGACGCACCTGAAGCCGCCCCCGGCCGGGAGGTATTGCCATGAAGAACCGACACCTGAACAATTCCCCTTTCTTCCGCTACATGAGCTTTGCCGGAGACGTGTTCCTGCTGCATCTATGCTGGCTGCTGGGCTGTGTCCTTGTGGTCACGGCCGGGGCGTCCACGACGGCGGCGTTCTCCGTGGCAGGCAAAATGGCCGCCAAGCAGGAATACCGTGTCTTTCACGATTACGGACGGGCCTTCCGGCGGGACTTCGCCCAGGCCACCCGGGTGTGGGTGCTGTTCATCCTGCTGGGGCTTTTGATCCTGGCCGACTATCAGCTGGGCCTGGCCAACAGCGGCGCTTTGGGCGGCGTGCTGATCGCGGTGGCCGCGGCGGCAGCCCTGCTGTGGCTGTGCGCGGTGGGCGGCAGCTTTGCCCTGTTGGGCCGCTTTGTGTACGCCCGCAGCCGCGACCTGCTCAAGGACAGCCTGCGCATCAGCCTGGCCCGGCCCAAGGCCGCCCTGATCTGGGTGGTGGGCATGGCGCTGCTGCCCCTGCTGTACGGCCCCGTGCCCAACCTGTTTTGGTATCTCTTCCCCCTGTGGCTGCTGATCGGCGGCGGCCTGACCATCACGGCGGCCGCCTTTGCCCTGCGGCCCGCCTTTGCCCAACTGGAACAACAGCATTGAACACTGGAGGATCTTGATCTATGCAGCAAATCCACGCCATCAATTTCGCGCCCTTTGCCCCCCGCGGGGCCTTTGCCGGCCCCGAAGCCGCCGGCGAACTGTGCCGGATGCAGGAGCTGACCGGCGCCGACGCCGTGATCTTCTGCCCCGGGGCGGTCCAGACCGGCCCCTTTGTGGAGGAGATCGACTTCACCGGCCGGCACACCACCTCCGACGAGGAGCTGCTGGCCATGACGCAGCTTGCCCACGACCGGGGGATGCGCGTTTTCTGGAAGCCCGCCGTCAACTGCCTGGACGGCACATGGCGGGCGCGCATCAGCTTTTTTGACCACGATGTCCCCTGCGAGACCAAGTGGTCCGGCTGGTTCGCCTCTTACCAGGCGTTCCAGCTGCACTTTGCGGCCCTGGCCCAGCAGGCCGGCGCCGACATGCTGATCCTCGGGTGCGAGATGACCCAGGCGGAGTGCCGGGAGGCCGAGTGGCGGCGGCTGATCGCCGCAGTCCGCAGCGTATACGGCGGGGCCGTCTCCTACAACTGCGACAAGTACGGCGAGGAGCACGTCTCCTGGTGGGACGCGCTGGACGTGATCGCCTCCAGCGGCTACTACCCCATCGGCCAGATCGACCAGAATCTGGACCGGATCGAGCCGGTGGTCCAGCATTTCCAGAAGCCTTTCTTCTTTGCCGAGGCCGGCTGCATGCAGATCGCAGGCTCTGCGGCCGTCCCCAACAACTGGGAGCTGCAGGGCGCGCCGGACCCGGAAGAACAGGCCCGCTGGTACAACGCCCTTTTGACGGCCTGCCAGGCCAGACCCTGGTTTGACGGCACCGCCTTTTGGGACTGGCCGCTGCCGGCCCATGCGGCAGCAGACCGGTACGCCTTTATCCAGGGGCCTGCGCTGGATCGGATCCGCGCATTCTATTGTGCAGGGAAATGAAGGTAACGTGAAACCGCGGGCGGCCTGCGCAGCGCCCCCCGCGCCGGCCGGGGACCATGCCCCCCTCCAGACACGCGCTCCCCGCCGGGCGCCATAAAATCGGAACGGCCGTCCGCCGCACATTGCAGTGCGGCGGACGGCCGTTCTTCAGCGTGTCGAAAAACGACACGCTCCAGGGGGAACCCATTTCTGCCCGCATACGC
>DSLFR04102__coassemble_609_pt1 | contig 31003 bp, 29 predicted proteins | sample DSLFR04102__metabat2_high_PE_009 | metagenome-assembled genome bin DSLFR04102
GAAATGCCGTGGGCCGCCCTGCATTTTGAAAAGGAATATCTATACCACGAAATAACTGGAGGATTATTAAAATGAAAGCGAACTATTTATGTCCATGGCACAAGGCAAACATATGGTTCTCGCCACGATCAAGAATACTTGCAGCATCCTGTGCTCGGGATGGTGCTGTCAACTATCCTGTACCTATCTTGCGACGGTTTGTTTTAATCAAAAACCGAGTGCTGGCTGTGTCCGGTATGGGAGATAAAGCTCCACCTGTTCCAGTTGGAAGAAATGGAGGGCGTGATGTACTATGATCCATGTGCAGTAGGAGAACGCATTCAATTGCTTCGAAAAGAACGAGAGCTGACACAAGATCAACTTGCAATTGACCTGAACATCAGTGATCGTTATATGAGAAATCTGGAACGAGGTGAAAGGGTTCCATCGATTGACCTCTTTGTGGAGCTTCGTGAGAAGTTTGGATCATCCCTTGATTATATTGTTCTGGAAATTACGGCATCTGAAAGGGAACAAATCATGCAGAAACAACTTCAGGAAACCTGCAAAGCATTAAAAGAAATGCAACAGCATATCCAGAAAATGCTTGAGTTGCTGGGAGAGTCCGCCTAAATGTGATTCACTGTAATAAACCGGAACTACCAGCACCGGTCAAAATGCCAAAACCGGAACTACCAGTTCCTGTTGAAGGGTTCAATTTTCAGGTACACTATAGCCACAGCAAGGGCCTCTCCCAAGGTTGAGGACAAGTCCAAAGCTGTGCAGTGAACCTTGAAAATTGAATAAGCAGCCTCCTGGTACTTCCAGACAATGATACTTCCGTAACTCGCGGCCCGGCCACAAAGAAGGCGGGGCGGCCGAAAGGCCGATGGAGCGGTGCAAATCCGCCGCCAGAAGGTTCCCAACCCTCCCCGGGGCGTCGAGGACAAATGGGGGAGGAAGCCCAAAAACAGTTTCAGCCCACCGCCCAGGATCGCAAGACCCAAGACGGTGGGCTTTTTACATACCCAATTTTTCAATATAAAGGAGGAAAACACTATGAGCCGTAGTCACGCACGCAATGTCAATACTGCATCCCTCATCACCCTGTGCCCGGTTTGCCTGCATTCGTTTCAGGACGCCAAGAAAGCATTCCTGCGTCGGGCAGATATTCGCCAGCAGACTAAGGATGTCTGTACTTACTGCCAGACCCGCTATGGTTTTGACTATTACGTCCAGCCTGCTGCGGCTCACCGGGATGGCACCCGCCGAAAGGTAAGAACCTATGTCCCTGCATCTAGCCATTGATCCGGAGTTTGCAAGCAAAATTCCTCCCCTTCGGGAGGAAGAACTGAAACAGCTGGAGGAAAACATCCTGGCAGACGGGGTGGTTATTAACCCGCTGATCATTTGGGACGGCGTCATCGTAGATGGCCACAACCGCTACCGCATCCTTCAGCAGTACCCGGAAATCCAGTTCACCACCTATGAGAAGGCGTTTTCCGACCGGTACGAAGCCATTGCCTGGATCTGCAAGAACCAGCTGGGACGGAGAAATCTGACACCGGAACAACGAAAATATCTCATTGGAAAACAATATGAGGCTGAAAAGCAGTCCAATGGTGGGGATCGAAAAAGTTCAATGAAAAAATCAGTTGGTCAAAATGACCAACTGATCGAGAGAAAACATACCAGACGTCGAATCGCAGATGAAAACAATGTAAATGAAAGCTTTGTGCGACGAGCAGAGTCGTTTGCAAATGGTGTGGATGCAGCAGAAGCTGTTGAGCCTGGCATAAAACAATCGATTCTTTCTGGTACGCTTAAAGTGACAAATCAAGACGTTTCTGCCATCGCCAAAGCCCCGCCGGAGGAAAAGCTTGCTCTAGTTCAGCAGCTCCGGCAGGCCAAAGAAATCGAAAAGCCGAAACCCAAGCGCAGCGCCGCAGAAACCCTGCAAGCCATCCGGGATATCTCAGAAAATATGCTGCAGTCCAACGGGGAAATCGACGCAGACGATATCTGTGCAGAACTGGAAGACGCCCTGGACACCATGATTTTTCGCTGGGATACTTGCCTGGAAAACAACAGGGAACAACGCAGCGCCTGCCGGGACGGCATCAAAAGCCTTGCAGAGAAGGGGATTCAATACCTGCAAAAGATGAGGAGGACTATATGAGAACCAATCACACCAGTGCCTACCAGGAAATGATGATTAACAGCAAGCTGCTGGAGATTCCCCGCGGCACTTACCAGCGGGAGCTGCGGGTTAATCGAGTCCGCAGAATTGCGGCGAAGTTTGATCCCCGTCTGCTCAACCCTCCCAAGGTCAGCTACCGCAACGGTCACTATTATGTGTTTGACGGGCAGCATACCGTCGCAGTCCTCAAGCTGCTCGACGGTGGCAAGGACCTGATGATCCGCTGCATCGTGTATACGGGCATGACCGAAAGCGAGGAAGCTCTGCTCTTTGCCCAGCAGACCGGTGAATCCGCCCCGCTGACACCCGGCGATAAGATGCGTGCCCAGATTTACGGCGGCGACCCCGAGTGCATGGCCTTCCTGAAGGCCACGGAGGCGGTTGGCCTGCGTCTGGATTACACACAGCGCCGCGGGAAGCACCGGATCGGCTGTGTTGGGACCGCCTTTGAGGAGTTCAAGCGGGTGGGAGCCGACCTCTACAAGGAAGCCCTATCTATGATCGTGGCTGCCTGGCAGCTGAGCCGACCGCATCCGGTGGATGAAACAGGGAGGCGAAGCTGGCGCAGCGCTCCGGTTTTTGCAAGCGGGTGCCATCCCGCACCGCAAAAAACGGCTAAGCGCAAGAGGAATGGTGATCCTGAGTCCCTGCGGGCCGAGACAATTCAGGGAGTGACCCGCTTCGTTGAATTGTATCACGATGAGTATGATCCCAGGCGCTTGGTAAGCCGCCTGCACAAAACCGATCCGTTGACCATCTACCGGGAAGGCCGGGCCATGGGCATCAATATGGCAGGATACAAGAAGTATCTCTACCAGGTCTTCTGCATCTACAACGGAAGCAGCAAAAAGAAGGTTCTGCCCATGAAGTTCTGATCTCTCCTGTATATCCCCCTTTTGCACAGACGCCGCCTGCAGGCTGCGGGCGGTGTCTTACATATCCATGCACAAAGGGGGTGCATAACCTATGATTCCTGAAAACTGGCAATACAGCCGGGGAGACATCTACTACGTCAACATGGAACCCCATGTTGGCTCGGAGCAAGGCGGGGAACGGCCGGTGGTGGTTCTGCAGAATGATACGGGCAACAAGTATTCGCCCATACTCATCATTGCCACCCTTACATCCAGGGTGGACAAAAAGCGCCATCTGCCTACCCACGTCCTGCTTGACCACAACCCGGGACTAAAAGTCCCATCTATCGTACAACTGGAACAGATTTTCACCCTCGACAAACAACGTGTTCAGCGGTTTGTTGGCCGCACCAGTGAGAAAGAAATGAACCAGATTGAGATGGCAATCAAGATCAGTCTGGGAATCAACTGAACGTCAGACAAGCGGTGCCGCATCCTTGCAGAACGAGCAAATGGTACAGTAGAATGGAGTCGATGAGTAGACACTTCTTTACGAAAGGGGAGGATACCAATCGAGAAAACAATCCTGCGATGTACCATGCAGCACTGTATATCAGAAGGAGGAAAAACGATGGCAAGAGCATTTAGAAAACTGCGCTGCAAGCTGGTGGAGATGGATATTCAGCAGAAAGAACTGGCTGACCGGCTGGGCGTATCGCCGTCCACGATTTCGACGCGCTTGTCCGGGCATCTGCCGTGGTCTGTTCCCGAGGCGGTCCAGGTGGCAGAGATCCTGGGCATCCCTCTGGATCAGCTGAGTGTATTTTTCTACGATGATGGCCCCGAGAGCCTGGCTGCACGAAAGAAAGCGCTCTGCCGTGCCACCTGATCGGGACAGGATGGAGGTCTTAGTATGCGTACATTTTGGAAGAATGTGCCCATGAAACGGGCCGGTGCCGCGATGGCGGCAGCCGGCTCGGGCGGACACTGGGCAGATTGGAAGGAGGTGTGAATCATGGGTGCCCGCGTCAACACTGCGATATGGATGGAGTCCTCTCAGCGCTGGCGGATCGACGTGCAAAAGGACGGGGTCCGGCGCAGCTTTTACAGCTCCAAACCTGGCCGGAACGGGCAGCGGGAAGCAAACCGCAAGGCGGACGCCTGGCTGGATGATGGAATGGAGGACCAGCGCATGAAAGTCGGTACCGCATACCTCAAATTTTTGGAGGGAAAGCGGCAGACTACAAGCCGGTCCAACTGGGCACCGATGATGAGCCGCTGGAACAATCATATTTCATCGGTGATTGCCCGCAAACAAGTCAGTGCATTGACCGAACAGGATCTGCAGGATGTACTGGATCGAGCCTACGCGCGGTCCAAATTGTCCAGAAAGACATTGATATGCCTGCGGGCTGACCTGTGCAGCTTTCTGAAATACTGCCGCAAGGCCAAGCTGACGACGATGTTCCCCGAAGACCTGACCATTCCAACAGCGGCGGCCCGGGGAGAAAGGACGGTACTGCAGCCACGGGACTTTGTGGTACTGTTCAACAGCGATCGTACCAGGTACTATGGAAAAGTGGTATGGGATGACATGATTCACGCCTACAGACTCGCGGTTTTGACCGGTCTGCGGCCGGGAGAACTGCGGGGTCTGCGCTGGCAGGATGTAAAGAGGGACCGTCTGGAATTGCACCAGTCCACCAACTGCTACAACGAAATCACCGACGGCAAGAACCAGAACGCCCGCCGGTGTGTGGAGTTGTCCGACCTGGCCCGCATGGAGCTGGAAGCACAGCGCCGCGAGTCGGGGAAGGTGACCCGGGGCACCCTGGTCTTTGATATCCCGACGGCGAAACAATTTGAGCAGCATCTTGCGCGGTACTGTGAGTACAATAACATTCCGGTCTGTACTCCCTATGAGCTGCGGCATACGTTTGTCAGCATCGCAAAGGTGCTGCCCGCGGGACTTGTCAAGTCCCTGGTGGGTCATTCCCAGGATATGGATACATTCGGCGTTTACAGCCATGAGCTGGATGGGGACGCGCAGCAGCAGGCAAACGCGCTGAATGCCATTTTTTCGAGGCTGCTTGCGCATGGATAAACTGGGGGTGCGGTCAAAACCAAAAAAACAGCCAAGAAACTTGCGTTCCTAGGCTGTTTTTCTGTGGTGGAGGCGATGGGAGTCGAACCCATGTCCGAAAAGAGTTCAGCGTGAGTATCTCCGGGTGCAGGCGATCAACAGCATTCCCTCCGCGTCACGCCGGTCGCCAGGCTAACGCTTCAGTAGCTTCATGAGGTCATGACGGTCCGCAAAGCTTAGGTCCGTTCACGTGCTGTGTCTAAAGGACGCCCCGGCCCCACACGACACAAATGTGGGCGGAACGAGGCAGCACTCAGGCTGCCTGGAGCTGATAACGATTGTTGTCAGTTATTGTTTTGGAGGCTTTTAAAGCAGGGCCCCCGCTGCTACCCGCTGCCCAGGCCTCGCTCCCCCCGTCGAAACCTTTACGCCCCCATGATACGCGCCCAAAGGCGCGGGGAAGGTGACTGCGAAAGGGGCATGCTGCCCGGTCCGGACGGGACCGGGACCGCCGCGCCGCCCGGGTGCCTTTTGGAGGCATGGGGCGGCGGCCGGAAGTCCCGGTGCGCCGGTCAGTAATAATGTCCGTTGGATTTCAGGGCCCGGTCGATGGAACGCTTGGCGTCCCGTTTGGCCGCGTCGGCCCGCTTGTCGTAGAGCTTTTTGCCCTTGCACAGGCCCAGCTCCATCTTGACCCGCCCGTGCTTGAAGTACAGAGACAGAGGCACCAGGGTGTAGCCCTGCAGCTTGCACTGCTGGCCCAGGCGGCGGATCTCGCTTTTGTGGGCCAGGAGCCGCCGCTCCCGGGTGGGGTCGGCGTTGAAGATGTTGCCGTGGTCGTAGGGGGTGATGTGCATCCCTTTGACGATCAGCTCGCCCCCGTCGATGTCCACCCAGCTGTCCTTCAGGTTGACCCCGCCGGCCCGCAGGCTCTTGACCTCGGTGCCCTTGAGCTCGATGCCGGTCTCCAGCGCTTCCATCACGAAATATTCGTGGCGCGCTTCGCGGTTGGTGGCGATGGTCTTGGTCGCCGGTTTTTCCTTGGCAGGCATGGAAACGCGCCTCCTTTCCGTGGGGTAAGGGTCGGTCCGCTCCCCGCGGCTGCGCCCGGCCGGGCGCAGGGGAGAGTGTAGATATTGTACCACAATTTTCCAAAAGCGCAAGGGATATTTGATGAAGAAACTGTAAAATCCCGCTCCATCGTGCCTTTACAGCTCGTGGCGGCCCTCCAGCGCGCGGAAGATGGTCTGCCGGTCGGCCTGCTCCAGCTTGGAGCCCACCGGCACGCCGGAGGCCAGGCGGGTGGTGCGCACCCCCAGGGGCTTGATGGTCCGGGCCAGGTAGATGGAGGTAGCGTCCCCTTCCACGCTGGGGGGCAGCCCCATGATGACCTCCTTGACCTCGTCGTCGGCCAGGCGGCCCAGCAGCTCGCGGATGGTCAGGTTTTCGGGCCCGACCCCCTTCACCGGGCTGATCAGCCCGTACAGCACGTGGTAGAGCCCGCGGTACTCCCGCGTCCGCTCGATGGCCTGGACGTCCCGGGCGGTCTCCACCACGCAGATGGTGGAGTGGTCCCGCTTGGGGTCGGCGCAGATGGGGCACAGATCGCCCTCGGTGTAGTTCTGGCACTGGCGGCAGCGGTTCAGCTTGGTGTGCACCCCGCGGATGGCCTGGACCAGTTTTTCGGTCTGGTCGGCCGACAGGTTCATCAGCTGGTAGGCCAGCCGGGTGGCGCTTTTGTCGCCGATGCCGGGCAGCCGCTTCAGCTCGTCGATCAGCACCTCCAGCGGGGCGGCGGCGTTGCTCATGGGCGCGCCTCCCTTTTACAGGCCCAGGCCGGGGATGTTCAGACCGCCGGTCAGCTGGCCCATCGCGGCAGAGGCGGCTTCGTCCACCGTCTGCACGGCGGCGTTGACCGCCGCAGCCACCAGGTCCTGCAGCATCTCGATGTCGTCGGGGTCCACGGCCTCGGGCTTGATGGTCACGGCCAGCACCTCGTGCTTGCCGTTCATCCGCACGGTGACCATCTCGCCGGGGGCGCTGGCCGTATACTCGGTCTGCTCCAGCTCGGCCTGCTTGGCCTGCATGTCGCTCTGCATCTTCTGGGCCTGACGCATCAGGCTGTTCATATCGGGGCGGCCGTAGCCGCCGGGCATTCTTGCTTTCATGGCAACTGTTCCTCCATTGGAAAGTATGGGCACCGCCGTGCCGGTTTATGAATGGCGCCGCCGGGGGCCGTCCTCGATGGTGACGTCGAGGCCCAGAGCCTCCAGCTTGTGCAGGGAATCCTCTGCGCTGGCTTTGGGGCGGCCGGCGGACGTTTCAGGCTCGTAGGGGCCGATGGGCACCGCGATGCCCGACACGTCGGCGATCAGCTTTTTGATCAGGCGCTGGCTGCCCTTGTTCACCCGGATGAAATCCCGGAAGGTCTTGCCCCCGTCGATCAGCACCCGCACCCCGTCGAAGTAGGCCTTCGATTTTTTCAGGTAGCCGTACAGCATGGGATCGGTGTCCCGGATGCGGTCCACCACCTCGGGCCACTGGGGGTAGGGGTTGATCTCCCGGCCTGCCACCCGGCGGGGCTTGTCCAGCTGGGGGTCGGCCGCAAAGGCGGGCTGTGCCGCCGGCGCGTCCTCGACGGGCGGGGGAGCGGCCTCCTCTTCCGCCGGCGGCGGGGGCAGGGGCTCGTCCCGGGCAGGGGCGGCTTCCGCCGGGGGCGGAGGCGTCTGGGAGGGCTCGTCCCAGGGGGGCAGGCTGTCGGGATCGGGCTGGGCCTCCGCCGCGGGGGCGGCCTGCGGGGCGGGCTGTGCCGCCGGGGCTTCCGCCGCCGGTGCGGGAACCGGGCCGCTGGCAAAAGGCCGGACGGCCGGCTGGGGCTGTGCGGCGGGCTGGGGCCGGGCCGCCGGCGCCGGCGAAGCCTGGGCCGCTGCCGGTGCAGGGGCGGGCTGCGCGTCCGGCGCAGTCAGGTTGAAGAGGGCCAGCTCCAGCTCGATCCGCTGGTCGCTGCCCCGGGCCATGTGCTCCAGCGCGCCGCCCAGGGCGCGGATGGCCCGGACGGCTTCCCGCTGGCCCAGGGCGGGGCCTTTGGCCAGGTAGAGGTCCTCCTCCTCGGGGGAGACGCCGCTGAGCAGCTCCCGGCCGCCGGGCAGGGCGGCCAGCATCAGGCTGCGGTAATGGGCGATCAGCTCTTCGGTCAGACGCTTGACGTCCACCGACTGCTGGCGCAGGGCGGCCAGCTCGGCCAGGGCCGACGCGGCGTCCCGGGCCGCCAGGGCGTCCGACATCCGGAACAGATAGCTCCGGTCGGTGACGCCGGCCATCCGCCGGACCACGTCCTCGTCGATCTGGCCGGTGACGCCGGCGCAGGTGTCCAGGATGGACAGGGCGTCCCGCAAAGCGCCATCGGCCAGGCGGGCGATCAGCCCCGCCGCCCCCTCGGTGAGGGCCAGGCCCTCGGCCCCGGCCACCTGGGCCACCCGCCCGGCGATGTCCTCCGGGCTGATGCGGGTGAAGTCGTACCGCTGGCAGCGGGAGCGGATGGTGGCCGGCACCTTCTGGATCTCGGTGGTGGCCAGGATAAAGATGACGTGGGCAGGGGGCTCTTCCAGCGTTTTGAGCAGGGCGTTGAAGGCCGCGGTGGAGAGCATGTGCACCTCGTCGATGATGTACACCTTATAGCGGCAGATGCTGGGGGTGTAGGCGGTCTCGTCCCGCAGGTCGCGGATGTCGTCCACGCCGTTGTTGGAGGCGGCGTCCATCTCCACCACGTCCAGGATGCTGCCGTCGTCGATGCCCCGGCAGACGGCGCACTGGCCGCAGGGGTCGCCGTTTTGGGGGTCCAGGCAGTTGACCGCCTTGGCAAAGATCTTGGCGCAGGTGGTCTTGCCGGTGCCCCGCACCCCGGTGAACAGATAGGCGTGGCCCACCCGGCCGGCGGCCACCTGGTTTTTCAAGGCCGCCACGATGGCCCGCTGGCCCACCACATCCTCGAACCGCTGGGGCCGCCACTTGCGGTAAAGGGCACGATACATGGCCCGAGCCTCCTTCCGGCAGAAAATCCCGCCCCGGCCGCCGGCCGGGGGGCATACAAACAAAAAGACAGCGCCGCGGGGTTGTACCCCGCCTTGCGAAGCTCGGCATACGAATGCAGGCTGGCTGAAACGCACCGTGCACGCCGCTTAAGGCTGCTTGGTTCCCCACCTGACCTGGTTCACAGCGGCCCAGTCGTACAGGGCCCGCATCCGTATGCCGAACCGCGCAGCAGGCGCTGTCCGACATGGCAAGCATCACAGCAAAGCTGTATGCTTTTCGTATTTTATCATATTTTGCGCCGGAATGCAAGAGGAAGGCAGGCTCAGCAATAAAACTTTGCCTGGCCGAAATAATCCCGCCACTTGGCAATGATCTCGCTGCTGCGGGCCTCCAGGATCGCCATGATATTGCGCAGGGTGCGTTCGGGGATGCGGGAATGATTGTTGCATAAAAAGCACCCGCCCGCCGAAGTGATCCAGATCTTGGTGGCGTTGCTGCTGGGCGCACCCTGCGCTACATGGACGTGGACCGGCTCGAGAGGGTCTCCCTCGTTGGACCAAAAATACACCCAGTAAGGGCCGATCTTAAAGATTTGAGGCACTGTCGAAGCCCCCTTCCTGGGCAAAGCGAAGGATCAAGTGGGCAGTCGAGCGGATGACCTCCGCGCAGCGGGACAGCTCCGGCTGGGAGAAACCGGAGATGTCCTCCCACCGGTACGAGGGCAGCCAGCAGACGGCGTGGTGAAAGCCGTCTTTGGCGTCCGGCTTTTCCATATAGACTTTAACAGTGCCGTCGCTGTGCATTTCGGAGTGGACGATCTCGGTGCCGTCGTCCAGGGTGAGAAATGGATACATCATAACAGCGCACCTCCCTCTCATTTCTCTACTTTTATGATATCATGAAGTTTTTTAACTGTAAAGGCCCGTAACCCATATAAACCCATATAAATAAGAACAGGCCGCCGCGAGGCGGTAAGACCTTGCGGCGGCCCGGCCCGGCTCAGAGGCGGACCGTCCCGGTGGCCACCGCCTGGCGGAAGGCGGCGTCGTGCTCCACGAACAGCATGGAGGGGGCCGAGGCGCCGATCAGCTTTTCGATCTGCATCCGGGTGTAGATGTCGATGAAGTTGAGGGGCTCGTCCCAGACGTAGAGGTGGGCTTTTTCGCAGAGGCTCCGGGCCAGCAGGACCTTCTTTTTCTGCCCGCTGGAAAAGCTGGCCATGTCCTTTTCAAACTGGACCCGGGAGAAATCCATCTTCCGCAGGATGGCCTTGAACAGGCTCTCGTCCAGGCCGTGGGCCCGGGCAAAGCCGGTCAGGTCCCCCGCAAGGCCGGCGGCGTCCTGGGGGACATACGAGACCACCAGCCCGGGGGCGCGGCGCACCTGGCCGGCGTGGGGGATGTCCTGGCCGCAGAGCAGCTTGAGCAGGCTGGATTTGCCGGCGCCGTTGCCGCCGTCCAGGGCCACCCGCTCCCCCTGCCGGACCGCAAAGGTGAGGGGCCCGCAGACCGTCCGCCCGCCGTACCGGATCTCCACGTCCTGGAACAGGAACAGGGGGTCGGCGTAGTGCAGCAGGGGGGTGACCCGCAGCTCCTCGGCGGTCTCGGCGTTTTTCAGCAGGGCGGACTTTTCCTCGATGGCCTTTTGTTGGCGGGCCTCGATGGTCTTGGCCCGCTTCATCATCTTGGCGGCCTTGTGGCCCACATAGCCCTTGTCGGCGGCGCCCTTTTTGCTGGCCTCCACCCGGTCGGACCAGAGGGCGGTGCGCCGGGCCGACTGCTCCAGCCGCTTGATGTCCTTGCGCAGGCGCTGGTCCTGGGCTTCTTCCAGGGCCTGCCGCTGCTGGAAGTTGGCAAACCAGGAGGAAAAGTTCCCGCTCTGGACCTCGATGCCGGCCCGGTTGAGTGACAGGATGTGGTCCACGCACCCGTCCAGGAACCGCCGGTCGTGGGACACCAGGATGAAACCCTGCTTTTTTTGCAGGTAGGCCGACACCATGGCCCGGGCCTTGGCGTCCAGGTGGTTGGTGGGCTCGTCGATGAGCAGGAAGTGCCCCTCGTTCAAAAACAGGGCGGCCAGCAGCACCTTGGTCTGCTCGCCGTTGGACAGGCTGGCAAAGGGGCGGTCCAGCGCGTCGGGCCGCACCCCCAGCAGGGACAGCTCCCGCTCCAGCTGCCAGCTCTCCGCGCCGGGGCACACCCCCTCCAGCACCGCGCGGGTGGGGCGGCCCGGGTCGGGGACGGGGTAGGGGAAGTAGTCGAAGGCCACCGGGGCCCGGATGGAGCCGGCGTATTCGTACCGGCCCATAAGCAGCTTGAAAAACGTGGTCTTGCCCCGGCCGTTGCGGCCGATGAAGCCCAGCTTCCAGCTGGTGTCCAGCCGGAGGCTCACGTCCTCAAAGATGGGGTCGTAGCTGGACGGATAGGAAAAAGACAGATGTTCGATCTGGATCAATGCCAAGGGGCATCCCTCCTTTGCACAAAAACAGGCCGCAGGAAGTCTCCCGCGGCCGTCTGCGCGCAAAGCAGCCCTGCCGCCGGCGGCGGACAGGCGCTGAAACGCCCTTTTCTGCAAAAAGAAAAAGAGGCGGACGGGATGGGTCATTTCCTGCAGGCGGGCGCAGCAAGCCCCTCACGGCGCGCTGCGCGGTCCTTACGTTCAGCAGGAAAAATGACGCATCCTTCCACCCCTTTCGTTTGATTCCGGGTAAAAGATAGCACAGCGGAGACCTTTTGTCAAGCCTCAGCGTGTCGCAAAAGCGCCACGCTTTAGGGGGGGACCCATTTCTGCCTGCGGCGGGCAGTTTTTGCGGGCCGGGCGGGATGCGGGTGGATTTTGCAAGGAGATGACTGTATTTTTTACATTTCTGTGGTATACTGGAAGGCAACGGAAACAACTTTGACAAAAGGTGGTACCAATGGAACAGACGCAAAAGATGACCCGCCTGGAAAAGCGCTGGGTCCTGTACGACGTGGGCAACTCGGCCTTCACCCTGCTGATCTCCACCATCCTGCCCATCTACTTCAACGGGCTGGCCGGGGCGGCGGGGCTGACCGACGCCGAATACCTGGCCTTTTGGGGGTACGCGGCCTCCTTTGTGACGGTGGTGGTGGCGGTGCTGGGCCCCACCCTGGGGGCGGTGGCCGACCTGCCCGGCATGAAAAAGAAGCTGTTCGCCCTGTGCGTGGCGGTAGGCATCGCCGGCTGCGCGGTGATGGGGCTGGTGCAGTCCTGGGTGTGGTTTTTGGGGTGCTTCATCATCGCCAAGATCGGCTACAGCACCAGCCTGGTCTTTTACGACTCCATGCTCACCGACGTCACCGTCCCCGAACGGATGGACAAGGTGTCCTCGGTGGGGTACGCCTTTGGCTACGCCGGCAGCTGCATCCCCTTTGTGGCCAGCCTGGCCATCGTCCTGGTGGGGTACCAGGCGCTGGGCATCAGCCTCAACGCCGCCATGCTCCTGGCTTTCCTGCTCAACGCGGCCTGGTGGCTGTGCTGCACGCTGCCCCTGCTGGGCAGCTACCGCCAGCGGTACAGCGTCCGGGGCGGCGGGCATCTGGTGCGGGGGGCCTTCCGCCGCCTGGGGGAGACCCTGCGGGAGATCCGGGGCAACAAGCAGGTGTTCTGGTTCCTGATCGCCTTTTTCCTCTATATCGACGGAGTGTACACCATCATCGACATGGCCACCGCCTACGGCCAGGCCCTGGGGCTGGACAGCACCGGCCTGCTGCTGGCGCTGCTGGTGACCCAGATCGTGGCGTTCCCCTTCGCGCTGCTGTTCGGCTGGCTGGCCCGCCGGATGGACACCGCCCTGCTGGTGTCGGTGGGCATCCTGGCCTATGTGGGCATCGCCGCCTACGCCATCTTTTTGCGCACCCAGGGGCAGTTCTGGGTGCTGGCCGTCTGCGTGGGGATGTTCCAGGGCGGCATCCAGTCTTTGTCCCGCTCCTACTTCGGCAAGATCATCCCGCCCGAGCGCTCGGGCGAATACTACGGCCTTTTGGACATCTGCGGCAAGGGGGCGTCCTTTGTGGGCACCTTCCTGGTCAGCGCCCTGACCCAGCTGTCGGGCAGCACCTCCACCGGGGTCATGGTCATCGCGCCGCTGATCCTGCTGGGCTTTTTCGCCTTCCGCCGCGCCGTCCGCGAGGGCCGCAAAAACGAATACTGACCGCTTTCAACCTGACGAATTGAGGTGATTTTTCCATGCCCGCTGTCTACGCGCACCGCCGCTTTGGCGAAAAGGTGCTGGCCGCCTGCCAGAACGACGAGGCCCGCACCGCCATCGAGACCTACCAGGACCTGTTCAACATCGGCCTGCAGGGGCCCGACATCCTGTTCTATTATGACCCGCTGCGTCAAAACCCCTACAAGGCCGCCGGCGACGCTTTGCACGACGCCCCGGCCGCGCCCTTTTTCGAGGCGGGGGCTGCCCATGTGAACGGCCGCCCCGAGGGCCAGGCCCTGCTGAGCTATCTGCTGGGCTTCCTGTGCCATTTCGTTTTGGACAGCGAGTGCCACAGCTACATCGAATACGAGATCGGCCGCAGCGGCCACCCCCATGTGGCCATCGAGACGGCGCTGGACGGCGCCCTGATGGAAAAGGACGGGGTGGACTGGCGCGCCGCAAACCCCGCGGGGTACATCGTGGTCAGCGAGGTCACCGCCCGCACCATCGCCCGGGTGGTGCCGGCGGGGCGGGAGCAGGTGCGCCAATGCCTGGCCAACATGAAGATGGTGAACCGCCTGCTGATGCCGGGCGGCCCGGTGCGGAACGCCCTGGTGGAAGGAGCCCTGCGCCTGGCCGGCAAGTGGGAGGTGCTGGGCGGCCTGCTCATCACCGCCCTGGACCGGCCCGCCTATGCCGCCAGCAGCGACGAGCTGGGCTATCTGTTCGACGGGGCGGTGCCGGTGGCGCTGGAGCTGATCGACGGCTACTGCGATCATATCTTCCGCGGCGCGCCCCTGGGCCCCCGTTTCGGCCGCACCTACGGCCCCAGCGAGGAGCTGCTGGCCAGGTACGCCCAGGGCTGACCGCCCAAGAATATGACAGGACAGGGGGCTTTCGGGCCTCCTGTTTTTGGTTTACGCGGCGGCGGCGAGGGGCGGATATTGTATATTTCGTGACCCGGTCGCCCAAGCTCGAATTGACAAAACCGGGTGCAGATACTATAATTGTGACAAGTGGAAAGGGAAAAAGGGGCGTGCGCAAGGCGCGTGCCCGCCGCCTTCACGGCTGGCCGCGGTCGCATTGAACAGATGGACCGTGCAGGCCAAAGCAGCCGCGCAGGACGGAACCAGCAGCATCGGACGATCAAGCCGGAGACCGGCTTTGGAAATAGTTACTTAACCGGAGGCCGGGTCCTTGCACCGCGGTCTCTCCACCGGCATGGGCAAAAAACCCGGCCGCGTTTGTCTTGGAGGTACAAATGGCAACAACAAAAGAGAATACTGGCAGCCCGGCCGGCACACGGCGGGACAATCCCGGCGCGGACAACCGCGCCCAGCAGCGCCGCCGCCCCATGTATACCCGGCGTCCCCGCCGGCCCCAGCCCCCCAAGGGCGGGGCGGCCGTCCCCATCCACATCTACCCTTTGGGCGGCCTGGGCGAAGTGGGCAAAAACATGACCGTCTATGAGTGCTGCGGCGACATGATCATCGTGGACTGCGGCCTGGTGTTCCCCGACAGCGAGATGTACGGCATCGACATGGTCATCCCGGACTTCACCTTCGTTTTGCAGAACAAGGACCGGATCAAGGGCCTGCTGATCACCCACGGCCACGAGGACCACATCGGCAGCATCCCCTATCTGCTGCAGAAGCTGGACCTGCCGGTCTACGGCACCAAGCTGACGCTGGGCCTGATCCGCAACAAGCTGGAGGAGTTCAACCTGGCGGGCCGCACCCGCTTTGTGGAGATCGTGCCCCGGCAGAAGATCCATCTGGGGTGCTTCACCGTGGAGCCCATCCACGTCAACCACTCCATCCCCGACGCGGTGGGCTTTGCCATCGACAGCCCCGCCGGCGTGGTGATCCAGACCGGCGACTTCAAGATCGACTACACCCCCCTGGCCTGCGGCCCCACCGACCTGACCACCCTGGCCGAATACGGCCAGCGGGGGGTGCTGGCCCTGCTGAGCGACTCCACCAACGCCGAGCGCCCTGGCTTCACCGCCACCGAGCAGAAGGTGGCCGCCGGCGTCCACAACCTGTTCACCCAGGCGCGGAACAAGCGGATCATCATCGCAACCTTTGCGTCCAACATCTACCGCATCCAGCAGATCATCGACCTGGCCGTCCAGGAGGGCCGCAAGGTGGCCTTCAGCGGCCGCAGCATGGTCAACAACACCGCCATGGCCCAGGAGCTGGGCTATATGCACATCCCGGAGGGCACCCTCATCAACATCGACGAGCTGAACCGCTACGCCCCCGACGAGGTGGTCCTGATCACCACCGGCAGCCAGGGCGAGCCGCTGAGCGCTCTGTCCCGGATGGCGTCCTGCAGCCACCGTCAGGTGCGGGTGGGCCCGGGGGATTTCATCATCATCTCGGCCAACCCCATCCCCGGCAACGAAAAGAGCGTCACCAAGATCGTCAACGGCCTGCTGCTGCTGGGCGCCGAGGTGATCTATGAGAGCATGTACGACGTCCATGTCTCGGGCCACGCCTGCCAGGAAGAGCAGAAGCTGATGCTGACCCTGACCAGACCCAAGTATTTCCTGCCGGTCCACGGCGAATACAAGCAGCTGAAAAAGCACGCCCTCACCGCGGCCAGCCTGGGCATCCCCCACAGCAACATCCTCATCGCGGAGAACGGTTCCAACGTCATCCTGACCCAGGACGAGATCAAGCTGGGCGACCCGGTGACCGCCGGCGCCGTGATGGTGGACGGCCTGGGCGTGGGCGACGTGGGCAACGTGGTGCTGCGGGACCGCAAGCACCTGTCGGAGGACGGGCTGGTCATCATCGTGGCCACAGTGGACAGCCGCACCGGCAAGGTGCTGGCCGGGCCCGACCTGGTCAGCCGGGGCTTTGTCTACGTGCGGGAAAACGAGAGCCTGATGGACGGCGCCCAGAGCACGGTGGAGATGACCCTGAACCGCTGCGTGGAAGAGCGGGTCCGGGACTGGAACAGCGTCAAGACCCGGATGCGCGAGGCCCTGAGCAGCTATATCTACCGGCGCACCAAGCGCAGCCCCATGATCCTGCCCGTTTTGATGGAAGTGAACGCATCGGGCAAAGTATGACCTTTCGTGTGAGAGAGGGGAAGAGAGGCATCCGCCATGAAGCAGAAACCCAGATGGACGCTTGAAATCTTTACAGTGGGCTTTGCGGTGCTGGCGGGCCTGCTGGCGCTGCTGGTCCTGATGGTGCAGCCGGCGGCCTGGCCGGCGGTGCTGCTGGCAGCGGTGCTGTGCATCGTGCTGGTGGGGGTGTCCCGCTACCGGGTCCGCCGGTGGGCGGCCCGCTGGGTCACCGGCACCAGCTTTGAAAATTCCCGGACCCAGTACAGCCTGGCCTCTTTGTCCCAGCCGGCCGCCCTGCTCAGCGGGGACACCGTCGTCTGGTACAACATCCCCTTTCGGGACAGGCTGCTGAACGGCGGCGACCAGCTGGCCGGCCGGGTGAACAAGATGCTGCCCGGCCTGGAGCTGGCCCAGTGCGGCGCCCCCGAAGGCCAGGTGCTGGCCTGCGCCAGCGGGGTGTGGCGCATCCACGCCTCCACCGTGGGCGGCGGGGACGGGGCGGACAAGACCAGCATCCTGATCCTGAACGACGAGACCGCCCTGCGCAAGATCGAGACCGAGTACAAGGCCAGCCGCCCCGGCTACATGATCTTTTCGGTGGACGGCTACGACGACGTGTTCAGCGATATGCTGGACAGCGAGAGCGCCCGCCTGCTGGAGCGGATCAACCGCACCATCGAGGGGATGATCGCCCGGGGCACCGGCTTTCTGCGCCGGGTGGCCAACGGCCGCTACATCGCCGTGGTGGAGGACCGCCAGCTGGAGCAGTTCGCCCAGCAGGGCTACGACGTGCTGGACAAGATCCGCGCCCTGGAGCCGGGCATCAACCTGTCCATCTCCATCGGCATCGGGCGGCGGGCCCCCACCCTCCACGCGGCCCAGGAGATGGCCGTCCAGGCCCTGGACATGGCCCAGGGCCGCGGCGGCGACCAGGCCGCCGAGATGACCCCCGACGGCTTCACCTTTTACGGCGGCGTCAGCCACGGGGTGGAAAAGCGGAGCAAGGTCCGCAGCCGCATCGTGGCCGAGGCCCTGGTGGAGCTGATCAAGGCCGCCGACCATGTGGTCATCATGGGCCACCGGATGAGCGACCTGGACGCCATCGGCTCGGCGGAAGGGGTGCTGCGCATCTGCAAGATCTGCGATGTGCCCGCCGTCATTGCGGTCAAGCGGGAGGCCACCCTGGCCACCAGCCTCATCAACGCCATCGAGGACGCCGGCCAGGAGGACGATTTCATCGACCCCCGCAGCGCCCTGTCCATCATCACCAAGGAGACCCTGTGCATCGTGGTCGATACATACCAGGTCGGCCAGGTGGAATGCAAGGAGATCCTGGAAAAGTGCGGCAAGATCGCCGTCATCGACCACCACCGCAAGGGGGTGGGCTATATCGAAAACGCGGTCCTGGTCTGCCACGAGCCCTACGCCTCCTCGGCCAGCGAGCTGGTCACCGAGCTGCTGCAGTATGTAGGCAGCCGGGACGACAAGCCCACCCGCATCGAGGCCGAGGGCCTGCTGTCCGGCATCATGCTGGACACCCGCAACTTCAGCCTGCACACCGGCGTGCGTACCTTTGAGGCCGCCGCGGCCCTGCGCCGCTACGGCGCCGAGACCGAGCGGGCCTGGGCCCTCTTCGACGTCAGCCTGCCGGAATACAACGCCAAGGCCAGCCTTGTGGCCAAAGCCCAGATGTACAAGGGCTGCGCCATCGTCCTGAGCGGGGAGCTGCCCGCCGAGGCCCAGGTGGCCGTCCCCCAGGCGGCCAACGACCTGCTGAGCATCGAAGGGGTGCAGGCCAGCTTTGTGGCGGTGCAGGCCGGCAGTATGGTCAAGATCTCGGCCCGCAGCATGGGCCAGGTGAACGTCCAGGTGGTGATGGAGAGCCTGGGCGGCGGCGGCCACCAGACCATGGCGGCCACCGTCCTCAAGCACACCTCCCTGGAGCAGGCCCGGGTCCGTCTGAGCGCCGCCATCGACGCCTACCGCGCCTCCCAGAAAAAGGGGAATGTAAAGGCCTGACGGCCTTTCCAGGGGGGATCAATTTCTGCGCGCAGCCGCGCGACAGAAATCCTCTTGGTTGCGGTGCCCTGTTTTTTCTGCGCGGGCAGAAGCCCGCTTGCAAAAAGCAGACCGCTGCCCCTGCTCCGCTTTGGCTGCTTCGTCCGCTGGACGCGCCTCAGCTTCGCAGTCCCTGGTATCCCCCTTTTGACAAAATTTACCGCAGAACCGCGCACTCGGCCTTGCGGCCTCGCACACTCTCTGCGGTAAATTTCCCTGGATGTGTCCAGGCCGTCCGCACATGTCGGCCGCCCTGGACGGATTTGAATCGCGCTTTATCATATGAAGGAGAAAGCCGCATGAAGCAGTATGATTACCTGATCGTGGGCGCCGGGCTGTTCGGCGCGGTGTTCGCCCACGAGGCACGCAAAGCCGGCAGGCGCTGCCTGGTCATCGACCGGCGCAGCCACATTGCCGGCAACGTCTACACCGAGCCGGTGGAGGGGATCAACGTCCACCGCTACGGCGCGCACATCTTCCACACCAACTCCCGGGAGGTGTGGGCCTATGTGGGGCAGTTTGCCGAGTTCAACCGGTACACCAACAGCCCCATCGCCAACTACCACGGCGAGATCTACAACCTGCCCTTCAATATGAACACCTTCAACCGGATGTGGGGGGTGGTCACCCCGGCCCAGGCCCAGGCCAAGATCGAGGAGCAGCGGGCCGCCGCCGGCATCACCGAGCCCAAAAATCTGGAAGAACAGGCCATCAGCCTGGTGGGCACCGACATCTACGAGAAGCTGGTCAAGGGCTACACCGCCAAGCAGTGGGGCCGCCCCTGCGACCAGCTGCCCGCCTTCATCATCCGGCGGCTGCCGGTCCGCTTCACCTACGACAACAACTACTTCAACGCCCTGTACCAGGGCATCCCCAACGGCGGCTACACCGCCATGGTGGAGCGTATGCTGGAAGGGACCGAGGTCCGCCTGGGGGTGGATTACCTGAAGGAGAAGCCTGCCCTGGACGGGCTGGCCGGGCGGGTGGTCTACACCGGCCCCATCGACGCCTACTTCGGCTACCGGCTGGGCGCGCTGGAATACCGCAGCGTCCGCTTCGAGACCGAGGTGCTGGATACCGGCAACTACCAGGGCAACGCGGTGGTCAACTACACCGACGCCGAGACCCCCTACACCCGCATCATCGAGCACAAGCACTTTGAGTTTGGCGCCCAGCCCAAAACGGTCATCAGCCGGGAGTACAGCGCCGAGTGGAAGGTGGGGGACGAGCCCTACTATCCCGTCAACGACGAGAAGAACGGCGCCCTCTACGCCCGCTACAAGGCCCTGGCCGGGGAGGAGAAGGACGTCCGCTTCGGCGGGCGGCTGGGCGAGTACCGCTACTACGACATGGACAAGGTGATCGAGAGCGCCCTGGCCGCCGCCCGCGAGGAGCTGGGGTAAAACAACCGGGCGCCCCGCCCGGGAAAAACGCCGCCGCCCTTGCCGAAACGGCCGGGATGCGGTATACTAAAAGGAAGAAATGGCCGCAGGCGGCGCAAGCCCCCGGCCGGAAATGAGGTTTCAGCCATGAAGGTTATTTTGAAACAGGATGTCAAAGGGATCGGCAAAAAGGATGAGATCCATGAGGTCTCGGACGGGTACGCCCGCAACTTTCTGCTGCCCCGCAAGCTGGCGGCCGTGGCCGATGCCAGCGCGCTGAACATTGCCCGCAGCAAGGAGGCCGCCGCCGATTTCCATGAGGCGGAGAACCTGGCCGCCGCCCAGGCCCTGGCCGCCAAGATCAACAGCCGTATCGTCACCGTCAAGGCCAAGGGCGGCGCTTCGGGCCGGCTGTTCGGCAAGGTGACCAGCAAGGAGATCGCCGCAGCCCTGTCCGAGGCGGCCGGCGAGACCGTGGACAAGAAAAAGATCGAGCTGGATGTCAAGGACATCCGGGACGCCGGCGTCTTTAACGGCAAGGTCCGGCTGTACCCGGGCGTGGTCGCCAGCTTTAAAGTCAACGTGGAGGTCGAGCAGGCGTAACCCGCCTTTGGCCGCCGCAGCGCTCCCTGCGAAAAAGGGGGCGCTTTTTCGTGAGCTGTGAAAGGGGAGGGAAGTATGCCTGAAAACCGCCGCCGCGCCAGCGGCCGTGAACTGAACCTGGAGAGCATGGGCATCCAGCCGCCCTACAGCATGCAGGCCGAACAGAGCGTGCTGGGCGCGGTGCTGCTCAAGCCGGAGGTCCTGACCGACCTGGTGGAGATCGTCCGGCCCGAGATGTTCTATGCCTCCCAGAACGGCCGCATCTACGCCGAGATGGTCCGCCTGTTTACCGGCGACCAGACCATCGACTTTGTCACCCTGTTGGACGCCGTGGTGTCGGACAACATCTTTGCCAGCCCCGACGAGGCCAAGGTCTACCTCACCGGCCTGGCCGAGACGGTGCCCAGCATCTCCAACGTCAAGGCGTATGCCGAGATCGTCCAGGAAAAATACCTGGTCCGCCAGCTGATGGGGGTGGCCGCCGACATCCTGCAGGACGCCGGCGACGAGCCGGACGCCTCGCTGCTGCTGGAAAACGCCGAGCAGCGCCTGTACGAGATCCGCTCGGGCCGGGACTCCAGCGCCCTGACCCCCCTTTCTTCCAGCATGGTGGAGACCCTGACCAACCTGCAGAAGATCAGCGGCCCCGACGCCGACAAATACAAGGGCATCCCCACCGGGTTCCGCCTGCTGGACACCGTCCTGACCGGCCTGGGCCGGGGGGACCTGATCATCCTGGCGGCCCGGCCGGGCATGGGCAAATCCAGCTTTGCGCTGAACATCGCCACCCGCGTGGCCATGAAGCAGCACATCCCGGTGGCCATCTTCAGCCTGGAAATGACCAAGGAGCAGCTGACCAACCGCATCCTCTCGGCCGAGGCCGGCATCGACAGCCAGGCGTTCCGCACCGGCGCGCTGACCGCCTCCGACTGGGAGTACCTGGCCCTGGCCACCGAAAAGCTCCACGACGCCCCCATCTATATGGACGATACCTCGGCCATCACCATCACCGAGATGAAGGCCAAGATCCGCCGGATCAACCAGGACCCCGGCCGGCCCAACATCGGCCTGATCGTCATCGACTACCTGCAGCTGATGACCTCGGGCCAGCGCAGCGAAAACCGGGTCCAGGAGATCAGCTCCATCACCCGCAACCTCAAGATCATGGCCAAGGAGATGGATGTGCCCATCATCGCCCTGAGCCAGCTTTCCCGCGCGGTGGAAAAGCAGGGCAACAACTCCAGCCACCGGCCCCAGCTGTCCGACCTGCGCGACTCGGGCTCCATCGAGCAGGACGCCGACTGCGTGCTGTTCCTGTACCGGGACTCCTACTACGCCAGCCAGCAGCCCGACGGGGCCGATGTGGACGCCGACACCGCCGAGTGCATCGTGGCCAAGAACCGCCACGGCGAGACCAGCACCGTCCCCCTGGGCTGGGACGGCGCCCACACCCGCTTTATGGACGTGGATTTCGGGCACTGAGCCGCGGGCCCGCGGCGCGCCCGACGGGAGGAAAACGACTGCCATGAGACCTGACGACCCTTCTCTTTTGCGGGATACCGAGGCCCGGGTGCTTGCCTGGTGCGAGCAGGCCGGGCTTTTTGCGCATGGGCAGCGGGTGGCCGCCGCCGTCTCGGGCGGGGCGGACAGCATGGCTCTGCTGCGCATCCTGCTGGCCCTGGCCGGGCGGCTGGAGGTGGAGGTGTCCGCCTGCCATGTCAACCATAAGCTGCGGGGGGCCGCGGCCGACGCGGACGAAGCCTTCGTCCGGGAGGAATGTGCCCGGCTGGGGGTGCCGCTGCAGGTCTGCCGCGCCGGGGAGGACGGCCTGCCCCTGGCCGGCGGCGGGGAGGCCGGGGCCCGGGCCCTGCGCTATGCCTGCTTTGAGCGGGTGCACGCCGGGGGGATAGACCGCATCGCCACGGCCCATACTGTCACTGACCAGGCGGAAACGCTGCTGTTCCGGCTGGCGCGGGGCACCGGGCTGCACGGGGCGGGGGGCATCCGCCCGGCGCGGGACTTTTACGTCCGGCCGCTGCTGTGCCTGACCCGGGCCGAGGTGGAGGCGTACTGCCGCGCGGCGGGCCAGGGATGGGTCACCGACGGGACCAACCTTTCGGATGCCTACGCCCGCAACCGGCTGCGCCACGACGCCCTGCCGGCCCTCCGGCAGGCCAACGCCGGGGCCGAGCGCAACCTGGCCCGCTTCTGCGAAAAAGCCGCCCGGGCCGGGGCCTACTTTGACCGGGCGGCCGCCGCCCTGCTGGAACAGGCCGCCGCCCAGGCACCCCGGCCGGGGCCCGGCGTCTGGGCGCTGGACCCCCTGCGCCGGGCCGACCCCCTTGTGAGGGAGGCCGCCGCCCATGCCCTGGTGGCCCCCTGGCGGGACCCCGAAGAACGGTACATCCGCCTGATCTGCCGGATGGTGGAGCGGGGGGCCGGCGCGGTCCAGCTGCGGCCGGGGGTCCGGCTGCGGGCGGGGCAGGGCTGCCTGTGGCGGGAGACGCCGCCGCCCGCCCGGCCTGCGGGGCTGCAGGCCCGGCCTTTCTGCCCGGAAAAATGGACCGAATACCCCCTGGAAGGGGATAAAATCCTCCTTGCCCGGCTGGTCCGGGAGACTTTTCAAGAAAAAACACAGGTCGTTCACAAAAAAGACTTAAAAAATGTAGCGGATTATGCTAGAATAACCATGTTGCATCCTGCCCTCACCCTGCGCACCCGGCTGCCGGGGGATACCTACCGGCCCGCCGGCCGGGGGATCGCCAAATCCCTGCGCAAGTGGATGAACGAGCAGGCCATCCCGCCTTCGGAGCGGGACCGCCTGCCTCTGCTGGCGGACGGCAGCGAGGTGATATGGGTCTGCGGCGCAGGCTTTGCGGATGGCCTTGCCCCCCAGGGGGCGGATGGCCTTGCCCTGCACCTGGAGATACTAGCCCGAAAGGGAGAACAGAGAGGACGTTGAGTCATGGATATGCGCGATGACATTCAGACCGTGCTGGTCACGGAAGAACAGCTGCGGGCCAAGGTGGCCGAGCTGGGGGCCCGGATCAGCCGGGACTATGCAGGCAAAGATCTGCTGCTGGTCTCGATCTTAAAGGGCGCGGTGGTGTTTATGGCCGACCTGATGCGGGCGGTGACCATCCCGTGCAGCATCGACTTTATGGTGGTGTCCAGCTACGGCGGCACCAACACCGAGAGCACCGGCCTGGTCAAGATCGTCAAGGACCTGGACGCCGACCTGTCGGGCCGCGAAGTCCTGATCGTGGAGGACGTGCTGGACACCGGGGTCACCCTGTCCAACCTGGTGCCCATGCTCCAGCTGCGGCACCCCAACTCGGTGCGCATCTGCGCCATTTTGGATAAGCCCGCCCGCCGCAAGACCGACATCCGGGCCGATTACACCGGCTTCGAGGTGCCGGACGCCTTCGTGGTGGGCTACGGCCTGGATTACGACGAAAAATACCGCAACCTGCCTTTCGTGGGCGTCCTGAAGCCGGAGGTCTACGGGGGCTGACCCGCCCTCCGGCCGGGCCGGCGCCAGCCTGCCGCCGCCCGTTTTGACAAGATTTGCCGCAGGGTGGGGCTTGCCGCAAAGCGGCTGCCGCCCCCTCTGCGTCGAATTGCTCCGTAGGGGCCCGGCCCGGAAGGCGCCTGCCGCCCGGCCCGGACCGATCCCATTTTTGCAAAGCCAAGAGAGAACTGGAGTTGATCGTTTTTGCAGCAGAAAAGACCGCACCTGAACCCGCTGATCCTGGCCCTTGCGCTGGCCGCTGTGCTGATGATCTGGTCGGTGTTCACCACTTCCAACACCCCCAGCGGCACGACCATGAGCTATTCAACGGTGGTGCATTATTTTGAACATTTGCAGGTGACCGCCTTCACCCTGGACCGCAACACCGGCGTCATCACCATGAACATCAAGGAAGGGGACCTGCCCCTGCCCGAGGGCGCCGGGGAGTCCGCCGCCCAGAGCGGCGGGCTGATGTCGGGGCTGCTGGGGTCCAGCAGCTCTTCGGCCGACGAGGTGCAGGCCAACAGCGACGGCACCGTGACCGTCCGCTACCAGCTGCCCTATGCCGCCCTCTTCATCAACGAGGTGCAGAAGTATATCGACGCCTACGACGCCGCCAACCCCGACGCCCCCATGGAGTATGACTACACCGCCCTGCGGGATACGGTGCCCTGGATGGAGATCTTCTTCTATCTGGCCATGCTGGGCTGCACCGGCTTCATCCTGTTTTCGATGCTGCGGGGCGGCGCCGGCGGCGGCAACGTCATGAACGTGGGCCGCGCCAAAGTCAAGGACGAGTCCGCCAACCAAAAGACCGCCACCTTTGCCGACGTCGCCGGCGAGGACGAGGAAAAAGAAGAGCTGAAAGAGGTCGTCGAGTTCCTCAAGAGCCCCGAAAAGTTCAACTCGCTGGGGGCGCGCATCCCCCACGGCGTGCTGCTGGTGGGCCCTCCGGGCACCGGCAAGACCCTGCTGGCCCGCGCCTGCGCCGGCGAGGCCGGGGTGCCCTTCTACTCCATTTCCGGCTCCGACTTTGTTGAGATGTACGTGGGCGTGGGCGCGTCCCGTGTCCGCGACCTGTTCGACAAGGCCAAAAAGACCATGCCCTGCATCATCTTCATCGACGAGATTGACGCCGTGGGCCGCCAGCGGGAGCAGACCCTGAACCAGCTGCTGGTGGAGATGGACGGCTTCGAGGCCAACGACGGCATCATCGTCATGGCCGCCACCAACCGCGCCGACATCCTGGATAAGGCCCTGCTGCGTCCCGGCCGTTTCGACCGCCAGGTCTACGTGGGCCTGCCCGACGTCAAGGGCCGCGAGGAGATCCTCAAGGTCCACACCCGCAAAAAGCCCCTGGCCCCGGACGTTTCCCTCAAGGTGATCGCCCAGCGGACCGCAGGCTTTGCCGGCGCAGATCTGGAAAACCTGGTCAACGAGGCTGCCCTGCTGGCCGCCCGCCGGGGCCGCAAGGCCATCACCATGGAGGACATCGAAGAGGCCTCCATGAAGGTCATGGCCGGCCCGGAGAAAAAGAGCCGTGTGGTGACCCCTGAGGAGAAAAAGCTGACCGCCTACCACGAGGCGGGCCACGCGGTGGCGGGCTTCTACTGCAAGCACCACCCCCGCGTCCACGAGATCACCATCATCCCCCGCGGCCAGGCCGGCGGCTACACCATGTACCTGCCGGAGAAGGACCGCTCCTACGTCACCAAGGGCGAGATGTTTGAGGACATCGTCTCCAGCCTGGGCGGCCGTGTGGCCGAACAGCTGATCCTGGACGACATTTCCACCGGCGCGTCCAACGACCTGCAGCAGGCTACCAGCATCGCCCGCCAGATGATCACCCGCTACGGCTTCTCCGAGCGGCTGGGCCCCGTGGTCTACGGCACCTCCCAGGAGGAGACCTTCCTGGGCCGTGACTTCGGCCAGGGCAAGGGCTACAGCGAGACCACCGCCGCCGAGATCGACAGCGAGATCCGCGACATCATCGACGAGGCCTACGAGACCTGCCGGCGCACCCTGACCGAGCACATCGACCAGCTGCACGCGCTGGCCCAGGCCCTGATCGAGCGGGAGAAGCTGAACGAGGCCGAGTTCAACGCCATCATGCGGGGCGAGCACCTGCCCCCCCGCAGGGACAGCGACGAGCCCGCCCAGCCGGCCGCCCCCGCGGCGCCGTCTGCCCCGGAAGCCTCCGCGCCGGAAGCGCCCCAGCCGCCCGCCCCTGCGGCCGGCGACGAACTGCCCGCCGGCCCGGTGGATGCCCCCGCGCTGGACGCGGACGGCCCCGCCGCCCCCGAGCAGAAGCCGGACCAGCCGTAAAGCTCCCATTGCCACAGGGAAGGAGTGAGTGTTGTGGAGGAAAGCTTTGATCCCATCGCCCAAACCAGAGCCAATTATTACACCCCGGGCAGCCCGGTCCAGTTCGTCCGGGTCGAGCTGCTCAAGGGCAGCGTCAGCGGCGACCGCGCCGTCTGCCTGACTTTTAAGAATATCTCCCGGGTAAACCTGACCGCCCTGGAGATCCATTTCAAGTGCAAGACCACCGGCGGCGAGATCCTCTGTGAGGACGAGTTCGCCTACCGGGACCTGGACGTCAAGCCCGGCGAGCTGTTCGGGATGGACGACGCCGTCTTTATCACCCAAAAGCCCATCACCAGCGTGGACGTGTCCCTTCGCAACGTCTACAACGGCAAGCGGGTGGTCCGGCTGGACACCATCAAGCGGGTCCGGCTGCCGGCCCCCCGCCGCCTGCCCGACGACCTGGCCGCCGCTCTGGAAGAGCGGATGGGCCGCAAAGGGATGCTGTATGCGCCCCAGGTGCTGGACTGCGGCTGGTATTGCGCGTGCGGCGCATTCCACCCCAAGGAAGAGGACACCGTCTACTGCAGCGAGTGCGGCTCCGACCGCATCCTGCTGCAAAACGCCCTGAACACCCTGATGCAGCCCGAGCAGCCGGCCGAGCCGGAGGACCTGCCCCCCCAGGGCGGGGCCAGCGCCCCGGAAGCCCCCGCCGCCGAACCCACCCGGGTGGCCGGCGCGGCAGAGGAGGGGGGGACCCGCGCCTTTGAACCGGTGCAGCCGGCCCGGCACGAGGCCGGGGCCCGGGCCAGCCAGGAGACGCGGCTGTTCACCCAGCCGCCCGTGGCCCAGCCCGCCGCCCGCCCGGCCCATGCCCGGGCCGAGGAGCAGCCCGACCCGGAGGACGAAGCCGGCGCCACCCGCGCCGTCCGCTCCGCCGGCCGGGACCGCTGGGCCGACCAGCCGGTCCGCAGCGCCCGACCCATCCCCGAGGATGAGGAGGACGAGGAGGACGACCGCGACCCCGTGGCGGAGAACATCATCCGCTGGGTGCCGCCGGTGACGGCGCTGATCTGCGCCGGCATCGCCCTGTACGGGTTTGTGTACTATCAGTTCTTTTTGTAAGTTGTCCCAGAGGGGGAGCGCGTTTTGGCCGCTCCCCCTGTTTTGGGTGAAAGGAGGCCGCAGCCATGCCCGAAGAATATTTGCAGGCCGCTTTTGAGATCAAGGCCTCCTGTGACGAGATCAGCCGGCGCATCCTGCGCTGGCACTGGGAGTCGAAGCCGGGCGACCATGGCTTTGACGCCCTGCTGGAGCACGTCCGCCGCCGCCAGGAGGAGAGCCCCGCCTACTACGGCCATATGCCCGGCGTGGGCCGCAAGACCAGCTGGCAGCAGCTGGACACCACCCTGTGCATGCGGGTCCTGCTGGACCCCGAAAACGACGCCGCCCAGCCGCTGGACCTGCTGGGGAACACGGCCCACCCTGGGGCGGCCCGCCGGGCCTGCAACGCGGTGCGCACCGCCCGCAACGAGGCGGCCCACGCCTCCGACCGGTCGTCGGGCGGGCAGGCGGCCATCCTCTTTGATGAGGCGGTGGAGTGCGTGGAGGACGCCTATGCGGGGACGGCCTTCAGCGAGAAGGAGCTGGCCAAGTATTATCAGCTCTCCCGGGAGTACCTGCGCCGCTGCGGCGTGGGCGGGAAAGAGCCTGCGCCCCCTCCGGACATCCCGCCCGCCGCGCCGGAGGGCCAGGGCGGCCCTGCCCCTGAAGTACATGTCTACCCCACCGGGGCGGCCCGCCAGAAGGCCGCCGCCCGCCGCAAAGCCGGCGGGGCGGAGCCGGCCGAAAGCCCCCGGCAGAGCGCCAAACCGGCCCGCAGCCCGGCCTCGGGCAAGGGGGCCGGTGCGGCAGCACGCCGGCCGGCCGGCAAGGGCAAGGCCGGGGCCAGGGGCAGCCGCAAAAGGGAGCCGGCGGGCAGCCGGGCCGCCCTGATCGCGGCGGCGGCCGCCCTGCTGATCGGCCTGGCGGTGCGGGCTGCGGGCATGGGCCTGCTGCCCTTTTTGTAAACAGGAACTGCGCAGACGGGGCGCAGGGGACGAGCAAAGCGGGGCGTGTCCAGGACGCGCCCGAAGAAGGAGGAACGCTATGGATACCCGACTGATTTTTCTCGACATCGACGGCACCTTCATCGAGCCGGGCCGGATGGAAGCCCCGGCCAGCGCGGTGGAGGCGGTGCGCGCCGCCCAGGCCAATGGCCACCGGGTCTTTCTCTGCACCGGCCGCAACTACCGGATGACCTCGCCGGTCCTGCGGTACGGCTTCGACGGCTATGTGTGCAGCGCGGGCGGGTATGTGGTCTGCGGGCAGGAGGTGCTGTTCGACTGCCCCATGGACAAAGCCCAGAGCGACGGCGTGCGGGCCATCCTGGAGGCCAACGGGGTGGAGTGCACCCTGGAGGCCCGGGACGCCACCTACGGCGGCGCGCAGATGATGGAGCGCCTGTCCGCCTACCAGGCCCGGCAGCCCGGCGGCCTGAACAGCGAGATGGAGCGCTGGCGCCGCGCCTTTGCGGACGGGATGCTGATCCGCCCTCTGGAGGAGTACCAGGGCGAGCCCATCTATAAGATCTGCTACATCGCGCCCGGCCAGAAGGCCCTGGCGCCGGCCCGGGCGGCCTACGAGGACCAGTTCGTCTTTTGCGAGGGGGGCGGCCCGGCCGAGCGGGAGGGCTTTGTCAGCGGCGAGCTCATCAACCGCAAGTTCAACAAGGGGGCGGCCATCCTCCGCATCTGCGCCCATCTGGGGCTGCCCGCGTCGGCCTCCGTCGCCTTTGGGGACAGCGCCAACGACCTGGAAATGGCCGATGTGGCCGGGGTCAGCTACTGCATGGCCAACGGCGCGCCGGCCCTCAAGGCCCGCTGCACCCGGGTCTGCCCCGCCGTCAACGACGACGGCATCGCCGCCGCGTTCCGGGAGCTGGGCCTGATCTGAACGCAGCAAAAAAGAGCCGGCAGAACCGGCTCGCAGCGTGGCGCAAAAGCGCCACGCTGGGTACATGGCACGCGGCTTTCGGGCCGCGTTTTTATGGGCGGTTTTTGGGCCAGGACGCGATGCCCAGGGCGAAAAAACAGGCCCCGATGGCGTAAAAGGCCGGCCCGCTGCCCGACCAGGCGGCGAGCAGAAACAGGAAGCCAGCGATGAAATAGAGGATGCTGCTGAGGTTTTTCATACCTTTACCTCCATGAGGGGGACAAAACAGGGGGACAAAACACAGGCTGCCGCACCGTGCGGCAGCTTTTATTTTTTGTCCTCTTTGCGGCGGGTGTGGCGGTCTGCAAAGTCCTGCCAGGCTTTGCCCCGCAGCAGCATGGCGGCGCAGACGGCCACGGCGGCAGCAATCAAAATGACGATCTCCATGGAAAAACCTCCTTTTGCAGAAAAACTCAGCCCCGGGCCCGGAGCTGCCAGAAGGCCACCGCACTGGCGGCGGCCACGTTCAGGCTGTCCACCCCGTGGGACATGGGGATCTTGGCGGTGTAGTCGCAGCGGGCGATGGTCTCGGGGGCCAGGCCGTCCCCCTCGGTGCCCAGGATGAGGGCGAGGCGGGGCTCAGCCATCAGGGCGGGGTCGTCGATGGGGACCGAGCGGTCGGTCAGGGCCAGGGCCGCGGTCTTGAAGCCCAGGGCGGCCAGCCGCGCAAGGCCGGCTGCGGGCCAGCCGGCGGGGGAGGAGCCGATCTGGGTCCAGGGCACCTGGAACACCGTCCCCATGCTGACCCGCACCGCCCGGCGGCACAGGGGGTCGCAGCAGGAGGGGGTGACCAGCACCGCGTCGATGTGCAGCGCCGCCGCCGAGCGGAAGATGGCCCCGATGTTGGTGGAGTCCACGATGTTTTCCAGCACCGCCACCCGGCGGGCGTCCCGGCACAGGGCCTCCACCGGGGGCAGGGCGGGCCGGCGGAAGGCCGCCAGCACCCCGCGGGTGAGCTGGTAGCCGGTCAGCTGGGCCAGCACCTCCCGGTCCGCCGTGTAGACGGGGGTGCCGCCGCACCGGGCCAGGATGTCCCGGGCGGGGCCGTCGATCTTCCGCCGCTCCATCAGGAGGGCCAGGGGCAGGGCCCCCGCGTCCAGCGCCCGCTGGATGACCTTGGGGCTTTCGGCGATAAAGACCCCTTTTTCCGGCTCCAGGCGGCTGCGCAGCTGGGCTTCGGTCAGCCGGGCAAAGACGTCCAGGGCCGGGAGTGAAAGGTCGGTGATCTCGATGATGTTGGGCATAGGGCCTCCTTACTGCGGTGTAAAGTCGTTTGCGCCCGAAAGGCCGTCCAGGTTCAGCATCCCCTCCAGGGCGGCGATGTCCGCCGAGACGTCCAGCGCGTCGGACTGGAACAGCTTGTCCAGCTGGTTTTCAAAGGCGGTGACCAGCAGGTCCAGCGAGCGCTCGATGCTCTGCTTGGTTTTGGTGATGTTTTCGCCGTCCACCCCCTGGCCGTCCAGCTGGGCGTAGGTGTGCAGCAGTTTGAGGGCGGTGGGCAGGTAGTAGCTGGTAAACTTGCGCAGCTGGTCCTCCTTACCCGGGTCGGCCTCGGCCAGGGCAAAGATGCGTGCGCTGACCGCCTCCAGGCGGGCGGCCTTGTCCTGCAGGGCGGGGTCGGAGAGGGCCGCACCCGCCTCGCGCAGCTGCCGCAGCAGCCGCTGGTGCTGGGTCTCCCCGGCGGGGTCGGGCTGGGGGGCCTCCTCCTGGGCGG
>DSLFR04102__coassemble_614_pt1 | contig 30653 bp, 24 predicted proteins | sample DSLFR04102__metabat2_high_PE_009 | metagenome-assembled genome bin DSLFR04102
CCTTGACAGCGATACAAGATGATATTATAATAATATCAAATCCACATCACGAAAAAGGAGTTGTAACGGATGGAAACTGGAGAGAAGATCGTCAATCGCTATACAGAAAAACCGGTGAAGGCCAAAAACGGCTTCGCCATGCTGGCCCTTATTTTGCTGCTGCTTTTTGGCAGCATCGCCGTGGCCGTCTGCGGGCCGGTGTTTGTCAGCTCTTCCAACGCGGGCCTGGCGGTGGCCATGGTGGTGCTGGGGATACTGGTGTTTATCTTCGACCTGTTCCTCATGGCGGGCTTGAAGATCCTGAACCCCAACGAGGCGCTGGTGTTCACCCTGTTCGGCAAGTACCACGGCACCCTGAAGGGGGATGGCTACTTCTGGGTCAACCCCTTCTGCGAGGGCATCAACCCCGGTGGGGCGCCCACCACCGTCACCATCAACGGCAGCACCTCTGTCAACTTCGGGGCCAAGAAGATCTCCCTGAAAACCATGACCCTGAACAATGAGAAGCAGACCGTCAACGACGAGCGGGGCAACCCCATTGTCATCGGCACCATTGTCATCTGGCGGATTGTGGACACCACCAAGGCGGTGTTCAACGTGCAGAACTACCGCACCTTCCTGGGCACCCAGTGTGACTCCGCCACCCGGAACATCGCCCGGATGTACCCCTACGACCTGATGGACGACGATGACCAGGGGGAAAAGACGCTGCGGGGCAGCAGCCAGGAAATCGCCGACATGATGAAGCAGGATTTGCAGCAGCGGGTGGCCATCGCCCGGGCCCTGTCCATGCAGCCGGAGGTGCTGCTGTTTGACGAGCCCACCTCGGCCCTGGACCCCCAGATGGTGGGCGAAGTGCTGTCGGTCATGCGCAAGCTGGCCGCCGGCGGCCTGACCATGATCGTGGTGACCCACGAGATGGCCTTTGCCCGGGACGTGTCCAGCCATGTGGTCTACATGGCCGACGGGGTCATCGCGGAAGAAGGCGCCCCCGCCGACATCTTCGACCACCCCCGGAACCCCAAGACGGTGGAGTTCCTCAGCCGCTTCCGGGAGCGCTGAGCCCCCCGCACACAAAACGCCCCCAGCTGTGCAAACAGCCGGGGGCCTTGTCATTCTATGTCGGTTATGGTATGCTACAAATAAGGGTGCTGCCGATAAACGGCAAGCGGTATCCCCCTGTCACTAAGAAATAAAAAGAAGTAACCGCCATAGTTTCCAGCTCGTGCGGTTACTTCTGTGACCGATCGGGGGGACTACCGTTTGTCCGGCAGCACCCGTTTCTGTAAAAAGTATAGCGCAAACGCCACTTTTTGTCAAGACGCCTCTCGCCCACACTTGCGGGCTGGAGGCGCTTTTTGCATGGCAAATCAGTACAGCTTTGCGCCGGCGGGGATGTGGTCGTCCACCAGAAGCAGGTGCAGCTTCTCGGCGCCCAGCTCGTGGTGCACCGCCGAGATCAGCATCCCGCAGGAGTCGATACCCATCATCTTGCGGGGGGGCAGGTTGGTGATAGCGATGGCCGTCTTGCCCACCAGCTCCTCCGGCTCGTAATAGGCGTGGATGCCGCTGAGGATCACCCGGTCGGTGCCGGAGCCGTCGTCCAGGACGAACTGCAGCAGCTTTTTGCTCTTGGACACCGCGCTGCAGGCCTTGATCTTGACGGCCCGGAAGTCGGACTTGGAGAAGGTCTCAAAGTCCACCATGTCCTCGAACAGGGGCTCGATCTCCACGTGGGAGAAGTCGATGGGCTCCGCTGCGGCGGGGGCGGGCGCCGCTTCTGCCGCCGGGGCCTCGGGCTGGGCCGGGGCGGCCTCGGGGGCCTTCTCCGGCCGGGGGGCAGCCGGCCCGTCCAGGGGCTTCATGGTGGGGAACAGCAGCACGTCCCGGATGGAGGCCGAGTCGGTCAGCAGCATGACCAGCCGGTCGACCCCGAAGCCCAGGCCGCCCGTGGGGGGCAGGCCGTACTCCAGGGCGTTGACGTAGTCGTAATCCACCTGGGCCTTGCAGCCGGGCTCCAGGGCCTTGCGCTCGGCCACCTGGCGCTCGAAGCGGTCCTTCTGGTCGATGGGGTCGTTCAGCTCGCTGAAGGCGTTGCCGTACTCGGTGCAGTCGATGAAATATTCAAACCGCTCGGTGAAGGCGGGGTCGTCGGGCTTGCGCTTGGCCAGGGGGCTGATCTCCACCGGGTAATCGTAGATGAAGGTGGGCTGGATCAGCTTATCCTCCACGAAGGCGTCGAAGAAGGCCGCCAGGATGGAGCCCCGGGTGGGCACCTCGGGCAGGTCCACGTTGTGGGCCTTGGCCGCGGCGATGGCGTCGGAGTCGGTCTTCCAGTCGTGGTAATCCACACCGGAATATTTCTTGACCGCCTTCACCATGGTCAGCCGCTCCCAGTGGCCCATGTCGATCTGGTTGCCCTGGTAGGTGATGACCAGGCTGCCGCAGATCTTCTCGGCCAGCCGCTTGTACAGCTCTTCCACCAGGTCCATCATGCCGTGGTAGTCGGTAAAGGCCTGGTACAGCTCGATGGAGGTGAACTCGGGGTTGTGCTTGGGGTCCATGCCCTCGTTGCGGAAGATGCGGCCCACCTCGTACACACGGTCCATGCCGCCCACCACCAGCCGCTTGAGGTACAGCTCAGTCTCGATGCGCAGGACCATGTCCATGTTCAGGGTGTTGTGGTGGGTGATGAAAGGCCGGGCCGACGCGCCGATCTCAAAGGGGGTCAGGATGGGGGTGTCCACCTCCAAAAAACCCTTCTCGTCCAGATAGGCGCGGATCTCCTTCAGGATGCGGCTGCGCTTGACGAAGGTGTCCTTGACTTCGGGGTTGGCGATCAGGTCCACGTAGCGCTGGCGGTAGCGCATTTCGGTGTCGGTCAGGCCGTGGAACTTTTCGGGCAGGGGGCGCAGGCTCTTGGCCAGCAGGGTCAGCTCGGTGACCCGCAGGCTCAGCTCGCCGGTCTTGGTGCGGAACACCTCGCCCCGCACGCCGATGATGTCGCCCACGTCCAGCTTTTTGAAGGCAGCGTAGGCCTCCTCCCCCAGCTCGTCCCGGCGGACGTAGAGCTGGATGTCGCCCTTGTCGTCCCGCAGGTGGGCAAAGCTGGCCTTGCCCATCACCCGCTTGGACATCATGCGGCCCGCCAGGGCGGCGGTGCGGCCGGCGTCGGCCTCGTTGGGCAGGCCGGCGTATTCCGCCTTCAGGTCCGCCGAGTAGGCGTCCTGGGGGAACTTGGTAATGGCAAAGGGGTCGCAGCCGGCGGCACGCAGGTCGGCCAGCTTCTGGCGGCGGACCTGCACCTGCTCGCTGTCGGCAGGGGCGGCGGTATTCTTGATCTCTTCCATGCTCTCCTCCGCTTACGCCTTGCTGTGGGTGATAGCCAGCACCTTGTAGACCACGGTGTGGCCGGCGGGCAGCAGGACCTCGGCCTCGTCCCCGACGGCCTTGCCCAGCAGGGCATGGCCCACAGGGCTCTCATCGCTGATCTTGCCCTTGAAGGGATCGGCCTCGGTGCGGCCCACGATGTCGTATTCCTCGGGGTCCTCGTCCTCCATCTGGATGGTGACGTGGGTGCCCACCGAAACGCTGTCCACGCTCAGCTCGCTCTCATCGATGACCTTGACGTTCTTGATCATCTGTTCCAGCTCGGTGATACGGTTCTCGACCAGGCCCTGGGTGTTCTTGGCCTCGTCGTATTCGCTGTTCTCGGACAGGTCGCCGTGGCTGCGGGCCTCTTTGATCTCCTCAGCCAGCTCCTTGCGGCGGACCGTCTTGAGGTATTCCAGCTCTTCCTTAATGGCCTGCAGGCCGGCGGCAGACATTACGATTTCCTGTGCCATGGATCTGAATCTCTCCTTATGTTTCAAATGTGCGGCGGTATGGTCAAAAGCCGCAAGTCGGCGTTTTTGCGGGGCAAAAGGGCTGCTCCCTCCGCCCTAACCTCTCTATTATAATAGCAACCCGCCGGGATGTCAACCAAAACCCATCGCAGATAGGTGCAAATGACCGCTCCGCATAAAAGGACCCCGCCGGCAGAGGGAAGTGCCGACAGGGTCCGGGTGGATGTCTTTAACTTATGCGCCGGGAGGCTGCGGCTCAGTCGTCCGCGCCCTCGTCCAGGTTGCCCAGCTTGCGGGCCTGCTCGACCACGGCGGGCACCAGGTTCTCAGGCAGCACCTCGTAACGGGCGAACTCGCGGGTGAACCAGCCGCGGCCCTGGGTGGTCTGCCGGATGAAGGTGGTGAAGGTGGTCAGCTCGGCCAGGGGCACCTCGGCGATGATGGTCTGCAGGCCGTCCTCGTCGGGCTCCATGCCCAGCACGCGGCCGCGGCGCTTGGTCACGTCGCCCATGACGTCGCCGGTGTTGTCGCCGGGGATGTGGGCCCGGACGGTGTAGATGGGCTCCAGGATGACGGGGCCGGCCTCGGGCATGGCCGCCTTATAGGCCAGCTTGGCCGCCATGATGAAGGCCATTTCGGAGGAGTCGACGGGGTGGTAGCTGCCGTCCAGCAGGGTGGCCTTGAGGCCCACCATGGGGTAACCGGCCAGCACGCCCTTCTCGGCCGCCAGGCGGACGCCCTTTTCGACGGCGGGGAAGAAGTTCTTGGGCACCGAACCGCCAAAGACCTGCTCCTCAAACTGGATGGCGTCGCCCTCGCAGGGCTCGAACTTGATGACCACGTCGCCGAACTGGCCGTGGCCGCCGGTCTGCTTCTTGTGGCGGCCCTGCTTCTGGACCGGCTTGCGGATGGACTCGCGGTAGGCGATGCGGGGGGCTTCCAGCCCGATCTCGACGCCGAACTTGTTCTTCAGCTTGGCCTTGACCACGTCCAGGTGCTGCTCACCCAGGCCGCCGATGATCTGCTGGTGGGTCTCGGCGTTGTTCTCGTAGCTGAGGGTGGGGTCCTCCTCCATCAGGCGGGCCAGGGCGCTGCTGATCTTGCCCTCGTCCCCTTTCTTGGCCACGGTGACGGCCATGAAGAAGCTGGGGCTGGGGAAGACCGGCGCGTCCAGCTTGACCACGCGGGAGGCGTCGCAGAGGGTGTCGCCGGTGCGGGCGCTGACCATCTTGGCCACTGCGCCGATGTCGCCGGCGGTGATCTCGTCGGTGTCGATCTGCTTTTTGCCGCAGATGAACATGGGCTTGCCCAGTTTTTCGGTGTCGCCGGTGCGGGCGTTGACCAGGCTCATGCCCGGGGTCACCTTGCCGCTGACCACACGCAGATAGCTCATCTTGCCCACGAAGGGATCGGCCACCGTCTTAAAGACGTAGGCGGCGGTGGGCTCGGCGGCGTCGCAGTGCAGCTCCACCAGCTCGCCGGCGGCGTTCTCCGCCGGGATGGCGGCGGCGTGGGCCGGGCTGGGCAGCAGCTTGTCCATATTGTACAGCAGCATATCCAGCGCCTGCAGGTTGACGGCGCTGCCGCAGAACACGGGGGTGATCAAGCCGTCCTTGACGCCCTTGCGCATCCCTTCCACGATCTCTTCGGTGGTGAAAGGCTCGCCGCCGAAGAACTTTTCCATCAGCTCGTCGTCGGTCTCGGCGATGGCCTCGCTCATGGCCTCGATCAGGCCCTGGAAGCGGTGGCCGATGTCGGGCAGGTCGATCTGGATCTGCTTGCCGCTCTCGTACTTGAACGCCTTCTGGCTGAACAGGTTGATGTAGACGCTGGTGCCGTCGTCCAGGCGGGCGGGCACCACGCAGGGGCAGATGCTGGAGCCGAACTTGATCTTCATGTCCTCCAGGATCTGGAAGTAGTTGGAGTGCTCCAGGTCGGACTTGGTCACAAAGACCATGGTGGCCTTGCCGTTTTTGCGCGCCAGCTGGAACGCCTTCTCGGCGCCCACCGTGACGCCGCTGCGGCCCGACACGCAGACCAGCACGCTCTCGGCGGCGCGGATGCCCTCGTACTCGCCCGCCTCAAAATCGAACAGGCCCGGCGCGTCGATCAGGTTGTACTTGACCCCGCCGTACTCCACCGGGACCACCGAAGCCGAAAGGCTGGCCTTCCGCTTGGCTTCCTCCGGGTCGAAGTCGGAGATGGTGGCGCCGTCTTCCACGCGGCCCATCCGCTCGGACGCACCCGAAAAATAGACCAATGCCTCGGTCAGCGTCGTTTTGCCGCTGCCGGCATGGCCTGCAATCAAGATATTGCGGATATTATTGCTTGCGTATTTCATAACGGTCTTTTCCCTCTTTTCCGCCTGGCGGGACTTCTCTCCGCTTTTGTGGCATGTTTTACAAAGATAATACCACATCCAAGGGCCGTTTTAAATGATTTGCGCCAAATTTGGCCTTCCAAAGTTCCAGGCTGACTTTTGTGCATTTTGTCAAGTGAAGCGCCCCGCATTGTGTTTTGGACGCTGATACGGTATAATACCCACAAATCCAACTGCGCAGGGAGGCGCTTTTTATGAAACAACGCAACGACTACATCAACTGGGACGAATACTTTATGGGCATCGCGCTGCTTTCCGCCATGCGCTCCAAGGACCCCAACAGCCAGGTGGGGGCCTGCATCGTCAGCCCCGAAAACAAGATCCTCTCGCTGGGCTACAACGGGATGCCCATCGGCTGCGACGACGACGCCATGCCCTGGGGCCGGGAGGGCCAGCCCCTGGACACCAAATATATGTACGTATGCCACGCCGAGCTGAACGCCATCCTCAACAGCGCCCACAACAACCTCAAGGGGGCGCGGATCTACGTCACCCTCTTCCCCTGCAACGAGTGTACCAAAGCCATCATCCAGTCGGGCATCGGGGAGATCGTCTATTACGACGACAAATACCACGACAGCGACTCCAGCGTGGCCGCCCGCTTCATGCTGCACAAAGCAGGGGTCCGGGTGACCCCCTACCGCGCCAGCGGGCGCAGGGTGGAGTTCACCCTCTGAGCGCCCCGCTTGACAGCGGCCCCCGGGCGTCGTATAATGGTTGCATATTCTTCCGGTTTTATCATAATTATATTGTATATATGCAGAAAGGGGAGTTTCCCGTGAATTTGAAAGGCCGCAGTTTTTTAAAGCTGCTCGACTATACCCCCGCCGAGATCGCCGCCCTGCTCAGCCTGGCGGCCCGCCTCAAGGCCCAGAAAAAGGCCGGCGTGCGCCACGACGGGCTGCGGGGCAAGAACATCGCCCTGATCTTTGAAAAGACCTCCACCCGCACCCGGTGCAGCTTTGAGGTGGCCGCCCACGACCTGGGGATGGAAGTGACCTATCTAGACCCTGCGGGCAGCCAGATCGGCAAAAAGGAATCCATCGCCGACACCGCCCGGGTGCTGGGCCGGATGTTCGACGGCATCGAGTACCGGGGCTACGGGCAGGAGATCGTGGAGGAGCTGGCCCGGTACGCCGGCGTGCCGGTCTGGAACGGCCTGACCAACGAGTTCCACCCCACCCAGATCCTGGCCGACTTTTTGACCATCCAGGAGCACTTCGGCAAGCTGGAAGGGATCAACTTCGTCTATTTCGGGGACGCCCGCTACAACATGGGCAACAGCTTGATGGTGGGCTGCGCCAAGATGGGGCTGCACTTCACCGCCTGCGCCCCCAAAAAATACTGGCCCGACCCGGCTCTCATCGCCCAGTGCCAGGCCATCGCCGCCGAGACCGGGGCCACCCTCCGCTTTGAGGAGGCCCCCCTCGCCGCCGCCAAGGGGGCGGACGTCCTTTACACCGACGTGTGGGTCTCGATGGGCGAGCCGGCGGAGATCTGGGCCCAGCGGATCGCCGACCTGGCCCCCTACCAGATCAACAGCGCCCTGATGCAGGCCGCCGGGCCCCAGGCCGTCTTTATGCACTGCCTGCCCGCCTTCCACGACCACAAGACCCTCATCGGCAAGGAGATGGGCGAGCGGTTCGGCCGGGATGCCATGGAGGTCACCGACGAGGTGTTTGAAGGGCCCCAGAGCATCGTCTTTGACGAGGCCGAAAACCGGATGCACACCATCAAGGCCGTGATGGCGGCCACCCTTGGCTATACCGCCGAATGATCCTCTGCACCCAAAACAAATGCCCCGGAGCCGCGGGCCCGCCTTGCGGCCGGCGCCTGCTCCGAGGCAATGTTCCAGGCGTCCCGCCCGTCCGCACCCAACGGCCGGACGGGACGTTTTTGATGGTATAGGATCAGTGACGGCGCAGCAGGCCGGCCCGCAGCAGGGTGCGGCGCAGGACGCTGCCCAGCCCCGACGCCAGGGCCGCCTTGGCCGCGTCAAAGGGGATGAAGGGCGCCACGCAGACCGCCAGGGCATAGGACAGGGTGCAGCCCATCTGGACGATGAACCAAGCGGTGCCAAAGGCATAGCTGACGGCCACCCCTGCGGCGAGGCCCAGCCCGGACCAGAACGGCCGGCCTTCCGACCGCTCCACTGCCCAGCCGCCGATCAGCACCTGGGCCAGATAGCCGATCAGGTAGCCGCCGGTGGGGCCAAACAGGACGGCCGCCCCGGCCGCGTACCCGGCAAACACCGGCATCCCCGCCGCCCCCAGCAGCAGATAGGCCGCCACGCTCAGCACCCCCCAGCGGGGCCCCAGCAGCCAGGCCGCCAGGCTGACGGCAAAGTTGGCCATGGCGATAGGCACCGGCCCGATGGGGACCGACAGCGGCCCCAGCACACAGAGGACGGCGGCCATCAGGGCCGCGGCCGTCAGGGTGGAAACGTCTTGTTTTTTCTCTCGCATCATCTTGCACTTCCCTGCCTTTCTGGTGCAAGTATACGGGAAAGCATCTCGAAATGCAATCCAAATTTTTGTGAAAAAGGAGTGTGGACCGATGGGCGGCGGACACGTGACCCGTCCCGGCTTTGGGCTGGGCCAGCCCGACCCCGGGCATCCCATGACCGAATTTTACACCCTGCTCCTGGAGGGGCTGACGGGGGCCGAGCGTTTCGCCCTGCCGGGGCTGTACGCCCGGTTCGACCCGCCGGGCTGGCCCATCGAGGCGGAGGAGGCTCCCGACTGGTGCAGCCTCTCCCCCGCCCCCAAAGAGGGGTTTGCCCCGATCCTGCCCGCCGGGCAGCTGCGGGTGCAGTACGCCGAGCTGCGGTGCACCGCGGCCGGGACGCCCGCCGCCCTGGTCCTGACCGAGGAGGGCCGGCGGACCACCTGCGCGGTGCGGCTGCTGCCGCCCTTCCTCTGGCCGTCGGAGGAGGCCGTCCCGCCCTGGCCGGACACCACCTCCGCCCTGACCCTGACCCTGGGCCCCGACGCCCCCGGCCTGGCCGACGCCGCGCCCCAGGCGCTTGCCCGCCGCCTGATCGAGGACGGCGCGGGCAAAGCCTGGGTCAGCCACCCGCTGCTGGACCGCTGGCTGGCCGCCCAGGCCGCCCGCTGGAAGCGGCTGTGGCGGTAACGGTCAGTTCTGGGAGGCCGCCCGCAGCATCCGCTCCAGCTCCATGGCCGCGACGCTGAGCGGGCGGCTTTTGTCCTTGACCAGGCTGATGTACCGCAGGGGCGGGGGCGTCTCCAGGGTCAGGCGGACCACCTCGCCTTTGGCCAGGGCGTCCCGAGCAAAGTCCTCCGGGACAAAGGCCAGACCCAGCCCGTACCGCACAAGAGGCACCAGCTGGTCGGTGGTGGCGGTCTGGACGTCCGGCTCCAGCACGGCACCCTGCCGGGCAAACAGCCGGGCGTAAAAGGCAAAGGTGGAGCTGTCCTGCCCCAGACAGATCAGGGGCAGGCCGGCCAGCTGCGCATAGGTCAGGGGACGCCCTGCCAGATGGGCATACTCCGGCCCTGCCACCAGCAGGTCCTGAAAGGGCCGCAGGCGCTGCTCGGTGAGGGGGGCGGCCAGCTCCCCGCAGGGGGTGCCCACCACCGCCAGCTCCACCAGGCCGGAGCGCAGCGCCCCAATGGCCTGAGGGGTGGAGTGGTTGGTGATCTGCAGCCGCACCCCCGGGTACCGCCGCCGGAAGTCCCGCAGCACCGGCAGCAGCAGCCCGTGCAGGGCCGTCTCGCTGGCGCCGATGGCCACCCGGCCGCTGCGCAGGCTGCGGCGGCTGGCCAGCTCGGACTCGGCGGCCTGCATCTGTTCCTGCATGATCTGGACATGGGCAAACAGCTGCCCGCCCTCGGGGGTCAGGGCCACCCCCCGGTGGCTGCGCTCGAACAGGCGGCAGCCCAGCTCCTGCTCCAGCAGGTTGATGGTCCGGGTGATGTTGGGCTGGCTGCCGTGCAGGACCTCCGCCGCCCGGGTAAAGCTGCGGTATTGGGCCACATAGTAAAAAATGCGGTAGTAATCGTAGGGCACCGGCATAGGTGCGGCCTCCTTCATCTGGTTTTGATATGATTTGTATATAAAACATATATTTTACTTATGCCGCACAAAAAAGTATACTATTTTTCGGCATAAATTACAACAGCGGCTTCTGCCTGCATGCCTGTAAGGAGGAATTTTTGTGAACAAAGACCTGACGGTGGGAAATCCGTCTACCGTGCTGTGGAAGTTCTGCCTGCCCATGTTCGGCAGCGTGATCTTTCAGCAGCTGTACAACATTGCGGACAGCCTGGTGGCCGGCAAGTTCGTGGGCGAAGCGGCCCTGGCGGCCGTGGGCAACAGCTACGAGATCACCCTGATCTTCATCGCCTTTGCCTTTGGGTGCAACATCGGCTGCTCGGTGATCGTGTCCCGGTTTTTCGGGGCCAAGCAGTACCGGGATATGAAGACCGCCGTCACCACCTCCCTGATCGGCTGCGCGGCCCTGGTGGCCCTGCTGATGCTGGTGGGGCTGGCGGGCTGCGACGCCCTGCTGGAGCTCATCAACACCCCGGAGGAGATCCTGGCCGACTCGGCCCTGTACCTGGACATCTACGTCCTGGGGCTGCCCTTCATGTTCTTTTACAACGTAGCCACAGGCATTTTCTCCGCCCTGGGGGACAGCAAGACCCCCTTCTTCTTCCTGGCGGCCTCGTCGGTCAGCAACATCTTTATGGACATCCTCTTTGTCACCGCCTTTGACATGGGGGTGGCCGGCGTGGCCTGGGCCACCTTCCTGTGCCAGGGGGTCAGCTGCGTGCTGGCCGTCTGGGCTGTGGCCCGCCGGATGCAGGGCATCCCCACCCCGGAAAAGCCCGCCCTCTTCTCCTGGCGGATGCTGGGCAAGATCGCCGTCATCGCCGTGCCCAGCATCCTGCAGCAGAGCTCGGTCTCGGTGGGCAACATCATCATCCAGAGCGTCATCAACAGCTTTGGCGCCAGCGTCATCGCCGGCTATTCGGCGGCGGTCAAGCTGAACAATCTGGTCATCACCTCCTTCACCACCCTGGCCAACGGCATCTCCAACTACACCAGCCAGAACCTGGGCGCCGCCAAGCCCGAGCGGGTGCGCCAGGGCTACCTCGCCGGCGTCAAGCTGGTCTGGCTGATCTGCGTGCCCCTGGCGGCCGCCTACTTCTTTGCGGGGCGGCAGCTGCTCTTCCTGTTCATGAACGAGCCCACCGGCACCGCCATCGAGACAGGCATCCTCTTTTTGCGGATCGTGGCCCCCTTCTACTTCGTGGTGTCCCTCAAGCTGGTGTCGGACGGGGTGCTGCGGGGCTGCTCGCTGATGGTCCAGTTCATGGCGGCCACCTTTGCCGACCTGATCCTGCGGGTGGCCCTGTCGGTGGGGCTGTCCGCCACCAGCCTAGGCTCCACCGGCATCTGGCTGTCCTGGCCCATCGGCTGGGTCATCGGCACCGGGCTGTCCCTCCTGTTCTGCCTGCGGGCCGTGGGCCGCGCCCGGGCCCTCGAAACCGGGGAGGAGCCCCTTCCGTCCGCCCCCGCCGGGGAGGAAGCCTGACCGCTCCGCCTCTGGGAGAACCTTCCTGTCAAGGAAGCTTACAGGTGAAATTTGTTAAAGTTCACAATAAACAAGTCTCATGTATCAAAAAACTATGGCTGGTTTGTGACTTGCGGCTGGCGCTTCAGTTGATTATACTATAGTACAAAGTAAGGGAGCTTCGATGGGAGAAGGGGCTCCCTTGCTTGTCTATTCTACTTTGACACGCTAAAGTAAGCAAGCAAGAAAGAGGGATTTTAGGTATGAAAACGAGTATTTCCCGCCGTCAGTTCCTGGCTGTTGTGGGCGCTGCCGCCGCTGTGGGCGCACTGACCGCCTGCGGTTCTTCGTCCAGCTCCACCGGCACGGCCGCTTCCACTGCCGCATCGGGCGCAGCTTCCGGCTCCGCCTCCGGCGACACCATCAAGGTGGGCTTGCTGGCCCCCCTGACCGGCGACGTGTCGGTCTACGGCATCGCCGTGGCCAACGGCGCCAACCTGTACATCAAGCAGATCAACGAGGCCGGCGGCATCAACGGCAAGCAGGTCGAGGTCATCGAGATGGACGAGCAGGGCGACGCCACCCAGGCTGTCACCTGCTTTACCCAGATGGTGGACCAGGGCATCACCGCTCTGATCGGCGATGTCACCACCACCCCCACCCTGGCCGTTGTGGCTGAGACCCAGGACTACAATATGCCCATGGTCACCGCATCCGCTACCGCCGAGGCCGTCACCTACGACGCCGAGACCGACACCGTCTACACCAACGTGTTCCGCACCACCTTCACCGACCCGTTCCAGGGCGTGAAGATGGCCGATTACGCCACCGACAAGCTGGGCTACACCAAGGCCGCTGTGATCTACCAGACCGGCGCCGACTACAACGAGGGCCTGGCCACCAACTTTGAGGCCGAGTTCGAGGCCAACGGCGGCCAGATCGTCGCCTCCGAGACTTACTCCGCCGGCGACGTGGACTTCAAGACCCAGCTGACCACCATCCTGAACGCCGGCCCCGAAGTGGTCTACTGCCCCAACTACTACGAGGACGTGGGCCAGATCCTGACCCAGGCCACCGACGTGGGCCTGGACGTCCCCTTCCTGGGCGGCGACGGCTGGGACGGCGTCACCCAGTACGCCACTGCAGAGCAGCTGGACGGCTGCTACTTCTGCGCCAACTACGCCACCGGCTCCAACCCCGACTTTGAGAGCGCTTACGAGGCCGAGTACGGCGAGCCCTACCCCAACGGCTTCTCGCCCCTGGGCTACGACGCCGCTCTGACCGTCTGCGGCGGCCTACAGGCCGCCGAGGAGGCCGGCCTGGAGCCCGGTTCCGACGAGTACAAGCAGGCCGTCATCGACGGCATCAAGAACGGCAGCTTTGAGGGCGTCACTGGCAGCTTCACCTTTGACGACCACAACGACCCCGTCAAGACTGCCGCCATCCTGACCTTCGAGAACGGCGAGGCCGTCTTCGTCGAGCAGTACTAAGCCGCCTGCCGGCTGCGCGCCGGCATGTGCAACGTGTTTATTGCGGAATACTGCGGAGCAATCGCAAACGGATCGTGCGGAGACCGTCCGGACATTGTCTCAGATGCTCGGACGGTCTCCGTCTTTTCGCGCCCCGCACAAAATGTCAAACAGAAAGGAACTGCTACCATGACAGTATTTTTCAGCCAGTTGATCAACGGCCTGTCGCTGGGCAGCATTTACGCGCTGATCGCCCTGGGCTACAGCATGGTGTACGGCATCATCCTGCTGCTGAACTTTGCCCACGGCGACATCATCATGGTGGGCGCGTATATGTCCTGGTTCGTGATGAACCAGCTGGGCCTCGGCCCGGTGACGGCGGTGTGCGCCTCCATCCTGACCTGTACCGTGCTGGGCGTGGTGATCGAAAAGATCGCCTACACCCCCCTGCGCGATGCGCCCCGCCTGTCCCTGCTGATCACGGCCATCGGCGTGTCCTTCTTCCTGGAGTACACCGCCGAGCTGATCCTGGGCTCGGGCGCCAAGGTGATCCCCGCTTACTTTACCAACCAGGTGTTCCAGATCGGCTCGGTCAACCTGAGCCTGACCACCATCCTGACCCTGGCGGTCATGGTCATCTCGATGATCGTGCTGACGCTGCTTGTCCAGCGCACCAAGCTGGGCAAGGCCATGCGGGCCGTCTCGGAGGACATGGACGCCGCCCGCCTGATGGGCGTCAACGTCAACAGCACCATTTCCTTCACCTTTGCGGTGGGCTCGGCCCTGGCCGGCATCGGCTCGGTGCTGTACTGCTGCAGCTATCCGCAGGCCACCCCCACCATGGGCTCGATGCTGGGCCTGAAAGCCTTCGTGGCCGCCGTGCTGGGCGGCATCGGCTCCATCCCCGGTGCCATGATCGGCGGCCTGGCCATCGGCGTCTGCGAGAGCCTTGTCTCGGCGGTGGGCCTGTCGGCCTGGCGTGACGCCGCCACCTTCGCCATCCTCATCATCGTCCTGCTGGTCAAGCCTACCGGCATCCTGGGCCGCAAGGTGCAGGAAAAGGTCTAAGGGGGTATCTGACTGTGAGCAAAGCAAAAGCGAAATACCGCGCGCTGAAAATGCCGGTGCGCTATCTCATCAATACCGTGCTGGTGGTCCTGCTCTTTTTCGCGCTGCAGGCCCTGTCTGCCGGCGTCCTGAGCACCTACCAGAATAAAGTCCTGCTGCTGGTGGGCATCAATATCATCCTGGCCGTCTCCCTGAACGTGGCCACCGGCTACCTGGGCCAGCTGCCGCTGGGCCACGCCGGCTTTATGGCGGTGGGCGCTTACACCAGCGCCCTGTTCACCAAATACTGCACCTGGCCGGAGCCGGTTGCCTTTGCGGCGGGCCTGGCCCTGGGCGCGCTGATGGCCTGCCTGTTCGGCGTGCTGATCGGCATCCCAGCCCTGCGCCTGAGCGGCGACTATCTGGCCATCCTGACGCTGGGCTTTGGCGAGATCATCCGCATCACCCTGAACAACATCGACAACGTCCTGGGCTTTTCCCTTTTCTACGGCGCCAAGGGCCTGAAGAACATCCCCAAGTACTCCGACCTGCTGTCGGTGTTCCTGTGCGTGGTGCTGACCTGCTTTTTCATCCACACCATGATCAAGAGCCGGCACGGCCGCGCCGTCCTGGCCATCCGGGACAATGAGATCGCGGCCGAGAGCTGCGGCATCCAGACCACCTATTACAAGGTCATGGCCTTCTCCTTCTCGGCGGCCTTTGCGGGGCTGGCCGGCGGCCTGTACGCCTGCTACATCGGCGTGCTGGACCCCGCCAACTTCGACTTCATGAAGTCGATCGAGATCCTGGTCATGGTGGTGCTGGGCGGCATGGGTTCGATGCTGGGCTCCATCCTGTCGGCCACCGTCCTGACCATCCTGCCCGAGGCCCTGCGCAGCGTGGCGGATTACCGGATGGTCCTGTACTCGGTGGTCCTGATCCTGATGATGATCTTCCGCCCGGGCGGACTGCTGGGCAGCTACGACTTCTCCCTCAGCCGGATCATCAGCAAAGTGCTCAGCCATGGCGGGAAGGAGGAAACATCCCATGAGTGATCCCAAAAAGAAGACCGCCGCCCAGACGTCCGCCACCGGCGGCAACCCCACCTTTGACACCAGCCTGCACAGCATCCCCTCGGGCGGCTTTTTGACCGAGCGGGACATGGACAAGCGCCCTGTGCTGGACGTCCGGGGCCTGGGCATCGACTTTGGCGGCCTGACCGCGGTGGACAACTTCAACCTGATGATCGGCCGCAACGAGATCGCCGGCCTGATCGGCCCCAACGGCGCGGGCAAGACCACCGTCTTTAACCTGCTGACCAACGTCTACCAGCCCAGCCGGGGCTCTATCCTGCTGGACGGCGTGCCCACCGCCGGCAAAAAGACCTACCAGGTCAACCGGATGGGGGTGGCCCGCACCTTCCAGAACATCCGGCTGTTCAAGGACCTGAGCGTCATCGACAACGTCAAGGTGGGCCTGCACCAGTCCATGAACTACCGCCTGCCCGAGGCCCTGCTGCGCCTGCCCAGCTACTGGAAGCAGGAGCGCAAGACCACCGACGAGGCCATCGGGCTTTTGAACATCTTCCACATGTCCGACCTGGCCGGCAAGCAGGCGGGCAGCCTGCCCTACGGCGCCCAGCGCCGTCTGGAGATCATCCGCGCCCTGGCCACCCGCCCCAAGCTGCTGCTGCTGGACGAGCCCGCCGCCGGCATGAACCCCTCCGAGACCGCCGAGCTGATGGAGGTCATCCGCCGCATCCGGGACGAGTTCGACATCGCCATCCTGCTGATCGAGCACGACATGAACCTGGTCATGGGCATCTGCGAGGGCATCGCGGTGCTGAACTTCGGCCGGGTCATCGCCAAGGGCACCCCCGACGAGATCCGCAGCAACCCCCAGGTCATCGAAGCCTACCTGGGCAAGAAGGAGGGCTGAGCCATGGCACAGACTATGCTGAGCGTTGAAGGCATCAACGTCTACTACGGCGCCATCCACGCCATCAAGGACATCTCCTTCCATGTGAACGAAGGCGAGATCGTCACCCTGATCGGCGCCAACGGCGCGGGCAAATCCACCAACCTGAAAACCATCTCGGGCCTGCTGCACCCCAAGACCGGCTCCATCACCTACAAGGGCCAGAACATCACCGGGATGCGGGCCCACAAGATCGTCCAGGCGGGCCTGGCCCAGGTGCCGGAAGGCCGCCGGGTGTTCCTGCACATGACGGTGGAAGAGAACCTGGAGATGGGCGGCTACACCCAGGACCGCAGCACCATCGCCCCCAACATGGAAAAGGTCTACAACCTGTTCCCCCGGCTGAAGGAGCGCCGCCGCCAGATGGCGGGCACCCTGTCGGGCGGCGAGCAGCAGATGCTGGCCATGGGCCGCGCCCTGATGAGCAACGCCCAGATGCTGATGCTGGACGAGCCTTCCATGGGCCTGTCCCCCCTGCTGGTGCAGGAGATCTTCGACATCATCCAGGATGTCCACAAGGACGGCATGACCATCCTGCTGGTGGAGCAGAACGCCCAGATGGCCCTGTCCATCGCCGACCGCGCCTACGTCCTGGAGACGGGCCGCATCGTGATGGAGGGCACCGGGGCCGAGCTGCTGACCAACGAAAAGGTGCGCACCGCCTACCTGGGCGGCTGACGCCCCTTGCCCCAGGGCCGGCTGTCCGTCTCCCCGGCAGCGGCCCGCACCTGAAATCCCTATATCACATACCAAAGCCCCTGCCCCTCCCCGGATTGAGGAGAAGCAGGGGCTTTTTGACTGTCAAACAAGTCCCGACCGGACGACATGCGCGTACGGTCGGGACACATACAGGGAAATTGAGCGCTGAGAGTGTGCGAGCCGCCTTGCGGCGAGTGCGCGGTTCAGCGCTCAATTTTGTCCCCAGGGGGATACCAGGGGGAAGGAATTTCTGTCCCGCGTATGCGGGCAGAAATGGGTTCCCCCTGGAGCGTGGCGCTTTTGCGCCACGCTAAAAGCCCCTGCCCCTCCCCGATTGAGGAGAAGCAGGGGCTTTCCTGCTGCAAAAATCTCAGTGGGCCGGGGTAAAGTCGGAAGGGGCCACCCAGCCGCCCTGGTCCAGGACCTGGCGCATGATCTGCATGACCCCCTGGTCCCAGTGGGGCGGCGCCAGAAAGGCCACCCGGGCCCGCAGGTCCTGGCTGCCGTTGGCCATCAGGAAGCCGTATTTGGCGGTGCAGAGCATCTCGGCGTCGTTGTAGGTGTCCCCGAAGGCCATCAGGTTGGCGTTCTGCAGCCCCAGGCTGCGCCCCAGCGCCCGCAGGGCCGCGCCCTTGTCCACGCCCCGGTTCATGATGTCCACCCAGTTGGCTCCCGCCACCGCCACCGAGAACCGCCCGGCATACCATTTTCCGTAGCGTTTGTCATAGGCGGCCTGGGCGTCTCCGCGGGGCAGGTAGACGGTGTATTTGTCGGCGGGGATGTCCAGGGCGGTCAGGTCGTCCACATAGGTGACGCGGGTGTAAAACTGGGCCAGCACCCGGGCATAGCGCTCATACTGGCGCTCGACGTAGGCGCTTTCCATCCCGCAGAGGACGCCGATGTCCCCTGCCTCCCGGGTGGCGGCGGCCATTTCGCGGTAGTCCGCCCCCGGCATCCGGGACTGGTAGATGTCCCGGCCCCGCCAGCGGATGGCGCCGCCGTTGTCCCCGATGAGGGCGATGTGGTCCCGCAGGGTGGGGAACATGGCCTCGAGGGTGTAGAGGGGCCGCCCGCTGGCAGCCGCAAAGTAGATGCCTTCCTCTTCCAGCGCCCGGACCAGCCCGGCAAAGCCGTCCGGCAGCTGGCTGTTCTCGTCCAGCAGGGTGTAATCCATATCCGAGGCGATCAGGCCGATGTGGTCCCGCTCCATACGCACAGCCCCTTCCTAAAAATGAAAGACCGTTTTACGTTCAGCCGGGGCCGGGCCCCGGCGCGGCTCTTGCCAAAAGGGGAATACCAGGGGGCGCCTCCCTGCCGCGCACACGCGCGGGGAGCGGTCCCCCTGGCAATGTTTTAGCCCATGTAGCTGATGTTCAGGTCGACGCCGCTGCTGCTGACGCCGCTCAGCTTGCCGGTGCAGCTGCCCTGCCACATATCGCAGTCGATGCTGGGGGCGCTGACGCCGTAGTGGGCGTTCCAGATACGGTAGCCCTGGAGCGCCGACAGGTCCAGATGGTTCTGGAACCAGCTGGTGGAAGCGTAGACGCCCGGCTCATAGCCGTACTTCTTCAGCTCCTCGCAGAACGCCACGGCGCAGGCGGTGCGCTCGGCCTTGGTCAGGTTGTCGGCCCGGCCGGTGTGGGAGCTGGTGCTGTACTCGCTGTCAAAGTAGACGGGGTAGTCCAGGCTGCGGCCGTTGAGGACGTAAGCGCAGGCAAAGGCCTCTTCCCGTGCTTCCTCTTCGTTGATGGCCTGGCTGAAAATGTAGACGCCGGTCTTGAGGCCCGCGGCCTTGGCCCCGGCCAGGTGGCTCTCGAACATGGAATCCAGCACCAGGGCGCCGGTCTCGTAGCCCCGGTAGCCGATGCGGATGATGACGAAGGAGGCGCCCGCCTGCTTGACCTTCTGCCAATCCACCTTCTGCTGGTAGCGGGACACGTCGATGCCGAAGGTCACGTTGTCCTGCCGGACGCCGTTGGCGTCGAAGTAGTAGATCTTGTCGTCGATGGTCTGCAGGCCGGTCAGGCGCTCATGGGTGGTGGGGTCGTAGTAGTAGGTCTTGTTCCCCTCGGTCCGCCAGCCGGAATAGGCCGGGGTCTCCCGCTCGGGGAACAGCCAGTTGAACAGCCAGTTGAAGAACCAGCTCAGGCAGTTTTCCTCATCCCAGTCGATGTTCTGGTTTTCCAGCATGGTGTTGAACTCGTCCGGGGTCAGGGTGATCCGGCCGCTGGCGTCGGGGGTGATGGTGGTGGCCTCATAGCGGGCGGTCAGCGGGTCCTCGGCCGCAGTGGCCTCGGTCATCTGCTGGAAGCCGGCCTGCGCGGCCCGCGCCTCCGTCAGCCCGTTCTCTTCTTCCAGATCTGCCTGGGGCAGGGCGGGGGCCGCCTCCGGCCCGGCAGGGGCAGGCTCTTCCGCCGCAGGGGCGCTCTGCTCCGGCGCAGCCTCGGGCGCCGCGCTTTCTTCCGCCGCAGGGGTCTCTGCGGCGGGGACAGCCTGCTCCGTTTCGGCGGGCTGGGCGGCTGCCTCAGGCTGGGCCGCCGCCCCGGCCGCACCGGCCTCCGCCTGGGCTGCCTCTGCCACGGCGGGCGCAGCCGGCAGGGCCTGCGCCTGCTCCGGCGCGGCCTCCTGATACACGGTCCCCGGTTCCACCAGCAGGACCTGGGGCTCAAACACGGCGGCCGCGTATCCCGCAGCCCCCGTCACCGTGAGGGTCAGGGCAATGACTGCCGCTGCCACGCATTGGCCCAGATCGCGGCCCCCTCCCGGTCTTTTTGAAAACAAGGTCGAAATCTTCCGTTTCATTCCGTCTCCCTCAGCCTCCGTACATCCAGATTTTGTGTTCTAAGTATACACCAGGATGCGCTCTGCCGTCAATCTTGAAAGGCGTCTATCCCGGCGTGTTCCGCCGTCCCCGCGCCGGGCCGGACGGGGGCCCTGGCAGAGAACTGCTGTGTGTAATACGTCTCAGATGCTAGAATCATTGCACGCTTCTGCGGGAATTCCTGTCAAATCGCCCAAAATCTCCCCTGCGCCTTGCTGTCTTGACACCTGTATGGTATACTGTTTGCCGTCTGCAACAGCTGTTTTGGGGCCGCGCGCCCTTTTTTCGACCGGAAAGGCGGTATCAACATGGAAAATGTGAAAGATTTTTTAACACGCAAGGACATCGTCATCACCCCCCAGCGGTACCTGATCGACGCCCTGGGCGCCATGGCGCAGGGCCTGTTCGCCAGCCTGCTGATCGGCACCATCCTCAACACCCTGGGCCAGCAGCTGGGCGTCGCCATGCTGGTGACCATCGGGGACTACGCCTCGGCCATGAGTGGCCCGGCCATGGCCTGCGCCATCGGCTATGCCCTCCACGCCCCCAACTTTGTCCTGTTCAGCCTGGTGACGGTGGGCTGGGCCTCCAACTCCCTGGGCGGGGCCGGCGGGCCCCTGGCCGTGCTGCTCATCGCCATCGTCGCCGCCGAGCTGGGCAAGGCCGTCAGCAAGGAGACCAAGGTGGACCTGCTGGTCACCCCGCTGGTGACCATCTTCTCCGGGGTGGGGCTGGCCCTGCTCATTGCCGCCCCCATCGGCGCGGCGGCCAGCCGGGTGGGCGCGCTCATCATGTGGGCCACCGAACAGTCCCCCTTCGTCATGGGGGTGCTGGTGTCGGTGATCGTGGGGGTGGCCCTGACCCTGCCCATCTCCTCGGCGGCCATCTGCGCCGCCCTGGGCCTGACCGGCCTGGCGGGCGGCGCGGCGGTGGCCGGCTGCTGCGCCCAGATGGTAGGCTTTGCAGTGATGAGCTATAAGGAGAACGGTGTGGGCGGCCTGGTCAGCCAGGGCCTCGGCACCAGCATGCTGCAGATGGGCAACATCGTCCGCAACCCCCGGATCTGGATCGCCCCCACCCTGGCCAGCGCCATCACCGGCCCCATGGCCACCTGCCTGTTCCACTTTGAAATGAACGGCGCCGCAGTCTCCTCGGGGATGGGCACCTGCGGCATGGTAGGGCCCATCGGGGTGTACACCGGCTGGCTGAACGACGTCGCCGCCGGCGTCAAAGCCGCCGTCACCCTCTGGGACTGGGCCGGGATGATCCTGCTGTGCTTTGTGCTGCCGGCGGTGCTGAGCGTCCTCTTCTGCCAGATCGAGCGCCGCCTGGGCTGGATCCAGGAAGGCGACCTCAAGCTGGACTGAGGCGCCGTCTGCGTGTGCGTCCGTTCCTTTCGCCCGGTTTGGTCCGGGCATTTTTCACACTTTCGACACAAACACGCCGTTTTTCCCCAATGTTCACAAAAAGTTCATCAGCGCCTCATAATCCGTCTCTATTTTTCTGGTACAAATGCAGAGGAAAGCCTCCCGCAGCACCGGAAAGCGGCCTTTCAGGCCCCAAATTGCAGAAATTTTACCTGTTAGGCCCCAAAAACATCTGGTCAAGTCCCGCGGATTATGCTATACTTGCTGTGTCCGCAATTTGGCCGGCGGTGGGAGAAGCTCCCCGGCCCAGGCAGGGCGTATCAATGCAGTCAACGCAGCCGGCGCAAGGCCGGCCAGGAGACGGAAAGGAATCGTGTATACATGAAGATCGGATTTACCGAGCTGCTCGTCGTTGTCGTCGTGGCGTTTATATTCATCGGGCCCAACCAGCTGCCTGAATACGCGCGCAAACTGGGCAAGATGCTGCGCGAGGTGCGCAAGTACACCAGCACGGCCTCCAAGGATATTCAGGAGAACATTGTGGAGCCGCTCAACGAGATCCAGCAGCCCCTGAAGGAGGCCATCTCTCCCCTGACGGATATCAAAAAGGATATCGACAACAGCGTCAAGGATGTGACCAAGAGCTTTACCGGCATTGGCAAGACCAGCAAGGAAGAGGCCGCGGCAGCTGCCGCAGCGGAAGAGCCGGTGGAGGAACTGGAGGAGCTGGCTGAAGAGGCCGCCCCCGCCGCCCCGGCCGCCGAAGCGCCCGCCCAGGCCCCTGCCGGCGCTGAGCCTGCCGAACCCGCCGCAGCACCTGCCGCCGAGGCAGCGCCCGCCGCCAAGCCCGCAGAGGAAGCTGCCGCCGCCCCGGCCGCCGAGGCAGCCGGCGAAGAAGCAGGCAAAAAGACCGCCGCGGTCTGACGCCGCCCCAAACCATGCAGCAAGCCGCACAGCGCGGCTGTGTAGAGTAGTGACCCGGACTGAGACTCATGCCCGGCAAAGTAAAAAGGAGTAGTACATTATGCGTATCGGACCTACCGAAATCTTCATGATCCTCATCGTTGTCCTCATCATCTTTGGACCCAAGAACCTGCCCAAGCTGGGCAAGATGTTCGGCCAGACCATGAAGGGCTTCAAGGAAGGCATCGACGACGATGACGACGACGATACCACCAAGAAGGCCAAGACCGAGAAGGCCGAAAAGACCGAGAAAAACGACGAGGAGTAATTTGTGGCCACACTATTTAAGCACAGAAAAGGCGCCGAGGCGATGGGCCCCGACGGCAGCATGACGCTGGGCGGCCACCTGAAAGAACTGCGCAACCGCGTGGTGTTCTGTGCGGTCCTGTACGCTGTGGCCTTCCTGGGTTTTCTGGCGGTCGCCGACCAGCTCATCAATGTTTTGACGGCCATGGCTTCCGGGGCGTTTGAGTTCATCTCCATCGACCCGCAGGAAAAGCTGATCCAGTATTTCCGGGTCGCCCTGATCGCCGCGCTGATCGTCGACATCCCCTTCATCGCCTATCATATCTACGCATTCGCAAAGCCCGGCCTGAAAAAGAGCGAGAGCTTCTTCTTCGGCCTGGTGCTGGTGATGGGCCTGGGGCTGTTCGTGGTGGGCGTACTGTTCGCCTACTTCGTCTCCCTGCCCTTCATGCTCAACTTTATGGCTACCCTGGAGGGTGCGGATTACATCGTACAGACCACCAGTATCGCCAGCTACGTCAGCTTCTGCATCACGATCTTCCTGATCTTTGGCGCAGTGTTTGAGATGCCGCTGGTGGTGGTGGTGCTGTCCCGGATGGGCATCGTGAGCCCCACTCTGATGAAGAACGCCCGGGGCGTCATGATCGTCCTGATCTTCTTCGTGGCGGCTGTCATCACCCCGCCCGACGTGGTCTCCCAGACCATGGTCGCCCTGCCCATGTGTATCCTGTACGTAGTCAGTACCGCCCTGTGCAAAGTCTTTTACAAGAAGCACGAGGAAGCGGAAGAGGCCGACGAGGACGAAGAAGAAGATGCCGAAGAGGCCTAAACCTTTTCTTTTCTACCAAGCGTTATAAAAGACCCGGCTGGCCGGGCGGTGTAGACCGTCTGCCTGCCGGGTCTTTTTGTATTTATCATCTGTGCCGGGCCGCCGAACGTCCGGCCACCAGCCCCGAGCCAAAGGCCCAGTGGAGGTTGAAGCCGCCGCAGCTGCCGGCGCAGTCCAACGTTTCGCCCACAAAGTAGAGGCCCGGGCAGCCCCGGAACTGAAAATCCGGCCCCAGCTCCTCCAGCGAAAGGCCGCCCCCGGTGGTCTGGGCCTGCTTCCAGCCGCAGAGGCTGAGGCCGCCGAACCGCCATGCCTTGCAGGTGTGGGCCAGACGCCGCCAGTCCTCGGGGGCCAGCTGGGCGGGCAGACGGCCGGAGAGGCCGGCCGCTTTCCACAAAGCGTCCCCCAGGCGGCGGTCCAGCATCCCCTGCCAGAAGGGCAGGGCGGGCTTTCCCCCACCCCGCGCGGCCAGAAAGCCGGCCAGCGCCTCTTCCTCCCACTGGGGGAACAGGTCCACCGACACGGCGGGGTCCTGCGGGCCGCGCCCCGGCGCCAGCAGCCCCGAAAGCTGCATGACGCAGATGCCGGACAGCCCGTATTCGGCAAACTGGATCTCCCCTTCTTCCCGGGCCAAAAGGCGGCTGCCCTCCCACAGGCTGACAGCCCCCCGGGCCCGCAGGCCGGCCAGGGGTTTCAGCACAGCGGCGTCCCCGCAGCGCAGAGGGGTCAGGCAGGGGTAAAGGGGCTCCACCTTCCCGCCGGCCCGCCGGGCCAGGGCGGGGCCGAAGCCTCCGGTTCCGAACTGGGGGCCGGCACTGCCCCCCCAGGGCGCAGATCACGTTTTGGGCCGTCAGGAGCTGGCGCCTGCCTTCCCGCTCCGCCTGGACGGCGTAGCTGCGCCCTTTCTGGCCCAGCTCCAACACCCGGCAGCCGGCCTGCACCGACACGCCCAGCGCCTCCATCCAGCCCAGCAGCAGGCCGGTCAGGTCCGCCGCCTGATTGGAATAGGGATACAGCCGCCCTGCCTCATCGGCCCGGTGGAGCAGGCCCAGCCCCTCCCACCAGGCGGGCAGGTCCGCCCCGTCGATGGCGGCCAGCAGCCCGGCCAGCGCGCCGGGGGCCGCGGTGAAATACCGTCCCGGCTCGCTGCTGGCGAGGTTGTCGAAGTTGCAGCGGCCGTTGCCGGTGGCCAGCAGCTTTTTGCCGGGGGCGGGGTTCTGTTCCAGCAGGGTGACGCGCACCCGGCCGCCGCCGGTCTGGGCCGCCGCAATGGCCGCCGCCAGCCCCGACGCGCCCCCGCCCAGGACCAGGATCTCTTTCAACGCAAGCCCTCCCGTATTGTTTTATCGGAAAAATACAAATGGGACACCGTCACCATTTGGTCTTGGTCTCCACCACACGGCCGGCGATGTGCAGCCGGTTCAGGTCCTCGCCCTTGATGACCAGCTCGCTGTAGTTGGGGTTGAAGGGCTGCAGGACCACGCTGTTCCCCCGCTGGATGTACCGCTTGAGGGTGCCCTCACCCTCGTCGCCGTAGATGATGACCCCCAGGTCCCCGCTTTCCAGGGTGTCCTGGCGGTGGACCAGGGCCAGGTCGCCGTCCTGGATGCGGGGCTCCATGCTGTCCCCACGGACCACCAGATAAAAATAGTTGGCCGGGTCCTTGACCCGGGCGTACTCCTTGCCGTAGTCCTCCTCAAAGGCGAGGGCTCCGTAGCCCGCCTTGACGGTGCCGATCACCGGGATCAGGCTCTCGGCATAGCCGCCGAAAAAGCGGCTCTCGGTCTCGGACAGGTCGGCGGCGGGGCGGTAAAGCCCCAGCAGATAGTCGGCGGTGGTGCCCAGAATGCCGGCGATCCGGGCCACGGTGGAGGGGTCGGGAGAGGATTTGCCGCTCTCCCATTTGCCCACGGCCTGCTGGGTCACCCCCAGGCGGGCCGCCAGCTCCGCCTGGCTGATGCCCTGCTTTTTGCGGCATTTTTTGAGCAGCTCGGAAAATGACATCGGTAACGCCCCTTTGCAAAACGGCATACTGCCGGTCGTTCGGTGTGCTTGGGGCACGGCCCCGGGGATACCTTGCGCCGGCGGGCCGCGTCGTCCGGCCCCGCTCCCGGCTCCTCCCATGCCCGGGACCGCGATGCGCGCCGGTCCGGGCCTTTGCCGTGCCATACCATACAACTGGTTATTTCTTGTTTTTATTATACAACCAAAAAGTGTCCCTGTAAAGTACAAATTTGTAAAAAAGCGAATAAAAGTTGTATTTCCTCTTGACAGAGACCCAATTTTGGTTTATGATAAAGGCAATAAAACAACTTGCGGTTGTCTTTCTGGTTGTGACGCTGTGTGGAGGAGGTCCCGTCCTATGAAGTGTCTGCTTTGGAAATGCTGGATCCTTACGGTTGCGCTGGCCCTGGTACTGGTCCTGGGGGCCTTTGCCGAGGGGACCATGAGCCTGCCCCTGGCGGCCGCCCTCTGCCTGGCCGGGTACCGCATCCTGCGGGCCGCCTGGGCGGCCGAACAGCGTGCGGAACGGCAGGCCGCCCGCCGCGCCACCCGACGCCGCGCCCCGGCCGCGGCCGGGCACAGCCGCCCCGCCTCCGGAGAGGCGGCCCGGCCCGACTCGCTCCGGGTGGCCTGAACGGTTTTCTCTGCGCTGCGCCTTGCGGGAGCGCCCTGCCGGGCGGCGGCTGTCCCAACTCCGAGCCCGCCGCCCCCTGTCCTGGACCGGGGCGCGCCCCTTTTCCTCCGTCTTTTCCGCGCCGCGCTGTGAAATAGCAGGTCCCGCTTGCACGGGATTTTTCGGAACGGCGGAGCCTGGCTCCCCACCGAAACGAAACGCCCCGCCTGCCCTGTGCTGTGCACAGCGAGCCGGCGGGGTGTTTCTGTGTTACCTCAGGAGGAGAGGGACAAAAAGATCAGATGCCGATCCAGCCGCGGACCGCGGTCCAGGCTTCTTCCACCAGGGAGGGCCCGGCAGGAGCTTGGGCCGAAGCGCCGCCGCCGGCAGACCCGGCAGCTGCGGAACCGGTGACTTCCAGCGCGATGTCACGGAAGGTCACGTTGCAGTTGCGGGAGACGTAGAACCCGACGTAGATGTAATCGGAATCCACGGCGGTCAGGGGGTAGTCGAACCCAGCCGAGGCCGGGGCGTTGTCGCCATAGGTGACGGTGTAGCCGTCGGCAGAGCCCACGATCTCCAGCTTCAGGGTGTCCCCTGCGGCGTAGACCTGGGTGGCGGCGGGGGCGTTGTACAGCTCGCCGCTCTTGCGGCCAAAGCCGGCAAAGGCGCCCTGGTTGCGGGTGCCTGCCGCCACATAGTCGCCCATGGTCTCGGCCACGTAGGTGTCGATGTACAGGTCGTCACGGGCCATCAGGCCGAAGGAAACCTGGTTGTTGGCGGCCATGCTGTTGACGGTGGCGGTGGCCGACAGCTTGAAGGTGGTGCCGGCCGGCAGCTGGACATAGTACATCATGATGCCGTCCGAGCTGCCCGCGATCTTGCCGCGGTTGTTGGCCACGCCCAGGGTGATGGAGCCGTCGGCCCCCAACTGGGCGGTGAAGTTCTCCGCGGTGATCTTGTCCTGGCCGCCCACATCCCCAAAGACGGTGCCGTTCCAGACACGGCCGCTGGCGTCGGTGTACGCGGGCCAGAGGGCGCTGACGCCGGTGGGCGCCGCGTAGCTGCTGACCTCATAGTCGGGGTTGGCGGCGTCGGCAAAGTCGGCGTTGTAGGTGGGCTGGACCTTGTGCCGGCTGTACTTTTTGAGGGAGGTGTCGGCGTTGGCGATCAGCCAGGCGTTCATCTTGGCGCCGTAGCTGTTGGTGTGGGTCTTGTCCAGGCCGGTGGGGATCAGGCTGACCCCGTCGGCGGCGTACTTGGCGCCGGTGAAGGCGTGCATCCACTGGGCGTGCTGGCCCATCCGGACGTTCAGGTCCTCGGTGAGGCGGGTCAGGTCGATGCACTGGATGTCCAGCGCCTGGCACATATCCCGGATCGCCTGGGCGTAATCGCCGCCGGGGAAGGTGTTGCCGTAGGCTTCCACCGTCTCGGTGATGTGGCCGGACTCGCCGTCGTAGCTCTCATGGGTGTTGGCGTCGGTCAGGCGGACGATGGGGGTACAGACGATGGGGGTGACGCCGGCGGCCAGGGCAGGCTGGATGTAGTTGACATACAGGCTGTTGGCAAAGCTGCCGGGGGTGTTGTAGTCACCGTTGGGGTTGGTGTAGCGGGCCTCCTCGGTCTTTTCGTCGTTGTGGCCGAAGCCGATCAGGAGGAACTGCTCGGTCTCGGGGACCGTGCCCATGGCCGGGACGGTGTCACTGCCCTGGCGGAGGGTGGTGTAGCTGTCCATGGTCAGGAAGTCCTTGCTGGACGCGCCCGACACCGCCAGGTTGTAGACGTCGGCGTTGAGGTAGTTGGCCAGCTCTTCGCCGTAGCCTTCCCGGGGCAGGTAGTAGTCGTCGTCAAAGCCGGAGACGGTGGAGTCGCCCACCACCCAGATGGTGGCCTTTTCGGGCTCGTGCTGGCCCCAGGCCTCGCCCCGGGCGCCGGCGTTGCCGCCGGTGAAGGCCTTGCCGATCTGGTTGAGCAGCAGCAGGCCGTGCATATCAATCGAGCCGTCGGCGTTGCGGGTGGGCTCGCGGCTGGTGTCCAGGCTCCAAAACCAGAAGCGGGAAGCCGCGGTCTGGTTGGACGAGGTGTTGTGGCTGGACTGGGCCTCGGTGTCCCAATAGTAGTTGGTGCGGCCGTAGACGTCGGTGCTGGACTGGCTTTGCAGCTCGATCTGCTCGGGGATATCCTTGCCATCGGTGCGGAAGGAGAGGACGCCCTCGGCCTCATAGCCGGTGGCGGCGGCCTTGTCGCTGGTGTACAGGGCCACGTTGTAGCTGCCGTTGTTGAAGCTGGTGGAGTTGTAGACCTTGATGTCCAGGCCCGAGTTGGAGTCGATGCCCTTGGCCTTGTTCTCGTAGGAGATGGAATTTTCCAGCACATGGGCGCCGGGCATATTGGAGCCGCCCATCTTGAAGCCGTTGCCGTTGCCGGCGTCCAGGGTCTCGGCGGCGGGGTCCACGGTCAGGGTGCCGTTTTCGTCGCAGGAGACAGAGGCAAAACTCCAATCCTTGGCGGTGCTGCCCGGGACGACCTTGATCCAGCCGTTGCGGTAGGCCACCGAGTTGCGGATGGTGGTGTTGCCGATGGAGCCGGTGGCCACCTTGGCAAAGAAGTCCCAGCCGTCGTCGGCGTTGTAGGCGGCGATGCAGCCGTCAAAGACGTTGCCCACGCCGGCGGTCAGCTTGGCGGCAAAGCCGTCGGCATCCTCCATCTGGGAGTCGGCGTTGTTGATGGAGGTGCAGTTCAGCACGGTGTTGTAGCTGGGCCATTTCTCGATGGTCTCGGCCGAGGAGCCGGAGATCTGCAGGCCGGTGTTGCCGTTGTTGTAGAAGTTCATCCGCTCGATGGTGTTGTGGCTGCCGGAGACCTGCATCCCCTTGGAGCCGTCGGCGCTGTTGGTGACGTTGAGGAAGCTGGCGTGCCAGTAGTCGCCCCACAGCTCAAAGCCGGTGCCCGTGCGGCCAAAGTCCAGGATGGCGTAGCCGCCGTCGCCCTTCAGGGTGATGGGCTGGCTGGCGGTGCCGCTGCGGCCCCGGGCCACCTTGAGCAGGGCGCCGCTGAGATCGTAGCGGCCGGGCTGGAGCAGGATGGTCTGGCCGGCAGTGGCATAGTCGAGGGCGGTCTGGAGGTCGACGGCGTCGGCGTAACTGGAGCCGCCCGCGGCGCTCTGGCCGGCGGGGGTCACATAGATGGTGCTGCCGTCGCCGATGGTGCGGACGGTGACCGTCTTTTCCACCACAGCGGTGTCATAGCTGTTCAGCACCTCAAAGGCCGAAATCTTGTAGTCGGGGTCGGGGGTGAACTCCACCCGGAAGGTGGTGTCCCCGGCGATGGGATAGGTCGCGGAGAATTCGGTGTTGGCGGTGACGGCCACCCCGGACTCCACCAGCGCGCCGTTCTGGTACACGTTGGCGCTGCCGTCGGCGTTGGCCTTGAACACCAGGGTATAGCTGTTCTCGGCGGCGGTGGCGGGGCTGGTGATCTGGTAGTCGGCGGCCACCTGCTCAGGCTCCTGGGGATGCCAGCCGGCGGCGTCCCAGGCGCTGGTGGTAAAGGTGATGTTGGAGTAGGTGACGTTCATGCCGCGGGCCGCTGCGAAGCCCACATAGCCCAGATCGTCCTGGACCAGCATGGGGTCATCCAGCTCGTCGTAGCTGGACACGCTCTCGGCGCTGGGATCCTTGGCCGGGATATAGAGGGTGTGCTGGCCGAGGACCGCGCCGGTGGAGCCGTCGCCGTTGATGGCGTACTGGGTGACGATGTAGGCGTAATCGGTCTTTTCCAGGCTGACGCGGTAGGTGTCGCCCTGCTGGATGGCGGCGCCGTTGGGGTCAAAGCCCTGGCGGTAGACCTTCAGCGCGTCGCTGTCCACGGTGGACAGGTCGCTGATGCCGGTGTAGCTGCGGACGCCCACCATGTCCTTGACCTCGGTGGAGCCGTTCATCCCGTCGTAGGGCAGCTTGGTGCCGGTGACCGACACCAGGTTGGACTCAAAGCTGGCGCTCTCGCCGGTCTTGCCGATGACGTCCCGGATCATCAGGGCAAAGCCCTCCTGGCCGTCGGGGGTGGGGTTGACGTAGTCGATGGTGACGTCGGCCTGCAGGTAGAAATTTTCCCTGGCCGGGTCGATGGTGGTGTAATAGAAGCTGATGCCGTCGGCGGGGTCGGACGAGACGAACTTGCCGCCCTTTTTGTCGATGGTGCCGTCCTCTTTCGAGGTGCAGGACGTCATGACGATCTTGCCGCCGATGCCGTCGGGCGCGCTGACGGTGTTGGCCGTCTCGCTGGTGGACGGGCCAAACCAGGTAAAGGTCCAGCTTTTGCTGGCGTCATTGTCCGCCGCGAGGGCCGCCGGGATACAGCTGGCCGTCATGGCTGCCGCCAGCAGGCCGGCGGCAAACCGCCGCGCCCGCAGGCGTGCTTTGGATGAATGGCTCATGGTGTTCCTCCTTCTCTCTCCTGCGCCGGGCGCAGGCCCATAGGGTGCATCTGAAAACGCAGCGCACGTCTGCTTTTTCAGACAGCCCTGCCGCACAGCCGCTTCCCGTCGGAAAGCGCGCGGCGTGGGTTGTATACATCCATCATACAACATTTGGCAGATTTTGCAAGGGCAAAGTTGTATCCCACGCGAAAATTGGAGGAAAGACCAAATTTTGCTAAAATTCTTGGGCAGAATCACCGGGAAAATCCCACTTGACAAGTAGGTATCGAGGACAAAGCAATGCGGGGGCCGGTGTAAACCGGCCCCCGCATATAACGGTAAATTTTATGACAAACACGCAAAGCTTCAGATAAGACCTGAGACCGTCCCATAATTTGTGTAAACCTGCTGAGAGGTGTAGAATAGAAGCAGCA
>DSLFR04102__coassemble_659_pt1 | contig 27995 bp, 21 predicted proteins | sample DSLFR04102__metabat2_high_PE_009 | metagenome-assembled genome bin DSLFR04102
TTCATTGACCAAATGGCAGAATGTGGCGTGTTACAAGTCGATATTACAGGTGGAGAGCCGTTTGTACGCAAAGACTTTTGGCAGTTGGTAGACCGTATGATTTACCATAGAATGACCATTGGAATGGTTTATACCAATGGTTGGTTGTTGACCGATAAAGTTTTAGATGAATTTGAGCGTCGAAATTTATATCCAGAATTTTCTATCAGTTTTGATGGCATTGGTTGGCATGACTGGATGAGAGGTATCTCTGGTGCGGAAAAAGCGGCGTTGAACGCTTTTGAACTATGCCAGAGACGGGGATTTGAGGTTGTAGCCTCTATGTGCGTTCATCGCGGAAATTTACACACAATACCGCAAACTGTGGAAGCCTTAAAAACGGTTGGTGTGTCTTGGCTGGTCATTGCAAATGTGGATATGACACCGCTCTGGTGCAGTCACAGCGAAGGAAATGCCATGACCCGGGAGGAATATATTGAAGCGATGTTGCCTTATATTCGTTGGTATTATGAGGCGGGACGGCCTATTGAGCATATGGAAATGCGCGGTGTTGCAGAAATGTGGAACGACCAACTCGGAGACATTTGCACCAGCCATTTTGATGGAACGCAAGACTGCCTGGATTGTTATTTATGTGGTGCGGCTCGTTGGTCTTGCTACATCACCCCTGAAGGCCGCCTGCTGCCCTGTATGCCCATGACCGCCAGCCCGGAGCAGAGCAAATTTCCCCGTGTGCAGGACATCGGTTTGCAGAAGGGGCTGAGCGACAGCTACTATATGCAGTTTGTCAATGGCCGCGTCAAGGATCTGTTTGCCGCAAATCAGGAATGCGCCGGATGCAGCTACCGCTATAAATGCGGCGGCGGATGCCGGGCGGCCGCGCTTACAGGTGCCGACCACGACCTGATGGGCTGCGACCGGGATATGTGTATGTTCTGGAAAAACCATTACGACGAACGAATTTTGCAGACGATCCGTGAGGCGGAGGCGAAGTATCCGCTGCCGAAGTGCGAGGTGGACACATGAAAGTGCCTTTGCTGGATTATCTCCAGTGGAAAATGGGGTGTGTGTACCTTTCGGACCTGCACTGGGTGAGCGGCGGGCAGAAGATGCGGCTGGCGCGGGAGATCGAACGGATCGAAGCGCCGGAGGCGTCCCTGCATGAGTGGAACGACGCGCTGGAATACCTGCTGGGGTGCAGGCCGGAACCCACGGCGGAAGCCGCGCGGGCCGCGCTGATCGCCGCGCTGCGGGGGCAGGATGAACAAAAGGGGGGAGACCATGGAGGGATACAGGCCGGAAACCGAACTGCTGCTGCAGCTGATGCGGGCGGCGCTGTGCCGGCCGGACAGCGCTCTTGACTGGTTGGACGGATGCAGCGCGCCGGCGCTGGCGGAGCAGATCGAGGAACAAAGTCTGGTCACCATGTTGTACCCCACCATCCGGGGGCAGGCCGGCGTGGCGTGGGAAGCGCTTGCCGCCAGGCTCAAGCCGGTCTATGACCGGGAGCTGCACCGGGGGCTGATGCAGGAATACGAGATCGGGGCCCTGCTGGACGATCTGGAACGGGACGGCATCGACTGCCTGCCCATGAAAGGCTGGATCATGCGGCAGTATTACCCCGATCCGCTGATGCGCAGCATGGCCGACTTTGACGTCCTGCTCAAGGAGATGGACAGCCGGCGGATGCAGAAATGGATGGAGGCGCGCGGATACGCGCCGGACCATATCGAGCAGAGCGTGCACGACACCTACCGGAAGCCGCCTTACATGAACATCGAGCTGCACCGCCGCCTGATGGAGGAAGGCCGCCTGCGCCGGCAGCACACCGCCTGGAGGGAAAACTGCCTGGCGTCGCTGTGGCAGCCGGGCTTCCGCCTGGAAGGGAAAGCGCACATTTACCGCCTGAGCGACGAGGATTTTCTGGTGCATCACCTGCTGCATTTCTATAAGCATTTTACCGGGTCGGGCGTGGGGCTGCGGCCGCTGGCGGACCTGTATCTCTTCTTGCAGAAGAAGGGACAGACGCTGGACCGCGCCTACCTGGAAAAGCAGCTGGAAGCGCTGCACATCCTCGCTTTTGCCCGGCGGATGGCGCGGCTGGCGCAGGCCTGCCTGGAAGGGCAGGAGCTGGACCAAAACGCGCGCCTGGTGGTGGAGTACCTGACCCATACCGGGATCTACGGCGACCGCGCCACGATGGAAACCGCCCGCCTGTTCCAGAGCGAGGGAAAAACCATCGGGCAAAGCAGGTGGAACGACTTTTTCAGCCGGTGCTTTGCGCCGCTGGAAACGATGAAAAATACCTATCCGCGCCTGCGCCGTGCGCCCTGGCTGCTGCCGTTTTACTGGGCGGTCCGGATAGGGCGGATCGTCTTTCGGGAGCCTTATAAGCTTGCCGCCGCGCGGACATACCAGACCCAGGGCCGGTACGACCACATGAAAGAGATCTACCGCGCGGCGGGCATCCTGGGGGATGCAAGATGACGAATGCCGGAAAAACAAAAGGCGCTCCGGCATCCGTCCACGTGCTCAGGTGGCTCTGGCAGGTAGCCGGCCTGTACAAAACGGGCGTGGCGGCGCTGTTCGTCGTGCAGGTGACGTTTGGGGTGTGCGGCGTGGCGTCGGCCATGCTGTTCCGTGCCCTGATCGACGGCGCTGTGGGCGGACAGGCGGAACGGTTCCTGTGGGCGGCGGCGTGTCTGGCGGGGCTGTACCTGGGGGAGGATCTCCTGGCTTCGGCCGAGCATTTTCTGTATGAGTGGACGCGGGCTTCGCTGGAAAACCGCCTGAAAGAACGGCTGTTTTCCTGTCTGCTGCACAAGGACTACGCATCGGTGACGGCCGTCCACACGGGGGAATGGATCTCCCGGCTGACGTCCGATACATCCGTGGTGGCCGGCGGAGCGATCGACATCCTACCGGACCTGGGCGGGATGCTGGCCCGGCTGGCAGGCGCCATGGCGGCGCTTTTCTTCCTGGAACCGGCGTTTTTTTACGTTCTGGTCCCGCTGGGCATTTTGATGCTGTTGCTGACGGCGTCGCTGCGAAAGGTGCTCAAACGGCTGCACAAAAAGATCCAGGAGGCAAACGGGGCTGTGCTGTCGTTCCTGCAGGAACGGCTGGAAAGTCTGATGATCCTGCGCGTGTTTTCGATGGAAAACCGCACCCTGCAGGAAGCCGCCCAGAAAATGAAGCAGCACAAAGCAGCCCGGATCAAGCGGAACCACCTGTCCAACCTGTGCAGCTTTGGCTTTGGCGTGACCGTTGATGCGGGGTACCTGCTCAGCGCCGTTTACTGCGGTTACGGCATCCTGCAGGGGAACATCACTTACGGGACTTTCACCGCGGTGCTGCAGCTGGTGGGGCAGATCCAGTCGCCCTTTGCCGGCATCACCGGGGTGGTGCCGCAGTACTTTGCCATGATCGCCAGCGCCGAGCGTCTGATGGAAGCCGAACAATACCCGGAGGACGGCAGCGGAGTAAGCCTGCCGGCCGACAAGATCAGACGTTTCTATGAGGAACAGTTCGAAAGCCTGGGATTGCAGAACGCGAGCTTTTCGTACCAGAATGCGGACCGGGACGGACCGGGCGCCCAAGAAACCCACGTGATCGACCATTTGGATCTGGAGATCCGGAAAGGCGAATACGTCGCCTTTACCGGCCGGTCGGGGTGCGGCAAAAGCACCCTGTTCAAACTGCTCATGTGCCTGTATCCGCTGGATACAGGCAGACGCTATCTCAGGGCGCACAGAAACGGAAAAACGGAGGAATATCCTCTCACCGCCCTCTGGCGCGGCCTGTTTGCCTATGTGCCCCAGGGCAACCAGCTCATGAGCGGCACCATCCGGGAGGTCGTTGCCTTTGGCGACCCGTCTGCCATGGCGCAGGATGACCGCTTGCTGCGAGCGTTGCAGGTTGCATGCGCGGATTCGTTTGTGCTGAAGGGAGAGCGCGGGCTGGATGCCCAACTGGGAGAGCGGGGAGCCGGCTTGTCCGAAGGACAGATGCAGCGGATCGCCATAGCCCGGGCGGTCTTTTCGGACCGGCCCATCCTGATTTTGGACGAGGCCACCAGCGCCCTGGATGAGGAGACCGAGCAGAGGGTATTGCAAAACCTGAAGGAAATGACAGATAAGACCGTTCTTCTGATCACCCACCGCCCGGCGGCGCTGCGGATCTGCGACCGGGAGATCACGATGACCGAAGAACAAGATGAGGGGGAAACAAAGTGAAACCGATGGAAATGGAAATCGCGCCCCATGCGGGCGCAGGGAATCAGACGTCGGCGGATTACTATACGCCGAACCAAACTTCGACCCATAGCAAAGAGAGAAGCTATAGGTTTGACCGGGATGCGCTTTTGAGAGAGAAAAAAGGCTACTGGATGGTACGCCGTACGCAGGACATTTTCTTTTCGCTGCTGGCCCTGATCGTGCTCGCCGTCCCCATGGCGATCGTGGCGCTGGTGATCTGGATCGACAGCCCCGGGGCAAGCCCCATCTTCTCCCAGGACCGGGTGGGTAGAGACGGGAAGATCTTCAAGTTTTATAAATTCCGTTCCATGGTTCCCAACGCCGAAGCCAAGCTGCAGGAAGTGCTGGCCCAGAACGAGATGGACGGCCCGGTCTTTAAAATGAAAAACGACCCGCGGATCACCCGTGTAGGGCATTTCATCCGCCGGACAAGCATAGATGAACTGCCGCAGCTGGTCAACATCCTGAAGGGGGATATGAGCATTGTGGGACCGCGGCCTGCCCTGCCCCGTGAGGTGGAGCAATACACCGACTACGAGCGCCAGCGGCTGTATGTGACGCCGGGCCTGACCTGCTACTGGCAGGTGCAGCCAAACCGCAACGAGCTGACCTTTGATGAGTGGATGGAGCTGGACCTCCAGTACATACGGGACCGCAGTTTCTGGGTGGACTGGAAGCTGATCTTCCAGACGGTAGGGGTAGTGTTCCGGATGTACGGCGTATGACCGTGCCGCTGTTTACGCCGCTTTCAGAGAATCCTATAATTTGTGTAAACCTCCTGTGATCGGCTCCTGTTCTACACCTTTCAAGGCTGGTGTCGGCCGGCATTTTGATCCACGCTCCCCGCGAGGGGAGCGACCGCTTTCATGCAGGCCAGGCAGGCCATAGGAGCCGGATTTCTATCCACGCTCCCCGCGAGGGGAGCGACGGGCGAAACCTTCACTGCCACAGCTTACGCAAGAATTTCTACCCACGCTCCCCGCGAGGGGAGCGACGCACTCGCCCACCATATCCATGTGGAGCTTCTCACATTTCTACCCACGCTCCCCGCGAGGGGAGCGACAGGGCCTGCAGTGGCTGCGCCCACTCGGTATACAATTTCTACCCACGCTCCCCGCGAGGGGAGCGACCTAGAGTTTCGGCAGCGCAGTATGAAAACGCAATATTTCTACCCACGCTCCCCGCGAGGGGAGCGACATCACCTTTTTCTGGGCGATGTACTTAGCGGGCAATTTCTACCCACGCTCCCCGCGAGGGGAGCGACGGCATAGGTGTCCTTGACAAGGGCCTCCAGGGCGATTTCTACCCACGCTCCCCGCGAGGGGAGCGACAGCGCCGCACACACCGACCCCACCACGGCCGACCTATTTCTACCCACGCTCCCCGCGAGGGGAGCGACCCTGTTGCCGAAATCGTGGAGCGGTTAGAGGATATTTCTACCCACGCTCCCCGCGAGGGGAGCGACCTTACGACCTCGTTACATCGGCATGGGGAGAAGGGATTTCTACCCACGCTCCCCGCGAGGGGAGCGACCCGACATCTGGTGGGTGGGCGACTACTCGGACAAATTTCTACCCACGCTCCCCGCGAGGGGAGCGACCAAAATCTCCGTCAAATGCGACCAATTCCATTTTATTTCTACCCACGCTCCCCGCGAGGGGAGCGACTTTCAGAGGCCATACAAAAGGCCATGAAAAAGCGTATTTCTACCCACGCTCCCCGCGAGGGGAGCGACCTCAGCCGGGACAACTGGGCAAACAAAGACAGTCTCATTTCTACCCACGCTCCCCGCGAGGGGAGCGACACCGCCATTCAAAGCGTCAAAGAATACGTCAATATTTCTACCCACGCTCCCCGCGAGGGGAGCGACCCAACGAACGCGCCTACCGGCACGAGTATCTCGGAATTTCTACCCACGCTCCCCGCGAGGGGAGCGACCCCCGGTGCGGCCCTCTTTGTTTTTTGCCAGAGCATTTCTACCCACGCTCCCCGCGAGGGGAGCGACGGGGCGCCGACCGCGGGTTTACCATCCGATATGGATTTCTACCCACGCTCCCCGCGAGGGGAGCGACCTGTCTTTGTACGTGCTCTCGATGAAAAAGTCATTATTTCTACCCACGCTCCCCGCGAGGGGAGCGACCCACCCGCGCCGACATCAACGAGGGCTTTGCGCTATTTCTACCCACGCTCCCCGCGAGGGGAGCGACTCCCGGCCCAAAAGGACGAGCTCTTAGAGCTGCTCATTTCTACCCACGCTCCCCGCGAGGGGAGCGACCAGCTACGAGCCCAACACCGAGGCGTGGGAGGCATGATTTCTACCCACGCTCCCCGCGAGGGGAGCGACGTCGATGTCCTCGCCAAAGTCGGTGAAGGTCATCATTTCTACCCACGCTCCCCGCGAGGGGAGCGACACGCAGGCGCTTGACTTGCGCGGATTGTCAGCGGCATTTCTACCCACGCTCCCCGCGAGGGGAGCGACGGCAGCAGCGTCCCGCCCCGGCCAATGGCCTGGATTTCTACCCACGCTCCCCGCGAGGGGAGCGACATTTCATCGAGATTCTGGCCGTGATCGATGCCTACATTTCTACCCACGCTCCCCGCGAGGGGAGCGACGCCAAAAGCAAAAGCCAACAAGGCAAAGCCAAAGAGATTTCTACCCACGCTCCCCGCGAGGGGAGCGACAGCAAATGTGCTGAAAAGTAAAAGATTACCATCAGCGGCATTTGTTTAATAAGCTGCGGCTTACCAAAAATGTGGGCTGCATTTGTGCAGGATGCGCTATCTTGGAAGCATGGTCTTCTTATTTGGCCAAAGCAGCCAAGTGCGAGGGAACAGGAGATTTTCTGTTCGCTGGACTCTCGCACCCGTTGTGGATAGCATACCACAAACGAGCGCATTAAACCAGCAGGACCTCATCTTGCGGCCATGGAGGCGCAAGGCCGATGTGATCCACTTTGGTTTTGTAGCTGTTGCCCAGGCGGTAAAAGCGCAGGCTGTCGGCCTCCGGGTCGATCAAAGCGGCCAGCTCTGCTTTGAACAAAGCGTACTGCGCGGCATCCAGGATGCACTCAAATACGGAATTCTGTACGCGCTGGCCGTGGTTGACACAGGCCTTTGCAACCTTGCGCAGCCTGCGCCGTCCGGCTGCTGTTTCGGTGTTGACGTCGTAGGTGACCAAAACCAACATAGACGCTCTCCTTATTTCCAGAAAAAGGGGGGATAGCGATCCAGATCGCCCCGCATGGTACGGGCCAGCAGCAGAGCCTGCACATAGGGCACCAGTCCCCAGGGGATTTTTTCACCCAGAAAGGGGTGCTGGATGGTCTGCTTCCTGCGCTGCTGCCATGCCTGCAGAAAGGCCCGGCGGCCCTCATCGGTCAAAAGGACGGCGCCGCTTTCCTGCTTGACACAGTGCTTGGGCAGAATGGTCTTTTGATTGATGCAGGTCAGCACAAAGCGATCGGCAAAAGAGGCGCGCAGTTCTTCCATCAGATCCAGCGCCAGGCTGGTGCGGCCGGGCCGTGGCTGGTGCAAAAAGCCGACATATGGATCAAGGCCAGCGCCTTCCAGTGCGGCGGCGCAATCGCGGGCCAACAGCGTGTAGGCAGCAGAAATGCTGGATGCCGGACATCTGCAGATCACGGTCGGGGTCCATCAGGCCAGCCTCTGGCAGGTGACGCCGGCGGGCAGATCGGCGTCAACGGTCACCCGGTAGTCGCTGTACTTGCGGGGGACGGTCACGCCCTCCACACGCTGGACATGGACCGCGTCAAACAGCTTGTAGGCGGGGGCGTTGCCCAGCTCGGAATCATGCCGGAAAACGATCAGCTCGCGCACGGCCATTTTGCCGCGGGCCGCGCTGTGGTCGTTTTCGAACATATTCAGGATCGCTTCCCACAGGAGCTGCAGATCCTCCTCCGAAAAGCCGGTGACCTTGCGGGCCAGGTTGGCCGAGACGAAGCCCTCTGCGCGGTACAGGCCGTAGGGGACGATGTACTTGCGGCCCATTGTGTTATTTTTATCACCTGCGTCCGATTCGGTGGTGATGGCGATGCGGGTGATGGTGATCTCCTGGGGCAGGATGGGGTCGATGCTGCGGGCAAAGCCCAGCTGCACCGGGCCCCGCACCTGGCCGCAGTTCAGCGCGCCTTTGACAAAGGTGGTCATCACCGCGCCGAAGGTGCGGATGTCATAAAAGTTCCGGCACATGAAGTCGCGGATCTTGCCGTCCAGAGCGGGGTCGTCCTTTTTGGCGGCCTTCAGGTCCTTGTCCACGCCCAGGTAGTGCAGGGCTTCGGCGTCGCTGCGCTGGAGGGGCACCTGGTCTTTGATGTAGATGCGGTAGCCGTCGGCGTCCTCTTTGGCGTCCTCGACATAGTTGCGGATCTTCCGCTTGAGGCAGACGTCCGTCACCAGGCCGCAGCCGGTCTCGGGGTCCACGCGGGGCATATTGCCGGCGTCGGGGTCGCCGTTGGGGTTGCCGTTTTCCACATCGAACAGGATGACAAAATCGTAGCGGTTCTTGATGGCTTCGGACATGATTACTTTTCCTCCTTTTTGGCGTAGCGGTTCTGGGTCTCGTGGTAGTATCCGATCTGGAAGGCGCTCTGCTCGTCCAGGGTCATCCGGGCGGGCAGGGTCTGGGTGATGCGGCTGTGCAGTTCGGCAAGCCGTTTTTCATAGTAGGCGGCCAGCCCGCCATCCAGTTTGTTCAAATGTTTCTGCGCGAGGTTGATGAGAGTCGGGAACACAAGGGCCGGGGTGGCCGACGCCGCGTTGAAATAGCGGTTTTTGATGGTGGTGTTGATGCCGGGGCTGGCGCTCCGCTGGATCGCCTCCAGCACCGAAAACAGCCGGCCCAGCACATAGGGCAGATAGTCGCTCTGATCGTTCAGTTTCATGTCCATGACCTCCTTGAGTTGTTCGTCGCGGGAATTGCGGCTGTAATAGGCTTTGAGGATGGCCGCCTGGCCCCAGGTGATGTCCTGCTGGGCGCGGATGCGCAGCTGGACGCCGTTCAGCAGGGTGGCGGGGTAGGGGGCGTCGTTCAGGACCGCCAGCAGCAGGTCGCCTGCCAGGCGCTGGGCCGGCTCGGGGGCCCTGGAGCCGGGGGCGGGTTTGCGGACCGTTTCAAGGGCCATGCGCCAGATGGTCAGCAGCGTGTTCCGGGCGTACGCGGGGCGGATGATGTTCAGCCGCTCGTAATGCTGGGAGAGGTTCTTCGCCAGATCGCCGAAGCTGTTCTGCCAGAAAAAGCGCACCGACAGGCGGGCGGCATTGGGGGCAAGCCCCAAAATGTAGAACCGGGTGCCGGGATCCAGGCGGCTGCCGTCCCAGTCGACAGGCGTCCCGCTGGACAGCTGCTTGAGCACGTTGAAAAGATCGTATTCCTGATAGGCGGCGCTTTCCTCTGCCCCGCCGCCAAACAGGGCAAACATGGCGCAGTCCTGATAAGCGCTGTCGGAGCCGTCGGCCCAGAACACGATGGTGGTGTCTCCCACCCGGCAGACGTGGTTCCGGTCGGCCAGCAGGGTGTTGAGCGCGGTGGTATACGCAAAAGCGGCGTATTCGCTGGTAGGCGCATTGCTGCCCTGTTCATGCTCGTAAGAGCAGAATGCCGGCCCGTTGAAGGAAACCAGCGCCGCGCCGGTGGGCTGGGCCCCGGCGACCCCCTTGATGTTGGGATGCAGCCGGGCAAGGGGCGCGTGGCGGCCGGTCACCAGGCAGAGGATATCCTCTGCGCCGTCGGAACTGCCTGCGTCGTAATGGTTTTGCCAGGCGTCGCGGACGGCGGGGTCCTCCGCAGCCGGGTGCCCGCCGTAATAGAAGGTCAGGTTGCCGCCCTTCATCAGATCGTCCCAGTCCTCCTGCAGCAGGGGGCAGGCGGATGCCTGAGCGGGGTCCCAGCGCGCAAAAAAGCGGACGATGGCTTGGGCCGCCGGGGAGGCGGCATCCCGCAAAAGCTCGGTGTGCAGGACCTTTGCAGCGGCAAAGCAGCCGGCGGTGCGCTCCGGCTTGCCCTTGCTGTCTGCGCCCAGCAGGTAGCCGCTGTTGTCGCACAGGAAGTTGGCCGCAACGGCGACGCTTCGCTTCACCTGCGCGGGCAGCAGGAGCTCGCGGGGGGCCAGGGCCTTCTTTTTGCCGCGGGTGACTTCCTGCTGCAAATGGAGCAGCTGAACAAGGTTGCCTTCCGCATCCAGATCCAGCCCGTAGGCCACTTTGACCTGGCTCCATCCGGGGCGGCCGATTTTGCCCTGTTTCAGCAGATCTTCATAACAATGGGTCAATGCCTGCAGGATCATCGGAACACCTCACAATTCCGGACGTCGAGGACGCCGTTTTCCAGCCTGGCGCGGAAATAGGTGGGCGTAATGTTTTGCGGGTCGGTGTAATCGAAGTCGTACAGCATCAAACCAAGGTCTCTGGTCTCTTTGATGGCTTCGATCGGCCCGCCCGGCCAGTGGCGGAACGAAGCGGGAAACTCCTTGCAGCCCAGATAGGGCGTCGTAAAACACTGCCCTTTTTCCATCCGCCGCGTCACAATATCCTGGAACTTGCCGGGGTTGTCCGACGGCGCGGCCTTGCTGGTCATCTCAAAGTGGGCCTCGATGACGTAGTGCACATCCTGCAGCAGCAGCGAAGAACGCTGCACGATCTCTTGGGGCGTGGCGAGGTACAGTTCCTGCCGCCCGCCCTGCGCGGCCTGCCGGACATTGCGGGCGGAGATCTTGCTTAAAACCTCGTTTCGGCGTATACTGGTAAAGGAAATCGGGTTCAGGACATGGATGCGATCGATGCGCCAGCGCAGCCCGGGATGAAAATAGACAGCTTCCACCATGCCCCGCGCCGCAGAGGGCGTGGGGACATCGTAGGACACCTTTTCCACTTTCAATTCCGGCCTGCTGAACAGGGCGTAAGGCCCCCAGACCTCCAGTTGGATCACAACTTACATCTCCTTTCAATTGTATGTAATTTGTAACTATAATTTACACCGGGAAAAGAATCCTGTCAAGACAAACGGACGAAAAACAAAGAGAAATATAAAAGATCGTATGATTGCCCAAATTTGTCATAATTTTTTTGTAGGACATTGCGGAACAATGGACAGCCGGTTTGCTTTTTGAAAAAAATCAGATATAATACAAATGTCAGCCTACTTGCCCCATGCGGGGGGAGTGCTGTGGATAGAAAAAATTGGATGTACTTTGTAGAAAAGCGGCGGCAAGAGGAGCGACCTCTTGCCGCCCTTTTCGTGGCGTTTCAAATCAAAAGAGCGCTGCCGGTTCCCACATCCAGAGAAAGGCCGACGTTCCGGTCGTACAGGTAGGGATCGGTCAGGCGATAGGAAGCACCGTCCAGGAGCTCCGCCGCACCGGCGTCCAAAAGCGCCTGCAGGTGGCTGGGATAAATTTGGACGGCATACTGGCCCAATTTGCGGTAAAGCGCCCGGCTGGGCCGCCCGGCCTGCAGCTGGACGATGAGGGGCTGGCTCTCTTGCAGGGAGAGATAGAGGGTGACGGTGGGGGAGTCAATCAGGTGAAACTGCTCCGCCACGGTGGCAAACGGGAGGGCGCAGCCCTGGTAACCGCGGCGGAAGGCGTCCAGGATCCCCTTTTGATCCAGAGCGGCGTCGCCCTTCAGGGTGCGGTAAAAGGAAAAATAGGCTTCGATGGCCTGCGGGCTGGCCGGATCGGCAAAGTGCGACAGCACATTGCGGGTGGAATCCACATTGGGCCGGATCATGGCCGGGGCGCGCTGGCCTTCCAGACGGAAAATGGTGACCAGGCTTTCGGCGGCAGGACGGAGCCCTTCCCGGTTGCAGCGGCCCGCCGTCTGCAAGATGGAATCGAGACCGGCTTCTTCCCGCCAGGCGGCAGGGAAATCCACGTCCACGCCTGCTTCGATCAAAGAGGTGGAGACCACCCGGCATGGTTTGCCGTCCAGCAGGCGGGCGCGGATCTCGTTCAGGAGGCGCTTGCGGTCGGCAGGGCAGAGCAGGGTGGTCAGGCAATAACGCCCTTCCGCTTCCAGCATGGAATAGAGCTTTTGCGCTGTGGAGCGGCGATTGACCACACACAGGGTCTGCGGCTGGGCGTTCAGCCGGCTGGCAAGCGCTTCTTCGGACAAGGCGCCGGCCTGGCACAGTGTGGTGCGGTGGAAAAAGTCATAGAGGGACTGGGTGTCCGGGCAGAGCTCCTGCATCGAGAGGCGGGGCGCCAGCTGCGCGAACAGAGGCTGCAGGGCCGGCTGCGTGGCGGTGCAGAGCACAGCGGTGACGCGGTAGGACTGCACCAGCTGCCCGATGGCTTCCACACAGGGCAGCAGAGAGTGGACGGGCAGGGTCTGCGCTTCATCGAAAATCACGACGCTGTTGGCAATGTTGTGCAGCTTGCGGCAGCGGGACGGCCGGTTGCTGTAGAGGGACTCAAAAAACTGCACCGCTGTGGTGACGATCACAGGCGCATCCCAATTCTCTGTTGCAAGGGATTTGCGGTAAAGCGCGGCATCGACCGCATCGTCGCTGGCAAAATAGTCCGCGCCGGAGTGGTGTTCAAGGACGTTTTCATCCCCCAGGATGCTCCGAAAGGTATCGGCGGTCTGGTCGATGATGGACGTGTAGGGGATCACATAGATGACCCGGGACAGGTTGTGAGCTACGGCGTGGGCAAGGGCGAAAGCCAGAGAGGAAACGGTTTTGCCGCCGCCGGTGGGGACCGTCAGGGTATAAAGGCCGGCGGGCCGCTCCCGACCGGCATCAAGGCAGCGCTGCAGGATCTCACAGCGCTTGCGGTTCAGCGCGTTGGAAGGCGTCAGCCAGGGGGCAATGTGCTGCCGCAGCTTCTGAAACAAGTCGGAGAGGGGCGCATACCCGCCGCGCGGCGCAGGCTCTTCCCGCATAAAGGCTTCGGTGTCCAAAAAGTCGGCGTCTACCAGGCAGGAATAGAGCATTCGTGTGTAAAAGGCTTCGCTGAGATTGTCGGGCGCGATCTGCGCCGGGCGCTTTGCGCTTGAAAGGCTGGGCTGGACCTCCCGGGACCAGGTTTCGCAGGGCTCGACGGCTTTTTTGAGCCGTCCGAATAAGGTCGGCCTCTCGCTGCGGTCGGTGGAAGAACCGCCATCCGGCAAACCGCTGTGGTGGCCGGCAATGGCGAAGGCCACTTCCGGCTGCCGCAGGCGGAACGCTTCCTGCGCGCCGGCGGTGGAATGGTCCACCGTACAGCTGCTGCCCTGCAGCCGACTTTGAAAGGCCTCGCTGTATTTGCCGATGTCGTGGAGCATCCCGGCCAGGCGGGCCTGCTCGTCGCCCCCAAAGGGGAGAGCAAACTGCCCGGCCAGGGCCGCGGTGCCCTCCAGGTGCTCCAGCACCGTCTGCACACGGCTCTTATCCTCGGACTGGTGTGCAAGAAATGCGGTTGAATGTTGGCTTTGCACGATGATTTTCACCCTTTCTGATAAATTGGGAAGGAACAGGAGCTTTGCTAGAGTCTGTTTTAAAACCTCCATATTGCCGAATAGTTCACCCCAAAAGGGTAAATATCAAGAAGCAAACCGCAAGATTTCGCCTGTATTTCAAGCCTTTTAGGCACAGTAGGCACCCCTTTTTGGTAGAAAGAAACAATAATTTTGGGTTTTCAAACACGCCCTAAATATAGGATAACACTTTAAAAGGGCTATAAAAAGGATTTTTATGAAAAAATTGAATAAAAAGACGGCGAGATGTACGCAGAATGTCAACTAAAATGAGGCAACATCAGATCGATCCCAAAGGGCTAAACGGCCGAGTTGGCTATAAAAGTAGAGGCTGCCTCAACCGCCGGCGGTATAGGGCTGGCCGCATGGCGCGGCGCCGCTGCCCAGCGGGGTGACGCGGTACAGCCGGCTGGGGTCGAGTCCTGCCAGACGCACCCGGCGGTAGCCGGCGTTGACCTGCTGCAAGATCAGGTAATCCCCCACAAGGGCGGTCGTTTGGTCGGGGGACACCGTCATCCAGACGGCTTCGTTGTGGGTAAAGGGGCTTTGCAACCGCCAGAAGGTGCCGAATTGCAGCAGCTGGCGGTGCCGTTTGAAAAATTCCACCTGCCGTGCTACCAGTTCCTGGCCGCGGGGGCTGAGCTGGGTTAGGTCCAGTTCGTACCCGAAGGCGCCGAAAAAGGCCACGTTGGCCCGCATGGTCAGGGAGGTGACGCGGTCCAGCTGGTGGTTGGGGACGGCCGCCACATGGGCCCCCATGCTGGAGATGGGGTAGACAAAGCTGGTGCCGTACTGGATCTTGAGCCGCTCCACCGCGTCGGTGTCGTCGCTGGTCCAGCACTGGGGGGCGTAGTAGAGCATGCCCGGATCGAACCGCGCGCCGCCCGAGGCGCAGGACTCGAACAGGATCTGCGGGAAACGGCTGGTGAGCCGGTCGTACAGCCGGTAGAGGCCCAGGATATACCGGTGCAGCACTTCGCCCTGGCCCGCGGGGCCGGCGGCGCAGGAGAAGGCGTCGCTGATGCTGCGGTTCATGTCCCATTTGACGTAGCTGACCGGCACGCCGTCCAGCAGCGCCTCCAAACGGCGGTAGAGGAAGTCCACCACGTCGGGGTTGGAATAGTCCAGTACATACTGGTGGCGGCTGGGCTGGGGCCGGCGGCCCGGCTGGTGCAGCACCCAGTCAGGGTGCTCGTCCCACATCCGGGTGCCTGCGTTGACCATCTCCGGCTCGATCCACAGCCCGAACTGCAGGCCCATGGCGTTGAGTTTTTCGGCAAAGCCTTTCAGGCCGCCGGGCAGCTTGGCGGTGTCCACTTCCCAGTCGCCCAGGCCGCCGCGGTCATCGCTGCGATGGGTGAACCAGCCGTCGTCCAGCACGAACAGCTCGATGCCAAGGGCCTTGGCCTGGGCAGCCAGGGCCAGCAGCTTTTCTTCGTTGAAATCAAAATAGGTGGCCTCCCAGTTGTTGACCAGGACCGGACGCACCTTGTCCCGCCAGATGCCCCGCGCCAGACGGGTGCGGTAGAGCTGGTGGTAGGTCTGGGACATCCCGTTGAGGCCCCGATCGCTGTAGACCATCACGGCTTCGGGGGTGGAGAAGGTCTCGCCGGGGCGCAGGGTCCAGCGGAAGTTCTGGGGATGGATGCCCATGGTCACACGGGTGACGTGGTAGGGGTCCACGTCGGCCTGCGCCAGGAAATTGCCGCTGTACACCAGGCTGAACCCATAGACCTCCCCAGCCATTTCGCCGCAGTCGGGGCGCTTGAGGGCCAGGAAGGGGTTGAAGTGGTGGCTGGAGTGCCCGCGCAGGGAATAGACGGCCTGCACCCCCTCCGCCAGGGGGCGGGTGGTGACGTGCCGCTCCCGGGCCCAGGCGCCGGTCAGTTCCACCATTTCGTAGCCGCTGTCGGGCAGGTCCAGGCAGAGGCTCATGGCACGGTCCAGCTGGACCGGTCCCTGGCCGGTGCAGGCGATCTCGGCGTGCCGTGCCAGGACGGGCAGCTGCTCAAAGAGGGTGTAGAACAGCTTGACCGTGACGCCGGCCAGCGGGTCGGCCAGGGTGACCGTCAGGGTGGCGGCTTCGCTGTCCTGCTCTGTATAGGTCGCGGGCAGGCCCTCGATGGGCGGCTTGCCCGGCGTGACGGTATGCTTCTGGTAGCGGAGGTCCAGCAGGCGGCTACCGTCCGGCATCTGGGCGTCCAGCGCAGGCAGGTGCATATCCCCGGCGCCGCAGGTGGGGTATTCCTGTTTGATATGCTCCAGCGAGTAGGCGTCGTCTCCGTCGAAGTAGCACACCGACATCGAGCGGGGCGCGGTCTCGAACAGGCGGTCGAAGTCCGGGCGGTCCCGCAGGGCTTTGCCGCAGTACAGCTGGCCCAGATGGCCGCTGGGCAGCACTTTGAAAATGTAACTGACAGAAGGATTGTACAGGTGAAATGTCCGGCTTTGCGGGTGGAACACAATGGGCATAGGGGTTGATCCTTTCTTCGGTTGGTCGATTGAAAAAGAGAGAAAGCCGGGGGCCTGGCGGAAAACACCAGGCGCCCCGGCTTTCATTATACACCGTGCTCCTAGGCGCTGGCAACCGCAAAGCAGCTCGTAAGGACCGGCTATGAAAAGATACGTGCCCGGCCGCTTTACAGGCCGGCACAGCCAAATGAAAACATCCGGGCGTCCGGCGGGGATTACGGGATCTTCCTGGAATCCTTTCCGGAGGTGCCCATCCGGGGCTTGGTGCTGCGCAACATCGTCATCGACGGCGTCCGCCGCCCGCTGCACGGCAGAAACTGGCAGGACGCGGTGGTCGAACAGGTCGTCATCAACGGCAAATCCTATCCCCGCCCCGATGGGGTGCGGATTCTGGGGGCGCCCAGCCCCGGCGCCGTAGTCGAGGCCAGGGCGTACAGCTGTGTGGCGGACAGCCCGTTCCTTTTCCAATGGGAGTGCTCCTCCGACGGACAGCACTGGACCGGCTGCGGCACGGGCCCGCGGTTGGTCACGCCTTCGGTCCAATGGCTGCGCCTCTGGGCCGAGCATCCGCCCGGATGCCGGGTGTGCAGCCGCCCCTATCGCGTCCTGCCTGCCCGGGCGGAAGGCGCAGCCGCCCGGCTGTATTGCCGCGGTATGCTGCCCGCCCCCGTGCTGGATCATGCCCAGCAGCCGGTGACGCGCGCCGAGCTGGCCCGAATGCTCCTGCCCCTGGCCGACCCGGACCAGACCGGGCCGCGCCCGGCCGATTGCGATGAGACCGCCGCCTGCCTGGCTTCGGCCAACGGCTTTCTGTCCCTGGAGGGAGGGCTTTTTTGCCCAGAGCAGACCGTCACCCGCCAGGAAATGGCGACGGTAGCCATGCAGGCCTGCGGGATCAATTACCGCAACGCCTCCACCACCATGCCGGTCTGCGCCGATGTGGCGGAGGTGCCCGCCAACTACGGCACCAACATTGCCCGCGCGCTTTATTTTGGTTTTATGTCTCTGGATGAGCGGGGGCGCTTTGGCCCCGGGCAGCCGGTGACCCGAAAGGACGCCGCAGAGATCCTGGACCGTGTGGCCGACTTTGCAGGCCTGTAATCTTCAAACGAGGTGAAAACAATGCCGGAACGCTTGACCATTCAAATCAACGACCATGACAACGTCGCCGTCGCGGTGCACGATCTGCCCGCCGGTACCAAACTGGAGGGCGGCCTCGTCACCCGGGACCCCATCCCCCAGGCCCACAAGATCGCCCTGCGGGACATCCCCGCCGGCGGCGAGATCGTCCGCTACGGGGTGATGCTGGGTTATGCCAAGGCAGATATTCCCGCCGGCAGCTGGATCAACGAGCATATGCTCGACCTGCCCGAAAGCCCGGCCCTGACCGATATGCCCTGGGGCACCCGCATCAAGGCAGCGGAGGAACTGCCCGCCCCCACCCGCACCACCTGGCTGGGCTACCGCAACAAGGTGGGCCCCGCCGGCACCCGCAATCTGCTGGGGATCGTCACCACCGTCCAGTGCGCCGCCGGCGTGCTGAAAGTGGCGGTGGAGCGGATCAAAAAAGAGCTGCTGCCGAAATACCCCCACGTGGACGGCGTGGTGGCCGTCACCCATCCCTACGGCTGCGGGGTCGCCATCAACGCGCCGCTGGCGTATCTGCCCATCCGTGCGGTGAGCAATCTGATCCGGCACCCCAACTTTGGGGGCGAGATCATGGTGGTGGGCCTCGGGTGCGAAAAGCTGACCTACGACCGGGTGCTGCCTCCCGAGGACATCACCCCCGAAAACGTCCTGACCCTGCAAGATTACGCCGGCCACGACGCCATGATGCAGGCCATCCTGGACATGGCCGACCGCAAGCTGCAAAGGCTCGACCGGCGCCGCCGGGAAGAGCTGCCCCTCAGCGAACTGCTGATCGGGATGCAGTGCGGCGGGTCGGACGCCTTCAGCGGCATCACCGCCAACCCCAGCGCCGGCTATGCCGCCGATATGCTGGTGCGGGGCGGCGCAACGGTGCTGTTCAGCGAGGTGACCGAAGTGCGGGACGGTGTGCACATGCTGGCCGCCCGCTGCGTCAGCGCTGAGGTGCGGGACAAGCTGGCCACCGAAATGAAATGGTACGACGACTATCTGGCCGCCGGCGGCGTCGACCGGGACGCCAACCCCACCCCGGGCAACAAAAAAGGAGGCCTTGCCAACATTGTGGAAAAGGCGATGGGCTCCATCGCCAAAAGCGGCACTTCGCCCATCGTAGAGGTCCTTTCCCCGGCGGAAAAGCCCGCCAAACACGGCCTGATCTTTGCCGCCACCCCCGCCAGCGACATCGTCTGCGGGCCCAGCCAGCTGGCCAGCGGCATTGGCCTGCAGGTGTTCATGACCGGCCGGGGCACTCCCTACGGGCTGGATGTCGCCCCCCGTCATCAAGGTGTGCAGCCGCACCGAGATGAAGGAACACTGGTTCGACCTGATCGACATCTCGGCCGGCCTGCTGGCTGCCTGCGGAGGCAGCAGCACCTCGACCACCGCAGCCTCGTCGGCCGCTGTTTCCACCGCGCCCGCCGACGGCGAAGTGTCCCTGAGCATGAGCTGGTGGGGCGGCGAGTCCTGCCACGAGGCCTACCAGAAAGCCATCGCCGCTTTTATGGAAGAGCACGGCAACATCACGGTGAACCCAACCTTTTCGGCATGGACCCGTTGGGAAGATACCATGTCCACCAAATTTGCCGGCGGCGTGGCGGAAGATGTCTGCCAGATCAACTGGAACTGGATGTACAAATATTCGGGTCAGGGCCAGGTATTCACCGATCTGCGCGAATACAGCGATTACATCGACTTCTCCCAGTGGGATCAGAGCGCCATTGACCTCTGCTTTGTAGCTGACTCCCAACAGGCGGTGCCCACCTCAATGACCGGGCGCATTTTCTACTGGAACATGACGACTTTCCGCAAAGCAGGTTTGGAGGACTATCCAAAAACGCTGGAAGATTTGTATAACGCAGGAGAAACTTTTAAAACCGTCCTGGGGGATGATTATTACTCCCTGCATCTGCCTGGCTACGACCGAATGATCCTGATGGTTTTTTATCTGGAATCCATGTACGGCAAGGAGTGGGCCGACCCTGCCACCTCCACCCTGAATTATACTCCGGAAGAGATTGCCACCGGATTTGACTTTATGCGCAGCCTGGTCGAGCATCATGTCCTCATGCCGCTGCCTGATTACTACGGCATCAACGGGGAAAATCTTGTCTATCAGTCAGCCGAATGGATCACCGGCAAGGTGGCTGGCTTTTTCGAGTGGGATTCTTCCGCGCCCAAGTACAAGGAGGCGCTGGATGAAGAGAACCGCGACGGCTTTACAGTCGGCGACGAAATCAAATTTGGCGACCACAACGGGGGCTTTACCAAGTTGTCCCAGGGGATGGCCATCACCCAGACCTGCCAGCATCCCGTCGAAGCGGCCATGCTCATTAACTTTATCCTGAATGAGGAGGCCGGCGCTTCGATCATGGGCTCTGCCTGCGGTTTGCCCGCCTCCAAGTCCGGACTTGCTTACGCCGAGGCCGCCGGGGCCATTGACCCCATCGTGGAGGAAGCCAATGCCAAGATCATGGCTTTCTGTGAGTTCCGCCCCGATCCATTGTTCGAGGACGATTTCCTCAAGTCCCCCGGCACCGGCGTCTACCAGCAGACGTTCGATACGATGGACTACGACAACGCGCCCAGCAGCGACCTGGTCGAGCTGCTGCTTGACGGTATGCAGGCCGCCGGCTATACTGTTTGATGAAAATACTATTGGTCAGGAAGGAGAATCTCACGATGAAAATTGGTTTTATTGGTCTCGGCATCATGGGCAAGCCCATGGCAAAAAATCTGCTCAAGGCTGGATATACGGATCTGCTGGTCAACAACCGCAGCCAGGCTCCCATCCAGGAGCTGGAGGCCGCCGGCGCTCGGGGTGCGACCCAGGCTGAGATCGGCGAAAGCTGCGACGTGGTCATCACCATGCTGCCCAACAGCCCCCAGGTCAAGGAGGTCATGCTGGGCGATGCCAACAACGGCGTTGCGTCCCACATGAAGCCGGGCAGCATCTTCATCGACTGCAGTTCGATCAACCCGGTCGCCTCCAAGGAGATCGCCGCCGCCCTGGCCGAGAAAGGGGTCGAGATGCTGGACGCCCCCGTCTCGGGCGGCGAGCCCAAAGCCATCGACGGCACCCTGTCCTTCATGGTGGGCGGCAAACGGGAGATCTTCGACCAATGCAAGGACATCCTCTCCGCCATGGGGGCCTCGGTGGTCCGCTGCGGCGAGGTGGGCGCCGGCAACACCACCAAGCTGGCCAACCAGATCATCGTGGCCTGCAACATCCAGGCTCTGGCCGAGGCTCTGACCCTGGCCCAGAAAGCGGGTGTGGACCCGGCTTCGGTCTTTGCCGCCATCAAGGGCGGCCTGGCCGGCTCCACGGTCATGAACGCCAAGGCCCCCATGATGATCGAAGGCAACGACAAGCCTGGCTTCAAGATCGACCTGCACATCAAGGATCTGAACAACGTCCTCGACTGTGCCCACGCCGTGGGCGCGCCGGTGCCTATGACCGCCGAGGTGCAGGAGATCCTGCAGTGGCTGCACAACCGCGGCGAGGGCCAGAAAGACCACAGCGCCATTGCCCACTACTATGAGTACCTGACCGGCATCGAGATCGGCCGCTGAGCGGAGCGTCTGAGGAGGACAAAACAATGCAGACCGATTTTATGAAAGGCGTCGTGGTCCCCATCCTGACCGTCATTGACGAAAACGAGCGGATCGACGAGGCCGGCCATCGCGCCCAGGTGGACTATGTCATTGAAGGCGGGGTCAGCGGCATTCTGGCGTTTGGTTCCAACGGCGAGTTCTACATGGTGGAAGAGGACGAAATGGAGCGCGGCCTGAAGATCATGGTGGATCAGGCCGCCGGCCGGGTGCCGGTCTACTTTGGCATCGGCGCCATCAGCACCCGAAAGTGCTGCCGCCTGGCCCGTATGGCCGTCCAGAACGGCGCGACCGCCGTCAGCGTCCTGCAGCCCATGTTCCTCAAACCCACCTACGACGAGTTGTACAACCACTTTAAGACCATCGCTGAAAGCGTTCCCGAAACGCCGGTGCTGCTCTACAACAACCCCGGCCGGGTGGGCTACACCCTCAGCGCCCGGCTGGTGGACGAGCTGGCCCACAACGTGCCCAACATCGTGGGCATGAAGGACACCAGCGGCGACATCACCCAGACGGCGGAGTTCATCCGCCGCACCCGGGACGTGGGCTTCAAGGTCTTTGGCGGCAAAGACACTCTGCTGTACGCCAGCCTCTGCCACGGGGCGGTGGGCGGCGTCTGCACCGCGGCCAACTTCATGCCCGAGCTGATCACCGACGTTTACAACAAGTACATTGCCGGCGACCTGGCCGGCAGCCTGGAGGCCCAGTTCAAGCTCGACCCGGTGCGGCTGTCGATGGATGCGGCCAGCTTCCCGGTCGCCGCCAAGGATATGGCCGCGCTGCGGGGCCGCAAGGTGGGTGTGCCCTACCTGCCCACCCTGCCCACCCCCGAAGGGCCCGCACGCCAGGGCTTTCTCAAAACCATGACCGAAGCGGGCCTGCTGTAACAAAAAGGAGTCGAGCTGTATGGATCAGAAGCTGCGTCAGGATGCGGATGCCATCATCCGCGCCGCCATTGCCGCCGTCCTGCCCGACGAGGCGGTCCGCCGTGCGCTGAAGGGCCGGCATTTTCCCGGGCGGGTGCTGCTGGTGGCGGCTGGCAAAGCCGCCTGGCAGATGGCCCGGGCGGCGGTGGAGGTCCTGGGCCCGGTGGACGCCGGGGTGGTGGTGACGAAATACGGCCACGTGCAGGGGCAGCTGCCCGGCGTCATCTGCTATGAGGCGGGGCACCCGGTGCCGGACGAAAATTCCTTCCGGGCCACCCAGGCCGCCCTCGACCTGGTAGCCGGGGCCAAAGAGACGGATACCGTTCTCTTTCTGCTGTCGGGCGGGGGCAGCGCCCTGTTTGAAAAGCCCCTCATCCCCGGCGGGGAGCTGCAGGACATCACCCAGCAGCTGCTGGCCTGCGGGGCAGACATCGTTGAGATGAACACCATCCGCAAGCGTCTGTCGGCGGTCAAGGGCGGGCGGTTCGCCCTGGCCTGCGCCCCGGCGCGGGTCTACAGCATCGTGCTCAGCGACATTTTGGGCGACCCTCTGGATATGATCGCTTCGGGGCCTGCCGTTCCCGACCGCTCCACCTGCGCCCAGGCCCAGGCCATCGCCGAAACGTACGGCCTCCGCCTGTCCGGGGCGGCCCGCGCCTGCCTGCAGCAGGAGACTCCCAAAGCGCTGGACAACGTCGAGACCCACATCACCGGCAGCGTCCGGGAGCTGTGCGCCGCAGCCGCCGCAGCCTGCGGGCAGCTGGGCTACCAACCCGTCCTGCTGACCGACCACCTGGACTGCGAGGCCCGGGAGGCCGGCCGCTTTCTGGCAGACATCGCCCGCACCCACGCCGGCCGGGGCCAAGCGACCGCCTATCTGGCCGGGGGCGAGACGGTGGTCCGCCTGACCGGCCATGGTCTGGGCGGGCGCAATCAGGAGCTGGCCCTGGCGGCCGCTCCGGGCCTGGCGGGGCTGCCGGCCGCGGTGTTCAGCGTGGGCTCGGACGGCACCGACGGCCCCACCGACGCCGCCGGCGGCTATGTGGACGGAGATACCGCAGCGGCGCTGGCTGCCAGAGGGCTGGACGCCGGCGCCGTCCTGGCCGACAACGACGCTTACCACGCCTTGCAGGCCGTGGACGGCTTGATCGTCACCGGCCCCACCGGCACCAATGTCAACGATGTGGCGGTTGTTCTGGTGCGCTGAACTTATCCAAAACGGGCGGCCCGGGTCCTGAACCGTCCGCCCAAGCGTATCGTTTTTCGACGCGCTCAACACGCCGGATCGAGTGATTCGGCGTGTTTTCTTTTTCTTCAAGCTTCAAGATGCCTGCTTTTCACCGGCGGTACAGCATCCGGTAAAAATCGGCCGGCCCGGTGAGGGTCTCGATCGAGCGGGCAGGCCCGTCGATCTGGAAGCCTGCCGCCTCATAGCAGCGTATGGCGCGCTTGTTCCAGCAGCGCACCTCCAGGTAGGGCGTCCTGCCCGGGTACAGCTTTTGAGACAGGACAACGGCTGCCGACAGGATCTGCCGGCCGTAGCCCTGTCCGCACAAGGCGGGTGCGACGCCCATGCCGATGAATATGCCAGCCGGCTTTTCAAGCAGGTTGACATATCCTATCAGTGTGCTGCACCGGCGGCAGACAAAATAGTTTCTCTCTTTTTTCGGGTGGGCGAAGGCCATCTGCCGCTTTGCAAGTTCCTGATAGGGAGGCAGATTGTAGACTGAATATACGCCCTCGTATTTCCAGCTGCAGATTTCCAACTTGTCCTGGCAGGTGATGGGTTCTAAAAACATGGGCACCTCCTTGGGGAGCAGCGGAGTTTTCTTCCTATTATATTCGGTGGATACATCCTAACACAGGAGGCGGACAAGTTCAACTGTTTTGAAATGCGCATCCGGTAAAAAAGCTTTACTTGAGCGGCGTTTTTTGCTATGCTTAAGATAAAGAACGGCCGCACCCATGCGGCTGGAATGTGAGGAGGTCAACCAATTATGAAGCGATCTTTTTACCGTGTGCTGTGCTGCCTGACACTTCTGCTGGCAAGCTGCGCGCTGCTGGCGGTGGGGGCGAGTGCGGCGGACCCCGTGCGCGATTTTGACTTTGCGCGGTATGCCAGCGACAACCCGGACCTGATGCGGGCCTACGGGCCGGAACTCTATCAGGACGAGCTGTACCAGCATTACCTGCATTATGGCGCAAGCGAGGGGCGGGTGGCCTATTCGCTGCGGACGGGCCAGCCCTTTGTACTGGAGGCGGACGCCCAGCAGGCCTACCAGAACCAGCTGCAGCTCACCAGCGCCCAGGCGCGGCTGGGCAATGCGGCGCTCACGCCCGACCGCAACTGGCCGGAACCGCTGCTGAATCTGGCGGATCAGGTGCTGGCCCAGGTAGGCGGCTCCACCCCTTATGAGACCCTGCGGGGCTGCTACGACTGGCTGATCCAAAACTGCTCCTATGGCCATGACACCGTGCGGATGGGCGAGGGCGGCCGCATTGCAGAGGATGCCTACTCCATTTTGGCTGGTCGCGTGGGAGTGTGCGACAACTACTCAGCTGCCTTTGCGGTGATGGCCCGGATGCTGGGCTTTGACGCGCGGCTGCAAAGCGGCCAGACCCACCGGGCTGCAGGCGGCTATACCGGCCACGCCTGGTGCGTCATCAACATCCACGGAGTGGACTATGTGTTCGACCCCCAGGTGGAGGACAACATTGCGGCAGGGGGCGCCATCCGGTATCTGCGCTTCTGCAAGACCTACGAGGAAGTGCCGGACAAGTACATCCGCTATGCCGACGACGTGGTGCAGGACAGCATCATGGCGGGCGGTGACGCGGGCCCTGCTTACGCCTTTGGGCAGGGCGGCAGCTACTTTGCCGCTGTGAACCAAGCCCGCGCCGAGGCGGGCGTTGCACCGCTGGCCTGGGACGTTGACCTTGCCCGGGCTGCCCTGCGCATCGCCATGGGCGAGGACAGCGACGCCGTCCTGGATGAACTGGAGAGCCGGACCGGCAAGAGCTGCGCGCTTTACAGCAGCTACGGTATGTACCCGCTGCCCAGTTGGGGGCCCAATCTGGAGAGTTTCCGCAGGAGCGCGGGCATCAGCCTCTACGGGGCCAGTATGTGTATGCTGTACAGCAGGGAATGACCCCGCCGGGGGCGTCCGCAAGTGATGTGGAGGTTCCCGCTTGGCCCCGCCCCTCGATGGGGCGGGGTTTTTGCATTGCGTCAAAGCAAAACTTAAAGTTGTTTTTGATCTATATATTGACAACTCGGACCTTCTGCGTTACCATATAGATAAGGATTCAACATCACTGTCAGGAAGGTGACCTCCATGGAAGGCCGCAGAGCTGGAAAGCCTCACACCGAGCGCATCTACGTCAAAGTGACGTCGGAGTTTGACACCACAGGTTCCATGGTGCCCCTGTCCATCACCTGGGCGGACGGGCGCACCTTCGCCATCGAGGCGGTGCGGGATTTCCGCCCGGCGGGAGCGGTGGGCAACGACAGGGCAGGGGACTGCTTTACCGTCCTGATCCAGGGGCGGGAACGTCGCCTCTTTTTCGAGCACATCGGCCCGCAGTTCATCGGGCGGGTGGGCCGGTGGTTTGTGGAAAAGACCGTCACCGCGTAAAATTTCGAGAGGGGAGGGAGGCCGCCATGTCCGGGCCGCGTACCTACTTTGCCATCGACCTGAAAAGCTACTATGCCTCGGCAGAGTGCGCCGCCCGGGGCCTGGACCCGCTGACCACCAATCTGGTGGTGGCGGACGCCAGCCGCACCGAAAAGACCATCTGCCTGGCGGTGTCGCCCTCCCTGAAAGCGCTGGGCATCCCGGGACGGGCGCGGCTGTTCGAGGTGGTGCAGAAGGTCAAGGAGGCCAACGACGCCCGGCTGCGGGCGGCCATCCGCAGCCGTACCGCCGTGAAAAAGGAGGGCAGGTGGACTCTGTCCGCCCCCAGCTACGACGCCAAGGCCCTGGCGGCGGACCCGTCGCTGGAAATCAGCTACCTGGTGGCCCCGCCCCGGATGGCCTACTACGAGAAGGTATCTCGCCAAATCTACGGCATCTACCTGAAATATGTGGCCCCCGAGGACATGGTGGTCTACTCCATCGACGAGGTGTTCATCGACGCCACGCCCTACTTGACCTACTACAACATGGCCCCTCACGACCTGGCCAAAACCATGATCCGGGAGGTGCTCTACACCACCGGCATCACTGCCACGGCGGGCATCGGCTCCAACCTTTACCTGGCCAAGCTGGCCATGGACATCACCGCCAAGCACGCCGCCCCCGACCAGGACGGCGTCCGCATCGCCGAGCTGAATGAGGAATCCTTCCGTTACCTGCTGTGGGACCACAAGCCCCTCACCGACTTCTGGCAGGTGGGCCCCGGCACGGTGCGCCGGCTGGAAAAGCACGGCATCCACACCATGGGGGAGCTGGCCCGTGCCAGCCTCTACGACGAGGATATGCTGTACCGGGAGTTTGGGGTGGACGCGGAAATTTTGATCGACCACGCCTGGGGGCTCGAGCCCTGCGGCATGAAGGAGATCAACGCCTACCAGCCCGAAACGAACAGCATCTGTGAAGGGCAGGTGCTGTCCTGCCCCTACGACTGCAAAAAAACGCGGCTCATCGTCCAGGAGATGACCGACAGCCTGGTCTACCAGCTGATGGATAAGGGCCTTGTCACCGATGGCCTGACCCTGGACATCGGCTACGACCGGGAAAACTGCGACAAGGGCGGCTACCGGGGCCCGGTGCACATTGACCGGTACGGCCGCACCCTGCCCAAACCCGCCCACGGCAGCGTCCGGCTGGAGTCGGCCACCAATCTGGGCAGCCAGCTGCAGGCCGCCACAGCGGCCCTGTTCGACCGCATCGCGGACCCCAAGCTGACGGTGCGCCGACTGACCCTCACCGCCAACCGGGTGGTGAAGGACCCCGGCATCTTCCAGACCGACTTTTTCACCGACGCCGCCAAGCTGGAAAAAGAAAAAAGCCTCCAGGAGGCCATGCTGGGCCTCAAGAAGCGCTTTGGCAAAAACGCGGTGCTCAAGGGCTCCAACTACCTGGAGGGGGCCACCATGCGGGACCGCAACGGGCGGATCGGCGGCCACAAGGCCGAGTGAGGGGAACTGCTATGGACGACTACAAAAACACCCAAGAAGGCCGCATCGTCAGCCGGAAATACGCCGATATCCTGCATCTGGAACGCCCCGTGCCATCCGCCAAACACCCTCGGATGAGCGTGGCAAACCGCGCCAAAATTTTCAGCCCCTTTGCAGCTTTGCGGGGCTTCGATGACGAGATTTCTGAAGAGGGAGCCCAGACCCTGCGGGTGTCCAAGGCAGAGCTCTCCGAGGAGGAGAAGTCCGCCCTCTCGGCCCGGCTGGCCGGACTGCGCCGGGGCATGACGGTGACGGTGCGATACTTCGTGCCCGACCTGTGCTGTCCGGCCGACCCGCCGGCAGGCCGTTACCGGACCGCGACCGGCACCGTCCAGGCCCTGGACCCGATAGCGCAAACTTTGCGCCTTGCGCTGGACGGCAGCCCAAAGGCCCGGGGCTGGAGAAAGAAAAAGTTGTGACGATCCCTTTTGCGGAGATCGAAACGCTGCAGGGGAGCGGGGAGGTAGTATGAAAGGTTTCACACGGAAGAACCGGTTGCTTTCCCTTTGCGGATTGAATTGTGGGCTATGTCCCATGCAGATGGGCGGACATTGCGGCGGCTGCGGCAATGGGAATCAGTCGTGCAAAATTGCAAAGTGCAGCCTGGAACACGGGAAAATCGAATACTGTTATGAGTGCAGCCATTATCCATGTGAAAAATATGATCATCTGGATGAATACGATTCTTTTATCACGCACCGTCGGCAAAAAGCGGATCTGCAAAAGGCGAAGAGCATAGGGGTTACGTCCTATAATCTCGAGCAGGAAGAAAAGATGCAAATCCTTGCCCGACTGCTTGCCGGCTACAACGATGGGCGCAGAAAAAATTTCTATTGCGTGGCGGTAAATTTACTGGAACTTTCCGAAATACGGGAAGCCATGAACAGGATCGAATCCAATGACAGGGCGTTTGCGTCAGCAAAAGAGCGCTGCGCT
>DSLFR04102__coassemble_727_pt1 | contig 25360 bp, 25 predicted proteins | sample DSLFR04102__metabat2_high_PE_009 | metagenome-assembled genome bin DSLFR04102
CATAAGGAGGAAAATTCATTATGAAGCTCAAGAAAATTGCTTCCCTGATGCTGGCTGGCATCATGGCCGTCAGCATGCTGACCGCTTGCCAGGGCACCAATGTCGATCCCGAGGATCCGACCAACCCTGTCGAACCCGGTACCGATGGCGTTTCTGCTGAAATCGGCGATATGGTCGAACACCCTGATTATGTTGTTTTTAAGGACAGCGATGCTCTGAACAACAATCTGAAGGATGCTGTGGAGTACGCCGGCGTTCTGGATGTTATGCCCGATTACATCACTGCAGACCGTCTGACCACCATTGCTCCTGACGTTGCAGCAGAGCTGGACGAACTGGTCGGCGTCACTTTCCTGAGAAATGGTATCACTCCTGTTACCCTGTGGAACATTGGCGATGCTTACGTTCTGCTGGATGCTGAGCGTGAGGACAGCTATAAGATTCCTGACGCCGTTGCAGTCGAGATGTATGCTGTCTCCAGTGCCATCGGCGAGAAGGCTGTCAAGAACCAGATTGCTGACATTATCAAGACCCTGCCTGAGTATCAGTACAGCGTCAACAGCACCGACGGCACTGGTTCTACCCAGGACGGCGGCAACTTCAACCACACCTACACCGTTTCTGTCAGCACCTGCACTAAGGCTGTCAATAGCAGCATCGCTGGTGCCGGCGTTGCTGGTACCGGCATCATCGGTGGCGCTGAGAATCCCGAAGTGACCTTTGTGGCTATCCAGGTCGTTCGTACTGCTGCTCACCAGTAATCTACATTGCTTATAACAGCTGCGGGGCACCATACCGCGCCTGATATAGGGGACAGGCAGGCTTTGAGACCGTCTGCCTGTCCGGGTAAACACCCATCCGATGTGACAGCAAAAAGGAATACCTAACCAGTCATTCCTTCTGTTGTTGATCGCACCAAAACAAAAGAACTTTTGCGTCACGAAAGATAGGGTCCCTCTGCGGGGCTGGCCGGAAGGCTGGCCCCGCATTGTTTTGTCCTTTTTTCACGTTTTTTCCTCTTGACAGCGCATCCTCTATGGTGTATATTACCCCGTAACAGGTTATTGAAAAACCTGTGAACCGCTTGTTGTGAACTTTCATAGTTTTAGAGTGTGTCGGTGGATTGCCATAAGGCAGTTTGGGATACACCCCGATAGAGACCGAGGAAAGGATGCGTGAAGCATGAACCACACTGCAGCGTATGGGCGCCGCCGCCGGGTGCTGTATATCAAGGACCCGGCCAGCGCCATCACCCATTTCATTGGGGCGGTGGGGTCGGCGGGGGCCAGCGTGCCCCTGCTGATCAAAGCCGCCCAGACCGGCCGGCCCCTGGCCCTGTTTGCCATGGCGGTCTACAGCCTCAGCCTGATCGCCCTGTATGCGGCCAGCACCGCCTACCACACCGTGGCCCCGGGCAGCCGGTACGAGACTCTGCTCAAAAAGCTGGACCACATGATGATCTTTGTGATGATCGCGGGCAGCTATACCCCCGTCTGCCTGCTGGCCCTGCCGGGGCTGGTGGGCGGCGTGCTGCTGGGGGTCATCTGGGGATGCACCCTGCTGGGGGCCGCCTCCATGCTGTTTTTTGTGTTCTGCCCCAAGTGGGTGTCGGCGGTGCTGTATATCGCCATGGGCTGGGCCTGTATTTTTGCCCTGCCCCAGCTGCTGGCCTGCCTGTCCGCCCCCTGTTTTGGCTGGCTGCTGGCCGGCGGGCTGCTCTACACCGCGGGCGGCGTCATCTACGCCCTGAAGCGCCCCGCTTTTGAGCAGCGCCACCCCAATTTCGGGATGCACGAGATCTTCCACCTGTTCGTGATGGCGGGCAGCTTCTGCCATTACCTGGTCATGTACGTCTATATGGTGTGACCTCGGGGCGATGTGTTGACGGCGTGTCAGAGTTGTGCTATAGTAACAATCAAGGACACACCACACATCGGGAGGGAACAACATGGAATACCGCATACACCCCAAAACGGGGGACAGGATCGGCGTGATCGGCCTGGGGACCGGCCCCATCTTCGAAGCGCCCGAAAAGGAAGCCCTGGCCGCCCTGACCTATGCCCACGAGCAGGGGGTCAACTATGTAGACTTTGCCACGGCGGGGGCCCGCACCTTCCGCTACGCCGGGCAGGCGTTTGCCCCGGTGCGGGGGGAGATGCTGTATCAGGTCCACTTCGGGGCCAACTACCAGACCGGGGAATACGGGTGGACCACCGATCTGGAGACCGTCAAGCGCCAGGTGGACTGGCAGCTGAGCGCCCTCCGGACGGACTACATCGACTTTGGCTTCATCCACTGCCTGGACTCGGCCGCGGACTGGGCCCAGTACCAGGAGAACGGGGTGCTGGACTATCTGCTGGAAATGAAAAAGGCCGGGGTGGTCCGGCACATCGGCCTCAGCTCCCACACCCCTGAGCTGGCCCAGGCCGTTCTGGACACCGGCCTGGTGGAGCAGCTGATGTTCTCCATCAACCCGGCTTACGATTACCAGCACGGAGAGTTCGCCATTGGCAGCGCCAGCGAGCGGATGCGGCTGTACCGCCGCTGCGAGGCCGAGGGCATCGGCATCTCGGTGATGAAGCCCTTCTCGGCGGGGCAGCTGCTGCAGGCCGGCGCCTCCCCCTTCCGGCAGGCGCTGACCAAGGTCCAGTGCATCCAGTACGCTCTGGATAAGCCCGGCGTCCTGACCGTCCTGCCCGGCATCCGCAGCCTGGCCGACATGAAAGAGGCGCTGGCCTGGCTGGACGCCTCCCTCGAAGAGCGGGATTATTCGGTGCTGGGCACCTTCACCCCGCAGGACGTCACCGGCGCCTGCGTCTACTGCAACCACTGCGCCCCCTGCCCGGCGGGGCTGAACGTGGGCCTCATCAACAAATATTACGACCTGGCCGTCATCGGGGACACCATGGCCGCCGACCATTACCAGAAGCTGGACAAACACGCCTCGGACTGCGTGTCCTGCGGCCACTGCGACGGCCGCTGCCCCTTCCGGGTCCGCCAGTCGGACCGCATGAAGGAGATCGCCCAATACTTCGGCAAATAAGCCGCTGCTCCGGGACAAAATAGCAAAACGGGCCGCTGCGTTTTGTGCGCAGCGGCCCGTTTTGCTTTCCGTATATGGGTTAGAATTCCAGATTGCCGAACTCGCTCAGTTTCAGCTCGTCGTTGTGGTCCTGGGCCCAGCGGACGGCCCAGTCCGAGGTGAACAGCAGCAGGCGGTTGCCCCGCATGTCCTCCACGGCCTTGGTGTCGCTGGTCAGGTCCAGGCTGCGCAGGGTGTAGGTGTCGGGGTCGTTCAGGATCCAGCGGATCTGCTCGAAGGGCAGATGCTGCATCCGGATCTCCACGTTGTACTCGGTGTTCAGGCGGTACTCCAGCACTTCCAGTTGCAGCACGCCGACCACGCCCACGACCACCTCTTCCATGCCGCCGCCCACTTCGCGGAAGATCTGGATGGCGCCCTCCTGGGCGATCTGCTCCATCCCCTTCACGAACTGCTTGCGCTTCATGGTGTCCTTCTGCTCGATGCGGGCGAAGTGCTCGGGAGCAAAGGTGGGGATGCCGGCGAACTGCACCTTCTTTTTGCCGGTGCAGAGGGTGTCGCCGATCGAGAAGATGCCCGGGTCGAACAGGCCGATGATGTCCCCGGCGTAGGCCTGGTCCACAATGGCCCGGTCCTGGGCCATCAGCTGGGTGCCGGTGGCCAGCTTGATGTTCTTGCCCTCCTGGACGTGGTAGGCCTCCATGCCCCGCTCAAATTTGCCCGAGCAGATGCGCATAAAGGCGATGCGGTCCCGGTGGGCCTTGTTCATGTTGGCCTGGATCTTGAAGATAAAGCCCGAGAACTCGTCCCGGCAGGGGTCCACGGCCTCGCCGGTCAGGCTGTCCACCCGGGCCAGCGGGGTGGGGGTCAGGCGCAGGAACTCCTGCAAAAAGGGCTCGACGCCAAAGTTGGTCAGCGCCGACCCGAAGAACACCGGGCTCAGCTCCCCTTTCAGCACCTTGTCCAGGTCGAACTCCTCGGCGGCGCCGTCCAGCAGCTCGATCTCGTCCACCAGCTGGCGGTGGAGGTAAGGGGTCAGCATCTCGTCCAGGCCGGGGTCGCCCAGCTCCAGCTGGATCTCGTCCACCTTGCGCACGCCGTTGGCACGCCCGTCGCTGGAAAAGGCCAGCACCTTGCGGGCCATCCGGTCGAACACGCCCTTGAAGTCCTTGCCGCAGCCGATGGGCCAGTTCATGGGGTAGGTCTTGATGCCCAGGATCTCCTCGATGTTCTCCATCAGCTCAAAGGGGTCGCGGGCCTCCCGGTCCATCTTGTTGATGAAGGTGAAAATGGGGATGTGCCGCAGGGTGCAGACCTTGAACAGCTTGATGGTCTGGGCCTCGACGCCCTTGGCCGCGTCGATGACCATCACCGCCGAGTCGGCGGCCATCAGGGTGCGGTAGGTGTCCTCCGAGAAGTCCTGGTGGCCGGGGGTGTCCAGGATGTTGACGCACTTGCCGGCGTAGTCGAACTGGAGCACCGACGAGGTGACCGAGATGCCGCGCTGTTTTTCGATGTCCATCCAGTCCGAGACGGCGTGCCGGGCGCTCTGCTTGCCCTTGACCGAGCCGGCCTGGTTGATGGCTCCGCCGTAGAGCAGGAGCTTTTCGGTGAGGGTAGTCTTGCCCGCGTCGGGGTGGCTGATGATGGCGAACGTCCGGCGGCGTTCGATTTCTTCACGATTTGTCATAGTACCTCTTGTCTTTCTGTTGGGTCGGGGTGTTTATCTCAAAGGGTCACGTCGTTTGTCACATGGGTGATGTCTCCCTGTCATGGTTTGGCATGCAGCCGAAAAGTCAAAAAAGCACACATACTTTATATTACGCCAAAACGCCCCTTTGCGCAAGAGGGTCGGGCTATTTTTTTATCACAAAACAGGGCAGCGGCGCGGTGTCGGCCCAGTTGGCAAAGCGGCAGACCAGCACGGTGTAGCGGGCCAGGGGCAGGCTTTCCAGCCAGGCCAGGGCGGCCTGCTTCTCCCCGTCCCCGATCACCGCGCCGGCGTACAGCACCGCCGACAGGATGCCCCCCGGCCGCAGGGCCGTCAGGGCGGCCTCCATGGCGGGGATGCTGGTGCCGGCCTCGCTGTGGACGGCGTGGTCCGCCCCCGGCAGCCACCCGAAGTTGAACACCACCCCGTCGGCGCTGCCGGGCTGGACGTAGCGCAGGAGGTTGGCGTGGCTGTCCAGGATCAGCTGGCACCGCCCGGCGGGGATGCCCTCCCGGGCCAGGCGGGCGCGGGTGGAGGCCAGGGCGGCGTCCTGGATGTCGAAGGCCAGCACCCGGCCCTGGGGCCCCGCCAGCCGGCAGAGGAAGGCGGTGTCCCCGCCGTTGCCGCAGGTGGCGTCCACCAGCAGATGGGGCCGGGACAGGTGGGCCGCCAGGAAATCCTGGGCCAGGCGGACGGCGGACAGGTCGGGCTTGCGGCGGCGGACCAGCCGGCCCCCCTCGGGGACAAAGCCGAACTTGGCCCAGAAGGCGCGCTCCCCTTCCCGGGCGGGCAGGGGAGCGGTGAACAGGCTGGCCTGATCCCGGCTGTAGCCCCCGCACCGGTGCAGAACCTGCCGCAGCAGGTAGGAGCCGTAGCCCCGCCGCCGCCACTCGGGCAGGATGCAGAGGGCGGCGAGGGCGGTCTCCGGGCCGGAGCGCGTCAGGATGCACCGGCCGACGCAGGTCTTTTCTTTGTAGAGATCGAACCCGTTTTCTGTCTGAACAAGGACCATAAAAACCTCCTGGATGCTGTATTTTTGCCCCGTGCTGCGGCAAAAGCCCCCGGGGCGGTGGGATTTCACATTTTCTTCACGGCGGCATGAATCTGTTTTCACAATTTCAGGTTACACTATAATCAGCCCGAGAGGAAAGGTCAAGGCCCTTCCTCTTCCGCCCCTGAAAGGATGATTGAACGTATGGAAAAAGAGAACAAATGGGAATATGATTATTCCTCCCTCTACAATACTTCTTCCGACCATGGCGGCGCCGGCTATGCGAACGTAGGCAGCAGCGGGAACAACGCTGCCAACCAATATGACGCTTCCGGCGCGGGCGGCAGCCAGCCGCCCCGCAGCCCGGATGATAAGCTGGTGCCCGACCCGGGCCTGCCCCCCAAAAAGCGCCGCCGTTTCAGCGCCGGGCGGCTCCTGCGCACCGTTGTGTCCCTGGTGCTGGCCGCAGCCGTCGGCTTTGTTGGCGGTTATGCAGGCAGCATGGTGGGCAACAACCACAAGCTGGTGATCCAGGCGGCCGACCGCACCGAACAGCTGAACGATGCGCTGGCCTCCTCGACTTCCACCGGCGGCGACGATCTGGACACCGCCCAGGTGGCGGCCCTGGTCACCCCCAGCGTGGTGCCCATCACCACCGAGGCCGTGGTCTACTCCAACTGGTCCTGGTTCGGCCAGCGGCAGATCGAATCCGGCGCAGGCAGCGGCGTCATCATCAGCGATGACGGCTACATCCTGACCTGCGCCCACGTGGTGGACGGCGCGGACAACATCACCGTCCAGGTGGACGGCACCGATTACGCCGCCACCGTCATCGGGTCCGACTCGGCCAGCGACGTGGCCGTCCTGAAGATCGACGCCGAGGGCCTGACCCCGGCGGTCGTGGGCGACAGCAGCGCTCTGGCCGTGGGCGAAGAAGTAGTGGCCGTGGGCAACCCCCTGGGCAACCTCAGCGGCACCGTCACCAACGGCATCGTCAGCGCCCTGAACCGGGACGTGACCGTCCAGAACAACGACGGGTCGGTCATCAACCTGTCGGTGATCCAGACCAACGCCAGCATCAGCCCGGGCAACTCGGGCGGCGGGCTGTTCAATATGGCTGGCGAGCTGATCGGCATCGTCAATGCAAAATCGCAGGCTTCGGGCGCCGAAGGTCTGGGCTTTGCGATCCCCATCAACACCGCGATCGCCATCGCACAGGATCTGCTGGAAAACGGCTATGTCAGCGGCCGGCCCTATCTGGGCATCACCTATGTGGCCGTCACCGATGAAGTCACGGCCCAGCAGCTGGGCGTGTCGGCCTACGGCATCTACATCGTGGATGTCAGCGCCGGCTCCGGCGCAGACCAGGCCGGCCTGCAGCCCGGCGACCGGATCGTCAGCATCGACGGCGCAGAGGTCGCCGTGCGGGACGACGTGTCGGCCATCATCGACCAGCGCGCCGCCGGCGATACCATCACCATCACCGTCGCCCGCGACGGCCAGATCCTCACCGTCACTGCCACCCTCGGCGAGCAGACCGGCGGCAACTAATTTTACTAAACCCACCAAAACAGGTTTACAGGTCCAATCCCCCGGAATACAGAAGCACTCCCTTCTGATTTTCCTCCTTACAAAAGACTCCTCCGCCCCTAGACCCGGCGGGGGAGTTTTTTGCTGCCTGCGGAGAGGCGCCGCAGCGGGACAGGCCCGGACGCGGATACCGCCCGGGCCTGATGTGGGGGATCAGATGACGTTTTCCAGCAGCTCGGCCAGGGTGACGCCGTAGAGCTGCGCCAGCAGGACGAGGTTGGACATGGTGGGGTCGGTCTCGCCGGTCTCCCACTTGGAGACGGCCTGCCGGGACACCCCGAGGCTTTCGGCCACAAACTCCTGGGTCATTTTGCAGCGGGTGCGGTGGTCCTTGAGGGTCTCGGACAGGGTCCGGCGGACGGCGGCGGTCTCCTTTTTCACCTCCTGGGCCTTGGCATGGGTCCTGATGTAGATCCACAAGGCCCGGATGCACAGGACCATCAGGATCACCGGGATCACAAAGACGGCGGCCAGGATCAGAAGGGATAAAAGCATTCCGACAATTTCGATCGCAGCAAGTTTCATAACGATCAGCTCCTTTCGTTTGGTGGCTTCAGTCTACCAGAAAGGGCCGGTTGCATCCACCAACTATCCCGCAACTTTTGGTTGCAGCGGGGGTTTTGCCCCCTGGCCGGGGCGAAAAGGGCCGCAGGGCCCGTTAAAATTCCTTCCAGAACAGCCCCCCGCTGGTCTGGAACAGGGGCCAGGGGCTGATGCTCTTGCTGCCCAGCTTGAAGTCCATGGTCAGGGTCTCCCCCACCTGGCCCAGGGCGTCCCCGCGGGCCACGGTCTGCCCCGGCTGGACGTGGATGCTCCCCAGGCCGTAGAGGTAGCTGCGCAGGCCGCAGCCGTGGTCGATCACCACCGTGTTGCCGGTCAGGCCCAGCTCCTGGGCCACCGCCACCACTCCGCCGGCGGGGGCCCGCACCGGGTCGCCGGGGATGGTGTAGAGCAGGGTGGAGTTGGACTGCCCTGCCCGGGCCCCGCCCATCACCTTGGTCTGGCCGTAGTCCAAAAGGACGGTGTACAGCTCCACCGGGCACAGGAAGGCCCCGTGCCACATTTTTTCCCGGGCGGGGGCCTCGTAGAGGGACCAGATCACGTTGCGGAACTCCTCTGCCGCGCCGCTGGGGGCGGGCGGGTCGGGCTGGGCCTCGGCCTCGCCAAAGGTCTTGGCTGTCACCACCAGGGTGAGGGGCAGGGTCTGGCCGTTGACCGTGACGGCGATGTCGTGGCTGCCGGCGGAGGCGTTGTAGGCCGCCGGGATATAGCACCGCCACCCCGCCGGGCTGCGGACGCACTGGACGCTGCCCAGGTCGGTCTCGACGGCGGGGGTGCCGCTGCCCACCATGCCGCTGATCTCGAGAGCGGCCACCCCGCCCTGCTCGATCCGCTGGGCCGAAAGGGTCAGCTCCGCCGAAGCCTGGATGGTGAACCGGAAGGCGTACCGGTAATACCCCGCCGGCCGGGCCGGCCGCTCCAGGCCGCTGCCCGGCAGGACGGCCCCGTCGGCGGGCTGGCCGAAACCGACGTCGGTCATCCCTACAGGCAGCCGCCAGACCGTCAGCTCGGCCTTGTATTCCCCGTTGGCGGGGTAGAGGAAGGCCGCATAATCCTCCACCGGGCCGTCGAAGTAGGCCGCGTCCCCCATGCCGTCGGCGGTGATGCGCAGGGTGGCGTATGTAGCCCATTCGGGCAGGGTGATCTCCGGGTGGGCCTCATAGAGGACGCCCAGCTTTTCCACCGACAGGGTGGAAGGGCTGTAAAAGGCCTTGTCCAGCATCCCGCCCACCAGCGGCACCCGCCAGCGGCTGCCGTTCACCGTCAGGGCTGCCCCGCCAAACTGGGCGTCGGGGGCGGGCAGGCTGCCGCTGGTGGTAAAAGCGTAGCTGGCCGCCATTACCGCCCCCAGCAGGACGGCCACCCCCAGCGCCACCCCCAGCAGCCACAGCAGGACATGCCGGAGGACATTCAAAACGATCCGCATACCGATTCCTCCTCCTTTTTACCATCTGCCGCAAAACGGAAAGGGCGCACCGAAAGGGAGCGTAACATCCCCCCGGTGCGCCCTGAATCCATTTTTGCCAGGGCATCAAAACCCTGCGCCCGCGGGGCGTTACTCCGCGGCGTCCTCGCCGGCCTCGGTGCCGGCGGGCTCTTCGTCGTCCTCGCTGCTGGCGGGGACGGCTTCGTCCTCACCGAACAGCAGACGCTCGTATTCGTCCAGCTCCTTCTCACGGCGGCGGAGGTAGACAGCCACAGCGGCCAGTGCGCCGGCGACAGCGGCCAGCGCTGCGATGACAGCGATCAGACAGGATTTCTTCATGGGTCGAGCACTCTCCTTTTCACGCGCAAGGCGTTTTTTCAAGTCATGGTACCGGGCGGCAAGGCGGAGCAGCAGCCTCAGCCCCCAAGACAGGGCCGTCAGCATATGGACAGAAAGCTTGAGCATCAACATAACAGCAGCCCTCCCCGCCCGGCAGGGGCAGCATTCGGCGCATACCCCCGGAATATCTCTATTATACCCGCAGCGAGGCAAAATTACAACCGGAAAGCTCAAAAAAACTGTCAGCCAAACAGGAATGGCCGGTACACTTTGAAGGCCCCGGGCAGGGCGTAGCGGCCTTCCAGCCCGCCGGCGCCGGTCCAGACACAGCCCTCGGGGGCGTCCTGGGCGGGCACGTCCGCCAGCCAGCCGGTCATCTGCCACTCCACGTGGGAGAAGATGTGCCGGGCCGCAGGCAGAGGCGACGGCTGGCTGCCGCCGGGGTCCAGCCCCAGGCCGGCCAGGGCCTGGCGCACAGCCTGGGGGCCGTCCAGCCGCACCCCCTCGAAGCCGGGGGGCTGCCACAGCCCGGCCAGCAGGCCGGCGGCGGGCCGCTTTTGCAGCAGCCACTCCCCCGACGCCCCGCTGCGCACCAGGACCACCGTCACCGGCAGGACCCGGCGGGGTTTGGCCTCCGCCTTATGGGGCAAGTCCTGGGCGGCGCCGGCCTTGCGCCCTTCGCAGAAGGGGGCAAGGGGGCACTGGCCGCACAGGGGTGCGCCCCCCGGCAGGCAGACCAGGGCCCCCAGCTCCATCAAGGCCTGGTTGTAGTCCCCGGGGGCGTCGGGGGGCTGGTGTTCCATCACCCGGGCGGTGAACCGCTTTTTGACGGCGGGCTCGGTGATGGAGCCGCCGTCGTTGTACAGCCGGGCAAACACCCGCAGCACGTTGCCGTCCACGGCGGGGACGGCCAGCCCGAACCCGATGGAGGCGATGGCCCCGGCGGTGTAGGGCCCGATGCCGGGCAGGGCCAGCAGGGCGTCGTAGCTGGCGGGCAACAGGCCGCCGTACTGCCGGCAGACCAGCTGGGCGGCTTTCTGCATACTGTGGACCCGGCGGTAGTAGCCCAGCCCCTCCCACAGCTTGTCCAGCCGCTCGGGCGGGCAGGCCGCCAGGGCCGGGATGTCGGGCAGCTCCCGGACGAAGCGCTCGTAATAGGGCAGGGCCGCGGCCACACGGGTCTGCTGCAGCATGATCTCGCTGACCCAGATGTGGTAGGGGGTGGGGTCGTCCCGGAAGGGCAGGCTGCGCCGGTTCCGCCGGAACCAGTCCAAAAGGGCGGGGGCGATGTGTTCCACGATAAGACCTCCCAAACGAAAAGCATCCTTGTGCATGGCGGAACGAAAAGTCCAGCCGGACGGCGGATGCGTCCGGCTGGACCCATGCGGGGCGGAAAACGCGCCCCGGCGTTTAAAATCCGTAAGCGGTGCGGGGGAAGGGCAGCACGTCCCGGATGTTCTGGATGCCGGTGAGGTACATCAGCATCCGCTCAAAGCCCAGGCCGAAGCCCGCGTGCTCCACCGTGCCGAACCTGCGCAGGTCCAGATACCAGTCGTAGCCGGCCTTGTCCAGGCCCAGCTCGTCCATGCGGGCGGCCAGCTTGCCGTAGTCCTCTTCGCGCTGGCTGCCGCCGATCAGCTCGCCGATGCCGGGCACCAGCATATCGGCGGCGGCCACCGTCCGGCCGTCGGGGTTCTGCTTCATGTAGAAGCTCTTGATCTCCTTGGGGTAGTCGGTGACAAAGACGGGCTTCTGGAACACCACCTCGGTCAGGTAGCGCTCGTGCTCGGTCTGGATGTCCACCCCCCACTCCACCGGGTACTGGAACTTTTTGTTGTTCTTTTTCAGGATCTCGATGGCGTCGGTGTAGCTGACCCGGCCGAACTCGCTGCCGGCCACCAGCTCCAGCCGCTCGATCAGCCCCTTGTCGATGAACTTGTTGAAGAAGTCCATCTCGTCGGGGCAGTTGTCCAGCACATAGCGGATGACGTACTTGGTCATGGCCTCGGCCACGTCCATGTAGCCGGACAGGTCGCAGAAGGCCATCTCCGGCTCGATCATCCAGAACTCGGCGGCGTGCCGGGTGGTAAAGCTCTTCTCCGCCCGGAAGGTGGGCCCAAAGGTGTACACCTTGCCAAAGGCCATGGCCATGGCCTCGGCCTCCAGCTGGCCCGAGACGGTCAGGTTGACCGGCTTGCCGAAGAAATCCTGGCTGTAGTCGGTGCGGCCGTCCTCGGTTTTGGGCAGGTCGTCCAGGTCCAGGGTGGTGACCCGGAACATCTCGCCCGCGCCCTCGCAGTCGGAGGCGGTCAGGATGGGCGAATGGGCGTAGACGAAGCCGTTCTCCTGGAAGAAGCGGTGGATGGCGTAGGCCGCCACGCTGCGCACCCGGAACGCCGCGTTGAAGGTGTTGGTGCGGGGGCGCAGGGTGGGCATGGTGCGCAGGTACTCCATGCTCATCTTCTTCTTTTGCAGGGGGTAGTCCTCCGAGGGGCAGGCGCCCAGGATCTCGATGCGGTCGGCGTTCAGCTCAAAGGGCTGTTTGGCCTGGGGGGTCAGGATCAGGCGGCCGGTCACCCGCATGCTGGTGTACAGGCCGGCGTGGGCCACCTCCTCGTAGTTGGGGAGCTTGGCCGCCTCAAAGACCACCTGCAGGGTCTTGAAGCAGCCGCCGTCCGACAGGGCGATGAAGCCGATGTTCTTGCTGTCGCGGATGTTCTTGGCCCAGCCGCAGACGGTCAGCTCGGTCCCGTCGGCAGGGGTGGCGCGGTAGAGGGATGCGATCTCGGTGCGTTCCATAACGTTTTACCTCCGTTCAAGTGCACACGTTTCGGTCTGCCCGGCCGGGCGGCGCGTGCGCCCGGCCGGAGCGTCCAAAGGAGGGCGCTGCCGCCCCGCAGGCGGGACAGGGCCCCTCTTTGGCATGAAAAAAGACAGCTTTTGCCCTTGCTCCAGGGCGAACAAGCTGTCTTGTAATGTCCGCGGTGCCACCTGAATTCACCGGCCGGCGGCCGGTCTCGTTATGCTCCGTCCCTCCAGGGGGATAAGCACTCCCCTTTTAACGCGGGGGCGGGCGGCGCGCCTACTGCCCGCCTTGCGGAAAGGGGGGTTCAGCTTGCAGCTCCCGGGTGTTCGTTCGCCTCCCCTGCGGGCAGGCTCGCAGCGCCGCCTGCTCTCTGGGCCGTCGTGGGGGAGGGTACTTTTCCCGATCCTAGCTTTTGGTAGTGAAACTATAGCATATCTGCGCGGGTTTGTCAACCGGGCTGTGTAAAAAGGGAGGCCAGGGCGTTGGCGGCCAGCTGCCCGGCGTAGAGGGCCTCGTTCAGGTTGTTGCCGTGGGTGCCGATCTCGATCAGCAGGCTGCCGGTGGTCAGGTCCTGGTTGTAGAACCGGTAGCTGAACAGCACCGGCCGGGTAAAGCCGGGGTGCATCCCTTCCATGGCCCCCTCCCAGGCGGCGGCAAAGCGCAGGTTCTGCCGCCAGTTGGGCAGGGACACGGTGGACCCGTTGTCGCACCCGCAGATCAGCATGACCTGGGCGGCCTTGCGGCCGTTCACCTCCACCACCGGGGCCATGCGGGTGCCGTCCTCCTTTTCGATGGCGTCCCGGTGGACGTCCAGCACCACCTTGATGCTGGGGTACTGGGCCAGGTACTGCTGGACCACAGCCCGGCTGTTGCCGTAGCTGCCGGTGTAGCTGGGGTAGTCGTTCAGGCTCTGGTCGTGGAGGGTGTGGACGCCTGCGGCGTTGAGGGTGTCGGCCATGACGGCCCCCACCGCGCACATGTTGGCGGCCCGGTCGGTGGTGCGGGCCCCGTCCCCGGGCAGGAACCACAGCCCCTCGGCGGGGCGGTAGCACTCGGTGGCGTGGGTGTGCATGATCAGGACCTGGGGCTCGGGGCTGTTCAGCTCGATGTGGAAGGGCAGGGGGTTCTGGATCTCGGCGGCCACCTCGGCGGAGGGGACGCTGGTGTTGTTTTTGATGGTGCCGGCGGCGCAGGCGATGTATTTTTCGCCGCTGCCCTGGCCGTAAAAGGTCTCGGCCACGGCGCCGGCGTCCTGGGGCTTGTCGGCGTCGGTCAGGAGGGGCACCAGATAGCTCTCGATGGCGGCGGGGTCCAGGGCAGGCGCGGGCGCGGTGGAGGAGGCGGGGCCGCTGTCCCCGGAGGCGGCGCTGTCCGCCCCGCCGGGCTGTTCTGCCTGCCCCATCTGCCCCCGTTCCAGAGCGGTGCGGAGGGCGGGCAGGGGCCCTGCCAGCGTCCCTGCCAGGACCAGGGCCAGTCCCCGGCCCCAGAAGGTCAGGGCCAGCATCACCGCCGCCGCGGCCAGGGCCGCCCGGCCTGTCCCGGGGCCCGGCTGGCCCGGCCCGGGCTGCCTGCGCTCCTGCTGCATCCGTCCGCCCCCTTTCCCATGGTATACACACCAGTTGTATGCGGGGCAAAGGGGTTTTATGCCGGGCGGCGGGTCACGGGTTGGCCAGCCAGCAGAGCTGGTTGAGGGTCAGGCGGGGCTGCAGGGCCCGGTTGATGGCCGCCCCCAGCAGGGCCGCCCCGTGGGCGATGACGCTGTCCAGCGCCCGGGGGGTGACCACCAGATCCCGGCCCTCGTCGGCCTCCATCAGGGTGGGGATGCCCGCCGCGATCACCGGCAGCCCCAGCCCGGCGGCGTCCAGGTGGCGGCCGCTGCGGGGCTGGGCCGGTGCGAGCCCGGTGTCGGACAGCTGGATGGTCCGGCCCAGCCGCTCCGGGTCGGAGGAGCAGAGGCTGTCCACGCATAAGAGGGCGGCGGGCCGCACCGCCCCCACCAGCGCCCCCGCCAGGGCCTGCAGGCTGATGCCCGCCGCCTGGGACACCCCGGGGGCCACGGCGGCCACCGGCCGGATGCCTTTCAAAGGCAGGGTGTGACCCATGGTCACCAGGACATGCTGGACGGTGCGGGGGCCCAGGGCGTCGGCGGTCACCCGGCGGTTGCCCACCCCCAGCACCAGCACCGGCCCCGAGGGGGGCAGCAGGGCGGCCAGCTCGGCCGCCGCCGTCTCGATGACCTGGGTGTCCCGCTCGTCCAGCAGGCTGAGGCTGGGGGTCTCCAGGGTGACGTACCGCCCCCGGGGCCGGGCCAGGCCGTCCCGGGACACCTCCACCCGGGTCACCGTGACCCCGCCCCGCCGGACCGTGGCCAGGCGCACCCCGCCGGGGTCCCCCTGTCCGGAGCCAAAAAGCTCGTCTGCCATGTCGGTATACCGCATTTTGCGCCTCCTTTGGCCGGGTTTGGGCCCGCCTTTTGGCCAAAGTGTGGGCAAATAAAAATTTTTCAAACAAAATTTGAAAAAAAGCTTGCGCAGATGCGGCGAATATGGTATCATAAGATGCGCTGTTATAGGTAGCCAAGGAGGTGGAACGAATTGCCTAACATCAAATCTCAGAAGGACCGCGTTGTCCAGTCTGCTGCAGAGCGGGCCCACAACAAGGCCATTAAGACCAACCTGAAAACAGTCGTCAAGAAGGCAAACGCTGCCATCGATGCCAAAGCCGCTGACAAGGACGCAACTGTCCTGGCTGCTGTTTCCGCGATCGACAAGGCCCGCGCCAAGGGCGTGCTGAAGAAAAACACCGCGTCCCGCAAGATCAGCCGTATGGCCAAGCGCGCCAACAAGGCAGTCTAAGCCGTTCACGACTGGTTCGATACGATTGACGAGCAAAGCTCTCCGCGCCACTCATCCGGCAGGAGAGCTTTTGTTTTTACCGGCTCCAGCAGGCCGTCGGGGCCGGGGCCGGGCACGGGCAGCCAGAGCCAGCCCAGCGCGCACCCCAGGCAGGCCAGCCCGGCCAGGGCCAGCGCCTCCGGGCCATAGCCGGGCCCCCGCCCCCCGAGGGCGGCCCACAGGCCCTGCCCCGCCCACCAGAAGGGCGGCAGGAGGGCCAGGGCGGCCGACAGCCTAAAACAGAACATGCAAAACATAACAAAACGCCCCCTTTGCCCTCCAGCATACAGCGGCCGGAGCGCAAAGGAGGATGTTGTGTGTCGAGGGGGCGGTCAGTTCTGGTCCCGGCTTTTGCCCAGCCAGGAGGCCGCCACCCCGCAGATCAGGCTGGCGGCGATGCCGGCGGCCCCGGCCTGCAGCCCCCCGGTCAGGCAGCCCAGCAGCCCCTGCTGGGCCACGGCCTGCCGCACCCCCTGGGCCAGCAGATGCCCGAACCCCAGCAGGGGGACGCTGGCCCCCGCCCCGGCAAGATCGGCCAGGGGACCGTACAGCCCCAGCGCCGACAGCGCCACCCCCGCCACCACGTAGCCGGTGAGGATGCGGGCGGGGGTCAGGCTGGTCAGGTCGATCAGAAGCTGGCCGGCGGCGCAGATGGCCCCGCCCACCAGGAATGCCCAGAGATAGCCCATGGTCAGCCCTCCTTCCAATCGGGGGAGGCAAGCTCCACCAGATGGGCGATGGCGGGGATGCTCTCCTTTTGCAAAAATGTGGTCTGGCTCATCAGCGCCCCGGTGGCCAGAAAGAGCACCCGCTTCAGGGCCCCCTGCTCCAGCTGGGGCAGGATGTGCCCGCACAGGACGCTGGCGCAGCATCCCGGCCCCGAGGCCCCGCTGTGGACCTTGGGGTCGTGGCCGTAGAGCAGGCAGCCGCAGTCCTCGTGGTGGAGGGGGCCGGTCCCCTCCGCCTCCAGCAGCTCGGCCAGCAGGCCGCTGCCCACCCGGCCCAGGTCCCCGGTGTAGATGCAGTCGAAGGCGGCGGGGGGCGTGCCGGTGTCCCGCAGGTAGCGCAGCAGGGTGGCCGCGGCGGCCGGGGCCATGGCCGCCCCCATGTTGGTGATGTCCTTGACCTGGTAGTCCTGCACCCGTCCCAGGGTGACCGCCCGGACCCGGACGCCCGCCGCCCCCTCCCCCGCCGGGCGCAGCAGGCAGCAGCCCGCCGCCGTGGCGGTCCACTGGGCGGTGGGGGTGCGGACGGCCCCGTAGCACAGCGGGGTGCGGAACTGCCGCTCGGCGGCGCAGAAGTGCCCTGAGGCCATGGCCAGCACCCCGCGGGCCATCCCGCCGGCGCAGAGGGCGGCCCCCAGCCCCAGGGCCTCCGCCATGGTGCTGCAGGCCCCGAACAGCCCCGCGTAGGGGATGCCCAGCTCCCGCATGGCGTAGCTGGAGGCGGTGCACTGGGCCTGCAGGTCCCCCGCCAGGGCCAGGCTGACCGAGTCCTCGGCGGCATGGCCCTTTTGGAGGCAGAGCCGGGCCGCCCGCAGCTGCAGGGCCCGCTCGGCGGCCTCCCAGTTGTCCTGGCCGAAGAGGTTGTCCCGGCTCAGCTCGTCAAAAGCGCCGGCCAGGGGGCCTTCGCTCTCTTTTTTGCCCCCCACCGCCGCGTGGGCCGCAAGGACCGGCGGCGCGGGAAAAAGCAGGGTGTCCCCCTGCCGCAGGGCAGTCTCCATCCGCAGTCGCTCCTTTCCGGTGGAAGTGTGAATTTTGTGCACGCCGCCCGGTTTTTGCAATTTTTTCCTTCCGGCAGGCGTATCCTCTATGATGAGAAGAAGGCGGCCGCCCACAGCGCCGCCCCGTAGACCGCCGAGGCCAGGGTGCCGTAGACGATGACGGGGCCCGCGATGGTGAACATCTTGGCCCCGGTGCCGGTGACCCGCCCTTCGGAGCGGAACTCGATGGCCGCGCTGACCACCGCGTTGGCAAACCCGGTGATGGGGACAAGGCTGCCCGCCCCTGCCCGGGAGGCCAGCTTCTGGTACCAGCCCAAAGCGGTCAGCACCGCCGAAAGGGCAATCAGGGTGCAGCTGGTCAGGGTGCCCGCCGTGACGGCGCCGGCGCCGGCCCCCAGGAACGCCTGGCGCAGGGCTTCCCCCGCCGTACAGATGCCGCCTCCGACAAAAAACGCCCACAGGCAGTCCCGGCCCAGGCGGGAGGGCGGCCCGGCCCGCCGCACCCGGCGGCCATATTCTTCCGATGACATTTCCATACGATCCTTCGCCTCGCTTTGATGGGCAGTATGCCCGCCCGGGGCGGAAATATCCGTTTTTTGAACCGACAGGGAGGTTTTTCTTATGCAGCAGCCCATGCCGCCGTATCCGAACCATGATCCGCACCATCCGCCCCGCCGCCGGCTGACCCGGGCCGAGATGCGCCGCCGTCGCCGCCGCCGGGCCATCCGCCGGATGGCCGTCCTGCTGGGTGCCCTGGCGCTGGTGGCAGGGGGCGTCTCCTTCGCGGTGACCCGCCTGCAGGCCGATGTGCCTTCGGCCTCGGCCGCCTCCCCGGCCCCTGTGGAAGGGACCGGGGCCGTCTCCTCCGGTGTCCAGAACGGGACGGGGGCCGCAGGCGGGACAAGCACGGCCGCCGGTACGGCGGAAAGCACCGACCCGGCCCAGCCCCAGAACGCCCTGGGCCTGACCGCCGCCGAGGCCGCCGCCATGCTGGCCGACCCCCGCATGGTGCTGGTGAACCATCAGGTGCCCATGCCCGAGGATTATACCTTCGACACCAAGGAGTGCGGCTCGGCCACCGCCATCAACAAGACCCTGCAGACCGAGGCCGCCGACGCTTTCCTGGAGATGCAGGCGGCGGCCGCCGCCGACGGGATCACCGTCTGGATGCAGAGCGGCTACCGCAGCGTCGAGTACCAGACCACCCTTTACAACAACAAGACCCAGCAGTTCCTGAACCAGGGCTACGACGAGGCCGCCGCCCGGGAAATGGCGGCCAACATCGTCAACCCGCCCCGCTACTCGGAGCACAACTGCGGCCTGGCCGCCGACCTGAACTGCCCCGAGTTCACCGCCCTGGAGCCCGGCTTTGAGGACACCGCCGCCTTCGACTGGCTGTGCCAGCACGCCGGGGGCTACGGCTTCATCCTCCGCTATCCCAAGGGGGAGGCCGCCGAGGCCGTGACCGAGATCACCTACGAGCCCTGGCACTGGCGGTATGTGGGCCCCGAAAACGCCGCCCGCATCAACGCCAGCGGCCTGATCTTCGAGCAGTACATCGCGGAGCTGCAGTCCATCGCCGCGGCGGTGTGAGGGCCCTGCCCCCGGTTTGCAGGGTGCAGGCAAAGAGGTTGTAAAAGTTTTGGGTTCCGGCCCTTTTGGGGCCGGGGGCAGATTGCATTTTATGGCCCGATATGATAAGATAGGATGTATCTGGGGACCGGGAGGAGCCGGGCGGAACGGCCGCTCCCCGCTCCGCCCAAAGGCACACCCGCGGAAAACAGAGGTTTGAACCCTGCGTCCCGTGCGCAGAATCTATAAAACGAGAGAAGGAAAAGGAACGTATGATGAAACGCAACATTTTTGCTTTGGCCCTTGCCCTGACCCTTTGCGCCGCCCTGCTGGCAGGCTGCGGCGGCGCGTCCTCCGCCAGCAGCGCATCCTCCGCCGCGCCGGCGTCCTCGGCTGCGCCGGAAGCGGCCTCCGGGGCCCGCACCGGCGAGGAGAACGGCGGCTCCAGCCTGGACGCCGCGGTGAGCCGGCTGCTGGAGGCGAACCCCATCTCCAACCAGTTTGAGATCGCTGCCATGAACATCGAATACGACTTCATGCTGTCCCCCGACGATGTGGCCGCCTACAAGGGCGTCAAGAGCAACGACAACGGCGACGCCGGCCTGGTGCTGGTCATCCAGCCCGCCGCCGGCAAGGCCGAGGCCATCTGCCAGACCCTGCAGACCTACAAGGAGGACCAGGTGGCTTTCTACGGCAACTACGCCGAGTTCGGCCAGGCCCAGGCCAATGTGGAGAACGCCATTATTTCGGGCCGGGACAACCTGGTGGTCATGGTCATCGCCTCCAACGAGTGCACCGGCGACCTGGCCCCGGCTGTGGACGATGTGATGAACGAATACGCACAGTAAACGATCCCCTTCAGAGCCGGTGCCCTGCGGCATGGGCTCTTCTTTGATTTTCCGACCCGGAAGGAGATACCGCCTTGATCTTCAGTTCGATCATCTTCCTGTTCCACTTTTTGCCCTTTACCCTGGCGGCCTACTACATCGCGCCGCCCCGGGCCAAAAATACCGTCCTCTTTGTCTGCAGCCTGGTGTTCTACTGCTGGGGCGAGGTCCGCTTCTTCCCGGTGATGCTGACCCTGATCCTCATCAACTACCTGTGCGGCCTGGCCATCGCCCACTTTGAGGGCAGGCCGGGGATGCGGCGGCTGTTCCTGGCCCTGGCCCTGGTGGGCAGCCTGGGGATGCTGTTCTACTTCAAGTACGCCAATTTTGTGCTGGAAAGCGCCAACGCCCTGCTGGGGACGAGCTTTGCCCCCATCGAGGGGATCAGCGTCCTGCCTCTGGGCATCAGCTTTTACACTTTCCAGACCCTTTCCTACACCATCGACGTCTACCGCCATGACGTGGCGTCGGAGAAGAACATCATCGACTTCGGGGCCTATGTGGTCATGTTCCCCCAGCTGATCGCCGGCCCCATCGTCAAATACCGGGACGTGGCGGCCCAGCTGCACGTCTACAAGCACCGCTACAACATCGCCCAGATCGAAGAGGGGATGACCATCTTCACCTTTGGCCTGGCCAAAAAGGTCCTGCTGGCCGACGCGGTGGGCGCCCTCTGGACCGACATCATCGGGGTGGCGGACGACGCCTCGGTCACCTTTGTGGGGCTGGCCAACGCCTCCACCGGGCTGGTCTGGCTGGGCATCCTGGCCTACAGCTTCCAGCTGTACTTTGACTTTTCGGGCTACTCCATGATGGCCATCGGCATGGGCAAGATGATGGGGTTCGAGTTCCCCCAGAACTTCAACTACCCCTATATCTCCGCCTCCATCACCGAGTTCTGGCGCCGCTGGCACATGACCCTGTCCAGCTGGTTCCGGGAGTATGTCTATATCCCCCTGGGCGGCAACCGCAAGGGCCTCCGGCGGCAGATCTTCAACCTGTTCATCGTCGAGCTGCTGACCGGCATCTGGCACGGCGCCAACTGGAACTTTATCTGCTGGGGGCTGTACTATTTTGTGCTGCTGGCGGCGGAAAAACTGTTCCTGCTCAAGCACCTGCAAAAGGGGCGGGTCTGGCCCCACCTGTACACCCTCTTTTTTGTGGTGGTGGGCTGGGCCATGTTCGTGGGCAACGACCCCGGCGTCCAGTTCGGGCTGCTGTTCCAGAAGCTGTTCACCCCCAGCGCCGGCGTTTCGGCCCTGTATTTCCTGCGGAATTACGGCGTGCTGCTGGCGGTCTCCTTTGTCTGCTGCACCCCCCTGATCGAAAAGATCTGGGACGTGCTGCGGCGGCGCAGCTGGAGCCGGGTGCTGACGGTGGGCGCGCTGCTGGTGGTCTCCACGGCCTACGTGGTGGGCAGCACCAACAGCCCCTTCCTGTACTTTAACTTCTGATCCGCGCAAACGAGCCCGCGCCGCCCTCCTGGGCCGGCCGGGACGAATCTGAAATTGGGAGGCAGCTATGCAGCAGCGCAAGCGCAAACGAAAAGGCGGGCTGATCCACTACCCGGTGCTGATCCTGTTCAGCCTCTTTTTTGTGGGGATGTTCCTTCTGGACTGCGTCACCCCCGACCGCACCGTCAGCGAGCTGGAAAACACCACCTTGACCCAGCGCCCGGCCGTGACCGCGCAAATCTTGTCCTCGGCGGGGCTGAACCGCTTCTTCAACGATTACACCCAGTATACAAAAGACCAGATCCCCGGCCGGGATGCCTGGATCAGCCTGCAGAGCTTTGTGGAAACGGCTCTGCTCCAAAAGACCCAGAGCGGCGGGGTGCTGCTGGGGGACAATGGCCAGATGTTTGACCGCACCTACGGCCTGGTCTCCAGCGAGGAGCGCACCCTGCCCCGGAACATCGCGGCGGTGGGGGCCCTGGCGGGGCGCTATCCCGGCAGGGTGTATGTGATGGTGGCCCCGGCGGCTTCGGCCATCTACCCGGAGCGGGTGCCGGCCCATGCGCCCCTGCTGGAAGAAGAAGGCTATATCCGCCAGATCCAGGCGGCGGTGGAGGAGGCCGGGGGGGTCTATATCCCCCTGCAGGACGCCCTGGCGGCCCACAAGGATGAGTATATCTACTACCGCACCGACCATCACTGGACCACCCTGGGGGCCTACTATGCCTACAGCCGGCTGTGCGAGACGCTGGGCCTTGTCCCCTTTGACCGGGAGGCCCACACCGCGGTGGAAGTGCCGGACTTTTACGGCACCTTCTATTCCCGGGCCCGCACCTGGAACGCCCAGCCCGACACCCTGACCTACTACGAGCTGGACAACCCCCTGACCATCTACACCGTCACCGGCCCGGGGATGCCCACCCAAGGGGAGGCCGCCGGCCTGTACGACCTGGACAAGCTGGCGGTGTACGACAAGTACGCGGCGTTCCTCCACGGCAACAACGGCTTCAGCCGGGTGGAGGGGGACGGCGAGGGCCGCATCCTGGTCGTCAAGGACAGCTATGCCAACTCGCTGGTGCCCTTCCTGACGGCCAACTACGCCCAGATCGACGTGGTGGACCTGCGCAACTACAACTACGGCCTGGACGCCCTGATCGCGGAAAACGGCTACGACCAGATCCTGGTGCTGTACAGCTTCGACAGCTTCAAGAGCGACCCCTACCTCTACCGGGCAGGCATCGAAGGCTGACCGGGAGGCAGGCGTCCGCTTTTCACAAAGCTGCACAATCATTTCTATAAAAAACGCTCAATTTTCATACGATTTTCAAGGAAACTCTTGAGCATTCTCTCACAATGTGGTAAAATGGAAATAAGCCCGAGGAAGTTGTGGGGGAATCTGTTTTGCGGGCGGGCCTGCGGGCCGCGCTCTGATTGGCAAAGGAGATTTTACCTATGAAAGACACCATTCGTTATCCCGAACATTTCGCCCCCGTCGCGGAGGAGGAAATGGTTTACCTGAACGGCGGCGGCGTGCTGGACAGTGTCGGCGACGCCATTGACGGCGCTGTGGGTACCGCTACATCCGCCCTGAACGTTCTGGGCATCGTCGCCACCGTGGTGGGCGTCTGCGTGCTGGGTTCCAGCTATATCTGGGGCATCCGGCAGGCCAACGCCTGGCTGGACGACAATGCCGAGGGCAACATTTTTACCATCCTGGGCAGGGCGGTGGACGATCTGGGGGCAGATATGTCCCAGTCGCTGTCCCACTTTACCCGCGATCTGGTGGCTACCATCACGGTGGTGGGCTTGTGGCCCCTGAGCATCCCCCTGCTGATTTTGTCGTAATGGTTTTTTGGTTGCAAAACGGTTGCATTTCTGCTCGGATCTTATCCACGTGCAGGCTGGAATGTATCCGTTCTCAATAAACCTAATCTTTGCAAAGAAAAGGAGCATTATTATGGAAATGACCGTTCGTATGCCCGCTAACTACAACCTCATGACCGAGGACGAGATGACCTATACCACCGGCGGCGCTGACGCGGGTAGCGCTGCTGCTATTATCACCGGCGGCATCTCTCTGGCTATCTGGGGCCTGGGCCTGTACAACTGGATCGACCAGCTGCTGGGCGCTCGCCGCTGGTATGCCGCCAACAAGACCGGCAACCTCGGCACCGACCTGGAGAAGGGCATTGACACCTGGCTGAACTACACCACCTCCTCTGTCCTGAACTGCGTCCGCAGCGTTCTGGCCACCGCCAGCTCGCTGGGCAGCCCCATCGGCTGGGTCGCAACCGCTCTGGCGTTCGGCACCGTCTGATCGCTGAGGCCAAACCAAAGACTTGAACAGGCGGCGGTCCTCCCTTCGGGGTAGGGCCGCCGCCCTCTTTTTGCCCCCTCTCAGGCGCTTCGCGCCAGCTCCCCCGTGGCGAGCGCAGCGAGACTGAGAGGGCGCAAAAGACCCCGGAAGCCCTGCGGGCCTCCGGGGTCTTGCTGCGTTATTTATTGGTGTTGTTGAGGATGTCTTTCAGCTTGCGAAAAAATCCCTTGCGTTTTTCGTAGTTGTCGTCCTTCAGGGTGCCCTCGAACTTTTTCAGGGCCTCGCGCTGGGTCTTGTTCAGCTTCTTGGGGATCTCCACGTCGCACTTGACGTACATGTCGCCCCGGCCCCGGCCGTTCAGGTACTGGATGCCCTTGCCCCGCAGGCGGAAGGTGGTGCCGCTCTGGGTGCCCTCGGGCAGGGTGTACTCCACTTTGCCGTCGATGGTGGGCACGGTGATGTTGTCCCCCAGCACCGCCTGGCTGAAGGTGATGGGGATGGTGACCCAGACGTCGTAGCCGTCCCGCTGGAACAGGTCGTCGGGCCGCACCGTGACCATGACGATCACATCGCCGGCGGGGCCGCCGTTGGCGCCGGCGTCGCCCATGCCCCGCAGGGCAAAGCTCTGGTCGTCGTCGATGCCCATGGGGATGCTGACCTCCAGGGTCTTTTTGGTGGCCACCCGGCCGCTGCCGTGGCAGACCTTGCAGGGGTTCTTGATGATCTTGCCCTTGCCGCCGCAGCGGGTGCAGGGCTGCTGGCTCTGCATGACCCCAAAGGGGGTGCGCTGCTGCTGGATGACATAGCCGCGGCCGCCGCAGTCGGGGCAGGTCTCGGGCTGGCTGCCGGGGGCCGCGCCGCTGCCGCTGCACTCGGTGCAGGTCTGCTGCCGGGTGATGGTGATGTTCTTTTTGCAGCCGTGGACCGCCTCGTCAAAGCTCAGGGTGATGCGCACCCGGATGTCCTGGCCCTTGCGAGGGGCGTTGGGGTTGGCGCGTGCGCCGCCCCCAAACCCGCCGAAGCCGCCGCCGAAGATGTCCCCGAAGATGTCCCCCAGGTCCACCCCGCCAAAGCCGCCGAAGCCGCCGGCCCCGCCGCCCTGGCTGGCCGCGTAGTTGGGGTCCACCCCCGCAAAGCCGAACTGGTCGTAGCGCTTGCGCTTTTCCGGGTCGGACAAGACCTCGTGGGCCTCGTTGATCTCCTTGAATTTTTCCTCGGCGGACTTGTCGCCGGGGTTGTAGTCCGGGTGGTATTTCAGCGCCAGCTTACGGTAGGCCTTCTTGATCTCCTCGTCCGTGGCTGTCTTGGATACCCCCAGGACCTCGTAATAGTCACGTTTTTCCTGTGCCATTTCCACTCACCTCTCGCCGCCAGCTGCGCTGGCCTCAAAACCGGCAAATGCCGCCCCGGAAAACCGGAGCGGCTTTGCCTTTATCCGGCAGGGGCCCGCCGGGGCGCCTGCCCGTTCAGCCGGTGCCTCCCGCCGGTTTGGCCGGGGGGCAGGGGCGTTTCGTTTTTTTTCAGGGGTCAGACTTCCTTGAAGTCGGCGTCCACCACGCCGTCGTCGTTGGGCTTGCTGTCGCCCGACGCGCTGCCGGAGGCGGAAGCGCCGGGGTTCTGGCCGGCGGCCTGCTGGGCGGCTGCGGCGGCCTGGTACATCCGCTCGAACACCTGGCTCAGGGCCTCCTGCTTGGCCTTGATGTCATCGATGCTGCCCGACTGCAGGGTGCTCTTCAGGTCGGCCAGCTTGCTCTCGGCCTCGCTCTTGACGTCGGCGGGCAGCTTGTCGCCGTTCTCCTTCAGCATCTTCTCGGTCTGGAAGACCATCTGGTCGGCGCCGTTGCGGATGTCCACCTCTTCGCGCTTCTTCTTGTCCTCGGCGGCATACTGCTCGGCCTCCTTGACGGCCTTGTCGATGTCCTCCTTGGACATATTGGTGGAGGCGGTGATGGTGATGTTCTGTTCCTTGCCGGTGCCCAGGTCCTTGGCGCTGACCTTCACGATGCCGTTGGCGTCGATGTCAAAGGTGACCTCGATCTGGGGCAC
>DSLFR04102__coassemble_805_pt1 | contig 22732 bp, 21 predicted proteins | sample DSLFR04102__metabat2_high_PE_009 | metagenome-assembled genome bin DSLFR04102
AGCAGTCAATTTGATTTAAATGTATATGATGTAGTATTTAAGGATTTTTACAGGAGGCATCCCGATGAATCAAAAACTTCTCTATGCACTTGGTATTGCCATTGCAGTTATTGTGGTATTCTATTTTATACTGTTCCTTACAGCTTAAGATGAATAGCTAAAAATAATATAAAGACCTTGCCTAGATATTACAATCTGAGCAAGGTCTTTTATCTTGAAATGCACGAAATGCACGCGATTTATAAGCCGTCGATCTCCTGATCCTGGTAGCGCTCGTTGGCCAGCAGCTCGGGCGCGCCGCCGGTAAAGGCCCCGGCGGCCGCCTCGTCCCCCTGCAGGTGCCACAGGAACCAGGCGGTCACATAGCCGTCGGCGGTGTACAGCATCTGGCCGTGGCCCACGCTGGTGCGGCGGGCCATCGCCTTGGGAGCGTCCAGCGCCTCGTACAGCTGCTGCAGGCCGTCCAGCTGGATCACGTCGCCGGCGCTGGAGGCCAGCAGCAGGGTGGGGATGCGGGTGGGGGTGGGGTCGTAGTCCAGGTGCAGGGCGGCGGCCACCTCGATGTCAACGGGGGACAGGCTGACCGCGCAGCGGTACAGCCCCCCGCGGGGGTTGGCGTTGATGGCGTTGAACACCCCCACGCCCCCCTGGGAGTGGCCGCAGATGCCGATGTTGGCCTGGTCCACTTTCTGATAAAAGCGGCTGTCCGGGTCGGCGTTCTCGTTCAAAAGCCAGGCCAGGGCGGCGTCCGCCGACTCGCCGGTGCAGGTGCTGGGGTCGTCGCTGCCCACCACGATAAAGCCCCAGGAGGCCAGATGCTCGAACACGGCGGGGTACTTGGACGCCCCCACCCCTGTGCCGTTGACCATCACCACCACCGGGTACTGCTCCCCGGTCTGGGGCAGCGCGGCGGGGTAATAGGCCACGAAGGTCCCCCAGTCCTCCTCCGGGGCGGGGACTTCCCATCTTTCCACCGGCTGGCTCCCCATCGCCATGTACGCAGCCTCGAGGGGGCCGCCGGTCTCGACGGTCTGGGTGTAGTCCACCGGGGCCATGGACGAGGTCAGGGCGGTGTTGACCATGGTGGTCCAGGCGGCTTTGGCCATGACGAACAGGGCCAGGGAGATCCCTGCCCATCGCAAAACTGTCTTCATCGTTCGATCCTTTCCATGTGGTCTTGTAGGGTGTATCTGAAAACTCCCCAACGCTGTTCTATTCTACCAAAAAGCCCCATCTGCTGCGTTGCATTCGCTTGCATTCCACCAAGGAGTGCGGCGCTCATGCGCCTTGCATCTGGCGCTTTTTGGCGAATATCCCAGCATTTTTGACTTCTCAGATACACCCTAGGGTTTCGATGCCACAACGGTACCATAAAAGCCTGCGCCGCGCAAGGGCCCGCCGCAAAATGATACAGTGCCTGCACATCTGTATCAGCGGGCAGGCGCAACAAAAAAGCGATGGACCAACGTCCATCGCTTTGTGGCGCCTCTTGCCTGACTCGAACAGGCGACACCCTGATTAACAGTCAGGTGCTCTAACCGACTGAGCTAAAGAGGCATCTATATAAAACGGCGTGCAGCCGTTTTATACGTGGTGACCCGTACCGGAATCGAACCGATGTTAAAGGCGTGAGAGGCCTCTGTCTTAACCGCTTGACCAACGGGCCATATTTTTGTATGTGGCCGGCAGCGCGCTCCCGACTTGGTTATTATAGCGCAAAAAGCATCGCTTGTCAACAGGGAAAACGCAAATTTTTTCACTTCTTTGCGGAGCGGGAAATGTTGTATACAAAAACCGCTTTTTCTCTTGCAGGGCCCGCCCCTGCGCCGCCATCACCTCGGTGTTTGCGGTCCAGTACCACTACGACGAAGAACTGGCCGCCGGCGCGGTGGTAGCCTCCACCCTGCTGTCCATCCTCATCCTGCCGGCCTTCGCCCTGCTGGTCCAGACGATCGGCTAGACCGCTTCTGCGGCGCGCAAACAAAAGCCTCCCCGAAACCATACGGGGAGGCTTTTGCCTGCTTTGGGCAGGGATGCGTGCGATATAGAGAAAGATCAGGAGATGGCTCTGTCAGCGGTAGGCGGCGATCAGGCGGAGGGCCGGCTCGGCCCGGGCCGCGGTGATGCGGATGGTCAGGGCTCTGGCCCGCACCGGCGCAAAGCGGCAGATCCGCTTGTGCCCCACCACCGTGAAGGAGGCGACGGTCCGGCCATCGGCCTCGATGCGGCCGGCTTCGATGCGCTGGCCGGCGGGCAGGTATTCCCCCAGCACCACGCAGGAGACCGTCTCTTCCTGAGGGAAGGTCAGGGTCAGGGCCGCGCCGGTGCGGCCGGGGGCGGCCTGCCAATAGGTGCCGGGCAGTCCGTCGGCCGCCAGGGCGGGCGGATGGTCCGGGGCGCTGGCGTCCGCCGCAAGGCAGCCGGCCAGCTGCACGGCAAAAAGGGCCTGCAGCTCCCGGCCCAGCCCGGCCAGGGCCGCGCCGGTGCGGCCGGGGGCGGCCTGCCAATAGGTGCCGGGCAGTCCGTCGGCCGCCAGGGCGGGCGGATGGTCCGGGGCGCTGGCGTCCGCCGCAAGGCAGCCGGCCAGCTGCACGGCAAAAAGGGCCTGCAGCTCCCGGCCCAGCCCGGCCAGGGCCGCGCAGTCGGGGGCGGCGATCCGGCCGTCCGGGGCCGGCGGCACGTTCAGCAGCAGGGCGGCGTTGCCCCCCACAGCCGAGAGGTAGAGCTCCCGCAGCTCGCCGGCGGTGCGGACCTGGGCGTCCTCCTGGGGGTGGTAGAACCACCCCGGCCGGATGGAGGTGTCCACCTCGGCGGGGTACCAGGCCAGCGCGCCCCCGCGGGCCAGGACCGCCCGGCTGCCCAGGTCCTCGTCCTCCCGGCTGACCCGCCGGGCAAAGGCAGCGCTGTCCTCCTGCTGGGAGCGCTCCGCCGTATAGGCGGCGTCCCGCAGGGCGGCCGGGACCACGCTCCATTCGCTGGGGCGGCAGTGGCCGGCCTCGTTGCCGCACCAGCGGACGTCGGGGCCGCAGACGCTGATGACCGCCCCGGGCTGCAGGGCCCGGATGGTCTCATAGTAGCGGGCCCAGTCGTAGGCCTGGCGCCTGCCGTTCGGGCTTTCGCCGCAGGCGCCGTCCAGCCAGACGCAGAACAGCTCCCCGTAGCCGGTCAGCAGCTCGGTGAGCTGGGCCACGTAGTAGTCGTCGTAGGGCTTGCCGGCGCCGTAGCGGGGGTCGTGCCGGTCCCAGGGGGAAAGGTAGACCCCGAACTTCAGCCCGGCCCGGCGGCAGGCCTCCGCCGCCTCCCTCACCACGTCGCCGCGGCCCCCTTTCCAGGGGGCATATTTCACGCTGTAGCCGGTGTGGGCGCTGGGCCAGAGGCAGAAGCCGTCGTGATGCTTGCAGGTCAGGATCATCCCCCGCATCCCGGCGCTTTTCAGGGCCCGGGCCCACTGGCCGGCGTCCAGGCAGGCGGGGTCGAACAGGGCGGGGCTGGCCGTGCCGTCCCCCCACTCCCGGCCGGTGAAGGTGTTCATCCCAAAATGGATGAAGCCGTAGAACTCCATCTGCTGCCAGGCCAGCTGGCGGTGGCTGGGCGCCACCGCAGCCGCCTCGCGCAGCCGCTCGGGCGTCAGGCTCATATCTCGTACCAGCGGATCTCGTTGGCCTCCAGATGCAGCGCAAAGCTGGCGCCGCCGGTGGTGTAGACGGTGGTGTCCTGGGGCTCGTAGGTGTTGTTCACCACGCAGTACTTGCCGTTCTTCACATAGGCGTGCACTTCCACGTTGTAGTTGGAGCTGAACCAGGTGTGCAGCTCCTCCTCGCTGTGGGCGGCCCACAGAATGGCCCGGTAGAGCACGCGGCTGTTGGCGAAGCTGTAGGGCAGCCCGCTGATGTAGACGCCCCGGCCTTCGCCGTAGGCGTGGGCCGCCAGCTGGACTTCCTTGTCCCGCTGGATCAGGATGTCGGTCCCTTCCAGAGCGTAGATGCTCTTTTTGCCCTCCCCGAAATCCATGTCGTGGTCCGGGCAGTCGGCCAGGATGAAGTGATCCCGGTGCTCCTCCCAGTTGTACTTGTCGTAGTTGAGGGTGAAGCCGGTCTCCTTTTCCACACCCAGCACGCCGGCCAGCTGGAGGAAGCGGCCCTGGTACTGGTGGCCGCCGGGCTCGCCCACGCCGATCAGGCCGCCGCCGTTCCAGACGAAGCGCCGGATGGCGGAAGAGACCTCCGGGTCCTCCCACCAGACGCCGCCGGTGTGGGCGGTGTCGGCGTCGCCCACGTTGATGAGCACGTCGATGTCATCCAAAACATGGGGATCGTTTTTGACATCCTCAAAGCTGAGGAACTGCACGTCGAAGGGGGCGCCGCTCAGCGCCTCGATGACGCCGGCGTAGCTGTAGTTCTGCTTCTGGTACAGGGCGTGGTGGACCATGTGGCAGCCCCAGGAGCGGATCTTGCCCCAGCAGTTGAGCACCGCCACCCGCTTGACGCAGTAGGGGGTGGTGCCCTTGATGTTGTCGTACAGCTCCCGGAACTCGTTGCAGACGCTCTCCACATAGTCGATGAAGTCGGGGAACTGGAGGGCCAGCTTCAGGTAGCCGCCGTAGCCGATGCGGTCGATGGGTTTGCGCAGGATGGCCCGCCGGGCGGTGACCCAGTTCTCCTTGGCCTCCCGCACCGGGTCGCCCCCTTCGTGGAAGGTGTCGGGGAAGAAGTAGGGCAAAAACCGCCCTTCGGTGTACTTGACCCCGGGGATGTCCGAGATCAGCCGCAGGGTGCTGCCGTTGCCCACGCTGCCCACGATGGCGTCCACGCCGGACGATGCGAACCGGTCCCCAAAGGGCTCGGTGCCGATCCAGTGGTCCCCCAGGAACATCATGGCTTCCTTGCCGTAGGCGTGGACGATGTCGGTCATCTCCCGTACCAGGGCGTTTACTTCCCGCTGCTGGAAGGCCATGAAGTCCCGGTACTCCCTGCCGGGCACCCGGTACTGGTTGTTGTGGTAGCCCTGGTCGATGATGTACTCGGGGCGGAAGGGATAGCCCGCCTCTTTTTCAAACCGCTCCAGGATGTAAGGGCTGACCGAGGCGGAATAGCCGTACCAGTCCACGTATTTTTCCCGCCGCAGCTCGTCGAACACCAGGGTGAAGAGGTGGAAAAAGGTGGTGAAGCGCACCACGTCCACATAGGGGTGGCTCTCGAGGAAACGGCGCAGCCGCTCCAGGGTATACCGGTGGGTCTTGGGCTGGCGGACGTCGAAGGGGATCTGGTGCTCCACATCGGTCCAGCCGTTGACCACCGCGTTGTACATGTGGACGGGGTCCCAGATCAGGTAAGCCAGGAAGCTGACCGTGTATTCATGGTAGGCTTCCGGCGCGGGGATGACCACCGCCCCGGCCTCCCGGTCGTACCGCCAGGCGGCGGAGGGCAGGGGCTGGCCGGTGGTGCGGTCCACCACCTCCCACCAGCGGGCGATGTCGTCCCGGTCGTTCACCCGCAGCAGCTCATGGCTGATGCCCCGCATCAGGGGGATGCGCAGCTCCCCTTCCGCCGCCGTGGCAAAGGGGGTCATGATGTAGCACTGCTGGATCTCGTCGGGGTTGGCTTTGGCCCAGGCGTTGTCCTTGCGGGTGGTGTAGTAGGTGGCGTAGACCTTGGCCCCGGTGTCCCGCAGCTGGGTGGGGAACTCGGTGCCGTCGCAGTCGCGGATGGCGTCGGCCCCCCAGCGCCGCATCAGGTCCAGGGTCTCGGGCACGGCATCCAGGTCGGTGGGGATGGTGACCCGGCCGGTGCGTTTTTCGTCGTTCATACAAATTCCTTTCGATCGTGGGTATAGGGAGGCGTCCCGCCTCTCCCGGCCCCCGGGTGTTTAGTCAAGGCAGAGCCCCTGGGGGCACTGCGGGGTGAAAACAAGGACATTCCCGTGGCCGGTGCAGTCCCCGGCGCAGAGCAGGCCGGCGTCGTGGCTCCCCGCCTGCCAGCTGAACAGGACGGTGGATTCCGCCCCGTCCCGCCGGATGCGGACGGCTCCGGCCGTGCCGGGCGGCAGGGGCTGGCCTGCCCCGGTGGACACCGGCACAAGCTCCGCCTGGCAGGGGCCGCCCAGACTGAGCACCCACACCAGGGCCGTCACGCCGGCCGCAGCCGGGGCATCCAGCCGGAGGGCCGGGGCATCTTCCAACCGGTTGTAGGCGGGGGCGCAGGCCGGCTTCCAGCGCACGCCAGGTGGTGCTTTCGCTGGCGGGGGTGCGGGGCACCCGGTCCAGCCAGTCCCCCAGCAGGGAAACAAAGGCGTCGAGATAGCGGGCCTGGCCGGTGTACTGCCAGGCTCTGCCCAGATGGACGAAGATGGTGTGCCGGTTGAGGGCGTAGGTCCACTCGGGGTCCCCGGCGGGGACGGCGTCCCAGACGACGGGGCCGTCAAAATGGACGGGCTCGCGGGTGGGCTCCATCTCCCAGTGGTCCCGGAACAGGAAGGTGTGCCCGCAGATCTCCCTGGCGCGGGCCAGAGCGTCCGCAGCGGCCTGCGGGCAGAGCTGCCGGACCGCCTGCGCCGCTTCCGGGCAGCCGGCCCAGAGCACAGGTCTTGCGTTCATACCAGGTCTCCCCTTTCCATCTCACATTTCCGGACAAAGCGGCCCCAGGGCCGGGCCAGCAGCAGGCAGACGGCCAGCGCCGTCCCCGCCATCACGGCCCAGAGGACGAACACCGCCCCCCAGCCGAAGCCCTCGGCCGCCGTGCCGATGCCCCAGGTGGCGAGGGCCGCCCCCAGGTAGGTGATGGCGTTCAGGCTGCCCGAGAGGACGGCCGCGCCGCTGCTGCGGCCGATCTTGACCGGCATCACGTTGATGAACATGGTGTTGACCCCCAGCATCAGGGCGGTGGTGGCGGCCAGCAGCACCAGCGAGACCGGCAGGCTGGCCTGCACCGCCATGGGCAGGGCCAGCAGGCAGGCCAGGGCCAGCCCCATCAAAGCCGCCGAGGTCTTGACCTCGTTGCGGAACACCCGGTGATCCAGCCAGCCGGCGAGATACGCGCCGGTCAGGTTGACCAGGGGCAGCACCATCGAGACGGCCGCCGAAAAGGCGGGGCTTGCGCCGAAATTGCTCTGGATCATGCTGGGCACCCAGCTGGTGACGCCGTCCTTCAGCCCGCCGTGGAGCATGGCCGGCACCACCAGCCAGACCAGGCCGGCGGCAAACAGGGCCGGCAGCATCCGGCGCGCCGCGCCCGGTTCGGCTTTGCGGGCGGCAGGGCCTTCCGGCGCGGCCTTGGCGGACCCACTGCCGGCGGCGCGGCGCAAAGGCGCGCTGCCCACGGTCCACAGCACGGCTGCTGCCAGCATCAGCACGCCGCAGGCCCAGAACGCCATCCGCCAGCCCGCCAGGGCCAGGGCTGCGGCGCTGAGGGCATAGGCGCCCAGCGTCCCGGCCTGCGTGGTGGAATTGATGGAAACGCAGGCGGAATCCTGCTGTTCAAACGGTATGCACTCGGCAAACAGGCGGACGATGGGCGGCCAGACCATGGCCTGGAACAGGCCGTTGGCCGCCCACAGCAGGGGCATGGCCCCCGCCGGGGCAACGCCCATCCCAAAGTTGCACCCCGCCGACAGGGCCAGCCCCAGGGGGATCATCCCAAAGGGGGAAGCCTTCTGGCTGAGGATGCCGCAGAGGATCTGCCCCGCCGCATAGCAGACGAAATACCCGGTGGACACCGCCCCCGCCGCCGACAGGGTCAGGGTGCCCTCCGCCGTGATGGCGCTCATGACGGCGGAGTATAGGTCAGCTTTTCCAGCTTGAACATGGTGAACCCGCCGAAGGAATCGCACCGGGGGTCGCCGGGGGCGTAGACGTCGTGGTTGTCGTCGGTGGCCACGCAGAACAGCTTCTGCCCCGCCCGCAGCATCTCGTCGTAGGCCTGGGGCGCGTAACCGTACAGCCCGTCCAGCTCGCAGCCGTGGTTGTAGATCTCCATGGCAAAGACGCCCTGCAGCCCCTGGTAGTCGGTGCAGTTCTGCAAAGACCAGTAGGGGTGATTGTAGCAGCAGAGGAACCCGTCCCCGTTCATCCGGGCGATGAACGCGTTGAGGGCCTCCATGTCGCCGTACCGCTGGGGCGGCTGGACGGCCTCAAAGCCGCCCCGGGCCACGGGGTCGGTGTCGGAAAAGTTCAGGTGGTAGGTCCTCACCCGCTGGAAGCTGCCCGACGGGGGGAACGGCTCGTTCAGGTCCGCCTCGTAGGCGGCCAGAGGGACAAAGCCGTCGTCCATCAGCTCGGGGTGCCAGCCATAATGGCGGTGGTCGGTAAAGGCCACGATGGAGTAGCCCCGCCGCTGGTATTCGGCCTTGACCTGTTCCTTGGTCCAGCGGCCGTCGGACAAAACGGTGTGACAGTGGAGGTTTGCCTTGTAAAAGCGCCCGGCTGCGGGCAGAAGCGCACGATCACGCATAGTGTTGAAAACTCCTTGACAGTTGAAAGATCAGCCTTTGACTGCGCCGGCGGTGATGCCCTCGACGAAGTACTTCTGGCAGAGGAAGAAGGCCACGATGACCGGGATCAGGACCAGCGTCGCGCCGGCCATCTGGGCGCCGTAGTCCTGCGCCAGGCCCGAGGCGAACAGCTTGATACCGACCGAGATCATCTGCTTGTTGATGTCCGAGATGTACAGGTAGGGGCCCATGTAGTCGTTCCAGCTCCAGACAAAGCTGAACAGCAGCATGGTGGACACCTGGGGCATGCACAGGGGCAGGATGATGCGGCGGTAGATGGTGAAGTGGCTGCATCCGTCGATGCGGGCGGCCTCGCTCAGGGCCTCGGGCACCGCCACGAAGGCCTGGCGCAGCAGGAACACGAAGTAGACGTCCACCGCGGCGGGCAGGATCAGGGACCACATGGTGTTCAGGATGCCGAGGTTCTTGAAGATGATGTACCGGGGCATGATCATGATGTCGCTGGGGATCATCAGGCCGGCCAGCAAAACCAGGAAGATAGCGTCCCGGCCGGGGAACTTCATCTTGGCAAAGCCGTAGGCGGTGATGGTGATGATGAAGAACTTGAGGATCAGGGTCAGGCCGGTCATGACGACGGTGTTGCCGAACCACTGGAAGAAGTCGTAGAACTCATTGTTGAACAGCATCTCGAAGTTCATCATGGTGAAGTTCGAGGGGATGATCTGGAGGGGGGTGGACAGAACGTCGCCGCTCGGCTTAAAGGACGAGGACAGCATGAAGATGAAGGGGTAAATGCAGATCAGGCCCAGGATGACCATGACGGCCGTGATGACGATTTTGAGGATCTTCTCTTGTTTTGCGCGCATGACAGGGTGCCTCCTTTACTGATCTGCCCACTTTTTCTGGCCGCGCCACTGGATCAGGGTGATGACCATGACGATGGCGAACATGACCAGGGCCTGGGCGGCGGCGTAGCTGGTCTCGTATTTGACGAACGCGGTGTTGACGATGTTCAGGCTCATGACGGTGGTGGCCTGGCCGGGGCCGCCGTCGGTCAGGGACTGGATGACGGTGAAGTTCTGCAGGCTGGTGATGATGGAGCTGATGGTCAAAAAGAAGGTGGTGGGGGCCACGGCGGGGATGACCACGTTCTTGATCTGCTGCCACTTGTTGGCGCCGTCGATCTCGGCGGCCTCCACCTGGGACTTATCCACGTTCTGCAGCGCGCCCAGGTAGGTCAGGAAGTTCAGGCCGATGCCTTTCCACACAGCGATCAGGACGACCACCGGCAGGGCCCATTTCTGGTTCAGCAGGGGGATGATGGGGTCCTCCACGCCGAAGAACTTCTGCAGCAGGTAGAAGGGGCCGCGGGGTCCCAGCATCAGCTGGAACACGACGGCGACGGCCACCATGTTGGAGACGTAGGGCAGGAAGAACATCGAGCGGATGCCCTTGGCCCAAAAGACGCCCTTGTTCAGCAGATAAGCCAGGATGAAGCTGAGCACCATGATGACCGGCACATAGATCAGGGTGTACAGGCCGGTGCGGCCCAAAGCGGGCAGGCCGTAGGTCTGGCCGTCGTCATAGACCGGGGCGCTGTCGCCGAACACCGACTTGATGTCGTAGCCCGCGGCGCCGGCCATCTCGTCCAGGGGCTCCAGGACGCCTGCGTCATAGAACACCTTCAGCTGGGCCACGGTGCCGTACACGATCTCCAGCGCGTCGCCGGCCTGCAGGCTGACCAGGCGCTTGTCCACCTCGCCGGTGTCGGCCTTGGGGATGATGTTGAACTCGATGTTGATGCCGGTCTTTTCCTTGACCATGGCCACGATGTCCTGCATCTCAGGGCCGGTGGCCTCGGTGTCGGTGGCGGCGTAGTAGAGGGTGACGCCGGCGTAGGGCTTATTGGGGTCGGCGGGCTCGGCGGGCGCAGCCGACGAGGCGGCGCCGGACGAAGAGCTGTCCGAGCCGCCGCAGCCGGCCAGCAGCCCGGCGGCCGCGGCCGTCACGGCGCCCACACCGGCGCACTTGAGGAAAGAACGGCGGGAAATGAACTTTCTTTGCATGGGGTATCCTCCTTGATCTTCTTCCGGGGCGCATCCGCAAAGCCGAAGGTGCCGCGGGCCGGCCCCGATCTCTCACAGGCATCATGGGGGCGGGGCGTGGGCCCTGCCCGTTTCTGGTTTCTATTATAACTTGTAAACAGTCTGTGAACATAAGCGGGAATTGCAGTCCGTCTGCATTTTTTGCTTTTTGTCAAGAACCGCTGATGCAGGTCAAAAAAGCCAACGGGCAGGCGCAGCGCCCCAAAAACAGGCCGCCGCCCCCCGTTTGTGGACCGGGAGGCGGCGGCTTGTTTCAAGATTCTGTTCCGATGGCGCGCCAGGGCAGCTCCAGGGTGACGCGGGTGCCGAACTGGGGCTTGCTCTGGACCCGGATGCAGCTGGAGGACCCGGCGTACAGCCGCAGCCGCGCGCCGATGTTGTGCAGCCCGATGCCGGTGCTGCGGTAGTTGGCCTCGGCGCGGGGCTTGCGCCCGTGGACGATCTGGTCCCGCAGGCGGGCCAGGGCGGCCCGGTCCATCCCCACCCCGTTGTCGGTGACGGTGAGCAGCAGCTTTTCGCCCCGGCGCCAGGCGGCCACCCGGATGCGCAGGGTGTGGTCCAGCCCTTCCATGCCGTAGAGCAGGCTGTTTTCCACAATGGGCTGCAGGATCAGTTTGAGCACCTCCACCTGGTCGGGGTCCACCCCGTGGAGGCGCACCTCATAGTCCACCTTGTTGCCGTAGCGGCTGCGCTGGATGTTCATGTACATCTGCACGTGTTCCAGCTCCTGCTCCAGGGGGACGAACAGCCCGCCCGAGATGCTCAGCCGGTACAGCTTGCCCAGGGAGGAGGCCAGCTTGCCGATGTCCGGGCGGCCGGCCTCCCCCGCTTTCCAGACGATGGACTCCAGGGTGTTGTACAGGAAATGGGGGTTGATCTGGCTCATCAGCACCTGCATCTCCAGGTCCTGGCGGCGGCGCTGCATCGCCATCTGCTGTTCGATGCCGGTGCGCAGGCTGTCCAGCATGGCGTTGTAGCCCTCCATCATCCGCACCACCTCGGCGGGCCCCTGGGGCTTGACGTAGGCTTTCAGGTCGCCGGCGTCGGCCTGGCGCATGGCCTGCTCCAGCCGGGCCAGCGGGTCCATGAAGCGGCGGTAAAAATGCCAGATCAAAAGGGCGAACACCGCCAGGCAGAAGAGCACCACGCCCAGGATCTGGACGTAGAGGGAGAGGGCGGAGGCCATCAGCTCCCGGTTGGGCACCAGCACCAGCACTTTCCAGTCGGTCGAGTGGCAGACCGCAGCGGCTGCATTGTACCGCCTTGACCTGGGGGTATTCCCGGCTGAGCCGCTGCATCAGCTCCACCCCGTCCATCCCCGGCATCCGTATGTCGGACAGGACCACGTCCGGCCTGCAGTCCTCCATCCGGTCCAGCACCTCCTGGCCGCTGGCGCACACAGCCGCCACCTCATAGCCCCACTCCCGCCAGGGCAGGCTGTTGGCCATGCCGTTGCGTATATTTTCCTCGTCGTCCGCAATGATCAACCGGTACATCGTCGCCCTCCCGTCGGCCCCTGCTGCTTTGGCGCAGGGCATCCCAAAAAAGCGCGGCAAAAGCTCGCCGCGCAGACACCGCCCTTATTTTACATCTATTATACAGCCCGCGCCGCCTGTTGTACATCAGCAGTTTTTGTCATGGGATGGCCGGCGTTGCCTCTTCTTTAGATAAACATCTCCTGCTCCCGGGTCTTTTCGTCGGCGGTCAGGTCGGCCAGGGCGGTGCGGGCGGCGGCGGCCCGCCACTGGGCAGGGGTCTGGCCCGTCTCTTTCTTAAAGACGCGGCACAGATAGTTCGCGCCGGAAAAGCCGCACAGGCTGGCCACCACGTCCAGGCTGTACTCCCGGTGGAGCAGCAGCTTCATGGCGGCCTCGATCCGCACGCTGGTCAGGTAGCGGCCGGGCGGCACCCCCACCGCCGCCGTGAACACCCGGATCAGGTGGCTTTTGGACACGCCCAGCCGCTCGCTCAGTTCTTCGACCCCATACAGGCCGGCGTAGTTGGCCCGGATGTCCTCGATGGCCGCCGCCGCCAGAGGGGGCAGGGGCGGGGCGGCGCTGTCGGCGTTGGCCAGCTCGCACAGCAGGGCAAACACCAGCTGGCTGCGGGCCCGGCTGCCCCCGGCCTCCTCCCCGGCCAGGCGGCCCATCAGCTCGGCCGCCCCGGGGCAGGTCTCGCCCCGGGCCGAAAAGGGCTGCTCGGGCAGGCCGGCCAGCAGCTGGGCCGGCGCCGTGCCGGTCAGCAGCAGGCACAGCAGGTGGCAGTCCCCCGCCGGCGTCAGCAGCAGGGGGGCGCGGCTCAGGATCAGGCCGCCGGCCTCCACCGGCCGGGGCGCCAGGGCGGGCAGGGTCCCCGCCCCCTCCCCCAGGGCGGCGGTGCAGCTGCCGCTGGACAGCAGGCAGACCCACAGCCCCTCCCCCGTCAGGGCAAGGGGGGCGGCGGTCTGCTCGTCCCGGACGGCGGACAGGGCGGCGGTGGATTCCCAATGGTAAAGCAATATCCGACACCTCTAATCAATAAAATGCTATTTCATATCACAAAAATATCTGCTATTATAGTACCAGCAAGCGAGAGGCCCGTCAAGGGCCGTCAGAATCCGTCTATAAACCGTCATAAATCCATCAAACATTAGGGAGGCACTCTCATGGCTTCGATTAGCTGCCAGCACATCTACAAGATCTACCCGGGCGCCACTGCCCCGTCCGTCACCGACTTCAACCTTGAGATCAAGGATAAGGAGTTCATCATCTTCGTCGGCCCCTCCGGCTGCGGCAAGTCCACCACCCTGCGCATGATCGCCGGCCTGGAGGAGATCTCCAAGGGCGAGATGTACATCGGCGGCCGTCTGATCAACGACGTCCCCCCGAAGGACCGCGACATCGCCATGGTGTTCCAGAGCTACGCTCTGTACCCCCACATGACCGTTTACAAGAACATCGCCTTCGGCCTGGAGCTGCGCAAGACCCCGAAGGACGAGATCGACAAGCGCGTCCATGAGGCCGCCAAGATCCTGGAGATCGAGCACCTGCTGGACCGCAAGCCCAAGGCTCTGTCGGGCGGCCAGCGCCAGCGTGTCGCTCTGGGCCGCGCCATGGTCCGTAACCCGGCCGTCTTCCTGCTGGACGAGCCTCTGTCCAACCTGGACGCCAAGCTGCGTACCAGCATGCGCACCGAGATCATCAAGCTGCACAAGAAGCTGGCCACCACCTTCATCTACGTTACCCACGACCAGACCGAGGCCATGACCATGGGCGACCGCATCGTCGTCATGAAGGATGGCATCATCCAGCAGGTCGATACCCCGCAGAACCTGTACGACTACCCCTGCAACATGTTCGTCGCAGGCTTCATCGGCAGCCCCCAGATGAACTTCCTGGACGGCAGCCTGACCAAGAAGGGCGACCAGTACGCCGTTGACCTGGGCGGCGACCTGATCCCCCTGCCCAAGGAAAAGACCGCCGACGGCAAGCTGGACGCTTATGTCGGCAAGAAGGTCAAGATGGGCATCCGTCCCGAGGACATCGACGACGAGCCCGAGTTCATGGCCAAGCATCCCGACTGCCAGCTGAACGCTGAGGTCGAGGTCTCCGAAATGATGGGCGCCGAGATCTACCTGTATCTGGACTACAAGGGCAACAAGATGACCGCCCGCGTCTCGCCCACCTCCAAGGCCCGTCACGGCGATACCGTCCGCGTCGCATTCGACCAGCACAAGGTCCACCTGTTCGACGTCGACACCGAGCTGACCATCCTCAACTAAGCGTCCGCTCTCCGGCCGGGCCCCGCCTGGCCACCCCTCCTCTGTCATAGATCCCCTCATCATAGAGACGTAAGCTTCTCCTAACGCAGAAAGCCGCTGGCGTGTATACGCCGGCGGCTTTCTGTGTTGCGTGGGTTTCATTTTTGCCGGCGGACCGGTCAGGACCGGGCCAGATGGATGAACGCCTCCATCTGGGGGGTGATCCATTTGTCCTTGTGGCAGAACAGCTGCCGGCACATCTCGATGCGGCAGTCTGCCACATCCAGGGGCACGGCCTGGCCGGTCAGGCTGGCCTCCACCATGTACCGGGGCAGAAACGTCAGGCCCAGCCCCTGCTCCACCAGGCGGCAGATCAGCGCCGCGTCCCCCAGCTCCAGATAGGGGCGGAGGGACAGCCGGCGGGCGGCCAGCAGATGTTCCAGCGCTTCGCGGTAGCTCATCCCCCGCTCGGTGAGCAGGAACTCCTGCCCGGCCAGATCGGCCAGGGTCAGGCCCTGCCGGCCGGCCAGGGGGTGGCCCGCCGGCGCCAGAAAGCAGCAGGGCTCCGGCTCGTCCAGCAGGCGGACGAAGGACGGGTGGGTGACCGGCTGGTCGAAGGTATAGGCCAGGTCGGCCTGGTTGGCCGAAAGCAGGTCCTGCATCTCCTGGGTGGTGGCGGTGCGGAGGCTGACCTCCACCCGGGGGCACAGGGCGTGGAACCGCGCCAGCAGCGGGGGCATCAGGGCGCTGCACAGGCTGTCCGCGATGGCCACCCGCAGGGTGCCGCTGGCCTCGGGGGCGGGCTGCAGGGCGGCTTTGGCCTGCTGGGCGGTGGTCAGCAGGGTGCGGGCATAATGCAGAAAGGTCTGGCCCGCGTCGGTCAGCCGGACCGTCTTGCCCACCCGGTCGAACAGGGGGACCGCCAGCTCCTCTTCCAGCTGGGCGATCTGGCTGGACACCGCCGACTGGGAATAATCCAGCTCCCGGGCTGCCCGGGAAAAACTGTGCAGCTCGGCCACGTGCAGGAAGGTGTTGATGTTGCGCAGCTCCATGGTTCAGCCCTCCGGGGCGATGCCGCAGACGGTCAGGACCCCTTCCGCCACGGTGAACCGCACCTCATACCCGGCAAACCGCATCCCATAGACCCGGGCCGGGTCGTCCTGATAGGAGGGCCGGGGGTCGCCGGCCAGGACGCCGGCCAGGGCCTCCCACTGCTCCGGCGCAAGGGAGGCCCGCAGCGCTTCGGGGCAGCGCACCTCTAGACGGTAGGTCCGGGTCTGGGCGGTGTAGCCCTCGGCGGCATCGGGGCGGCTGTCCGCAAAGGGGATGTAAGGCTTGATGTCATAGATGGGGGTGCCGTCCAGCAGGTCTGCGCCGCGGACCAGCAGCACCGGGCCCCGGGCGGGGTCCTGCTCCACCTTTTCCAGCCGGACGCAGGACAGCCCGATGGGGTTGGGCCGGAAGGGGGAGCGGGTGGCAAAGACCCCCACCCGGGTGTTGCCCCCCAGCCGGGGCGGCCGCACGGTGGGGGACCACCCCGCCCGCATAGCCTGGGTGAACTGCCACAGCAGCCAGATGTGGCTGAACTGCTCGATGCCCCGCAGGGCGCTGGGGTTCCGGTAGGGCGGCTCGAACACCACCCGGGCCCGCAGGGCGTCCACCAGGCCGCTCTGGCGGGGGATGCCGAACTTTTCGGCAAAGTCGCTCTCGATGTGGGCGACAGGATGCATGGTAAAGGTTTGTTCTGCCATAGGGCGCCTCCTTACAGGCTGCGGCACAGGCCCACAGCCCGGCCTTCGATCTGCAGTTCCGCCAGCTGGGGCCCGGCATAGATCATCGGCGGGCAGACGGCGGCGTTGTCGGCCAGCAGCACGACGGCGCCGCCCTGGCGGTGGAAATGCTTCAGGGTGGCTTCCTCGCCGATGCGGACGGCCGCGATCTGCCCCTGTTCCACCTCGGGCTGGCGGCGGATGCAGACGATGTCCCCATCCCGGATGGTGGGGGCCATGCTGTCGCCGTGGCAGGTCAGGGCAAAATCGGCGTGCCAGTCGGCCGGCACCCCGATGTAGCGCTCGATGTTCTGCTCCGCCGTGATGGGGGTGCCGCAGGCGATGGACCCCACCAGGGGCACCCGGGCCATCCGGGGCATGGGCTCGAATCCCCGGGGCACCTCCCCGCCGCTGTCCAGCCCCAGCAGCCAGGCGGTGGAGGTCTCCAGGGCGTCGGCAAAATCCTCCAGCTTGTTCTGGGGGATGTCGTTGATCCCTTTTTCGATCTTGGTGATGGAGGACTTGGAGCGGTAACCCATCCGGGAAGCAAGCTCCTCCTGGCTCATGCCCAGCTCCTCCCGCCGCTGGCGGATACGGGACGATAGGACTGACATACGAATGCTCCTTTGCGTTGCGGTTGATGTGCTTACAGGATCAGTATACCACAAAATTGCATTTAAATCAACATTTTATCCCAAAGGGTTGACTTTGAATCCTCTTTGTGCTACACTGGGTCATAGATTTTAAATCAACACCGGCATCGCCAAAAGGAGGCAGAGCATGATCGACCAAAACCGGCTGAACGCACAGATCCAAGCCAGCGGCTACAAAAAGAAATACCTGGCCCGGGCCCTGGGGATATCCGCCGCCACCCTGTACAGCAGGCTGCGGGGGCAGAGCGAGTTCAGGCTGGGCGAAGCCCAGCGCCTGGGCTTTCTGCTGGGGCTGAGCGAAGAGGAACAGGCCCGGTGTTTCTGGACGCTGAAGTAGATTGTCCGTCACCAAACAGGGAAGGAGGAACCATGACCAACGAACACCGGCGGCGCTGCCGCGCCGCCCTCTGGCACTGGCAGCTGATCGAGCGCCAGCCCAGCCCTGAAAACGCCTGCTGGGCCCAGGCCCTGCGCCAAACGGCAGCCTACTACCACCGGCACGACCCCATCCGGGCGGGCATCCTGGAGCAGCGCTACCGCCGCCACCTGACCGAAGAGCAGGTCCAGGCCCAGCTGCACATCGGCCGCACCACCTACCAGAAGGCCAACACCGACCTGTTGAGCACCCTGGCCGTCTACGCCGCCCGGGAAGGGCTGCTGTGACCGGCGGCGCCCCCTGACACGCCAAACCCCCGCCTCTTGCCGGGCGGGGGCTGTGGGGTCAGCTGTCTTTTTTCTCTTTGGGGTTCTCGCAGCGCTGGTGGCAGGAGGCGCAGTTGCCGCCGCAGCCTTCGCCCTTCCATCCGCCGTTCCTCGAGATCCAGATCACCGCCAGGGTGAACAGCACGATCAGCACCACCAGGGTGACCACCCCGCGTACCGTCAGCATAAGAACAACCTCTTTTCTTTACAGGTTGGCTCCAGTATACACGATTTCCGCCGCCGGGGCAATGCCCCGCCGAAAAAAACTGCAAATGACAGCCCTTTTTTGCCCGCCGGCAAATTTTTTGCCTTTGCCCCCAAAAAAGGGCTTGCATTTTGCCCGCAGCCGTGCTATAATAATCGCGTTCCCATTCGGAGGATTAGCTCAGCTGGTTAGAGCACCTGCATCACACGCAGGGGGTCTGGGGTTCGAGTCCCTAATTCTCCACCAAGCAGTGCGTATCCAAACCCACGCCTCTATGCGGAGGAGTTTGGATGCGCTTTTTCTTTGCCCGGGGTGCTGCGCCGCGGTCCAAGGACGGCCGCAATGGCAGGAGTAAACAATTTGTATGTACAGTATATATATGAATTGCATTTTAAAGTCAATGGAGCTTTTGCTTTGGGATCGTATTCGCTCCATCATCCTTTGCCCAAACAGCCCTGAGCGCCACAAAAGCGGTTCTCTGACCTTATGGGAGCTGGAAGGGACCGCCGCAGTATGTGCGGCCGCCCGATGAAAGGATCTTTCAAAAAAGGGCGCCGAAGGATTTCTTTGCATCAAAAACCACCAGCCGCACCGTTTCGTATTGCCAAGCACCGGCTGCCACGCTATGATGGGAGCATCGGCACGGCCAGTGCCGGATCGCTGTATAAAAGGAAGGATCGTATCGTATGGGGATGACTTTGGTACTGCAGCAGATGATCGTTTTGTTTTTGATGATGGCCGCCGGCTATGCGGCCAACCGCTGCCGGGTGATGAGCAAGGAGTCGGAGCAGCTGTTCTCCAAGCTGATCGTCAACCTGACCTGCCCGGCCCTGATCATCAACAGCGTCACCACCAGCGGGCGGCTGGAGAGCATGGGGGCGCTGTTCGCCATCTTTGGGGCGGCGGCAGTCTATTATGTCCTGCTGCCTTTGCTGTCCAAGGGGCTTGTCCGGCTGCTGCGGGTGCCGGCGGAGCGGGCTGCCGAATACGAGAGCATGCTGGTCTACTCCAACCTGGGCTTTATGGGCATCCCGGTAGCCAACGCCGTGCTGGGGCCGGATTCGGTCCTGTACCTGTCCATCTTCATGGCGGTGTTCAACATCTCGGTGTTTTCCTACGGCACCCTGCTGATCCAGCCGGGTGAGGGCGGCAAGGTCCACTTCCGCAAGATGGTCAACCCAGGCACCGTCTCGGCGGTGGCGGCCATCCTGCTCTACCTGCTGGAGGTGCAGCTGCCCAGCCTGATCCTGCAGCCGGTGGCCTCCATCGGCAGCACCACCACCCCGCTGGCCATGCTGGTGATCGGTTCCTCTCTGGCCCGCCAGCCCCTGCGGGAGGTGCTGCAGGAGAAAAGCCTGCTGCCCTTTACCCTGCTGCGGCTGCTGGTGCTGCCGGCAGCGGTCCTGCTGGTCTGCCGGTGGTTCCTCCACGACCCCATGCTGCTGGGGGCGCTGGTGCTGGTGTCGGCCATGCCCGTCGCCTCCAACGTCGTCATGCTGTGCAACGAACTGGGGCGGGACTCCTCCTACATCTCCAAAGGCGTGTTTTTCTCCACCGTCTTTTCGGTGGTCACCCTGCCGCTGATCTCGCTGCTGCTCAGCGCGGCGGGCTGAACGCCGCGCTCCCAAAAAGTCCCGTCCGGAGGGCCTTGAACGGCGCCCCGGGCGGGACTTTTCTGCATTCTTTCAGCGGGAGTGGGAAGTGCCGTTGATCCCGTCCTGGAAGCCCACCGGGCGGCGGACGCTCAGCCGGGCGGCATCCCGGCGGACAAAGTCGCAGTTGGCGCTGTAGTTGTTTTGGAACAGCCGGGCAAACAGCAGGTCCAGCATGGCTTTGGCCGCGATCGTGGACGAAAAGGTGGAGATCTTGTTGTCGTTGGACTCCAGCAGCGGCAGCAGCAGCACGCAGTCGGACAGCCGGGCCGCCGGGCTGTCGGCGTGGCCGGTGATGAGCAGGACGGGGGTGCCGTGCTGGCGGGCAAACCGCATCGCGGAGCCGATGGCCTCGTTCATCCCGGTATAGCTCAGGAGCAGCAGGCAGTGGGTGGGGTCCATCTGGTTGGCGATGTAGCTCAGGTTGACGCTGTTGGAGATGACGTTGACCCGGAAGCCGAACTTCATCAGCCGGAAGGCGAACTCCTCCAGAAGATACAGCCCCGACCCGGCGGCGCACAGCTCGATGCTGCCGGCCCCGCCCAACATGGCGGCCGCCTGGTCGAAGGCGGCCGGGTCCAGGGTGGAGGCCAGGCGGTGGAGGGTGCCTTCCTCCAGTTTGAGCTGGTCCCGCACCAGGACGTCGGGCGGGGTGTCGGCCTGGAACGGGAAATCGCCGTCCGGCAGGTCGAAGGCGGGTGCGTCCGGGATGGCGCTGAAGTAGGCGCCCTTGAAATCCTGCAGGCCCTGATACCGACGCCCTGAAAAAGACCAAAGGGGTCCTGTCGGTGATCAACGCCGGCGGCCAGTACCAGGTGGTCATCGGCCCGGACGTGCCGCAGGTGTACCAGGAAGTGGTGGCTCTGGGCAATTTTGAGATCGCAAAGCCTGTGGACGCCCCCGCAGACGAGCCCAAAAAGAAACAGAGCAAGCTGAGCAGCGTGCTGGAGTACATCGCCAGCATGTTCCAGCCCATCATCCCGGCCATCACGGGCGCCGGCCTGCTCAAGGCGCTGATGGCGCTGGGCACCGTGACCGGCCTGCTGGACAGCGCGTCCCAGACCTATATCATCCTGAACGCCATTGCGGACTCCGCGTTCTACTTCCTGCCCATCCTGCTGGGCAGCTCTGCCGCCAAGACCTTCAAATGCAACCAGTATGTGGCCATGGCTCTGGGCGGCGTGCTGGTCTACCCCGGCTTTGTGGACCTGATCAACGCAGCCAAGGACGCGGGCACCTCGGTCAGCCTGTTCGGCCTGCCGGTCACCCTGGCCTCCTACAGCTCCTCGGTGGTGCCCATCCTGCTGGGCGTGTGGTTCATGTCGGTTATCGAGCACGCCGTGCAGAAGATCTCGCCCAAGGCGGTCAAGTTCTTCACCGTGCCGCTGGCCAGCCTGCTGGCCGCCGGCGTCGTCACCATCCTGGCCCTGGGCCCCATCGGCACCTGGATCGGCAACCTGATCGCCGCCTTCTTCAGCTGGCTGAACGCCAACGCCGGCTGGGCCGTGCCCACCCTGGTGGGTGCGCTGAACCCGCTGCTGGTCATGACCGGCACCCACTACGGCCTGATCCCCATCGGCATCAACAACCTTGCCACCGCCGGCTTTGACACCGTCGTCGGCCCTGGTATGCTGGCTTCCAACGTAGCCCAGGGCGCCGCCGGCCTGGCGGTGGGCCTGCGCACCCGCAACAAAGACACCAAGCAGCTGGCCATGTCCGCCGGTCTGACCGGCGTGCTGGGCATCACCGAGCCGGTGCTGTACGGCATCAACCTCAAGTTCATCTACCCGCTGATCTCCGCCATGATCGGTGGCGGCGTGGGCGGCCTGTATCTGGGCATCACCGGTGTCGGCCGCTACGCTTCCGGCTCTCCCGGCCTGCTGGTCCTGCCCGCCTACATCGGCGGCGACAGTATGGCCAACCTCGTCAACGCCTGCATCGGCACCGTGATCGCCATGGTGGTCTCCTTCGTGGTCTGCTATGTGCTGTACGGCGTGTGGAAAAAGCAGGGCAAGCTCGAGGAAGGCGAGTGATCGCCTCCGCAGGGCGTATCTGGCCCCCAGCGCGGTTCTATTCTGCCCTAAAGCCCCCTTGTATGCGTCCCGACCGTACGTCCCCACGCCGTGCGGCCGGGACGTTTTTGGTTTTTGCCGGTCCGGCCGGAGCCGCCCGGCGGCGTCACAGCGCGCGCCAGACCACCCGGGGCATCAGGGACTGGACCACGCTGTATTCTGCGGCCTGGGTGCCGCTGCACATGACGTTGGCCGCGCCGGCGGCGGTGGAAAGGACCACCGCCTCTTCGAGGGACAGGCCCCGGTCCTCGGCGCAGGCCAGGGCGGCCACCACGCTGTCCCCGGCGCCCACGGTGCTGCCCACCTTGACGGGCAGGCCCTCGGCCAGGATGGTCTGTTCCCGGGTCATGTACAGGCCGCCCCGGCTGCCCAGCGAGACCACCACCTTCCGGATGCCGGCATCCAGCAGGGCGGCTCCGGCCTGCCGCAGCTGGTCCACCGTCTCCAGCGGGCGGCCCGCCAGCCGGGAAAGCTCGTCCTGGTTGGGCTTGACCAGGTACGGGGCGGCCTGGATGCCCTCGGCCAGCAGGCTGCCGTCCGCATCCAGAAAGACCTTGGCCCCGGCCTGCCGGCAGGCGGCGGTCCAGTCGCGGTAGGTCCTGGAGGGAGCGCCCGCCGGCAGGCTGCCGGCCAGCACCACGATGTCCCCGGCCGCCAGCCGCCCGGTCAGCCGCCCCAGCAGCTCCTCCAGCACCTGGGGGCCGACGGCAGGGCCCGGCTCGTTGATGTCGGTATGGGTGCGGCCCTGCGGGTCGATGACCTTAAGGTTGGTGCGGGTCTCGCCGCCGCCGGAAAAGCAGAAATCGCAGGTCAGGCCCTGCTGTTCCAGCTGGGCGGCGATGGCCCGGCCGGCGGCCCCCGCCAAGATCCCCATGGCCACACTGGCGCCGCCCAGCTTGGCGATCACCTTGGATACGTTGATCCCCTTGCCGCCGGGGTCGGTGCGGACCGAGACGATCCGGTTGACGGTGTCGAGGGCAAAACCGGGGACCTCCACCGTTTTGTCCAGCGCGGGATTGAGCGTCACAGTATAGATCATAAAAAGCCTCCTTTGGATCGGGGCATGCAACCCCCGTGTGTGCATGTTCTGCCCCTATCTTAACGGTTCGGCCGCCGGATTGCAAGGCAAAACAGTCCTCCGCCCCAAGCCGTCGCGGCAGAAAAACGCCCCGCAGCCCGGACGTCTGTGCATCCAGGCTGCGGGGCTATGGTTCGGCGGGGGCGTCCTGTGGGGCTCCAGACGGGGGGCACTGTAACCTCCCCTGACGCTGCCTCCAAGAAAACGAAAAACCCGAACCCTTCTCCGATTGGAAAAAGGTTCGGATTTTGTGCTTGTGGTGCGATGGAAGGGACTCGAACCCCCGGCCTACTGATTCGTAGCGCAAGTCAG
>DSLFR04102__coassemble_807_pt1 | contig 22699 bp, 21 predicted proteins | sample DSLFR04102__metabat2_high_PE_009 | metagenome-assembled genome bin DSLFR04102
CCTGTTTTGGGTCTCTATCTTTTATACACCATAAGGAGGAAAAATTCATTATGAAGCTCAAGAAAATTGCTTCCCTGATGCTGGCCGGCGTTATGGCCGCTTCCATGCTGGCTGGCTGCAACACCGCTTCCAACGGCGGCAACAATGGCAATGGCGAAGGCGATGGCGAGAACAACGGCGTTGTTTCTGGCATTTCGTCTGCTATCAGCACTGCTGTTAAGGCTGATGTGACTGGCATTGATACCAATGTTAAGTTCAGTGATGATTCCGCTCTGGACGAGAATCTGAAGTACGCTGCTGGTTTTGCTGGTGTTGATGATGCTCTCCGCGGCTTTGTTACCAAGGATCTCAAAGAAGTTGAGCGTGGCCGTGTCCTGAGCACTCTGGGGGATCGCGCTGGCGTGAAAGGTAATTACCGTCCGACTGTGGGCATCGATAATATCGGTGACGACGACATTCTGGCTGCGGCTGAGCCCACTGGCACCACCATGCATGATGAGGTGGCTGTCCGTCTGTACGCTATCTCTAGCGTGATTCCTCAGGAGAATATCAACGAACTGGTTGCTGAGGATATTGCTAAAATTATCGATGAGGATAGTGACGGCAAGTACGACAAGGATGTGTATCTGTACAGCACCAGCGATAGCAATGCAAATAGCAGCAAGTTCAACCACACCTACACCATCTCTGTCAGCAGCTACACCAAGTCTGTTGGCGGCGCTAGCCTGGGCATTCTGGATGCAGACCTGATCGCTGCTGGTGGCATCATTGGCGGTATTGGCGGTGGTGTTGTTGCTGGTGACGCTACTGGCGTTCAGATTGGTTCTGAGAATGCTTCTGTCACCTTCGTGGCTGTTCAGGTCGTCCGTACCTCTGTCCACCAGTAATCTGCATTACTTATAACAGCTGCGGGGCACCATACCGCGTCTGATATAAGGGGCAGGCAGGCTCTGAGACCGCCTGCTTGTCCGGGTAAACACCCATCCGATGTGACAGCAAAAAGGAATACCTAACCAGTCATTCCTTCTGTTGTTGATCGCACCAAAACAAAAGAACTTTTGCGTCACGAAAGATAGGGTCCCTCTGCGGGGGCTGGCGAAAGCCGGCCCCCGCATTGTTTGTTTTACTTGCCGCCACATCCCACCGCTTGCCAAAACCGGGCCTCTTGCTTATAATAAAATTGGAGACATTTACCCTGACGGATGGCCCCGGCGAGCGTCAGCTCTGCCGGCGCGCCGGGCTCTATGGGCTGAAACCTTCGGATTTGTGCGGGATGTTCTTTATTTTGTCATATCTCTCCCGTATAATAAGAAGCGTATCGCACTGTGCAACGCGCAGGGGAGGGGGCAGGTCTGCCCGGCCCCTGCCCAAGGCTGTAAGGAGAACATCATGGCTAACGAAAAGATCCTCGTCGTGGACGACGACCAGAATATCTGCGAGCTGCTGCGGCTCTACCTGACCAAGGAGGGGTACCAGGTCACCCTGGCTTCGGACGGGGAAGACGCCCTGGCCAAGTATGGGCAGGTCAAGCCGGACATGGTCCTGCTGGATGTGATGATGCCCAGGCTGGACGGCTGGGAGGTCTGCCGCCGCATCCGCAAGGAGGGGGACACCCCCGTCATCATGCTGACCGCCAAGGGCGAGACCTTCGACAAGGTGCTGGGCCTGGAGCTGGGGGCCGACGACTACATCGTCAAGCCCTTTGACAGCAAGGAAGTGGTGGCCCGCATCAAGGCGGTGCTGCGCCGGTGCGCCGGCGGGGCGGCCGCGGCCGAAAAACCCGCCGAAGGGGTGGTGGAGTTCGACAACCTCCGCCTGGATATGAACAGCTACGAGCTCAAGGTCAAGGGCAAAGTGGTGGAGGCCCCGCCCAAAGAGCTGGAACTGCTCTACTGCCTGGCGTCCCACCCCAACCGGGTCTACACCCGGGACCAGCTTCTGGACGAGGTGTGGGGCTTTGAGTATTACGGCGATTCCCGCACCATCGACGTCCACGTCAAGCGCCTGCGGGAAAAACTGTCTGGCGCCTCCGACAAGTGGGAGCTCAAGACCGTCTGGGGCGTGGGGTATAAATTCGAGGTGCGTCAGTAATGCGCAAAAGCATATCGGTGGCCTTTTTTTCCACCGTGGCCACCCTGATGATCCTGGGCGTGGCCGTGATGGGCCTGTCCCAGCTGGTGCTGTTCAGCCGCTATTTCGCGCAGGAGCGCTTTGCCACCCTGGACGATGTGGGGGACCTGGCCGCCCGCACCGCCACCTATGTCTGGAAAGGCCTGGACGAGCAGGTCGAGCAGAGCGCGCCGGAAGGCCAGGACAGCAAGGTCGCCGAGCGCCTCAAGGCCATCCTGGGCCAGGTGGACCTGATCGGCCAGAGCGCCAATGTCTACCTCTTCTTTACCGACAGCGAGGGGCAGGTGGTGCTGGCCTCCAACAGCGACCACCTGACCGGCGACGCGGTGCCCGCCGACGTCCTGGCCCAGGTGGCCGGGGCCGAAGGCGGCGTCTACCACGAGCTGGGCAAGATGGGCGGCGCCTTTGACGAGCGGTTCTATGTCTCGGCCCGGCCCATCCTGCGGGGCGATGAGCCAGGGGCCTACCTCTTCGTCTGCGCTTCGGGCCAGATGCTGGAGGCGTTTGTGGGGCGGTTCGGTTCCAACTTCCTGCTGTCAGCCTGTCTGATGCTGATCTGCGCCAGCGTGCTGACCATGTTCCTGATGCGCAACCTCACCGAGCCCCTCCACCGCATCAGCGAGGCGGCCCAGAAGTTTGGCGGCGGGGACTTCTCGGTCCGGGTGGAGGACGTGGATGGGGACGGCGAGATCGCCGACCTGGCCCGCACCTTCAATACCATGGCCGCCAACCTGCAGGAGATCGACTCGTCCCGCGGGCAGTTCATGGGCAACATCGCCCACGAGCTGCGCACCCCCATGACCACCATCAAGGGCTTCATCGACGGCATCCTGGACGGCACCATCCCCCCCGAGCTGCAGAACCATTACCTGCAGCTGGTCTCGCAGGAGACGGGGCGGCTGGCCCGCCTGGTCCAGAATATGCTGGACCTGTCCAAGCTGGAATCGGGCGAGTACCAGGTCAACGCCCGGATGTTCAATATCTGGGAGACCCTGACCGGGGTGGCCCTCTCGGCCGAGCAGCGGATCAACGACGGCCAGATCGACCTGGAAGGGCTGACCATGGACGAGCGGGTCCTGGTCTACGCCGACCCCGACCTGATCCACCAGGTGGTGTATAACCTCCTGGATAATGCGATCAAATTTACACCTCCCGGAGGCATCATCCGGTTCAGCGTCGAAAAACTGGGCCCCGAAGCCGAGATCGCCATCTGGAACAGCGGCCAGGGCATCAGCTCCGACGCCCTGCCCTTTGTGTTCGACCGCTTTTACAAAGAGGACAAGTCCCGCGGGCTCCACGCCCGGGGGGCGGGCCTGGGCCTGCACATCTGCAAGGTGCTGGTCAATCTGTCGGGCGGGCAGATCCGGGTGGAGAGCAAGCAGGGGGAGTGGTGCCGCTTTGTCTTTACCCTGCCGGTGGAAGTGCCGGGCCGCGGCGACCTGCTCAAGCTGTCCGACGACACCACCCAGGAGGGCCCCGACGGCCGCCCCGGCTGACCGTTTACGTCATTTCGGTGAAAATGGCGGCGGCGGATTTGATTTTTGGGCCGTTTTCGTGTACACTAAAATGTGGCCGCTGCGCTGCCGCGGCCGGGACGAAACGGAATAAAAAATTTTGATACAACGGAGAGTAGATCTATCATGGCGATCATCAGCCCATCTATTTTATCTGCCGATTTCTGCCGCCTGGAGGAGGACTGCCGCCTGGTGCTGGACGCCGGGGCCCAGATGCTCCACTTTGACGTGATGGACGGCCACTTTGTGCCCAACATCAGCTTTGGCGTGCCGGTGCTGGCCAGCCTGCACCGGGGGATGCCCAGCGCCTTTTTTGACGTACACTTGATGATCAGCCATCCGCTGGACTATGTGGACGCCTTTGCCGGCGCGGGGGCGGGCCTCATCAACTTCCACCTTGAGTCGGAGGATGACCCCGGCGACGTCCTGCGCGCCATCCGGGCGGCGGGATGCAAGGCGGGCATGACCATCAAGCCCGACACCCCCGCCGACTATCTGTCCACCTGGCTGGACCAGCTGGACCTGGTGCTGGTGATGAGCGTGGAGCCCGGTTTTGGCGGCCAGAAGTTCCAGCCCTCGGCCCTGCGCAAGCTGGAGGCCCTCAAGGCGGCGCGGAAGGCCCGGGGCCTGGATTTCCTGCTGGAAGTGGACGGCGGCGTCAACGCCGGGACCGCGCCCTTCTGCGTGGAGGCCGGCGCCGACATCCTGGTGGCGGGCAGCGCCATCTTTTCGGCGGCCGACCCTGCCGCCGCCGTGGGGGCCCTTGCCTCCCTTTGACTCTCCCTTGAACGAGGATGATCCATGGAACAAACGATACGAGAACAACAGGCGGCAGCCCTGGCCCGGACGGGCGGCTATTATAAGCACATCTGCTGGATGGCGCTGCCCCTGGTCTGCATGTCGGCCTATCTCTACGGGCCGCGGCCGGTCCTGCTGTGCCTGGTGGCCCTGCTGACCGGCAACCTCTGCGACCGCCTGGTGGCCCTGCTGCGCCGGCGGGTCTACCGCTCGGGCGACTGGTCCAACGAGAGCTTTGCCCTGGTTATCGCCCTGCTGATGCCGGCCACAGTCAGCTGGTATGTGCTGGTGGTGGCGGTGCTGGCGGGCGTCCTGCTGGGCAAAGAAGCCTTTGGCGGCTACGGCAGCTATCCCTTCCACCCGGCGGCGGTGGGCTATGTGGTGGTGGCGGTGTCCTGGCCGGAGCAGGTCTTTCTCTACCCGCAGCCCTACGCCCAGATCCCCCTGTGGGACCCCTCGGGGGTCAGCCTGGTCAGCGGGATGAGCAGCACCCTGCGCAACGGGGGCCTGCCCACCGTGAACAGCTGGTCCCTGATCCTGGGCGAGTTCGCGGCCCCGCTGGGCAGCGGCGCGGTCCTGATCCTGCTGGCCTGCGCCCTGTTCCTGATCGCCCAGAAGGACCTGCGCCTTCCCGCGGCGGTCAGCTTTCTGGCGGCCTGCGCCGTCATCGTGTTTTTCTTCCCGCGGCAGGCGGACCTGCTCCACACCGGCCTGATGGAGACCGCCCTGCAGCGGCTCAACCTGGTCAAGTACGAGCTGGTCAGCGGCGCCACCCTGTACAGCGCGGTCTTTTTGATCAGCGAGCCCTACACCTGCCCCCGGCGCAAGCTGGGCCAGGTGCTGTATGGGGCCCTGTTGGGCTGCGTCAGCATGAGTTTCCGCTATTTTGGCGTGTATGAGACGGGGGTCTGCTTTGCGATCCTCATCATGAACAGCCTGTCGGGTTGGCTGGACCGGGTGGTCCACCGGTTCTACAGCCTGCCCGGCAAAGCCGGAGGAAAGGAGGCCGCCGGATGAAACAGCAAAAGGCGGAGATCATCCTCCGCGACCCCGGGCGCTATGCCCACCACGACCGCATCTTTTTGAACAACCCGGTCATCATGCAGGGCATGGGCCTGGCGCCCCTGGTGGTGCTGGCCACCAGCGGCCGCAACGCCCTGATGCTGGCGGCGGCGGTGGCCCTGCTGCTGACCCCCTCCCGGGTGGTCAGCTACTTCCTCAGCAAGCTGGTGCCCCTGCAGGAGCACGCCAGCGAGGAGGAGCTGCGGGCCAAGCTGCTGCCCCGGGGCCTGATCTACAGCGGCACCGCGGCGGTGGTCTATATGGCGGTCTACCCGCTTCTGGACCGGCTGTTCGGGGTGGAGCTGCTGACGCTGGGCATCTACCTGCCCATGCTGGTGGTGGAGCCCCTGCTCATCTACCGCTACGGCCGGGTCCAGGAGACCCTGCGCAAGGCCGTCTCCAAGGGCCTGCGGGTGACGGTGGGGTATGTGGCGGTGCTGCTCCTGGTGGGCTGCATCCGGGAATGGCTGGCCACCGGCGCCGTCTTTGGGATGCCGGTGACGGCCAACACCATCCTGATGCCCCTGGCCTCCATGCCGGCGGGCGGCTTTATCCTGCTGGGGGTCATCAGCGCCGTCTGGCGGGCCCTGGCGGCCCGGTACCGGGCTTTTCTGACCAACGAGGCCCAGAACCAGGTCATCGTCAATCGACAGAAGGAGGCGAGGGGTAAACCGTGAGCTTAGCAGTCCTTTCCGTCCAGCCGGCCACCGTGGCCGAGACCCTGACCGTCTTTTTCGGCTATGCGCTGCTGGCCGTCTTTGCCCAAAACGCCATCTTTACCAGGGCGCTGGGCGTTTCCCGTCTGGTGCAGCTGGTGGGCGACGCCCGGACCAACAGCCTGCTGTTCGGCCTGCTGCAGTGCGTCACCCAGCTGCTGCTGGCCCCGGTGGCCTGGTACGCGGGCAACGCGGCCGCGGCCTGGGGGCTGGGGCCCGCGGCCCGGCCGCTGGTCTATCTGGGCTGCATCGCGGCGGTCAGCGCCGCAGAGATGGCCCTGCTGCACCTGATCAAGCTGCCCTGGCAGCGGCAGCTGCTGCGCATCCTGCCGCTGGCGGCCCTCAACAGCTGTGTGCTAGGCACATTGCTGCTGGGCCGCACCCAGAGCTTTACCCTGACCCAGTCGCTGGGCTTCGGCCTGGGCAGCGGCGTCGGCTATCTGCTGGCGGTGCTGCTGGTGACCGAGGCGCAAAACCGGCTGCGCAGTCAGGCCATCCCGGCGGCGTTCCGGGGGATGCCCATCACCCTGATCTACATCGGGGTGCTGGCGCTGGCGATCTATGGCTTTACGGGGCACACGGTGATCCTGTAAGCCCCTGTAAAAAACGACGGAAGGTGGGGGAACCATGCCGAGAAGAAGGCGGAACAAAAAGGTCAAACGGTACCACCGCAGCTTTTACAGCCGCGAGATGAAGATCAAAAAAACCCTGGGCATCCTGCTGCTGGCGGCGGTGGTGCTGGGCGCTGCCTGGCTGGCCGCCCCCTATGTGCTGGACTGGGCCACCCACACCTGGTATACGGTGGTGCGGGACCGCGACCTGTCCGGCAGCTCTTCCGCTGCGGCATCGGCGCCGTCGGAGGCGGAGCGCGCGCCTGCGTCCAGCGCGGGCAGCAGCAGCGCGGTGTCCCGGCCGGCGTCCCAGGCGGCTTCGCCGGCAGCCTCCTCCCAGCCGGAGCCGGTGTCCGGCACCGCCATCCGGGAGGGCGGCTGGGCCACCGTGAGCCTGTCGGCCCTCGGGGATGCGGCGGCGATCCGTACCCAGGCTCAGGCCCTGGCCGAGCAGGGGGTCACCTACGCCCTGATCCCCTTCAAGGACGCCAGCGGGTACATCTACTACGCCTCGGCGGTGCCGGCGGCCTCCCGCAGCGTGGCGGCCACGGTGGTGGACCCGGCCCTCATCGCCTCGATCTTCAAGGAAGAAGGGCTGGTGCCGGTGGCCGGGGTGGCCGCCTTCCAGGACCCCGTGGCCTCCTACACCGACCGCAGCATGGCCATCCAGTACGCCGGGGAGGGCGGCTATCTCTGGCTGGATGCCGCCAACGCGGCGGCCGGGGGCAAAGCCTGGCTCAACCCCTACGCGGCCTCGGCCAACGCCTTCATCGGCGACCTGATCGAAGAGCTGTACAACTGCGGGTTTGAACAGGTCTGCCTCTCGGCGGTCCAGTTCCCGCCCAGCGCCTCCTCCAGCCAGGACTTTGGCCAGACGGGGGGCCTGAGCCGGGACGCCCAGCTGGCGGCGGACATCGCCGCCTGGGACGCGCGCTTTGCGGGCCGCGTCACCCTCTGGTACGAATACCCCCTGGCCAGCTGCACCGGGGTCAGCACGGCGCTGGGGGCGCTGCCCGCCCAGCTGGGGGTGCACAATCTGGTCATCAGCCTGCCCGCCGGCGAGACCCAGGACCCGGCCGCCCTGGCCGAAACGGCGGCCCGGATGAAAGAGCTGGGCGCCGCCTGGGTCGTTGTGCGGGACAGCGAGAGCGGCCGCTTCTACTGACCGCGGCCCCGTCCCTTTTGGCTTTTGTGTGAGAGTGAGGAACTGAAGATGGAAAACATATCCTGCTTTATGCCGGCCCACATCCTGCTGCCCGACGCCTCCGTCCCTCTGGAGCAGTGGGGCTGCATCGCCTGCGACCAGTTTACCAGCGACCGCGCCTATTGGGAGCGGGCTGCCGCCGCCGCGGCGGGCGGGCCCAGCGCCCTGGATCTGATCCTGCCCGAGGTCTACCTGAACGACGGCGATCTGGCCGCCCGGGTGGATACCATCCATCAAAAGATGGAAACCTATGACCGGGAGGTCCTGACCCGGGCGGTGGACGGCTACGTCTACGTCGAGCGCACCCTGCAGAGCGGCCGGGTCCGCCAGGGGCTGGTGGGCCGGGTGGATCTGGAGGCTTACAATTACCACCGGGGCAGCCTGTCGCCCATCCGCCCCAGCGAGAACACGGTGGAAGAGCGGATCCCGCCCCGGATGGCGGTGCGCCGGGGGGCCAGGCTGGAAACGCCCCATGTGATGATGCTGGCCGACGACCCCGACGGCACCCTGATCGAGCCCATCGGCGCCCAAAAGGAAAAGCTGCGCCCCCTCTATGAGGGCGAGCTGATGCTGGGCGGCGGCCATGTGGCCGGCTGGGCGGTGGAGGACCCCGCCCTGCTGGCCCGGATCGAGGCGGCCATGACGGCGCTGGGCAGCGCCGCCACCTTCCGGGCACGCTACCCCGGCGCGCCCAACAAGCGCCCCCTGGCCCTGGCGGTGGGGGACGGCAACCACTCTCTCGCCACCGCCAAAGCCTATTGGGAAGAGCTGAAACCCACCCTCTCCCCCGAGCAGCGGGCAAATCATCCCGCCCGCTGGTGCCTGGCGGAGGTGTGCAACGTCCGGTCCGACGCGGTGGAGATCGAGCCCATCCACCGGGTGCTGTTCAACACCAGCTACGAGACGGTGCTGCTCAACCTGGTGACCTGGAGCGACGAGAACATGGCCGGGGTCCGCTTTGGGGACGAATACGAGCAGAAAATGCAGCTGATCGGCGTGCAGGAAGAATGCACCCTCAGCTTTGAAAACCCCACCGCGCCCCTGGGCGTAGGGACGGTGGATGAATTTGTGGAATATTTCCTGGAGAACCATCCGGAGGCCCGGGTGGACTATGTCCACGACGAGGCCGCGGTGCGGGCGTTCAGCGCAGAAAAAGGCGCGGTGGGCCTGCTGCTGCCCCCTTTGCAGAAGAGCGACCTCTTCCGGGGGGTGGTGCTGGGCGGCGTGCTGCCCCGCAAGACCTTCAGCATGGGCCACGCCGAAGAAAAGCGGTACTACATCGAGTGCCGCCGCATCGCGGAGCAAGGTTCTCCCCGTTGACCCATTTTTCCAAGGAGCAGAATGACATTTCAAGAACTGAATCTATCCAAACCGATCCTGCGGGCCGTGGCCCGGGCGGGCTATGAAAAGCCGTCTCCCATCCAGGCGGGAGCCATCCCGCCGGTGCTGAAGGGCCAGGATCTGATGGGCTGTGCCCAGACGGGCACCGGCAAGACGGCGGCGTTCGCCCTGCCCATCCTGGACCTGCTGAGCGCCCGCCCGCCCAAAAAGCCGGGGGCGGTCCGCGCCCTGGTCCTGACCCCCACCCGGGAGCTGGCCCTCCAGATCGGGGAGAGCTTTGCGCAGTACGGCCAGTATCTGAAGCTGCGCTCGGCCGTCATCTTCGGCGGGGTGGGCCAGGCCCCCCAGGTGGAAAAACTCCGCCAGGGGGTGGACATCCTGGTGGCCTGCCCCGGCCGCCTCAACGACCTGATCGGGCAGGGCTATGTGGACCTGTCCGGGGTGGAGATCTTTGTCCTGGACGAGGCCGACCGGATGCTGGACATGGGCTTTGTCCACGACGTCAAGCGGGTCATCGCCAAGCTGCCGGTGCGGCGGCAGACCCTGATGTTCAGCGCGACCATGCCCGCCGAGATCGAGCAGCTGGCCGCCGGCATCCTGCGGGACCCGGCCTTCGTCAAAGTGGACCCGGTGTCCAGCACGGTGGACCGCATCGCCCAAAGCCTCTACTATGTCTCCAAGACGGACAAGCGCAAGCTGCTGCCCTGGCTGATCCAGAACCTGCAGCCGCCCGTCCACAATGCCCTGGTTTTCAGCCGCACCAAACACGGGGCCGACCGGATCGCCCGGGACCTGGTCAAGCAGGGCATCCCGGCGGCGGCCATCCACGGCAACAAGAGCCAGAGCGCCCGGGTGGCGGCCCTGGAGGGCTTCAAAGCCGGCCGCACCAAGATCCTGGTGGCCACCGACATCGCGGCCCGTGGCATCGACATCAACGAGCTGTCCCACGTGTTCAACTACGACCTGCCGGAAGTGCCCGAGACCTATGTCCACCGCATCGGGCGGACGGCCCGGGCCGGCGCAGACGGGGTGGCCGTCAGCTTTTGCGCCCCCGAAGAACGGGAGTACCTGGCCGGCATCGAAAAACTGAACCGCAAAAAGATCCCGGTGGTCAGCGGCCACCCCTGGGACACGGCCGGGCCCGAGCAGCCGGCCCCCACCGAGCCTAAACCAGCGCAGCCCGCCCGCCCCCTCAAGGTGCGGCAGGTGCAGCCTGCGGCCCCTGCGCTGCCAGATACAAAGAAAGAGGAGACCATCATGGACGAAACCAAGAAGAGCGCCCCCCGCGAAGGCGGAGAGAAGCGCAGCCGCTCCCGGCGCGGCCGTCGGGATGGCAAACCCCGTCCCGCCCAGGGGGCACAGCCCCAGCAGGCCAAGTTCGACCCCCACTTCCTGACCGGCGCCGAGACCGCCGTCCTGCCCGCCAAGACGGTGGCGGCCGCCCCCGACAAACAGCGGCCCGCCCCCCAGAACAGCCAGCAGGGCCGCCCGGCCAAGGGCGGCCAGGCCCCCCAGCAGCGGCCCGGCCGCGACAGCCGGCCCTCGCAGCCCGAGGGCAAAAAGGCCGGCCGCAGCGGTGGCAAGAACCAGGCCAAGCCCGAACAGCCCGCCCGCCCGGAGAACGCTTCCCGGTCTGCCGCCCGCAGCGCCGCCGGAGAGCGGGGCCGCGGCCAGGCCGGGCGCGCCCCCGCCCCCAAGGGCCCGGCCCCCAGCCAGCCCAAAGGCCGCCCCGGCCGTCCCGCCCGGGAAACCCGGAGCGACGACCCCGGCCTGGTCCTGATCAGCCGGCGGCCGCCCCAGCAGAAATTCTCCAGCTTTGAGGAGTATATGGCGGCCCACGGCGGCGCTACCGCCCCCATCGAGGACCACAGCGAGGACTACGAATAATACGCGCTCGCGGCCAAACGGATTTGGAAAAGAAAACCGGCGCCCTGCGTCCCTACGGACCCAGCGGCGCCGGTTTTGTTTACTTTTTCTCCAGGCGGGCCAGGCGGTATTCCCGCGGGCTCTGGCCGTAGTGGGCGCGGAACAGCCGGTAAAAATAGCTGGTGTTTTCGTAGCCCACCTGGGCGATGATCTGCTGGACCGTCAGGTCGCTGCGGCGCAGCAGGCGGGCTGCCATCTCCAGGCGGTGCTGCTGGAGCAGCTCTTTGTAGGTGCGGCCGGTCTCGGCGCGGACGCACTCGCTCACATAGGCCAGCGAGACCTGGTAGGTGTGGGCCACACTGGAAAGGTTGGCCTGCCTGTAGTTGTGGACGATCTCGTCCAGCGCAGCGCGGACCAGCGCCTGCTTGTCAACGGTGGCGCCCCGGCCTGCGGCGCGCGCCTTCCTGGTACCTGTTTCGATCATACTTATCCCTCCGATCATGCAAAACGCGGCGCTTGCCCAGCGGTGCTGCGGCGTTCAACTTACAAACGAAATAAGGACGTCGTTTATTGCAGAATGTACGTGCTGGAATAACTTTCACATCCTGTCAACAAAAGGGACACGGTCCGGCCACAGAAAAGATAAAATCGGCCCGCCGGTGGTCGAAGCCGGCGGGCCCAAAACAGGTTTTCAGGATAACCAGGGAAGGATGCAGGTCTTGCCGCGTCTGCGGCGGCAGAGGGCGCAGGCCCATCAGAACATGGTCTCGTTCTTGTACAGGCCGGTGCGGGTGAACTGGACCCACTCGGCCAGGTTGACGGCGTGGTCGCCGATCCGCTCCAGGTACTTGATGACCATCAGCATGTCCAGGGCGGCGTCCACCTGGCTGGGGTCGGCCGCGATCTCCTCGGCCAGGGTCCGCTTGATGGCGTTGAAGTCATAGTCCACCTCATCGTCGGCGGCGATCACCCGCTGGGCGGCGTTCATGTCCTCTTTCAGGAAGGCGTCCATCCCGTCCAGCACCATCTTGTGGGCCTTCTGGCCCATCTTGATGGCCTCGCTGACGGCGGGGTCGCCGGCCTTGCGGGAAGCGAACAGGTGAGGCATGATCTCGGCGATGTCGGCGGCGTGGTCGCCGATCCGCTCCAGGTCGGTGATGACCTTCAGGGTCGCCGACACCCGGCGCAGGTCGCCGGCCACCGGCTGCTGGCGCAGCAGCAGCAGCATGCAGCGGTGCTCGATGTCGTGCTCCATCTCGTTGATCTGGCTGTCGTCCTTGATGATCTGGGCGGCGGCCTCGGCGTCGGTGGTGGCCAGGGCTTCCATGGCGTTCTCAACGGCGTCGGTGACGGCCTGGCCCATCTCGGTCAGCGCCTGGTTCAGCTCGGCCAGGGCTTCGTCATAGTGCTTGCGAATGCTCATAGCTATGTGTCTCCTCTCTCTTTGACCCGAATCAACCGGATGATTAGCCGAAACGGCCGGAGATGTAATCCTCGGTGCGCTTGTCGGAGGGGGTGCTGAAGATCTCTTCGGTGGGGCCCACCTCCACCAGCTCGCCCAGCAGGAAGAAGGCGGTGCGGTCGCTGATACGGGCGGCCTGCTGCATGTTATGGGTGACGATGACCACGGTGTAGTTCTTCTTCAACTCGCTCATCAGCTCTTCCACCTTCATGGTCGAGCCGGGGTCCAGAGCCGAGGTGGGTTCGTCCATCAGCAGGACTTCGGGCTTGACAGCCAGGGCGCGGGCGATGCACAGGCGCTGCTGCTGGCCGCCCGACAGGCCCAGGGCGCTTTTTTTCAGGCGGTCCTTGACCTCCTCCCACAGGGCGGCGCCCCGCAGGCTGCTCTCCACGATCTCGTCCAGCTCCGCCTTGTTGCGCACGCCGTGCAGCTTGGGGCCGTAGGTGATGTTGTCGTAGATGCTCATGGGGAAGGGGTTGGCCTTCTGGAAGACCATGCCCACGCGGCGGCGCAGGGTGGTCAGGACCATGCCCGGTCCAAAGATGTCCTCGCCCTTCAGGGTGACCTTGCCCTCGATGCGGACGTTGGGGACCAGGTCGTTCATGCGGTTCAGGGTCTTGAGGAAGGTGGATTTGCCGCAGCCCGAAGGGCCGATCAGGGCCGTGATCTCCCGCTCGCCCACGTCCAGAGAGATGGACTTGAGGGCCTTGAAGTCACCGTACCACAGGTCGAGATTTTTCGCCGAGATGACAGGCGTGGTGTTTTGCAGTTCCATATCGTTTTTACCTCACTACTAGATCAGCCCTTTTGACGGAGATGCTTCTTGGCCAGACGGGCGGCAATGTTGATGATCAGCACCAGCACCAGCAGGATCGCGCCGATGCCCCAGGCAGAGTCGAAGTCGCCGTTCTCGAAGGCGCGCAGGTACAGCAGGACGGACAGCGACGCGCCGTTGGAGCCGTACGCCTCAATGATGTTGTTGGCGATGATCTGGGCCGCGCCGGCGGTGAACAGCAGGGCCGCGCTCTCGCCCACGATACGGCCGATGGCCAGGATGCAGCCGGTGACGATGCCGTCAATGCTGCAGGGCAGGACGATGGTGCGGATGATGTGCCACTTGCCTGCGCCCAGGCCCATGGCGCCCTCACGGTAGCCCATGGGGACCGTTTTGAGGGATTCCTGGGTGGTGCGGATGATGGTGGGCAGGGTCATGATGACCAGGGTCAGGCTGCCGGACAGCAGGCTGGTCTGGAAGCCCAGGGCCTGGGCGAACACCAGCATGCCCACCAGGCCGTAGATGATGCTGGGGATGCCGGCCAGGGTCTCGTTGGTGAACTCGATGATCGCGATCAGCTTACGGTTGGTGGCGTATTCGGTCAGGTAGACCGCCGCGCCCACGCCCAGGGGCAGGACGATGACCAGGGTGAGCAGGATGATGTACAGGGTGTTGATGATGGCGGGCAGGATGCCGTTGGTGCCGCGCAGGATGCTGGAGGTGGTGGTCAGGAAGGTCCAGTTGACATGAGGCAGGCCGCGGATCAGCACCATGCCGATGATGCCCACCACCAGGATGATGACAAAGACGGCTGCGACCCACACCGCACCGGTAAAGAACTGGTTCCACAGGCGGCGGGACGAGGAGAAATCTGCATAGCGGTTACTTTTCACCGTTGCTGCCTCCTTTCAGGAAGAAGTTGAGCACCAGGTTGATGATCATGATGAAGATGAACAGGATCAGGCCGATGCTGAACAGCGCCTGGCGCTGCAGGCCACTGGCGTAGCTCATCTCCTTGGCGATGGCGGTGGTCAGGAAGGTGACGCTCTTGAACAGGCCCGGCATATTGGGGCTGTTGCCGGCCACCATCATCACGGCCATGGCCTCGCCGACGGCGCGGCCGATGCCCAGCACGATGCCCGCTGCGATGCCGCTTTTGGCGGCGGGGACGCTGACTTTGAACCAGGTCTCGGCGTCGGTGGCGCCCAGGGCCAGGCTGCCCTCCTCATACTCATGGGGGACGGCGTTGAGGGCCGTCACCGACACCGAGACGATGCTGGGCAGGATCATGATGCTCAGCACCAGGATGGCGCTGAGCAGGCAGGCGCCCGAGGCCCGGCCAAAGACGGCGGCCACGGCGGGCACCAGCAGCTGCATGCCCAGCAGGCCGAAGATGACGCTGGGGATGCCGCTGAGCAGCTCAATGGCGGACGTGGCGACGGTGCGCAGCTTGGGTGTGGCCGCCTTGGAGAGAAAGACCGCCGTCAGCAAACCCACCGGGATGCCGATGATGATGGCGCCCAGGGTGCCGTACACGCTGGACAGGATAAAGGGCAGGATGCCGAACTTGGGCTCGGCGGCGGTGGATGCCCACTCCTGGCCGAAGAGGAAGTCCACAATGCCGATCTGACCGATGGCGGGCAGGCCCGAGATGACCATGTAAACGGTGATCAGGGCCACGCAGCCGATGGCCAGGATGCCGCACAGGAAGAAGATGGCGTTCATCACCAGCTCCAGCCACTCGGCCGCATTGTGGGGCTTGTTGAATTTCCGGATCACGATGGCGCCGGAAGCAGAGTCTTGCTGTTTCATAGTAACCCCCATGGATTTGGTTGAAAAGGCGGCCTGTTCCCAAAAACCGCCTGGGAACGCGCGTCCCCAGGCGGAAAGTATCAGGATTCAGGCCCCGGGTGTTGAGAAGGGAACCTCCCCTTACTCAGCGTCCACCAGGGGGACAGCGCCGGCCAGGCGGATCAGCTCAGCGGCATCCGGGCTGACGGCAAAGTCGATGAAGGCCTGTGCAGCCTCGGACAGCTCGGCGGAGTCGTTGGTGATGAAGTTGAAGGGGCGCTGGACCTTGTAGGTGCCGTCCAGGACGGTGGCCTCGCTGCACTCGACACCCTCGACGGTCAGGGTCTTGACGGTGTCGCCCACAGCGGACAGGGAAGCGTAGCCGATGGCCAGCTTGTTGGAAGCCACAGCCGAGATGACAGCGCCGGTGGCGGTCAGCTCCTGGTCGTAGACGCAGGCATCCTCCACGCCCACGATGCTCTCGAAGCCGTCGCGGGTGCCGGAGCCGGCCTCACGGCCGATGACCACGATCTCGCCGTCCTCGCCGCCCACGTCGGCCCAGTTGGTGATCTCCTTGCGGAAGATCTGGGCCAGCTGGTCGATGCTCAGGTCCGAAACGGTGTTCTCGTTGTTGACCACCATGGCGATGCCGTCCAGAGCGACGGTGGTGGCGGTGACGCCGGTCTCATCGTCGTGCAGGGCACGGGAAGCCAGGCCGATGTCCAGGGTCTGCTCCACAGCGCCGGTGATGCCGGCGCCGGAACCGGTGGGATCGTAGCTGATGGTGACGCCGGGGGCGACCTCAGCGAAGCCCTCGGTCAGGGCCTCGATGACGCTGTTCATGGAAGTGGAACCGCCGGTGGCGACGGTGCCGGACAGGCTGCTCAGATCATTGGCAGCCTCGGCAGCGGAAGACGCCACAGAAGAAGCGGTGGAAGAAGCAGAAGAAGCAGTGCTGGCAGCGGTGGAGCTGGAAGAGCTGCCGCCGCAGGCAGCCAGAGCGCCGGCAGCAGCCGCGGCGCCGCAAACAGCCAGGAAGGAACGACGATTGATCTTTTTCATAATGTATTTCCTCCAAAATCACGAATCATGGGACCGGTGTCTCTCTGACCGGTAAATCTTTTTCTTTTGTTGCTTTGTGCTTTCCTCTCGGAACGCCACCATTGTACAACGGAAACGGGCGCGCTGCGACCATGGCAAGGAAAAATCCATGTAAAGTTTTGCGCAATACTTTGCCCTGAATGAAAAGAGAATGTAAATTCGCAGCCGGAAATATAGCCTTAAAATTTACATTCCCTTGTTTTGGCCGGGCCCAGCGGCGCAGGGCGTTGGAAAGCCCCGGCATAAAAAGAGCCGCAGGACCGTGGAAGGCCCTGCGGCGGTTGATTCGGATCGTGGCCGGGCGGGTGCTCCGGCCGGGGGAAATCACAGGATGCGGACGCCCTTCTGGATCACCGACTGGATCTCCAGGGCCTTGTCTGCAAGGATGACGTTGCCGTACCGGCCCGCGGCCAGCGAGCCGTAGTCGGCGTCCACCCCGATGCTCCGGGCGGGGTTCTCGGAGGCGGCGCGGACCGCGCTCTCCAGGGGCACGCCCATGTCCAGCACCGCACGCTTCATGCAGTCGTACAGGCAGGTGGCGCTGCCGGCGATGACGCCGGGCTGCTCGGTCAGGGTGGCGCGGGGGCCCTTGACGGTGACGGCCTGGCCGCCCAGGCTGTACTGGCCGTCGGGCAGGCCGCAGGCCATCATGCTGTCGGCGATCAGGATGACCCGGTCGTCCCCAAAGGTGCGGAAGGTGAAGCGGACCATGGCCGGGTGGATGTGCACCCCGTCGGTGATGAGCTCCACTTCCGCCTTCCGCTCCAGGGCCGCGATGATGGGCCCCGGCTCCCGGTGGGTGATGCCGGGCATGGCGTTGTACAGGTGGGTCATGTGGCTGGCGCCCAGGTCGAAGGCGGCGATGGCGGTGTCGTAGCTGGTGCAGGTGTGGGCGATGGAGATGCGCACCTCGTCCTTGCACTTGGAGATAAAGTCAAAGGCGCATTCTTCCTCGGGGGCGATGTCCACCAGCTTGATGAGGCCGCCCGACCGCTTTTGCAGCCGGCGGAACATGGCCACATCGGGCAGATGGAGGTAGGCCGGGTTCTGGGCGCCCAGCTTGTGGGGGCTGATGAAGGGGCCTTCCATATTGATGCCCACCAGGTCGGCCCCGCGCCCGTTCTTGTGGGCGGCGGCCGCGTCCATGACGCCGTTCAGGATCTCTTCCGAATAGGTCATGGTGGCGGGGCAGATGGCGAGGACGCCCTTGCTGGCCTCGAAATCGGCCAGGGCCTGGATGGATTCCTCGGTGCCGTCGCAGAAATCGTGGCCCACGGCCCCGTGGAAGTGGATGTCCAGCAGGCCGGGCAGGGCGTACAGCCCGCCAGCGTCCACGACCTCCTCGCCGGGCAGGGGATCGGCTGCGCCGGCGGCGATGCGGCCGTCACGGATGACCAGCTCTCCCGGCGCAAAGGTGTGCTCCGGGGTGTAGATCAGTGCATGTTTGATAATCATTGGCGTGTACCTCTCAATTTCTGGCGCGGGGGGCCTCTTTTTCCGCCGCAGGGCGGAAAGGGAGAAGCGCCCTTAGACCAGAGCCAGAGCCTCCTCGTCGCCCACCAGGATGAAGTCGGGGTGCATCTGCAGGATGGAGGCAGGCACCTCGGGGGTGACGGGGCCGAAGAAGGCTTTCTTGATGATCTCGGCCTTGTTGGCGCCGTTGGCGACCATCAGGACCTTGCGGGCCTGCATGATGGTCTTGATGCCCATGGTGTAAGCCTGCTTGGGTACCAGGTCCACATTGTTGTCAAAGAAGCGCTTGTTGGCCTCGATGGTGCTCTCGGTCAGGTCCACGCAGTGGGTGCCCAGCTCAAAGGCGTCCCCCGGCTCATTGAAGCCGATGTGGCCGTCCACGCCGATGCCCAGCAGCTGCAGGTCGATGCCGCCCACATCCTGGATGATCTGGTCATATTCACGGCAGGCGGCCTCGGCGTCGGGGTTGGAGCCGTCGGGCACATGGATGCGGTCGGGCTTGACGTTCACGTGTTTGAACAGATTCTCCTGCATGAAGTACCAGTAGCTCTGCTCATGGGTGCGGGGCAGGCCGCGGTACTCGTCCAGGTTGACGGTGGTCACGTCGGCAAAGTCCAGATCGCCCTTGTTGTACCAGTCCACCAGCTGGGCGTAGGTGCCCACCGGCGAGCCGCCGGTGGCCAGGCCCAGCACGCAGTTGGGCTTCATGATGACCTGGGCCGAAATGATGTTGGCCGCCTTGCGGGACATATCGTTGTAGTCTTTTGCGCGGATGATCTTCATAAGGGGTACCTCCGTTTTCTTTCCTTTTATGGGATCAGTATAGCAGAACTGTGTGGACGAATCATGAAGAAGCGGGCTGTGCCAGAAAAGGGCGGCCCGCCGCCGGGGTAAAAGAAGAGCCGCCGAAAGCGGGGCTGTTGAGCCCGCCCTCGGCGGCTATCGAAAGGGGAGACGGGGCAACCAGCCCCCGTCGGTTCATGTGTAAGATCAGAGCATCTTCTTCAGCTCATCGTAGACGAACTGCACCTTGGTGCCGATGATGACCTGGCAGGCGTTCTTGCTGGGGCGGACGACGCCGGCAGCGCCTGCGGCCTTGACGGCCTTTTCATCCACGGCAGTGTAGTCCTTGATCTCGAAGCGCAGGCGGGTGGCGCAGTACTCGACGTTCTTGACGTTCTCCTTGCCGCCCACGGCTGCCAGGACGCCCGCGGCGACCTGGGTGAAGTTGTTGTTGGCCAGGACGATCTTCTTCTCTGCGTCGGTGTTCTCGTCCTCGTCCTCACGGCCCGGGGTCTTGAAGTCGAAGGCCTTGATCAGGGCGTAGAAGACCACGAAGAAGACGATGGCTGCGCCGATGCCCAGAGGGATGATCATCCAGATGTTATTGGCTGCGGGCAGCTGCGAGGAGAAGAGCAGGTCGGTGGCGCCGGCCGAGAAGGAGAAGCCAGCCCGGAAGCCGGTGTAGTAGGTAATGACGGTGAAGATGCCGTACAGGGCGGCGTACACCACATACAGGGGGAAGGCCACGAACATGAAGGAGAACTCGAACGGCTCGGTGACGCCGCAGACAAAGGCACACACGGCGGTGGAGATCAGCAGGCCGGCAGCAGCCTTCTTGTTCTTGGCGGTGGCGATCATGGCGGCGGCGGCGGCCGGCACGCCGAACATCATGCAGGGGAAGAAGCCGGACATGTACATGCCCAGGCTCCAGGACACGTCGGCGCTGGTCTTGCCGGCCCAGAAGTTGGTCAGGTCGCCCAGGCCGATGGTGTCAAACCAGAAGACGTTGTTCAGGGCGTGGTGCATACCGATGGGGATCAGCAGGCGGTTGAAGAAAGCGTAGAGGCCCGCGCCGAAGGCGCCCATGCCCTCGATGCCTTTGCCCAGAGCAACCAGACCGCCGAAGACCAGAGGCCAGACGAACAGCAGGACGACCGACGCCACAATGGAGATGACGGCGGCGGCCATGGCCACAAAGCGCTTGCCGCTGAAGAAGGCCAGGAAGTCGGGCAGCTGCATATTCTTAAAGCGGTTGTAGGAGAAAGCGCCGATCAGGCCGCACAGGATGCCGATGAAGGGGTTGGAGATCTTGCTGAAAGCAAGGAACTCGGTGGTGCCGTCGACAACGTTGGGCATGATGGTGGAGACGACGCCGGTGCTCAGCAGCTGCTGGATCATCAGCCAGGAGGCAAGGCCGGCCAGGGCGGGGGTGCCGTCCGGTTCGTCCGCCATACCGACCGCAACGCCGATGACGAACAGGATTTGCATATTGTCGATCAGCGCGCCGCCCGCCTTGACCAGCAGGAAGCCGATGATCTGTGCCAGGCCCTCGACCGTGCCGCCCTGCATGGTGGACGGGCACAGGAAGTAGCCGATGCCCATCAACAAGCCGCAGATGGGCAGCACTGCGACGGGCAACATCAGGGATTTGCCCAGTTTTTGCAGAAACTTCATCATAAGAAAAATCCTCCCTTGTACGCGCGGGGGCGGCGGGGGCCGCCCCATCGTTCAAGCTGTGGAACGGCGCTGCTGGTTGCCAGCCCGTTCACATTTGCGTAACAATATTGTAACACATTTCACGGAGAAAAGCTATAGATTTTTTGAGAAAAGGGGCTTTATTTGTGTGAATTGCATAAATGCGGCCGGGAAAAACATAAAACCGCTCCATATTTAATATTTCGCCGCAGGTATGCTGTTTCGGCGCAAAAATACGGGCGCTGTTTCGTACTGCGGCGGCGGGCCGGTGTGGGGGAAGCTAAAAAAGAGAGCAAGAAAGCTGAAGTGGCCTCCCGCTCCCGGCGGCGTCCTGCTTGACGGACGGGCAGGCTATGTTATAATCATAGAAAACCCCAAGACACGACACACGACCCTGAAGGAGGCATAGTATATGGAATGGACCGACATCCGCCTGACGGTGGCACAAAAGGATGCCGAGCAGGCCGAGGCCGCGGCGACCATGATCGCCGAAGGCGGCATTTATATTGAGGACTACAGCGACATCGAACAGCAGGTGGCTGAGATCGCCCATGTGGACCTGATCGAGCCCGAGCTGCTGGAAAAACCCCGTGACGTGGTCATCATCCACATCTATCTGGAGCCCGGGACCCAGCCGGCCGAGACGCTGGCGGCCATCGACGCCCGGATGGACGCGGCGGGCATCCCCTATACCGTGGAGACGGCCGGCGTCGAGCAGGAGGACTGGCAGAACGGCTGGCGCAAGTATTACCACCCGCTGGAGATCGGGCGGCGGCTGGCGGTGGTGCCCTCCTGGCAGGAGTACGACACCGACCGGATCAAGCTGCGGCTGGACCCGGGCCTGGCCTTCGGCACCGGCGGGCATGAGACCACCAGCCTCTGCCTGGAGGCGCTGGACGAGCTGACCGCCGGCGGGGAGCGGGTGCTGGACATCGGCACCGGCAGCGGCATTCTGGCCATCGCGGCCCTCAAGCTGGGAGCCGCGTCGGCGGAGGGGATCGACATCGACCCGGTGGCCGTCCGCACCGCCTGCGAAAACGCCGCCCTGAACGGGGTGGAGGACCGCTTCCAGGGGCTGGTGGGGGATCTGTCCGACCAGGCGTCGGGCCGGTACGACATCGTGACCGCCAACATCGTGGCCAACGCCATCATCGCCCTGGCCCCGGTGGTGCCCGGCCTGCTGGCCGCGGAGGGACGCTTCATCGCCAGCGGCATCATCGACACCCGCGCCGCCGAGGTGGAAGACGCCCTTGCTGCAGCCGGCCTGCAGGTGGAGGCCCGCCGGGAAAAGCGGGGCTGGGTCTGCTTTGTCTGCCATAAAAAGGAGAATGGATGATGCCGCACCGCTATTTTACCACCGAGGTCTGGCCCGGGGAGGGCCGGGCCGTCCTGCGGGGGCCGGACGCCCACCACCTGGCCCGGGTCATGCGGGCCAGGGCGGGGGACACTGTCATCCTCTGCGACGGCAACGCCGTCGAGTACACCGCCACCATCACCGGCTTTGGGGAGGACGAAGTGGAATTTGCGGTGGAGGCGGGGTATCCCTCTGCCGCCGAGCCCACGGTGGAGGTCACCCTGCTGGCCGGCTATCCCAAACAGGACAAGCTGGAGCAGATCATCCGCCACGGCGTCGAGCTGGGGTGCCGCCATGTGGTGCCCTTTTTCAGCCGCTACTGTGTGGCGGCCCCCAAAAAGGAGGAGCAGAAAAACGTCCGGTACAACCGCATCGCCTACGAGGCCGCCAAACAGTGCGGCCGGGGCGTCCTGCCCGACGTGGCCCTGCCGCTGCCCAACTTCGGGGCGGTCTGCCGCACCTTTGACCAGTACGACCTGGTGCTGTTCTGCTACGAGTGCGGCGGCGAACCCCTGCGCCGGCTGCTGGCCGGTGCGCCCGCCCCGGCGGACCGGCCGCTCCGGATCGCCCTTGTGACCGGCGCCGAAGGAGGCTTCGCCCCCGAAGAGGCGGCGGCCGCCGTCGCCGCCGGCGCCAAAATGGTGGGGCTTGGCCCCCGCATCCTCCGCTGCGAGACGGCCCCGCTGGCCGTCCTGGCGTCGGTCATGACCCTGACGGGCAATCTGGAGTGAAACGCCCGGCCACCCCTGGCCGGATCGGAAACTTTTCAAAATTCATTTTCACAAAAATTATACAAACGCCTGCATTTTCCACAAAACCATCACAAAGCGCCTGCCACGCAGGCGCTTTTTTGCTGCCTTCCAAGCGCTTTGCGCCATGGGAAAAGCCGAAAACAATAAAAGAATAAATATTCTTAGAATAACGCATAAAATTCAAAATATACTCTCGCGCCTTCGGCGCGAACTGAAGAAAAGAAAGCAAAAACCAAAAAATAGTAAATCGGGCCTTGACACCGGGGGGGGT
>DSLFR04102__coassemble_821_pt1 | contig 22375 bp, 16 predicted proteins | sample DSLFR04102__metabat2_high_PE_009 | metagenome-assembled genome bin DSLFR04102
CCCCCAAAGAACCTGCGCCCCCGCCGGAGACGCCGCCCGCGCCCCCCAGGGAACCGGCCCCGCAGCCGGAAATGGCGGCCGCGCCGCAGAAAAAGGCGGCCCCGCCGCCCCGGCCCAAACCGGCCGCCCACGCCGGCCGCAAGCCCCGGAAAAAGCAGACCCGGGTCCCCGATGCGGAGGACAAGGAGCTGGAAAAGCTCAAGGTGATGCTGGAGACCATGGGCCCCCAGCCCGCCCGGCCCGAGCCCCGGCCCCAGCCGGAGGAGGACAAGGAGATCACCCAGCAGGTGGGCGGGTTCCATTTCTTCGGGGTGGGGGAGGACGAAGCGCCCCGCGGCGCGACGCCGCCCCCCAGCCTGGAGGACACCATGAGCATCGAGCTGCACGAGGAGGACGGGCAGAAAGCCCCGTCCGCCGCCCCGGCAGCCGAAGAGACCGGCGGCGAACACGCCGCCCCGGCCCACGCAGCGGCCCGGCGGCGGGGCAAAAAGGCCCGGTCCAGGCCGGCGCCGGCCCCTGAGCCGGAAGCCGCGCCCGCCCCCCAGCCCGAACCCGCCGCCCCGGCGGCGGAGGCCCCGGCCCCGGACAGCAAAACGGAGCCCGACCTCCCCGTCCAGGAGGCCCCCCCGACCGAGGAAGAGGCGGCCCGGGCCCTGGGCCAGACGGTGGCCTCCCTCAACCTGCGGTGCGCCCTCAGCGGCATCCTGACGGCGGCCCTGCTGTGGGCCGGGCTGATCTACGAAGGCATCCTGCCCGGCATGGCCGGCCTCAGCCCGGCGACGGCCCCGGCGGCGTTTCTGGGGGCCAACCTGCTGCTGCTGGCGGCGGCCCTGGCCGTGTCCTACAGCATCCTGCGGGACGGCCTGCTGGGCCTGGTCAGGACCCCCTCCTATGAGACCCTGCCGGCCCTGGCCGGCGCGGCGGCCCTGCTCCAGGCGGTGGTCGCCCTCCTGAACCCGGAGGCCTACCAGGCCACCACCCTCACCCTGATGAGCGGCGCGGCGGCCCTGGCCCTCTTTATGGCCAACCTGGGCAACCGCCTGCTGGCGGCGTCGGTCCGGGACGGCTACAAGCTGGCCGTCAGCGGGGTGGAGCACCAGGGCGCCTACCGGGCCCAGGACAAGGACCTGATCCGCTGCCTGGCCCCCACCCTGGAAGAAAAAGACCCCTGGATCCTGCTCAGCCGCCCCCTGGAAGGGGACGGCGGGTTCCTGGCCCAGAGCTTTGGCCCGCGGGCAGGGGAAAAGCGGGCCCAGCTGCTGGCCCGCATCCTGCTGGGCTGCGCCCTGGCGGGGGCCCTGTGGATGGCGGCCACCGGCAAGGGGGCCAACGGGGCGGCGGCCGCCCTGGCGGCGGTCCTGTGCCTGGGCGCGCCCCTGTCCTCGACCCTGATCGCCGGGCTGACCGCCCTGCGCACCGAGCGCACCGCCGGCGCGGTGGGGGCCGTGATCCCCGGCTGGGCCGGCATCGAGGAGCTGAACGGCATCGACACCGTCCAGGTGGACGCCGGCGAGCTGTTCACCCCGGAGAGCGCCCAGCTGGAGGACATCCGCATCTTCAAGGGCGGCCGGATCGACCGGGCCATCCTCTACACCGGCAGCGTCCTGAACCAGGGCTGCAACACCCTGAGCCGGCTGTTCCGCACCATCATTGCCGACCGCACCGACATCCTGCCCCCCGTCAAGGACCTGGAGGTCCACACCGGGCTGGGCTTCTCGGCCTGGTGCGACAACAACCGCATCCTAATCGGGACCCGCGCCTACATGGAGCAGGAGGGCGTGCCCCTGCCCGAGGCCGCCTATGAGGCCAAGCACTCCCGCAACGGGGAGCTGCAGATCCTGTACCTGGCCGTGTCGGGCAACATGTACGCCATGTTCGTGCTGCGGTATGTGGGCGGCAAACACGCCGCCCGGTGCCTGTCCATTTTGCAGAAGGAGAACATCCGCCTGCTGGTCACCTGCCAGGACCCCTCCCTCACCGCCGAAAAGATCGCCGCCGCCTACCACCTGCCCGAGGGCCTGGTCACCGTGCTGAACGAGACCCAGTGCACCGCCCTGGCCCCGGCGGTCAGCGCCGCCGGCGACACGCCCTGCTGCATGCTGCACCTGCGCGGCTTTGCCAGCCTGACCGGCGGCCTGCGGGCGGCCCAGCGGGCCCAGGCCGCCGAGAGCACCGGCGCGGCGGTCCAGATGGTGTCGGCGGGTTTCTCGGCGCTGATCGGGCTGCTGCTGAGCTATTCGGGCAGCATCGGCACCCTGTCGCTGCTGGTGGTGCTGATGTACCAGGCGGCCTGGAGCGCTTTGAGCATCGCTGCCGCAGCCATGAAGCAGCACAGCTGAGGCGCTTTGCCGGACGGTATGAACTAAGTGAGAATAATTCTTGAAAACCATCCAACATCCCTTGAAATCTTGCCGCGGTAAGAGTATAATAAGATCAAAGCCTGTGTGTGCAGGCATTGAAACGACGCAAACGCAAACCAAGCGATCCCCCATTACCAAACAAAGGAGAGAATGCACTATGGAACTCAAGGGTAGCAAGACCGAGAAAAACCTGATGGAAGCCTTTGCCGGTGAGAGCCAGGCCCGCAACAAGTACACCTACTTTGCCAGCCAGGCCAAGAAGGAAGGCTACGTCCAGATGGCCAAGATCTTTGAGGAGACCGCGGCCAACGAGAAGGAGCACGCCAAGATCTGGTTCAAGCTGCTGAACGGCGGCGAGATCCCCGACACCGCCACCTGCCTGAAGATGGCTGCCGGCGGCGAGCACGAGGAGTGGACCGAGATGTACCCCCGCATGGCCAAGGAGGCCAAGGAGGAGGGCTTCAACCAGATCGCCGCCCTGTTCACCATGGTGGCCGGCATCGAGAAGGAGCACGAGGAGCGCTACCTCGCCCTGGCCGAGAACCTGGCCAACAGCCAGGTCTTTGCCCGCGAGGAGCAGCAGGTCTGGCAGTGCTCCAACTGCGGCTACACCTATATCGGCAAGTCTGCGCCTCTCAAGTGCCCTGTCTGCGCACATCCCCAGGCTTACTTTGAGCTGAAGGTCAAGAACTATTGATCTTCTGACAACGGACGGCCCCGACCCAAAGTGAAAAAGCTCCCCGGCGCGGAAAGCGCCGGGGAGCTTTTTGGTGTGTGGCTGGCCTGCAGGGGCAGGGCCGGGCGGGCTCACAGATCCAGCTTGCCCTCGACTTTGTTCACCACATAGTAGGCGGCGCCGTCCTCGGGCTTGATGTAGATCTTGCAGGACTGCACCCCCACCTTGTGGGTCAGGCGGTAGTCTGCCTTGACCCGCTCGACGATGTCGGTGACGTTGTACTGGCGGCCGCCGGTTTCGAGATAGATCTCGGGAGAGAGAGGCGGGCGGCCCCGCCGGGCGGGAGCCTTTGCGGATTTCGGGGCTTTGCGCCGGGGCGCGGCAGCCGGGGCGTCCTGCGCCGTGGGCAGGGACACATCGGAGGCAGCTTGCTTTGCGGACATATCCATCCACCTTTCTTCAAACGTTGGTATGGCCAGCCGCCGCAGCGGCGCTGCGGGGCAGAAAAAACTGACTATTTATATAATATAAAGTTGCGTGTCATTTGTAAAGTCTTTTTTGAAAAAAGATGACCCGCCCCTGCCAGAAATGACACCATCAATGCGGCGGCCAAAGCTCCGCCGGCCCCGGCGCCCGGAGGGGCGAAATCCCCGCCCGGCGCGCCCGTTTGCGCCGCCCGGCCCCCGCCGCCCCCGAATTTGCGGAAAGAGAAACTTTCCGCTTGATTTTGCACGCCGGATACGCTATAATAACATACATGATAAGCCGGTGCGGCGGGATGCAGAGGGCGTGGCCCGGGATCTGCTGCGCCAGATGCACCGGGCTTTGCAATGTTTCGGGGGCCGGCCCCGGCGCTCAGCCGCCGGCGGGGCGCGGGCCCATGGCCGGAACATTCCCATAGGCCGATGTGGCGGAATGGCAGACGCAAACGACTCAAAATCGTTCGGGAAACCATGTGGGTTCGAGTCCCACCATCGGCACCAGGCTGGGCCTGGACGCAGTTTGCGTTCAGGCCCGGCTTTTTCTTTTTCCGCCTGCGGCGCACTTTTCTTGTTCTTGACACGGGGGTCTTGAATCCCTACAATAAACATAGACATTGCAAAAAGGACGGTGACAGGGATGATCTATAACCCCCAGCTGGAGACGTTTCTCTGTGTGGCGGAGGCCGGCAGTTTCAACCGGGCAGCCGAGCGGCTGTATATCTCGCCCCCGGCGGTCATCAAGCAGATCAACCTCCTGGAGGACGACCTGGGGGTGGCCCTGTTCGTCCGCACCCACCGGGGCCTGCAGCTGACGGCGGCGGGGCGTTCCCTCTGCCAGGACGCCAAATACATCCTCCAATACTGCAAGGACTCGGTCACCCGGGCCAAAAACGCCATGCAGGAGAGCAGCGAGGTGATCCGCATCGGCACCTCCCCCATGACGCCGGCCCAGTTCCTGGTCAACCTGTGGCCCAAAGTGCAGCAGTACGATCCGGACGTCAAGTTCCAGCTGGTGCCCTTCGACAACACCCCCGAGAACGCCCGTGAGATCCTGGCCAACCTGGGCCAGAACATCGACGTGGTGGCGGGCATCTTTGACGAGACCATGCTCAACCTGCGCCGGTGCGCCGGGCTGGAGATCTCCCGGGAGCCCATCTGCTGCGCGGTGTCGGTCCACCACCGTCTGGCCCAGAAAGAGGCCCTGACCGTCCGGGACCTGTACGGCGAGCGGCTGATGCTGATGCGCCGGGACTGGAGCCACTATGTGGACCTGCTGCGGGACGATCTGTGGAAAAACCATCCCCAGATCCAGATCGTGGACTTTGATTTCTACAGCGTGGACGCCTTCAACCAGTGCGAAAACAACAACTGCGTGCTGATGGCGGTGGAGAACTAGCGCTACGTCCACCCCCTGCTCAAGATCCTGCCGGTGGACTGGGGCTACACCATCCCCTTCGGGCTGCTGCACGCCCCCGAGCCCTCGGCCGGCGTGGCCCGCTTTTTGCAGGCCATCCGCAAGGCGGCAGGCCGCACCGCGCCGGCCCTGCCGCAGGCCTGAACGGCAGACCCCGTCGAGACTTCCCCGGAAGTCTCGATTTTTTGTACGGTTTTGTACGGTCCGCCGGGGCGGCGGGGCCTCCCTGCGGCCATGGCACAGAGCGCTGGTGCCGTCCGCGCCAGCCTTGCTTTTTCCTGGATTTTTGCAAAAAGGACTATAGTCCCGGCCCGCCCTGTGGTAGAATAGGGGCGAAAGACGGCGCAGGGGCGGCCGTCCACGGCCCCACAGGAGGAAGATCATGAACCAATATTTTGAAGTGATCCAGCAGGCGATGATCCTTTACCCGGTCATCGTGGTGCTGGTCACCATCCCGTACATCGCCTGGAACTACCACAAATACGGCTCGGTGCTCAGCCTGCGGGTGCTGATCGTCTATTCCTTTATCCTGTACCTGCTCTGCGTGTACTGCCTGGTGATCCTGCCCCTGCCCTCGCCGGAGGAGGCCGCCCTCCTCCACGGGCGCCGGATGCAGCTGACCCCCTTTGCCTTTGTGGGGGCGGTGATCCGGCAGGCCGGGATCGTGCCGGGAGACCCGGCCACCTGGTGCAGGATCCCCAGCAGCAGCTCTTTTTGGACCACCCTGTTCAACCTGTTCATGACCCTGCCCTTCGGGGTGTATCTGCGGTACTATTTTTGCTGCGGGTGGAAAAAAACCCTGGGCCTGGCCTTTGGGCTTTCGCTGTTCTGCGAGCTGACCCAGCTCAGCGGGCTGTACTTCCTGTACCCCGGCAGCTACCGCCTGTTCGATGTGGACGATCTGATCGTCAACACCGCGGGCAGCATGGTGGGCTATGCCCTGGCGGGGCCGCTGGAGATGCTCCTGCCCAGCCGGCAGGAGCTGGACGCGGCCAGCTTCCAGCGGGGGACTGAAGTCTCCTTCCCCCGGCGGGTGTTCTCCTTCGGGGTCGATCTGGTGTGCGTGGAGCTGCTGTCCCTGGCGCTTGCCGGGGTGTTGGCCCTGCTGGGGGCCGCGCTGCCGTCGCTGGCCGCGCCGGTGCTGTTTTGGGCCTATTTCGCCCTGGTGCCCCTGGCCTGGCAGGGCCAGACCCCCGGCAAGCGCCTGACCCGCCAGCGCATCGTCCATACGGGGGGCGGCCCCGCCCGGCCCTACCAATACGCTCTGCGGTACGGCCTGCTGCTGCTGGGGCTGTGGGGCGCGCCCCGGGCCCTGAACGCCCTGGTGGACTGGGGCGCCGAAGTCGGGGTGCTCAACGGGCTGGCCGGCTTTGTGCTGTGGCTGATCCTGTCCGGAGGGTATCTGTTCTATCTGTTCTATGCTGCGCTGATGATGGCCTTCCACCGCCCCCTCTACTACGAAAAATGGTCCCGCACCGAGACCGTCAGCACGGTGGAAGGGCAGGGCGAGTCTTAGGGGGTATCTGAAAACGCTTCACACGGCCCCATTCTACCAGAAAGGCGCGTCTGCCGCGTTGCATTCCACCAAAGCAGCCGCCCCGGCGCCCCCTGAGCCCCCGCAGCCGTCGCGGCGGATTTAACATTTCTGCAACAAAACGCAAACAGACCGCCAATCATCCGGCGGTATGCTGAAAAGACAAAGCGCGGTGCAGGGTTTCAGTCTGCCATGACCGCCGGCACCGCGGCGGCAGCCTGCGGGCTGGTGCTGGGGCTGGCTCTTTTCATGATAGGTTCCGCCGGCCGGCGGCTGCGGCGCTTTGACAGGGAGGATCGGATATGATACACATTCTGGTTTTGGAGGACGACGTCAAGCTCAATCAGGTGGTCTGCACCTACCTCAATGACAGCGGCTTTGCGGCCAAAGGCTGCCTGGATGCCAACAGCGCCTACGACGAGCTGTACAGCCGCCTGTACGACCTCATCATCTCGGACATCATGATGCCGGGGGTGGACGGGTTCGAGTTTGCCCGGACGGTGCGGAAGATCAACCGGCACATCCCCATTCTGTTCATGTCGGCGCGGGACGATCTGTCCGCCAAGCAGAAGGGGTTCCAGCTTGGCATCGACGACTACATGGTCAAGCCCATCGACCTGAGCGAGCTGGTGCTGCGGGTGCGGGCGCTTTTGCGCCGGGCCAACATCGAGGCCGAGCGGAAAATCACGGTGGGCAACCTGGTGCTGGACGCCGACGGCCTGACCGCCGAGGTGGACGGGGAGGAGATCCCCGTCACCACGCGGGAGTTCCATATCCTGTTCAAGCTGTTGTCCTACCCCAAAAAGACCTTTTCACGCGCCCAGCTGATGGATGAGTTCTGGGAGATGGGCAGTGACACCGGCCTGCGGGCGGTGGACGTCTACATCACCAAACTCCGGGATAAATTCTCGGCCTGCGACGGCTTTGAGATCAAGACCGTCCGGGGCCTGGGCTATAAGGCGGTGCTGAAATGAAGCAGGTGGAAAACAGCGTCTATGGTCCGGTGCGGGTCAGCCGGTTCCCCGTCTCCCAGTTTTTTCTGTTCTTTGGAGGGGGGCTGCTGGCGTCGGGCATCCACATGGGGCTGCTCACGCTGATGGACGAGGTGGACGCTGCCGACCTGATCCAGGTCACAGTGCCCATCCTCTACTGGGCCGCCGTCTCCCTGGGGCTGACCCTGCTGACCCGCCGCTGTATGCGGGAGACCTTTGAAAAGCCGGTGCAGGAGCTGGCCGCGGCCACCCGGAAGGTGGCGGAGGGGGATTTCTCGATCTATGTGCCGCCCCTCCACACCGCGGACCGGTACGACTACCTGGATGTGATGATCCTGGATTTCAACAAGATGGTGGCCGAGCTGGGGAGCGTCGAGACCCTCAAGACGGATTTTTTTGCGAACGTCTCCCACGAGATCAAGACGCCCCTTGCCGTGATCCAGAACACCGCCCAGCTGCTGAAGAGCAGGTCCCTCCCTCCGGAGCAGCGGGAGGAATATGTGGATACCATCGAGAAATACGCCCATCGCCTGGCCGACCTCATCACCAACATCCTCAAGCTGAACAAGCTGGAAAAACAGACGATCCAGCCCAGGGCGGAGCCCTACGACCTGACCGCCCAGCTGGCCGACTGCGCCCTGCTCTTTGAGAGCCGCTGGGAGAAAAAGGGCGTCGACTTCGAGGCCGACTTCGAGGACCAGGCCGTGATCCAGGCCGACCCCAGCCTGCTGGAGCTGGTGTGGAACAACCTGCTCTCCAACGCCATCAAGTTCACCCCGCCGGGCGGGACGGTGGCGCTGCGCCAGACCTCCACGCCGGACGCCATCCAGGTGACGGTGACGGACACCGGCCGCGGCATGAGCGAGGAGACCATGCAGCACATGTTCGACAAATTCTACCAGGGAGACACCTCCCACGCCGCCGAAGGCAACGGCCTTGGCCTGGCGCTGGTGCTGCGCATCCTGCAGATGACAGGAGGCTCCATCTCGGTGGAGAGCGCCCTGGGCAAGGGCAGCGCCTTCACGGTGCGGCTGCCCAGAAAACAGGAAGGAGGACCAGACCATGGGTGAGCTCCGGGAGGACAGTGCGCCCTATGTGGGCTACGACTACAAGGAGATCCCGGCAAACGCCGACAAGACCCCCCTCTATCTGGACGGCTACGAGAGCTTTGGCTGGGTATTGGAGGAGCGCCCCGGCACCCAGCCCCTGAAAAACAAGGGGAAACTGGTGCTCCGCCGGGACCGGAAGATCGTCAACAAGATGGAGCTGACCCGGCTGCAGCGCCACTTCGAGGCCTGCCTGCGGGAGCTGGACCAGCTGGAAGAGTCCCGCACCGCCCGGGCGCGGATCTGCGCGGTGATGACAGGCATTCTGGGCACCGCCTTCCTGGCCGGGTCCACCTTTGCAGTGACCCACCAGCCGCCCATGGTAGCCCTGATGGTGGTGCTGGCCGTGCCGGGTTTTGCAGGGTGGATCGCGCCCTGGTTTTTGTACCGGGCCATGGTCCGCCGCCGCGCCCAGGTGGTGGACAAACTGGTGGAACAGAAATACGACGAGATCTACGATCTCTGTGCAAAAGGGCACAGCCTGCTTTAAAGCGGCCTGCGCCGGCATCCAATAATAAAGGCCCCGCCTGTACACGAAGTGTAGGGGCGGGGCCTTTTGCGGCCTGCGGCCCGCGGACACTTCGTGCCCGGCGGGCTTTTTATTTTACTCTAACGCAAGGCAAATAAAACGGTAACCCGGAGCTGGTATCCTGTTCCCGGTGAAACGCGAAACGGGCGGAGCTGTACCTGCCCAACCAGCTCTGGGCCGAGCTGACCGCCAGCCGGCAGGCCGTGCGGCTGCAATGGGACCCGGTTTGAAATTTTAACAATTCTCAAACCCGGGCACAACAAAACCCCAACAGCAGCGGTGTAGAATCCATCTTGCAAACGGGGAAAACAAACGCAAAGGAGGAAAACGCGATGGACAAAAAGAAGCTCTTGTGGGCCGCGCTTGCGGCAACGGCAGGCTGCGGCGCGGCGGCGGGCCTGTGGTGGTTTGCCAGGAACCGCCGCTGGGAAAGGAGATGACCCGCATGGCTTACCGTTTGAAGCCGGGCAAGCTGGGGCGGAAGGCGATGGCCGCCTACGACAAGGTGCAGCGGGCTTTCGTCGACCGCTTTCTGGAAAAAGACCCCGACAGCCCCTCGGGCTACGCCCTCAGGACCGGCGAGACCGGCCGCAAAGCGGCCGCCGCCTACCAGGCGATCGAGGACCATGTCGTGGGCGCATACAAGAAGGTCGAGACGGCCTTTGTAGACGCTTTTTTGGAAGAAACAGACCCTTCGCCCAAGACGGCGGAGGGGCAACAGCAAACAGGAGGAAATCATGAAAAAGAGTAATTTTGTCGCCCTGATCCTGGGCACCGTCGGCTGCGTGTTCTTTGCATTGGGGATGTGTATGTGCCTGATCCAGGAGTGGGGGGTATCCCGCCAGGGCATCGTCTGCGGCGCGGCAGGGCTTGTGGTCCTGCTGGCCGACCTGATGATCTGGCGCAAAATGGAGGGCAAGGCCCCCATCGTCGTCAGCCCCAGGACGCTGGGCCTGGTGGCGCTGGGCGTGGCCGGCGCTCTGCTCCTGGGGGTCGGCATGTGCCTGTCGATGGTCTTTGGCAAGCTGGTGGCCGGCATTGTGGTGGGACTGATCGGGATCGTGGCCCTGCTGCTGATCCCCCTGGCCAAAGGCCTGAAGGATTGAGCCCCCGCTCCGCTTCCCCTGCCCAAAACAACGATCCAACCAAATGCATGAAAAGGAGAAAAAACCATGTCTGCACAGATGAAACTTCCCGCCAACCACACCGCCCTGCATGAGGACGAAATGATGTACACGACCGGCGGCGCGGCCGTCGATACCGTCGCCAGGGCCGTGGTGGCCGTGGGCGGGGCCGCAGACCTCCTGGTGGTGGGCGGCGTGGCGGCCCGGGCCATCCTGAGCGTTTTCGGGGGGCAGGGCGGCCTGGCCGGCGCCATCGAGGACAGCGTTGCCGCCGGCCGGAACTTCCTGAACAGCCTGATGGGCCTGTAAAACGGCCTTTCCGGACAAATTGCCGCCCTCTTCCTACCTTGCTGCATAGCGTCAAAAAGGTCCCGGCCGGACACGTTGTCCAGCCGGGACCTTTTTGGTTTGCCTGGCCCGGGGCCGGTTGGCCTCGGGATTTCGGAACGGGGGCGCGGATCAGTGAGTCCCGTTTGCGGGGGCGTCGATCTTTTCCAGCAGGATGTCGTCGATGCAGATGCGGTGCAGCTGGGTGATCGGCTCGTTTGCCACGGCACCCATCGAGATGCTCAGAACGGCCTGCTCGTCGGTGGGCCAGTTCATCTGGAAGGTGACGGCGTAGGTCTGGTAGTCTGCGCCGAGGGTGACGATCTCCTCGCCGGAGTAGGGCGTCCAGTCGTCGTCGGCCGAACCGTCCCGCTGAATGGCGAACATCAGTTTGCGGTCAAGGTTCGACTTGGCTTTGAAGGAGAGGCGGTACCACTGGCCCTCCTCCAGCTCGATGCCGCTTTGTTTGAGCTGGATCTTCCAGGCGGCGTCGCCGGTGTTGCGGATGGTGATGTCAGCGGCGTTGGGCTCGTTCAGGCTGTCCACCACATAGTCCACGTCCGAAGGGGTGTAGGCGTAGAGTTCATAGCCTGCAAAGCCGGCGTTGAAGCTGCCGTTTTTGATAAGGCTGTCCTCTTCCAGGCGAACGTTGTCGATGTAGTAGGTGCCGGGCGCCTGGATGACGAAGGCGATGTCGTTGCCGCTCTGTTCGCCGAGGGTCAGCTTGTAGTCATAGGCCGTCTCGCTGCCGTCCAGCGTCGCCTGCAGGGTCTGGCCGGCGGCGCGCACCAGGATCTCGCGGCCGGCGGGGCCTTCGGCGTCAAAGCTGAGGGCGTAGTCGCCCGCCGTCAGGGCCAGGTCCTTCTGGTAGACGATCACCGGGTTGAGGGGCGAAGTCAGCGCGCCGGCCTTGATTTCCAGGCGGCGGACGTTGTCCTCATTGGTGACGCTGACCTTCGAGCCGGGCAGGGCCCAGCGGCTCCAGAAGCCCAGGCGGCCTTCGCCCTCCTGGAAGCTGCCGTTGTAGACGTAGTTGCCGTCGGCCAGGACAGTTTTTGCGGGGTTGTCGAGGTCGGTCTGGCCGGTCTTGACCACCCGCACATTGCGGAGGGTGACCCCTGCCGTCGACCCGGCTGCGCCCAGATTGAACTCCAGCCGGCCATTGGGGTCGTCGTCATCGGTCATGGTGAAGGCATAGGTGTAGGCTGCAGGCTCGGTACCCAGCTGGACGGCCGTGTCCTCCAGGTAACGCTTGTAGCCGCGGTCGGGAGCCGAGACGCCCACCTTTAGGGTACGGGGCGCGTCGGCCCAGGCTTCGAAGGAGACTTGGTATTCTCCGCCCTTCTGCATGGGCAGATCCGGCTGGACCAGCTGGACGCTGTAATCCACCGTGCCGGCGTTCGCCGTGTCGATGCGGAGCATACCGTCGCCCACAGACGCCACGGCCTCGCCGCCCAGGGTGGTGAGGAAGGTCCAGCCTTCGCTGTCCGTCAGGCTCTCCGCGGCGGCAAAGTCGCCGTTGACAATGTAGTTGCCGCTGGCGTCCGGCTCCCGCAGGATCACCGTCTTTTCCGGCTTATGGACGTCCTCGTCGTAATGGTCCTTCTGGTAGACGCGGACGTAATCGATAGAAAAGGCGGCGTTTGCGATGTCGGTGGTCTCGTCGGGGTTGCCCGGCCAGTTGCCGCCCACCGCCAGGTTGAGGATGATGTAGAAGGGCTGGTCAAAGGGGGCGGGATAGGTGATCTCTCCCTGGCCCTCGGTGGCAGAATACCAGTCGTTCTCGGTGTGGATCATCCGGCCGTCAACATACCAGCTGATCCGGCCGGGTTCCCACTCGACCGCAAAGGTGTGGTATTCGTCCGAGAAGCTGCCCTCGGTCAGGGTGCATCCGGCCTGGCTTTGGCTGTGGGGGTTGCCATAGTGCAGTGTACCATACGAGCGGGTGGTATCGTTGCCCAGCACTTCCATGATGTCGATCTCGCCGCAGCGGGGCCACTGTCCATAGAGGTTCTCGTTGGTGGGCATCATCCAGAAGGCGGGCAGGAAACCCTGTCCTGCGGGCACCTTGGCGCGGGCTTCAAAAATACCGTATTTGAAGTCGTGCTTGTTTTGGGTGTTCACCCGGCCGGAGGTGTAGCTGACGGTCCCGTCGGCGCTGCGGGTCTCCACCGGTTTGAGGACCAGCTTGCCGTCCTCCAGATAGATGTTTTCAGGGCTGTCCACATAGGATTGCAGCTCGTTGTTGACCCAGCCCGGCTCGTGCAGCTCGACATTCCAGTCCTCCCGGTTGAGGGCCGTTCCGTCGAACGTATCCTCCCAGCGAAGGGTATATCCCTCGTAGGACAGGGTCTGCGCTGCCTGATTCGTTTCCATTGCCGGTACCTCCTTGGGGGCGGGGGCGGCTGCAGCCGCTGGCGCCGCGGTGGGCAGCAGGCCCCCCGCGAACAGAGCGGCGGCCGCAGCTGCCAACAGTTGTCGTTTGCGGATCAAGATGGATTCCTCCTTTTGTTCGTACATATTGTATATAAATTCTACACAAATAGCAGATTGTTTTTATACCATAATCCTGTTTTTTCTATCGAATTCTTGTCCTGATTCCTGCGATGCAGGGCGGAAAACCTTGAGAAAAGCGCCGCCTCATGCTATAATGGATGTCGTCAAGAGGGAGAAAAAGCGGAAGGAGGAAACTGTGATGAGCTACAAGGACGAATGGCTCGTGATCGAAGCCAACGACGACATTGACGAAACGGAACACCGCGAGCCGAGCGAAGAGCTCTTGTTTTACCGCGCCGTGGCCAACGGTGAAGTGGACGCAGTGCGCAAGAACTGCGAGCAGGACCGCTTTATGGACACCGACGGGGTGGGGGTCCTGTCCAAGGACCCGGTCACCAATTTGAAATACCATTTTGTGGTCACCACGGCCATGGTGACCCGGATGTGCAGGCAGTACGGCATGGAGCTGGAACAGGCCTTCCGGATGAGTGATTTTTACATCCAGAAGCTGGACGATATCCACTCGGTGGAGGAGATCAAGCACCTGCACGACGAGATGGTGATGGACTACGCCGAAAAGATGCGCCGCTACCACCACAACAACACCAACTCCAAACACATCAACGCCTGCAAGGAATACATCTATTCCCACATCAAGGAGCGGATCACCATCGAGGACCTGGCCGATGTGCTGGGGGTGTCGGCCAGCTACCTGTCCCGGCTGTTCAAAAAAGAGACGGGCAGCTCGGTCAGCGCCTACATCCGCAACCGCAAGATCGACATGGCCAAAAATTTGCTGCGGTTCAGCAACGACTCGATGATCGAGATCGCCAACCGGCTGGCCTTTTCATCCCAGAGCCATTTCATCCAGCAGTTCCGGGAGGTGGTGGGGATGACCCCCAAAAAGTACCGGGACACCTATTACATGATGGAGTGGAGCGCCGAACCCGCCCGGGACGGCCGGACCGATGCCCCGGCCCCGGAACCGGCCAACTGAATCCGCACCGGATCATCAAACGCAAAACGCCGCGAAGGCACAACCCCCATGGGGGCTGCGCCTTCGCGGTGTTTCTATTGTGCAGACAGATCACATGGATCAGAGGACAAGCACGATGTCGTTTTCGTCCTGCAGGGCGTCTGCAGGGATGTAGTTGTCGGGGCAGGGCACGCCGTTGACCGTCAGGCTGCCAAAGCCGGACTCACGGTGGCGCGGGTTCTCCACCCGGATGTGCAGCTTTTTGCCGCGGAAATCTTTCTCCAGGGCAAAGCCGTCCCACTCCGGGGGGATGGCCGGGGCCAGGCGGAGACCGTACAGGTCGGGCCGCAGGCCCAGGATGCCCTCCACGCAGCCCACCATTACGGTGGAGGCGGTGCCGGTCAGCCAGTGGACCTGGGAGCGCCCAAAGTGCTTGCTGGCCGGCCCCTCGGTGAACTGGCCGTAGCAGTAGGGCTCCAGGCGGCGGATCTCGGCCCGGTCGTTCTGGGCCGCGGGGGCGTTCTCGGCAAAATAGCCGAAGGCGCGCCGGCCGTGGCCGCAGAGGGCCTCGGCCAGGATCAGCCAGCCCTGGGACTGGGAGAAGATGCCGGCGTTCTCTTTGGTGCCGGGGTTGTAGATGACGGCCAGCGCGCCGTCAAAGGCGTGGGCGTGGTAGGGCGGGTCCATCAGGACGGCGCCGTAGGCCGTGTTCAGCCGCTGGCTGACCCCGTCCATGATGGTCTGCCGCTGGCCGTAAGTGGCCAGGCCGCTGATGACGGCCCAGCTCTGGGGGTTGAGCCAGAAGTTGGCCTCAGGGTCGCCGGCGGCGCCGATCCGCTCACCGGTCTCGGTGTAGCCGCGGATGAAGCGGTCGCCGTCCCAGCAGAGGGTCTGGATCCGGCTCTCGTATTCGGCCAGCTTGCCGTCCAGCCACTGGACGTCCGCTTCGGCCCCGCGGTGGCAGGCAAACTGCCGGAGGATCTGCATGGCGTAGTAGAACTGCAGGGCCACAAAGGTGGACTCGCCGTTGGCGCCCAGCCGCAGGCAGTCGTTCCAGTCGGCGTAGAGGCCGGCGGGCAGGCCGTGGGGGCCCAGGTGGTCCAGCGAGAACTGCACGGCCCGTTTCAGGTGCTCGTAGACCGTGCCCTCGTCCCGGTTGGCAAAGGGGATCACCTCGTCCAGGAAGGCGGTGTTGCCCGTCTCGGCCACATATTTGTACACGGTGGGGAACAGCCACAACGCGTCGTCTGCCCGGTAGGCCGGGTGGCCGGTCTCCTGGACATAGGAGAGGTCGTCGGGGGTGTCCTCATGGCCGGGGTCGTGGGTGAACTTGACCAGGGGCAGCCCGCCGCCGTTGTCCACCTGGGCGGACAGCATGAAGCGGATCTTTTCGCAGGCCATTTCGGGCTCCAGATGGATGATGCCCTGAATATCCTGCACGGTATCCCGGTAGCCGTAGCCGTTGCGCAGGCCGCAGTAGATGAGGGACGCGGCTCGGGACCACACAAAGGTGATGAAGCAGTTGTAGGCGTTCCAGGTGTTGAGCATGGTGTTGAAGGCCGGGTCGGGGGTCTGGACCTGCAGATGGCTGAACCGGCCGTACCACTCTGCCTTCAGCTCGTCCACTTCCCGGGTGGTCCGGGAGGCGGGGTCGGCGTAGCGCTCCAGGATGGCCGCCGCCTCTGCGGAGGGCTTCATCCCCAGCACGAACGCCACCGTCCTGCGCTCGCCGGGGGCCAGCTCCACCACACAGGACAAAGCGCCGCAGCTGTTCTCGTTGTAGCTGTCGGTGTTGCCCAAGTCCCCGGCGGCGACGCCGCAGGGGTCGCCGTAGCTGTGGTAGGGGCCCAGGAACGCCGCCTTGTCCCCGCAGTAGGAGGACACCGGCGCGCCGGCCAGACCGAAGAACCGCTCGGTCACCGTCTTGTCGTCTACGTCCTCGCCCTGGGGCAGGGCGTCCAGATTGCCGTGGATCTGCTGGGTGATGCGGTTGCCCTCGAACAGGGTGCGGCTGATGAAGAGGGAGTATTGCAGGTTGACCTGGTCCTGCTCGTAGTTGCTGTGGTTGGTGAACTCGGCGTAACCGGTCAGGGTCAGGCTGCGGGGGCGGTCCGACTCGTTGGCCACCGTCAGGGCCCAGACCTCATAGGCCTGGCCCCGGGGCACATAGTAGGCGGCCTCCGAGGCGATGCCGGCATAGCTCGCCTTCATTTTGGTGTAGCCCATGCCGTGGCGGCACTCGCTCCGGTAGGCGTCCAGAGGTTTTGCCACCGGCTGCCAGGAGGCGGACCAGTAGTCGCCGCTGGCATTGTCCCGCAGATAGAGGTAGCGGCCGGGCTGATCGAACTGGTTGAACACATACCGCAGGATCCGGCCGTTGGCGCCGGACCGGGCAAAGCTGTAGCCTCCCGCATGGTTGGAGATGATGGCGCCGTACTCCGGCGAGCCCAGATAGTTGACCCAGGGGGCCGGGGTATCGGGGCGGTCGATCACGTATTCACGGGCGGCATCGTCAAAGTATCCGTATCTCATAAATTGCTTCCTTTGTTTGATGTATCTGTTCCCTGCCTGCCTGTTTTCAGCAAAGGGTCACGGTGATGCGGTGTTCGGCTGCGGCCGGCAGCGCTTCCACCATGGCGCGGGGGATCAAGAGGCTGCCCGAGCTGCCTGCACACAGCTCTGCGCCGTCGCACACTGCGGCCCCGATCCGGTAGCTGCCATAGTCCAGCCTGCCCGGGTTCTGGTAGCAGACCGTCAGCCTGCGCCCGGCAAAGGTGACCTGTACCGCGGCGTGGCCGCCGGCGTCGAACTGCCCGGCGGTCAGCTTGGGTTCCAGCAGCAGGTCGCCTGCTTCGCCCCGCACCCCAAAGACCTGGGTGATCATGGTCATCATGTACCAGCTGGCCGCGCCGGTAAGGTAGTGGTACATCCCCCGGCCGTCGGCGCGGAAGTATTCGGGGATGCCGGGATAAATGCGGCTGGTATCGAAATCCAGGGCGGTGTCCGCCAGGGTCTTGAGGGCCTTCCAGCCCTCCTGCACAAAGCCCCGGCGGTAAAGCGCGTTGGCGTACATCACCGCCATGTGGGAAAAGACCGCCCCGTTTTCCTTTTCGCCGTAGGCAAAGCCGAACATCCGCCCCAGGTCAAACTTCAGCTCGTGGAAGTCGGTGTTCAGCCGGTAGCCGCCGATCTCCCGGCGGTACAGGTAGCGGTCGGCGCTGGCCGTGATCTGACGGACCTGGGCGTCGGTGGCCACGCCGCCCATGATGGCAAACACCTGCCCGGTCAGCATCATGCGCACCCCGGTGGGGAAAACGCCTTCCACTGCCCGGCCGTGGTCGTCGTAATAGCTGTTGTACCAGCCCAGGCCCTCCCCGGCGTCGATCCACTCGTGGCCCTGCAGCCAGGCAGTCAGCCAGCGGGCCTTCTGCTCCAGGCTGTCGGCCAGGTCCTCCAGGCGGACCTCCACCCGGCGGCCGCTGATGGTGTGGCGGCAGGCTCCGGCGTACTGCTCCAGCAGGCTGCGTTTGGCCTCCACCTGGTCCAGCACCTCGGGCTGATCGTTCAGCAGGGTCAGGGCTTCTTCCAGGATGGGGGTGCTGCAGGCGCCGGTGGTGCGCTGCAGCAGCCGGATCATGCCCGCCAGCTCCCGCAGGTTGCCGGCGTATGCGCAGGTAAAGGCGACGCTTTCACCGTGGGCAGCGGCCATGTCCAATGCGTCGTTCCAGTCCGCGCCCCGCAGGCGGTAAACGTTGTGCCGGCCCACCTCATAGAAGGCGGCCAGCTGCTCCACAAGCAGGTGTTCCAGGATGGTGCCCGTATAGACTTGCCCGTCGGCTGTGCGCTGCCAGCAGCCCTGGCCGGGCTGGTAGTCGGGGTCGATGCGGGTGCCCCGCATCGCCTGGGCGTCCTTGAAGTAGGGGGCCTGCCGGTCCAGGACAGCCACGTCGCCGGTCTGGTCGATGTACAGTTTGACGGTCATCTGGGGCCACAGGGCGTGGTCCATCCAGACGCGGGCGATGCCGTTGCGGTCTGCAATGAAATTGCCATCCCCCTCGCCGATGATGGTGGCGTTGGTGCCGTCGATCCGCACGCCGCCAAAGTTCTTTTCGATCATCTGCCCCACGCCGGCAGGGTCCATCAAAAGCAGGGACAAGCAGTCCTGCCACAGATCGCGCCAGCCCCGGCCGCCCCGGCCGTAGTCGTGATGGGGCAGGAAGGAGCAGCCGAACAGCCGCCGCAGAAACGGCTGGAAGCAGACCCATCGCATCAGGCAGTCAAAGTCCCCGTCGCCGGTGGCAAAGCGGACGTTCACCTTTTCCAGCCAGGCGGCGCGGGTGCGCTCCAGAGCAGCGGCGGCCTTTTCCGGGCTGCCGTACCGCTCCCAGACGGCGCGGATGTCCGTCTCGCTGTCCTCCGCGCCCAGCACCAGGACGTACTGGACCTGCTGGCCGGGCGCCAAAGTCACCGCCGGGAAGCGGAAGGCGCCCATCGCTTCCCGTCCCTCTGCGGTGCAGCCGGCCGGTGCGCCGGGCAGCGGCTCAAATACGGCCCGCGGATGCAGGTAGGTGCCGCCCTCCCCCAAAAAGGCTTCCACCGTGGGGAAAAACGCCTCCGGCTGCTGGCCGCCGGGGCCGCAGCCCCACACGTAATAGATCCGGTGGTTGGGGCGGTGGCCCCGCTCGTCGAAGGACATGGTGGGGCGGACCAGCACGCCGTCCCCGGTGGTCCAGATGCGGTGCAGCATGGAGGTGACGTTGCGGTGGTCCCGGATGTTGTCCGCGCTGCGTCCGTAGAGGGGAATGGCCGCGGTGGGCGTCACCCGGCGGGGCTGGTCCGACCGGTTGCGCACCGAGACCAGCAGGATCTCCGCACGGTCGTGCGGGGGGCAGAAGGAGGTGACCGCGGTGTGCAGCCCCATGGCCTTCCAGCCGCGCTCCAGGGTGTGCCACATCAGGCCGGCGGTCACCGAGCTGTCATCCTGGTCAGGGGTGAAACGGGCGGCCTCCTGCCCGGCCGAAGCGCCCGCCGCCGAAAAGACCTGGCCTTCCGGCCCGGTCAGCCAGAAGTTGCGCCCCGACCGGTTGTTGTGCAGGTTTTCGGCGCTGACCGGCTCCAGCAGAAAGCTGTCCTGGTCCAGCTTGGCGTCGCCTCCCAGCGTAGGGGTGACGGAGCTTTTCATCCCGGTTTCCGAGGCCAGCGGAAAGTACAGATAGCTGACATTTTCGGGCCTGCGGATGGCAAAGCTGCCGTCCCCGTCCACAAAGTGCAGATGGTTCAATGATACCTCTCCTTTCCTGTACAATATGCTATCCCTATTATATAGAAACGGGGCGCGGCCAAAAATCAAAACCGTGTGCAAAAGTGTCAGAATCATGACGTAATTTATGCTTCTGGCCAAAAGCTTGTCAAGGATTTGATATTTTTTATGGAATTGTTATATATTCAGCCGGAAAAATTCCGTTATAATACAAGTACGAGAAGGGCCCCCGGGACGGGAAAAGCCCCCCTACTGCAAGAACAAAGAGGAGGTACACACTATGAACACAAGCAAAATCAGCCGCCGCTCTTTCCTGAAGGGCGTGGGCGCCGCAGGCGCCACCGGCCTGCTGGCCGCGTGCGGCGGCGGTGATTCCACGGCCGCGTCCGGTTCTGCGTCGGGCAGCAGCGCCGCGGCAGAGGGCAAGGTCATCAACATCTACAGCTGGAACGACGAGTTCCGCACCCGGCTGGAAGCCGTCTACCCGGAAGTGGAGAGCACCTCGGCCGACGGCACCGTCACCACCCTGAAGGACGGCACCGAGATCCACTGGGTCATCAACCCCAACCAGGACGGCGTCTACCAGCAGAAGCTGGACGAGGCCCTGCTGAACCAGGCCTCCGGCGCCGCCGACGACAAGGTGGACATCTTCCTGTCCGAGACGGACTACGTTTACAAATACACCGACGCCGCTGCGGACGTGGCCATGCCCCTGGCCGACCTGGGCATCGACCCCGACACCGACCTGGCCGACCAGTACTCCTTTACCAGGGCCACCGCTTCGGACGCCAACGGCGTGCAGCGCGGCTCCACCTGGCAGTGCTGCCCCGGCCTGCTGGTCTACCGCCGGGACATCGCCCTGGACACCTTCGGCACCGACGACCCCGCCGCTGTGGGCGAAAAGACCAAGGATTGGGATACCCTGAAGGCCACCGCCGAAGAGCTGAAAGCCAAGGGCTATTTCACCTTTGCCTCCTATGCAGACACCTTCCGCCTGTACGGCAACAGCATCAGTGAGCCCTGGGGCGTGGAAGGCGAGGGCACCATCAAGGTCGACCCCCAGATCATGAAGTGGATCAGCGACTCGAAAGAGTGGCTGGACGCCGGCTATCTGGACAAGACCGTCAAGGGCCAGTTCAACGACGACTGGAACAAGTCCATGGGCTCGGCCTCCAAGGTGTTCGCCTTCCTGCTGCCGGCCTGGGGCATCGACTTTACCCTGGCGCCCAACTGGGACGGGGCCGAGGGCTCCTGGGCCGTCACTACTCCGCCGCAGGAGTACAACTGGGGCGGCTCCTACATCCACGCCTGCACCGGCACCGATAACATCGAGCACGTGCGGGACATCATCCTGGCCCTGACCGCCAACAAGGACAACCTGATCAAGATCTCGAAGGACTACCTGGACTTCACCAACACCGTGAGCGGCATGCAGGAAGCTGCCACCGACGACAGCTTTGCCTCCGCGTTCCTGGGCGGGCAGAACGCCTATGAGTACTTTGCCCCCGTGGCCGAGAACATCAAGATCGCGCCCCTGTCCTCCTACGACCAGGGCTGCGTCGAGCTGATCCAGAACGCCTTCAGCGACTACTACCAGGGCAACGTGGACTTTGACCGCGCCAAGGAGAACTTCGAGACCTCCATCATGGAGCGCTATCCCGACATCACCGCCGTCCAGTGGCCGGACTGAGCGCTCTGGCTTGAATGACACAGGCCGGCATTTCTTTCCGGCGCCGGCTTTTCCAGAGAAAGGAACGGTGAGTTATGAAGCAGCCAAAACGCAAGCACCTGAGTTATGCAAAGTGGGGATACATTTTTATCCTCCCGTTCTTTCTGTGCTTTTTCATCTTTTCCATGATCCCGCTGGTGGACACCATCCGTTACAGCTTTTATGAGTACTACCGCTCGGGCATCAAGGAGATCGGGCCCAACTTCATCGGGCTGGAAAACTACAAGACCCTTTTTGAGTCGGACCTGTTCAAGTATGCGGGCAACACCCTGCTGCTGTGGCTGATCGGCTTCATCCCGCAGATCGTCATTGCCCTGCTGCTGGCCAACTGGTTCACCGATATGCGCCTGAAGATCCGGGGCAAGCAGTTTTTCAAGGTGGTCATCTACCTGCCCAACCTGATCATGGCGTCGGCGTTCGCCATGCTGTTTTTCGCCCTGTTCTCCAACAGCGGCCCCATCAACTCGATCCTGATGTCCATGGGGATCACCCAGGAGCCCATCGACTTTATGGGCACGGCCTTCGGCACCCGCAGCCTGGTGGGCCTGATGAACTTCCTGATGTGGTTCGGCAACACCACCATCATGCTGATGGCGGCGATCATGGGCATCAGCCCTGAGATCTTCGAGGCCGCCGAGCTGGACGGCTGCACCAGTGTCAACCGCTTTTTCCGCATCACCCTACCTTTGATCCGGCCGATCCTGGCCTATACCCTGATCACCTCGATCATCGGCGGCCTGCAGATGTTCGACGTGCCCCAGATCCTGACCAACGGCCAGGGCAGCCCGGACCGCACCTCGATGACCCTGATCATGTTCCTGAACAATCACCTCAAGAGCCGCAACTACGGCATGGCCGGCGCGCTCTCGGTGTTCCTGTTCGTGGTCAGCGGCATCCTGTGCTTCGTCGTCTACCGGATGACCAACGGCAAGGATGACACCGCGGTCAAGCCCGCCCACGGGGCGAAAAAGAAAGGAGGCGCGGAGGTATGAAAAACAGACGCGTCAAAATGGGCGAGACGGTCCTTGCCTATGTCGTGCTGGCGATCCTGTCGTTTTTGTGCCTGTTCTTCTTTTACATCCTGATCATCAACTCCACCCGGTCCCACGCCGACCTGCAGAAGGGTTTTTCCTGGCTGCCGGGCAACTACTTCTTTGAAAACCTGAAAAACGTGGCCAACGACGGCAGCTTCCCCATGTTCAAGGGCATTGTCAACAGCCTGATCGTGTCCGCGTCCTCGGCGGCGCTGTGCACTTACTTTTCGGCGCTGACGGCCTATGGGCTGTATGCCTACAATTTCCGGCTGAAAAAGTTCGCCTTCACCTTCATCATGGCCATCCTGGTCATGCCCACCCAGGTCACCGCCATGG
>DSLFR04102__coassemble_902_pt1 | contig 20094 bp, 17 predicted proteins | sample DSLFR04102__metabat2_high_PE_009 | metagenome-assembled genome bin DSLFR04102
ATGATATGAACAATTTACGAAATGGTACGCCGTACTCCTAAGCGAGGGGCCGGCAGTTCGAATCTGCCCGAGGACGCCACATTCAACGCAGAAGGATGTATCGATCCTTCTGCGTTTTTTATTTGGCGACTGGGATACTTGCGTTTCTCCTGCCATAGATTTTTGTTATATCATGGAATTAAACATGGGTATTTGCTATTTTTCAGCGGATCTCTTATACTACAAGTGCCGAATGGAATGCGCGGCGGGCGCGTGTTCCCAACTTTATCTATTCCGAGGTACTGAAATGAAACATACGAAATGGTCCGTCATGCTGGCCGCAGCCCTGCTGATGATGGGGTGCGGGACTGCTTCCGAGCAGCCGGCTGCCAGCGGCAGCAATGGATCCGGGGAGGATGCCGCCATGAAGATGAATATTGCAGTGAACGATTCCAGCTTTACCGCCACCTTGGCGGAAAATGCCGCCGTGGATGCCTTGGTGGACTGGATGGAAGAAGGGCCCATCACCCTGGAGCTGAGCGACTATGCCGGTTTTGAAAAGGTCGGCCCGCTGGGCCGGAGCCTGCCGGCCTCGGACAGCCAGACCACCACACAGGCCGGAGACATTGTGCTGTACCAAAGCAACCAGATCGTGCTGTTTTACGGCTCCAACAGCTGGAGCTATACCCGGCTTGGCAGCATCGACGACCTGACCGGCTGGGAGGATGCTCTGGGCAGTGGAGACGTGACCGTCACTCTGTCTCTGGCGGAGTAAGCACACCAGACAAAAATAGCCGTCCGCCGCGCAGCTTTGCGCGATGGACGGCTGTTTTTATGTGTTGTTCCGGCCAGAGGGGGCGGGTCAGCCCTCCTGCAGCATGATCTTGACAATCTCCTTGTCGGTCTCCCGCATCCCTTCGCGGCCCAGCTGGCTGACGTTGCGGATGGTGTTCTCGACGCCCTTGGTGACGATGCCGTCCCCGGCGCGGAACTGCTGGCCGTTCAGGTACATGTGGTAGCCCATGATGCCGGCCTCGACGCTGGAGGCGATCTTGGCGGCGCAGCTGGGCTTGGCCCCGTCGCAGATGATGCCCGAGACGATGGCCAGCGAGTTGACCAGGGTGTGGGCGATGGCTTCGTAGTCCGCCCCCTGCAGGTAGGCGATGCCGCAGCCGGCGGCGCACCCGGCGCTGACCGCGCCGCAGTAGGCGGACAGCCGGCCGATGCCGCTCTTTTCGTGGATGGCGATGAGGTTGGACACCGCCAGGGCCCGGTACAGCCGGTCCTTGGGGACGGCCAGGGCCTTGGCGTACTCGATCACCGGCACCGACACTGTGATGCCCTGGTTGCCGCTGCCCGAATTGATGACCACCGGCAGCTCGCAGCCGCTCATCCGGGCGTCCGAGCCGGCGGCCGCCTTGGCGATGGCCCGGTTGCGGACGTCGTCGCCGTAGAACTTGAGCATGGTGGAGCCGATGTTGGCCCCGTAGTCCCCCAGCAGGCCCTCTTCCGAGATCTGGGTGTTGTACTGGATCTGGGTGTCCAGCACCGGGCGGATGTCCTCGAGGCTGCAGGTGTCGGCAAAGTCCAGGATGTCCGCGATGGTCAAAAGGTCCCGTCCGGCCAGGCCGTCCCCGGCGGGGGCGCCGCCCTCGTGGCCGCAGGCGGACCGGGGCTCCTCCACCGGCACGTCCAGCAGGACCTGGCCGTTCTTTTCGATGTGGACGATGTTGGTGTGGTACTGGGCGATGCGGACGGCGGCGGTCTCCTCTCCGGCGGTCAGCCGGACGGTGATGTCGAAGATCTGGCCGTAGTCCACCGCTTCCACCTGGATGGGGGTGCTTTCCAGGAAGCGTCGCATCTCCGCTTTCTGCTCTTCGGTCACCTCGGAGATCACCTCCAGAGCGCGGCCCGCCTGGCCGCCCACGATACCGGCGGCCGCCGCGGCCTCGATCCCCTTCATCCCGCCGGTGTTGGGCACGATGACGCTCTTGACGTTCTTGATGATGTTGTTGCTGACCCCTAGCCAGACCTGGCCGGGCAGTCTGCCCAGCACCTCCCGGGCCTTGGCCGCCGCGTAGGCGATGGCGATGGGCTCGGTGCAGCCCATGGCGGGGATCAGCTCTTCGTGCAGAATACGCACATATGCCTGATACACTTTGCTGTTCCGTTCCATGTTTCAGTTCCCTTTCTGTTTGCGTTCCAAAATGTCGATCATGGTCTTTTCGGTGCCCACCATGCCCGGGGAGGCAATCAGACCCATGTTGCGCATGGTCTGTTCCGGGGTGGGGCCGTTGATGCCGTGGACCGGGTCGATCGCGACGCCCTGCATGGCCATGGATACCGACCGGTAGGCGGCGTCCACCGCCACCACGCCTTTCATGGTGCAGCCCTGGTTGCCGCCGTCGCAGATCATGCCGGTGATGCTGCTGGCCATATTGCGGATGGTGCGGGCCATGGCGTCTTCGCCGCCGTCCCGCAGCAGGACCAGGCCGCAGGCCATGCCGGTACCCGCCGCAATGGCGCAGCCGCAGAAGGCCGACAGCTTGCCCGAATACTCCTTGATGTACATGCAGACCAGATAGCTCAAAGCGGCGGCGCGCAGCAGCTTTTCTTCCGGGTAACCCTGCACCCGATAGGCAGCGTAGAGGGGCATGGTGGCGATGATCCCGTGGGCCCCCGACCCGGTGATGCTCATGGCCGGCTGGGGCAGGCCCAGGACCCGGGCTTCGATGGCTCCGTTGCAGAGCAGCGAGGCTGTGGCCTGTTCGTCCCGGGAGATGAATTGGCCGCCGTTTTCGGCCAGCAGATAGCGGGCGTAGGTGGTGCGGGGGCTGTCCAGCCCCGCCTGGCAGAGGGCCAGATTCATCTTGAAGGCGCGCCGGATAAAAGCGAGCTCTTCGGCCGGGACGGTGAGGGCGTACTCCCGCAGCTGGGCCAGGGTGTAGCGGTGGATCAGAGGCGTGGCTTCGCCGGTATCCTCCGGGTTGCCGGCCAGGCCGGGCTCTTCCCAAACGGTGCGGCCGTTCTCGGTGATGCGGACGATGTGGGTGTGGGCGTCCTGAATGGTGACGGACGCCTCCCCTTCCCCGGTCTCCACCGTGGCCTGGATGAAGATGCGGCTGCTGATCCCGGCCACTTCCACCTGGACCATGCCGGCAGCGACCATCTCTTTGGCCTGGCGGGCCTGTTCCTGCGTGACGCCGTCCAGGCATTCCAGGCCCTTGTCCGGGTCTGCGCCCACCGCGCCCAGGGCGGCGGCGTGGGCGTTGCCCACCTCGCTGCTGCCCGGTATGCCGCAGGTGAAGGCATTTTTGAACATGCCGCTGTTCAGCCGCAGGACGATCCGGCGCACCGGCCCGTGGGTATGCCGCCGGGCCTCGGCCACGGCAAAGGCGATGGCTCCCGGCTCGGTGACGCCCAGGGCGGGCTTCATATCCTGGCGGATCAGCTCGGTCAATTCGTGCATGGGCAAGCTCCTTTCCCGCCCCCTCATCACAAGAGGACCCCGGCGCGGCGGGCGCCGGCCGGGGTCAACCAAGGGAAATAAGGAAGGCGTATAATGGGTTTATCCCAGGATGTCGTTCAGGTCCAGGGTCAGGGTCCCGTCCTCCCTCTCAAAGCAGGGGACGCCCAGCCGCCGGGTACCGCGGATCTCCGCGTAGAGGGGGCTGCTCTCCCGGATCTGCAGGTAGTCCTGCAGGGCCGCGTGGCAGGAGAGAATGTCTTTGAATTCCACCTCCGCGCCTGCGCCGGCCAGCCGGTTCAGGGCATAGAGGGTGTCGGGGCAGAGATGGCTGCCGATGACGGTCACTTTCATGTTTTACACCTCCGCAATGGCTTCGATCTCGCACAGGACGCCCTTGGGCAGAGCCTTGACGGCCACGCAGCTGCGGGCGGGCTTGCCGGTGAAGTAGCCTGCATAGACCTCGTTGAAGGCGGCAAAGTCACCCATGTCGGCCAGGAAGCAGGTGGTCTTGATGACCCGGGTCAGGTCGGAGCCGGCGGCCTCCAGGATGGCCTTGACGTTCTCGCAGCTCTGGCGGGCCTGGGCGGCGATCCCCTCGGGGACGCTGCCGTCGGCGGGGCTGGCGGGGATCTGGCCGCTGGTGTAGACGATGCCGTTCACAACGTAGCCCTGCACATAGGGGCCGATGGCGCCGGGGGCGTTTTTGGTGTCGATCAGTTTCATAACAATGCTCCTTTTCTATCTGCAAAAATGACGTGGAGGGGTTCAGCGGGCCTGCTTGCGGGCGCTGGCCTTGACCAGCCAGTCCTTGCCTTCCACCAGGCGGGTGACCATCATGGAGGCGATGGTGTCGCCGGAGGAGTTCAGGCAGGTGGCGGCGGGGTCAAAGATGAAGCCCAGGGTCGCAATGATGGGGAAGGCCTCGGCCGGGAAGTTGAACATGCTAACGATCAGCATCTCGCCCACCAGGCCACCGCCCGGCGCACCGGACAGGACAAAGGCCGAGAGGATGGCCACCACAATGGCCATACCGTAGGTGCCTGCGCCCGAGAAATCCATCCCGAAGATGCCGTACAGGAAGGCGATCTTGACGATGGAGGACAGGACCGAGCCGTCCATGTGCATGGTGCAGCCCATGGGCAGCACCAGGTCGCTGACGTCCTTGGGGACGCCGATGGCGTCGCAGGCTTCCTTGTTGACGGGGATGGTGGCGGCGGAGGACTGGGTGGCGAATGCGGTGATGGCCGGCGGGAAAATGTGCTTGATCATGGTGGTCACGCCCAGCTTGCCGGCGGCCAGGAAGGCGTACAGGGGGAAGAAGATGACGGCGTAGAGCAGGCACAGGGGGTAGTAGACCAGCATGGACCGGCCGTAGTCGCCGATGATCTCGGGGCCGTAGGTGGCCACCAGGTTGGCAAAGTAGGCGCCCAGGCCCAGAGGGGCGATGGTCATGATCACGCCGACGAACTTCATGATGATGTCGTTCAGGTTGATGAGCAGCTTGCCCACAGGGGTCTCGTTGCCGCCGCAGGCCGACACACAGAAGCCGATGAGGATGGCGAAGATGATGAGGGGCAGCATGTTGGACTTATCCCACAGGTCCGAGAAGTCGGACACGGTCAGGGAGCTGACGATCAGCTCGGCGGCGGTCTTGGCCTCGCCCACCTCGGTGCTGGTCATCTCGATGGAGGTGCCGGCGGAGGGGCTGAACAGGTTGACCCAGATCAGGACACAGGCGGCTGCGATCAGGCCGGTGAAGATGAAGGTGCCGATGGTGCCGCCCAAAATGCGGCCCAGACGCTTCATGTTAGCCATGCTGCCCACGGCGGAGGCGATGGAAACAAACACCAGGGGCACCACGATGGTGAACAGCAGGTTCAGGAAAATATCGCCCACGGGTTTGATCGTGGTGCCCACGCCGGGGGCAAAGGCGCCGATCAGCGCGCCCACGATGATGCCGCCCAGGATTAGGATCAGGTTGCCGTACTGCTGCCAGAAGGTCTTTTGCTTGATGATGTTAGACGATGTCGACATGGTTCCGTTCCTCCCTTTCTGTCACAGGGCGTCCACGGCGGCTTTCAGCTGCGCCATGGCTTTTTCCAGCGTGGCGCGGGGGCAGGCCACGTTCAGGCGCATATAGCCGCTCAGGCTGCGGCCAAAGGTGTAGCCTTCGTTCAGGCCCAGCTTGGCTTTGTGGATGAAGAAATCCCGCAGTTCTTCGTTGGTCATGTGCAGGTCCCGGCAGTCCAGCCACATCAGGTAGGTGGCGTCGGGGCGGTTGGGCTTGATCTGGGGGATGTTCCGGGCGCAGTAGTCGCAGACGTAGTCAAAGTTGCCGGAGATATACGCCAGCAGCTGCTCCAGCCACTCCTCCCCTTCCCGGTAGGCGGCTTCCATGGCCACCGAGCTGAAGGCGTTGTTGCGGTGGATGTCCATGCCGCCCCAGAACTTGTCAAAGACGGCCTTCATCTCCGCGTTGGGGAAGATGGTGGTGCTGGCCTGCAGGCCGGCCAGGTTGAAGGTCTTGGTGGCCGAGACGCAGGTGATGATGTGGCTGGCGATCTCGGGCGAAAGGGAGGCGGTGACGGTGTGGTGCTTGCCGTGGAAGATCAGGTCGGAGTGGATCTCGTCCGACACCAGCAGGGTGCCGTTTTCGATGCACAGCTCGGCCATCCGCCGCAGGTCGGCGGGGTCCCAGACGATGCCCAGGGGGTTGTGGGGGTTGCACAGCAGGAAGATGCTGCACTCTTTCACCTTGGCGGCAAAATCGTCAAAGTCGATGTGCCAGCGGCCGTTCTCCTCCACCAGCTTGTTTTCCACCACGGTGCGGTCCCAGGCCTCGATCACGTCGTAAAACTCCGAATACACCGGCGTCTGGATCAGGATCTTGTCCCCATCCCGGCTGAACAGCTTGACGATGGCCGACATGGCGGGCACCACGCCCAGGCTCCAGCTCATCAGGGCCGTGTCGGGCTTCCAGCCGTTGCGCTTGACTTCCCACTCCTGCACGGCTTCAAAGTAGCTGGCCGGGCGGGAGGTGTAGCCCCAGATGCCCTCCTCGGCTTTGGCCTTGCAGGCGTCGATGATGGGCTGGGCGGTGCGGAAGTCCATATCCGCCACCCACAGGGGGATGACGTCGGCGGTGCCGAACTTTTTGACCCGCTCGTCGTATTTGGACGAACGGTTGTGGCTGCGGTCGATGACCTCATCAAAATTGTACTTCATACGAGACTCCTTTGTTTGGGGTGGACGTTGGGACAGGCGCTGCCGGCTGCTGCCGGGGTGTCCTTTGCTGTGGTTCTACTATACCCAAATCCGGGCCGGTTGTCCAATGGGGCGGAATTTACCCGGAGGAAACATTTTGGCGCGGAAGTTTCCTCAAAGTGGAATCCACCCTTGTTTTCCAAGCACAAATCCCGTATAATGAAAAAAAGCCCGAAAACCCATTTTTTGTGTATTTATTGGAAACTGCACAGTTTGCACAAACGAAAGGAATAGTTTTTGTGGATATATCACATGAAACCGGCGACCGCATCCGGTATTACCGCAAAAAGAAGCAGATGACCATCGACCAGCTGGCCGCAGCCATCTGCAAGAGCAAGTCCTGCGTCTCAAAATACGAAAACGGCCAGATCGCCGTGGACCTGCCCACCCTCTACGACATCGCCGCCGCCCTGGAGGTGCGGGTGACGCAGCTGCTGTATCTGCCCCCCGACCGCACGGCCGGCACCCCCAGCGGGACGGTGCCCGCCTTTTTTGCCGGGCTGGACCGTTTTTACTGCTACTATTACGACGGGCGGTGCAACAGCATCCTGCGCAGCGTGGGCGACATCCTGGAGCAGGCCGAGCCCGGCTCCTTCCATGTGCACATGTACATGAACGTGGACGATTACAGCCACTATCACCTGTGCGAAAACGTCTACGACGGGCGGCTGACCCACTTTGACACCCTGAGCCTGCTGGTGATGCAGAACCAGCACATGGAGATGGACCACTACCAGGTGGGCATCCCCAGCCCGTTCATGAACGCCCCGGTCAAGTGGGGGCTGGCCTTTGGGATCTCCAGCCGCCCCCTGATGCCCACCTCCACCAAGGTGCTGTTTGCCAAAAGCCCCCAGAAGGAAACGCCGGAGTTTGAAAAAAGCCTGCGGCTGTCCAGGGAGGACATCCGGCTGATGAAGCTGTACAATATGCTGACCATCCTGTAAAGGCGGCACAGCACAAGGGAGGGACAACGCAAATGTATCTCAAAATCGCGCTGTGCGACGATTCCCAGGCCGACCGGGCGTATCTGTCGGGCCTGGCGGAACAGTGGGCGGCCCGGGCCGGGCATCAGGTCCGGGTGACCTGCTTTGAGTCGGCCGAGCAGTTCCTGTTTGAATACGCCGAAAAAAACGATTACGACATCCTTCTGCTGGATGTGGAGATGGGAGCCATGGACGGGGTCACCATGGCCAAAAAGCTGCGGGCGGAAAACGATCTGATCCAGATCATCTTCATCACCGGCTACAGCGACTACATTGCCGAAGGGTATGAGGTGGCCGCCCTCCATTACCTGATGAAGCCGGTGGGGGCAGAAAAGCTGTTCGCCGTGCTGGACCGCGCCGCCGAAAAGACCGCCAAAAACGAAAAAGCCCTCTATTTCGAGACCGGCGGCGAGATGGTGCGGGTGCCGGTGTACCAGATCCGCTATGCCGAAGTGGCGGGCAACTATGTGACCCTGCACGCCCTGGCCGACCTGACCGTCAAGATGACGCTGGGCGACCTGGAGAAGGAACTGGACGAACGGTTCTACCGGGTGGGGCGGTCGGTGGTGGTCAACCTGACCCAGATCGCCCGGGTGACCAAAAGCGAGATACGCCTTTTGGACGGCGCGTCCATCCATCTGCCCCGGGGCGCCTACGAGGGGGTCAACCGGGCCATCATCCAGATGAGGTAAATGCAAATGAAGCTGTTTTCCAAATGGATCGACCGGCGGCTGGCCTCCTACCAGCGGGAGCTGATCGAGACCCACTACCGAGAAGTGGACAATATGTACCGGCAGATCCGGGGCTGGCGCCACGACTACCGCAACCACATCCAGACCATGAAGGCCTATGCCGCCGCCGGCGACTGGGAGGCCATCCGGACCTATCTTGACCTGCTGGACGAGGACCTGACCACCGTGGATACCGTCATCAAGACGGGCAACGCCATGACCGACGCCATCCTCAACTCCAAGATCTCTCTGGCCCGGGCCAGGGGCATCCAGGTGACGGCGGACGCCCATATCCCGGTCAAGCTGAAAACCAGCGAGATCGACCTGTGCTGCATCCTGGGCAACCTGTTTGACAACGCCATCGACGCCAGTATGCAGCTGCCCGAGGCCCAGCGGCTGATCCGGGTCTATATGGACATGAAGAACACCCAGCTCTACATCTCCTTCACCAACTTTACCGCCGGCAAAAAGCTGCGGAAGACGGGCGGCATCTTCCCCACCACCAAGGGGGAGGGGCACGGCTTCGGCCTGGTGCGGATCGACGCCATCGTGGAGCGGCTGGACGGCTACATCAGCCGCAACAGCGAGGACGGCGCGTTCACCACCGAGATCCTGCTGCCGCAGGTGTAGGGTGCAATTCGTCCCCCCAAAACGGCGTTTCGTCCCCAGAATGTTCCGGGGGCGCTTTTTTGTGCTACAATACCCCCGAAATGAGGTGAACCGCTTATGAATCCAAAACCAAAATACAGCGTCTGGCAGAACCTGCGGTTCATGCTGGCGCTGGCCTGGCACAAGGGCAAGGACGTTCTGGCCCTGTGCGTCCTGTTCGCGGCGCTGTCCCTGGGCATCAACCTGGCCCAGCTGTTCATCGCGCCGGCCGTCCTGGCCCAGGTAGAGGCCCATGCTCCCCTGCCCCGGCTGCTGGGGAGCATCGCCGGCTTTGCCCTGGCGCTGGTCCTCCTGAACGGCCTGCTGGGCTATGTGGACCAGAACACCATGTTCGGCCGGGTGCGGCTGCGCATCTCCCTCATTGGGGATCTGAACGAAAAAGCCTGCACCACCTCCTACCCCAACACCCGGGACCCGGAGGCCCTGAAACTGTTCGAGAAGGCTCAGGATGCCACCCGGTCCAATGCACGGCCGGCAGAGCACGTCTGGACCACGCTGACCAACATCCTGCTCAATCTGGCGGGCTTCGCGGTCTATCTGACCCTGCTGTCCGGGCTGAGCCTGGGCCTGATCGGCGTGGTGGCCGTCACAACGGCGGCGGGCTTTTTCATCAGCCGGCAGATCAACGAATGGGGCTACCGCCACCGGGAAGAGGAAGCCGCTTACCAGAAAAAGATCGACTACATCGCCCAAAAGACCGAGTCCATCCAGCTGGCCAAGGACATCCGCATCTTTGGGCTGCGCCCCTGGCTTTCGGATGTTTATGAGGGCACCATGCGGCTGTACGAGACCTTCATCAACCGGCGGGAACGGATCTACACCGGCGCCTGCGCGGTGGACGCCTTCCTCAGCCTGGCCCGCAACGGCATCGCCTATGCCTACCTGATCCGGCTGACCCTGGCCGAAGGGCTGCCGGCCAGCCAGTTCCTGCTCTATTTCTCGGCTTTCACCGGTTTTTCCACCTGGGTCACCGGCATCCTGCAGGAGTGCTCGACCCTTCACAAGGAGAGCCTGGACCTTTCCACCATCCAGGAATACCTCCATCTGCCCGAGCCTTTCCTTTTGGAAGGCGGCGCGCCCATCCCCCCGGCCGACCGGTACGAGCTGCGGCTGGACCACGTCACCTTCCGCTACCCCGGCACGGAAAAGCCTGTCCTGCAAAACCTGAGCCTGACCCTCCGCCCCGGCGAAAAGATCGCCGTCGTGGGCCTGAACGGCGCGGGCAAGACCACCCTGGTCAAGCTGCTGTGCGGTTTCTACGACTCCGACAAGGGCCGGGTGCTGCTGAACGGGCAGGACATCCGGCAATTCGACCGCCGGGCTTATTACAAGCTCTTCTCCACCGTCGCGCAGGAAATTTCCGAGCTGGACATCACCGTGGCCCAGACGGTGGCCCAGGCGGTGGACGGCATCGACATGGACAAAGTGAAAGCCTGCGTCGAAAAGGCGGGCCTCGCCGAAACGATCGCCTCCCTGCCCCAGGGCTACGACACCCACCTGGGCAAACAGGTCTACCTGGACGGCGTGGAGCTGTCGGGAGGGCAGACCCAGAGGCTGATGCTGGCCCGCGCCCTCTACAAAGACGGGGCGTTCCTGGTGCTGGACGAGCCCACCGCCGCCCTTGACCCCATCGCCGAGAGCGACATCTACCAGAAATACAATGAGATGACCGCGGGCAAATCCTCGGTATTCATCAGCCACCGGCTGGCCTCCACCCGCTTTTGCGACCGCATCCTCTTTATCAAGGACGGGGGCATCGCCGAGGAAGGCACCCACGAGGAACTTCTGCACAAGGGCGGCGCCTACGCCAAACTGTTTGAGGTGCAGGCCCGCTACTACCAGGAAGGGAGGGACCTGGATGACATCCAAATCGGATAAGATCACCATGCGCGAGACATTTCAAATCCATTGGCGCGCCTTCAAGGACGTGCGCCGCTACTGCCCCGGGGCCTTCGGGGTCAGCATCCTGTACGGGGCGGCCGCCGCCCTCAGCCCTTATGTAACGGTCTATCTGTCGGCCCGGATCATCAACGAGCTGGCCGGCGCACGCCGCCCCGGGGTGCTGTGGCCCCTGGCCGTGCTGGCTGTGGCCAGCGCCGCCGCCCTGACTTTTGTGACCGGCGCGCTGCTGCGCTGGAAAACAGCCAAGGAAGCCCAGTTCCTGGAGCGGAAAAACCGGGTGTTTGCCGACAAGATGATGTCGATGGATTTTGCCGACATCGACAAGACCGAGACCCACGACCTGCGCTCTCAAATTGCCCAGAGCGAGAACTGGGCCGGGTTCGGCTTCTACCGCTTCTGGGACCAGTTTGAAAAGGTGGCCCAAGGGCTGGCAGGCATTTTGGGCGCGGCGGTGCTCACCGTCAGCCTCTTTACCCTGCCGGTGCCCGCTTCTGCCGGGGCGTTCACCGTTTTGAACCGCCCCGCCTTCCTCGCTTTGCTGGTGCTGGCCCTGGCCTTCACCGCCGCGCTGGGCCCCCTGTGCGACAACCGCGCCATGGACCATCTGGCCCGCTGTGCCGAGAACTCCCGCTTCGGCAACCGGGTGTTTCATTGTTTTGGTTTCCTGGCCGATGACAAAGGCCGGGGCATGGACATCCGTATGTACGACCAGCAGAAGATCGCCCGCCATTACATGGAAACGGAAAGCGTCTTTAACGACCGCGCTTCTTCCCTGCCCCGCGCCTGCCGCGGCCCTATCGGTGTCTGGGCGGCGCTGGGCTCCTGCGCCAGCGCCATCCTCACCGGGCTGATCTATCTGTTTGTCTGCGTCAAGGCGTGGGGCGGGGCTTTCGGGGTCGGCAGCATCACCCAGTATGTGGGCGCGGTCAGCGCCCTGGCCAAAAACATGGGCGTTCTGATCGAGGCGCTGGGCGTGCTCCGGAGCAACGTCCCCTTCATGCGGGACATCTACCAGTTCCTCGACATCCCCAACCAGATGTACCAGGGCAGCCTGACCACCGAGAAGCGCTCCGACCGGCAGTACGAGGTGGAGTTTCAGGACGTCTCCTTCCGGTACCCCGGCAGCAGCACCTGGGCCCTGCGGCACGTGAACATCAAGTTCCGCATCGGCCGGCGGATGGCGGTGGTGGGCGAAAACGGCAGCGGCAAGACCACCTTCATCAAACTGCTGTGCCGCCTGTATGACCCCCAGGAGGGCCACATCCTGCTGAACGGCATCGACATCCGCAAATACAACTACCGCGACTACATGGGCCTGTTCTCGGTGGTGTTCCAGGACTTCCAGCTGCTGGCCCAGCCTCTGGGGGAGAACGTGGCCGGCGCCCGGAACTACGACCGTGACCGCGCCCAAAAAGCCCTGGTGGACGCCGGCTTCGGGGACCGCCTGGCCTCCATGCCCGCGGGCCTGGACACCATGCTGTATAAGGAGTTTGCCGAGGACGGCGTGGACGTCTCGGGCGGCGAGGCGCAAAAGATCGCCATTGCCCGCGCCCTGTACAAGGACGCCCCCTTCATCATCCTGGACGAACCCACCGCCGCCCTGGACCCCATCGCCGAGGCCGAGATCTACGCCAAGTTCAACGACATCGCCGGAGACAAGACTGCCGTCTACATCAGCCACCGGCTCTCCTCCTGCAAGTTCTGCGACGAGATCGCCGTCTTTGACCACGGCCAGGTGATCCAGCGGGGCACCCACGAGCAGCTGCTGGCCGACGAGGCCGGCAAGTACCATGCCCTGTGGCACGCCCAGGCCCAGTACTACACCCCACAGCCCTCCCCCGCCGAAGACTGACCCCTGCCGTACAACACAAACGCCCCCGCCCCAACGGATGCCTCGCGGCTCCCGGGGCGGGGGCATTTTGGGGTCAGGGCCCTGAAAACTCCGTCCGGTGCATATACACGGACAAAGAAAAATCCGAACCTGTTTCTATACAAAAACAGGTTCGGATTTTTCTTGTTTGGTGGACCTGGAGGGATTCGAACCCTTGACCTCTCGGATGCGAACCGAACGCTCTCCCAGCTGAGCTACAGGCCCATATGTAAAGCAGGCCGGTCTATCTTGTCTATGACAAACGTCCTGCGACTTACATACTATACCGCTTTTTGGCGGAATTGTCAAGCAGATTTTTCAGGTTTTTCCGTACAGGCTGGCCTGTCTTTTCCAGGGGATGCGAAAGGCAGGCCAAAACAAAGCCGCCGCACCAGCAGGCACTGGCGCGGCGGCTCTGTTTTATGGATGCGTATCGGAGAATATCAGGGGAAATCGCTTCTCACAGGAAGCGTGGAAGCTGCTCCCTGCCGGAAACGGCGGAGCGAGAGCAGCATGGATCACTGCATTTCAATGGAAGCGCGAGGTCACTGCTCCACCATGCGGATCAGGGCCGTGCCGCCGTCCATATAGACGTCGATGTAAGCCCAGTCGGTGCCGTAGGGCTCGATCTTGGTCTCGGTGCCGTCGGCATTGACCAGGTACAGGTCATAGCCTTCGATGGCGTCCCAGGGCATCATGACGTTGGCGGTCACGCCGCTCATGGCGTTCACGCCGCTGGACAGGCAGGCCACGGTCATGATCCGCTCGCCGTTGTCCAGCTTGCCCTGGTAGACGCACAGCTCGCTGAAGTTGGCGGTGGCATCGTCCACTTCACTCAGGCAGCTTTTGCCGTTGACGTCGCCGCACTCGCCGCAGATGACGTAGTCCTGGACGTCGCCGTAGGGGCTGCTGAACCGGGCCACGATCTCCCCTTTTGCGGTGCCCTCGCAGTCGTTGGTCTGGTGGCCCAGGATGGAGACCGTGTAGTGGGACGAAGCGCCCGTGGCGGCAAAGCTGGATACAGCGCCACCCACCAGCATGCAGGCGGACAGGGTCAGCATCGCGATTCGTTTCATCATGGTTTTCATAATAATCTGCCTTTCTCCCCGTTTGGGGCCTTTCTATCAGGATTGTCAGTAATGCAGTCGAAAGCGTTCACGTCCCGCTTTCCATCACCGCCTTTCAGCTTTTTGTTTATTCCATCATAGCACGCCTGGCTTGAAACAGCCTTGAGCCTGCTATGATTTTGCCTTGAGATTGGGCCTCAGTCTTTTTTGACCGCTACCAGCACCCGGATCTTGTTGCCGGCGGCGCAGCCCATGTTGTCCCGCCAGCCGATCAGGTAATACTCTTCGGGGTTCACCTGGGACAAGGTGGTGGCGAAATACTGGCCCTTATACCACAGATACACCTGCATGTCGTCGGCTGTCTCGTAGCGGGTGCCGCCGCTGGTGGCCGAAGCGGCGCCCAGGCCGTCAATCAGCACGGGCATCAGCTGCCGCATGGAGGTCACCTCGTCGGAAGCGTTCTTGCCGACGGCTATGCCTCCGGCCACCACCGGATACTTGACCGATGTGTTCAGGGCGGTGTTCTCCCCGTCGATGTAGCAGACGTAGCTCGCGCCGTCGCCCAGCCAGCCCAGCACCGAGCTCAGGGGGCCGGTGGTGCTGTCGGAGGCTGCGCTCAGCAGCCAGCTGGCAATGCTGCTGGGGCTGGACGTCAGGCTCTCCAAAAAGGTGCTGAGGATGCTGCCGTCGATGATCCCATACAGGATCTCGCTGGTGGTGGGCAGGATACTGTCCGCCAGGGTGGAAAGGCTGCTGCCGGAACTGCCGGTGTCGCTGCCGGAGGTGCCGTCGATGGCGGCAGCCGCCGCGTCGGTCAGGTTGCGCACGTCATCCAGGACGCCGTAGGTCCACAGATCGCCGGTGACGTTGTCCAGGATCAGGCGGTCGATCTCCCCTGCCTCGTTGGTGGTGTAATAGCGTACGTCATCGCTGGCCAATGTCACCCCCGATAGGCGGCTGGGACGAATCGTCCCAGCCATGCCCTCCCCGGTCGTGTCCAAAATCTCGACATCTTCTGCCAGGGCCGTGCCGCCCAGGGCGGTGCTGCCGGAGTTGAAGGCGCCGCTGGTGTGTTTTTCGTCGATGGAGCGGATGCTTTCGCCGTTCTCATCCACGGTGATCTCCACCAGCCACCCGGCGGGGTAGTTCAGGCTTTTGTCCACCTGCACCGTGCGGGTGACGCCGTCGGTGCAGGCCACGGTGACGTTTTGCAGCACGTCCGCCCCGTTGTCCTCGATCAGGCTGCGGGAAGAATCCTGCACCACCCCGTAGAACACCTGGTCGGCCTCGCTGCCGGTCAGCACCCGGACCACCTCGTCGTCCATCCCCAGCAGCAGGGTGACCACCTGGCCCACCCCGCCGCCGTTGAGGCTGGACAGAGCCGACGCCGCCTGGGAGGAGCCGATGGTGTACTCCGTACCGGCCACCGTCACGCTGGTGGGGGCGGAGGCCGACGGCGAGACCGCCGTGATCCGTCCTGCCGCCTTGGTGGTGTAGATCCAGAGGGTGCGGGCGTTGACGTTGTAATAGTAGACGTCGTAGGTGTGGAGCGAAGCGGAATTCGCCACTTGGTCGTTGCGGTAGACCGCCTCGGGCTCAAAGGGCAGCTGGGTGCTGCCGTCCGCCACAAAGGGGCCCTCCACATCTTCCAGCAGGACCGAGGAGACGTCCACCTGCCCGTCGGTGACGGTCAGGCCCAGGGTGCTGCCGTAGGTCTCCCCTTCCGCCGTCTGGGCCGTCAGGGCGTTGTAGAGCAGCAGCGCCCCGTCGGCAATGGTCAGGGTGTCGCCCTGGCCGGCGGCCAGATCGCTGCGCAGGCCCAGTTCCCGGGCCTTGTTCAGCTGGGCGGTGGGGAAGGTGTCGTTCAGGGTGGTGACATCGTAGCCCAGCAGGTTGAGGACGGCGGCGCAGGCCTCCTCCAGGGTGACGGTGTTGGACGGCCGGAACGAGCCGTCCGAATAGCCGCTCATCCACCCCTGCTGGACGGCGATGCGGATGGGGGCGGCCAGCGGGTCGCTGCCGGCCACGTCGGTGAAGAGGGCGCCGCTGGTGTTGCCGGCGGCAGCGCTCTCCCGATAGGAGGAGAAGGCTGCCAGCAGCTTGGCCAGCTGGCCCCGGGTCAGGGCCGCGCCGGCATCCTGCCCGCTGTCCAGGCCGCCCAGCATCACCGCCGCCTGGACCGCCGTATTGGAGCCGCCCGTCGAGGCCGTCATCACCAGCATGGTGCAGGCGATGCACACGGCCAGCAGCAGGGCGAAAAATCGTTTCTTCATGGGTCGTATTCCTCACTTTTCATCCCGGCCAGCTGCCGGGCATTGTCCAGGTAAAATCTGCCCAGGGGCAGATGCGGGCTGTCCCGGCGGCGTCAATCGTAGCGCAGCGCGTCGATGGGGTTGAGCCACGCCGCCCGCTTGGCGGGCAGGTAGCCGAACAGGATGCCGATGCCCACCGAGATGCCGAAGGCCACTGCCACCGAGCCGAGGGACGGGCTGATGGTCAGCTCCATATCCGTCAGGACAAAGGGCAGCACCTGGTTGGCCGCCGCCGAGATCAGATACCCCAGCACAATGCCGGTGACGCCTCCCAGAGCGGAGGTCATGGCCGCCTCGATGACGAACAGGGCCAGGATGTACCGCTCTTTGGAGCCAAGGGCCTTGCGGATGCCGATCTCCCGGGTGCGCTCGGTCACCGACACCATCATGATGTTCATGATGCCGATGCCGCCCACCAGCAGCGAGATGCCGGCAATGACCGTCAGGACCATGATGACCATGTTGACCATCGAGGTCATGGTGTCCAGCATTTCGCTCATGCTCACGACCATAAAGCCGTCGCTGGAGTGGAACAGGTTGGTCAGGGTCTGCTCGATCAGCTCCTTGCCCTCGGCGGCCATGCTCTCGTCCACCAGGGTGAATGTGTAGGAGCTGGCCGTCCGGCTCATGGCCGCCCGCAGGGCGGTGGTGTAGGGCACAAAGATCACGTCGTCGTCGCTGCCCTCCTGGGAGGACAGGTCGCTGACCTGGGCTTCCAGCACGCCCACGATGGTGTACTGGTCGGCCCCCACCTTGATGGTCTGGCCCAGGGCGTTGCCCCCGTAGCCCACCCGGTCGATGTAGGCGCCCACCACGCAGACTTTTTTGTTGTCGTCGATGTCCACATACTGGATGCCGCGGCCTTCTTCCACGGTGTAGCCGGCCATGTCAAGGTAGGCCTCGCTGACGCCGGTGGCGCTGGTCTCGTCCAGGGTGGAGGTGCCCACCTTGACGCTGCCCGACAGGGTCACCACCGGCGACATCGCCTCGAACAGGTCGGGGTTCTCGTCGGCGAGGGCGTACATTTCTTCCACGTCCACCGTCCGGGAACCGAAGCCGGGGACCGAAACGGTGAGGGTGTTGGTGCCCATGGAGGAAAAACTGTCCCGCATACTCTGGGTCATCCCGTTGCCCAGCCCCACGATGACGATCACGGCCATGATGCCGATGATGATGCCCAGCATGGTGAGCAGGGTGCGGAATTTGTTGCTGGCGATGTTTTTCAGCGCCTGGCGGAAGGTCTCGCTGAGCATGGCGGGGGTCATGCGCATCCCTCCCCTCCTGCGGCCCGGACGCCGGGCTGGACCACGGCTTCGGGGGCGTGGGCGTCGCCGTCGTAGACGATGTGCCCGTCCTCCAGCCGGATGATCCGCTCGGCCTGCACCGCGATGGAGTTGTCGTGGGTGATCAGGACCACCGTGTTGCCCTCCCGGTGCAGTTTTTGCAGCATGCCCAGCACTTCCCGGCTGGTGTGGCTGTCCAGGGCGCCGGTGGGTTCGTCGGCCAGGATGACCGCGGGGTCCCCTGCCAGGGCCCGGGCGATGGACACCCGCTGCTGCTGCCCGCCCGAGAGCTGGCTGGGCTTGTTGTGCAACTTTTTGCCAAGGCCCACCCGCTCCAGGGCGTGGGCTGCCCGCTCATGGCGCTCCCCTGCGGGCAGCCCCGCGTAGACGAGGGGGACTTCCACATTCTCCAGCACGTCCAGCTTGGGCAGCAGGTTGTATTGCTGAAAGATGAATCCCAGCATCTCGTTGCGGATCTCGGCCAGCTCGTCTTTGTCCATGCCGCCCACATCCCGGCCATTGAGCCGGTAGGTGCCGGACGTGGGCACATCCAGGCAGCCGATGATGTTCATGCAGGTGGACTTACCCGAACCGGACTGGCCCACGATGGCCACGAACTCGCCCTTGTTGATCTGCATCGAGATATGGTCGGCGGCTTTGACGGTGGTGTCCCCCATCTGGTAGTACTTGCAGACGGAGTCAAACTCGATCAATGCGCTCATCGCGGACCACCACCTCCCGGACCGCCGCCTCCGCCGGGCATCCCGCCGCCACCGCCGCCCGGCATGCCGCCGGGCATCATCATGCCGGTGTCGCTGCTCTCTGTCAGGGCGGCGGCGTCCGCGTCGTAGGCTATGGTGTCCTCTTCGGTCAGGCCGCTGCGGATCTCAATGTAGTTGTCATCGCTGACGCCGGTCTCCACTTGGACGTAAACGTAGCCATCCGGGGCGGTCATCTCAGCGGCGTTGGCAGCGCTGGGGCTGTCCTCGGTGACCAGGACGTACCCGCCCCGCACCACCGCCCCGTTGGGGATGGACAAGGCGTCCTCGGCGCTTTCCACCACGATGGAGACACTGGCGTTCATTCCCGGCATCAGCTCGCCGTAGTCGTCGATGCGGATGGTGACGGGGTAAGTGGTGGTGCCGCCGCTGGTGGTGCCGTTGGAAGAAACATTGGTCACCACGCCGGTAAAGGTCTCATCCTCCAGGGCATCGGCCACGATGGTGGCCTGCTGGCCTTCCTGGATGGACAAAATATCCAGCTCATCCACGTCGATCTCCATCTCCAGGTAGCTCAGGTCGTGGATGATGCACAGCACCTCGCTGGTGGAAGAATCGGTGCCGATGGTCTCGCCGGCCTGCACCCCTTTCAGGATGACGGTGCCGCTGATGGGCGCGGTGATGGTGTAGTCATCCAGGGTGTTTTCGGCGTCCTCCAGCGAAAGCTCGGCGCTGCGCAGGCTGTCGGCGGCCTGTTCTTCCTGACGGGTCAGGCTGTTGCTGCTGATCTGGAGGATGGCGCTGCCCGCGCTGACGGTGCTGCCCTCCTGGACGCAGAGGGCGGCGACGGTGCCGGCCGACACGGCGGTCAGGGTCTGGGCATTCTGATAAGTCAGCCGGGCCGAGCCCAGGGCGCTGACCCCGTTCACCGAGGCGGTAGCCGCCTGGGCGGAGGTCAGGCCCCCGCTGTTGGGCACCGCGATGGTGACGGAACGCACCTGGATGCTGCCGCTGCTCTGGGTGTCGGTGCCCGAGACCGAGCGCACGGTGCCGGCGACCTTTTCATAGGTGCCGTCCAGGGTGACTTCAGCCGCCTGCCCGGCGGTGAAGCCTGCGGCGTCCGCCGCCGGGAAATCCAGGGTCAGCAGCATGGCCGTATCGTTCCGGATGGTGGCCACCTCCTGCCCGGCGGTGACGGCATCGCCCGGCGCCACTGAGATGGAGAGCACCGTGCCGCCGATGTCGGTGCGGATGTACTGGGCATCCACAGCGTCCTCGTAGTCCCGCTGGGCCTGGTCGAGAGTGAGCTGGGCCCGCTCCACGCTGTTGATCGCGTCGGCGCTGTCGATGGTGTAGAGGATGTCGCCCTCCTGGACCATATCGCCCTCGGCAAAGTCGGCGGTGAGGACGTCGCCCCGCACCAGACTTTTGACCTCATAGGATTCGGCCGCCTCGATGGTGCCGTCCTCGCTGTAGATGTTGGTAATGCTGCGGCGGGCCGGCGTCACCTCGATGTAGGTGCTCTGGGCCGATGTGTCGCTGGCGCGCATCTGCACCACCCACACCCCGATGCCCACCACGGCGGCGCATACGATCACGAGGACCGGCCATCTGCGCCGGAGGAAGTTCTTTTTCCCGCCCGGCGAAGCGCCCTGCGGGCTGTCCCTGTCCTCCTGTGGCTTTGTCTTGAACATTTCTGCCCCTCCTTGTCGATTGTTCCAGGAAAGCCTGCCGGCCTTCCTGATGTTTCCAGTATAGCGGGTATTTCTTAGCATTCGCCCGGGAAAAACCTTAGGGTGTATCTGAAAACTCAAAAACGGCCAAAAAAGTGTTAAAAAGACGAGAA
>DSLFR04102__coassemble_998_pt1 | contig 18015 bp, 14 predicted proteins | sample DSLFR04102__metabat2_high_PE_009 | metagenome-assembled genome bin DSLFR04102
GCTTATCATTGAAGATGATATCTATTCTTTCCTCGACCCATACCACACAGCATCTTTCTTTTCTATTCTGCCGAAGCAGACCATCCATATTTGCAGTCTTTCCAAATCGCTGTGCGCAGGACTTCGCGTGGCGTTTTTGGTTTTTCCATTGGCATATCGGGAGATCCTTGCGACCGGAATTCTGGATATCAATCTAAAGACGGTTTCACTCAATGCGGAAATTGCCAGAGTACTGATCGACAGCGGTGAAGCCAAGAAAATCGCACAGAAAAAGATCGCGCTTTCTAAAAGCAGAAACAAAATCTTTTATACAATTTTTCCGGGAGAAATAACAGATGCTATACCGAGATTTTATCATTGGATGCTTCTGCCTGACAAACTGACCAGCGAAGAAGCGGAGCTTCGAGCAGTGAGTAAAGGGATCCATGTTTTGGGTTCCCACCGTTTCTCGGTCGCGGATACGCAGGGACGCGCCTATTTACGCATAGCCACCGCATCTCCAGATACAGAAAATGATCTGATCAAAGGCTTAATGCTGCTAAAAAGTATTTTAGAAGAAAACAAAGTGGATTTTCTGGTTTAGCCAAATCATCGTCATATCTCCCAGCGCGTACTTTCTTTCACGTTAAGGAGCTAGAATAAACTTATTTGAGGCCCTTGATGACCATCATCCGCTGGCCCTTGTTGCTGGGGATGAAACAGTACCCGATAAACTCCTGTAAGGTGGGAATATCCTCCGGGTAGAGCAGGTCCGACAGAAACTGTAGCCAGTGGGTGGGCTGGGCCGCTTGGGGATTGTATCGGACCGGCAGCCGGTTGCGGACGACTTCCGGCTTAGTCTCCTGAAAGCTGCCGTTCAGATTCAGGGTCCCATTGGCCAGGTGGATACAGTTGGTGACTGGACGGAAGTTATCCACCTGGGCAGATAGCTTGAGCAAGTCCAAGATATTGCCCACTTTGCGGGCCACGTTGCTGCTGGCATAGTCCCGAAGCTCCTCATAGATCATGCTGCGCAGTGGTATTTCGTCCGTTACCCGGCCATCCTCGGTGAAAAAAACCGTTGCAGAAAACGATTTTATGGGTGGACATAAAGGTCTCGCAGAAAACCGCTTCGTTGATCCGATGTCCTTCTTCCAGCCAAACCGGGTCGTTGGAGCTGGGCCGGTAGGTTTTGCTTTTCATGCGGCCTCCTTTGCTTTGATGGTATCCGGGCGGGTTTCCATTCTGGGCAGAAGCTGACCATCCAGCAGGCGCTTGGCAGCGGTCGCCTGCCTCACGGTGACGGAGGCTTTGATGGTTTGAAAAAGATTCACTTGCACCTCGCAATCTTGATAGGGTGAGGGCACACGGCGCCTTACCATGTGTCTGAGCGGATAAAGTTTGCCGGTCTCCCTCATCACTTCTGACAGGCAACCTCTCATCTCTGAAGGCGCTGTGCCATTCCTTGCGGGCGCTCGCTCCGTGGAGGTCGTGGCGGTTTGGGCGGTGAGGACGGTCATTCAGTTTTACATTGGAGACAGTATAGCAGAAAATCCAGAACTTTCCCGTATGTCCAAGAGGTTGGAAATTTGTCTCAAAAGGCTCTGATTTCCACGCTCTTGGACAAAGCGAGGCCCTCCCGCAGCGTAACGAGAGGACCTATCGGTCAATATTCTGTTGAGCGATATTTTCGGTAGCCGCTACCGAAATTCTTTTTTTGATCCCTCCAGTGCTATGCTTTGATGAAGGTTTATGATACAATAGAGTAAAGTCCCAGCGTAGAAGGAGGGCGGAATCATGGAACAGGACAAGCGAGGCCGGGGCCGGCCGAAAGTCGATACGCACATTACCGAGGCTTACGCTTCTAGCAGACGGCAAGCTGTCAATGCTGTGTACATGTATGAAGGTGTCGATCTAATTTCGGTAGCGGCTACCGAAATTCCAGATACCTGCCTTTTGTGGCGCTCGGATGCCTCTACTCGAACTGCAAGCGGAAAGCAAGGCATTCTGGAGCAGCTTGGACGGATGCTTATCCAGGACAAGTTCAGTCCGGATGACTGCATTACCATCGCCAACTTTGCAATCCAGGCGTTGAAAGTAGGACACACTTCCAGAAAGATCGAAAAGGCGATCCGTAAAATCCGGCTCACGAACAAGAAAGCCTCTGCTGATCCAGAAAACGAGGCACTCAACCATGTGGCGGCAAATGCGCTGAACGAACTGCGGAAAATGGGCGGCACAGACAATACGAGCCTATAAAAGGCTTGCCGCTCTCCCTGCATGAGCTTCCTGCCCCCTTCCGGCGGCGTTGTCCGGCTCGCTCCCCCTGGTCGTTCTGAGGGAGGTCCTGGCCGGGTATTCCATGCAGACGGTCGTTCGGTTCTCAAAGTGCAAACAGGGCTACGGAACCAAAAAATCGCTACACAAACAGACCGGAAAAACTCTCCCTTCTCGGGAGGCCTCCAGTTCTGTTTTATGTAGCGATTCAATTTGTTCTAAAACTGCTCCGATTGCTCCGAATGCTTTGAGAATCGAGCCAAAATATCTATGTGATTTATTTTCTATATTTAATTGTTTGGTGAGTATATCATGGGTTTGCATGGGATGTCAACAACTTTTTACGACAGCAAAGCAATTTCGGCGAGATGTAGTAGAACGGATTGGAAATTTCGGCAAAACGCCAAATATGACGAAATATCGGGGCGAAAGACGAAGGTGATATACCTTTGCTCCGCAGAGGACAAAAAGGCTGGTTTGCAATCGATGGAACAGGAAGCGTAGAACCGGCTCTCGTTGCCTTCGCCTTCGCAAAGGTATAATAGCCGCAAGCGGCTATTTGGCCAAGAAGTGTGCGCTTTGCGCAGATCGGCTTTTGCCCGCTTTAGCGGGCATGGCATAACACACCTAGACTTTGCGGGGCAAAGTCGTGTGCCACGAAACCCCTGCGTGGTTTCTTTGGATTCTTCCGGTTATGATTCTGCTGGCTTATTTTCTCCCGCGCTGTCCTTTGTGGTCCCGCCGGCACGATAGGTTACTGGCAGGCAGACCATGGCCGGCAGGTTGGCACGATCCTGGACGAGCAGCAGATCAACCGCCGCCCGGGCGATCTGCTCAGCAGGCTGGACAATGGTGGAACAGGACAGATCTTCACTGTCAAAGCGGTAAATACCGTCAAAACCGATCATTTGGACGTGGGTAGGGACGAGGACTCCTCTGGCCCGCAGCCTTTTCTCGATCTCATAGCAGAGACGGTCCGTGTTGCAGAAGATACCATCGTAGTCGAAAACGCCGCTGTGCAGGTGAGCGTCCAGAAAAGTGTCGAAAGGCGTGAACCCTTCCTCATTTTGTACGGAGAGAGAATCGAAAGGGACGCTCCGTTCCCGGCAGGTTGCCTCAAAGCCGGCCTGGCGTTTGTCGGGCTCGCCGGCAATAGCCGAACCCAGACGCAAAAAGAGCAGCTTTTGACAGCCCAGTTCCAGCAGTTTTTGGGCGGCCGGCGGCCAGCTGCCCGCCGCCAAAGTTATCAGAAGCGACACAGGGCACACCGGTTCTAAAATGCCGGTCGATACTGACAAAAGGCAAATCAGGGGCAACCTCCAGATCGGGGTTGTAGGTCAGGGCGATGACCCCCATCCACTTTGTTCTGCCGTACCATGTCCAGACACCGCTGTTCCGCCTGTCCGTCGTAGTTGGTGATAGAGACAATGGCCCGGTAGTCCCGGCGGGTCAGCTCTCCGATCATGGCATCGGACAGGTAAGCAAAGAAGGGGTTGCGGAGAGTCGGCCAGATGAGAGCGACCGTATTGGTCCGGTTGGTCTTGAAGCCGCGGGCATAACGGTTGACACTATAGCCCAGTTTGTGGGCAGCGGCCAGCACTTTTTCCCGGTATTCATCCCGGACCGGAAGGTTATTGTACACTTTGGAGACGGTGCCAAGAGCCACTCCGGCTTCAGCAGCCACATCTTTCATCGTGGGGGCGGTGTTTCTTTTTGGGGCCATAGGACTGCTCCTTGCAAGGTGAATTCAAAGTGCAAAGCCCTGCCCGGTTTTCATTCCAGAGCAGGGCTTTGCCGCGTGCATGATCCAATGAAGGAAGATGAAGGAGGGGAAACACGTTGGTTACAGTGCGAGGGAGTATTGCTCGACGGTGATACGGGCTGCGCCGTTGGCGGCAAAGGTGATGCGTTCGGCCTCGGGCGGGGTATAGATGCAGGCCGTCATGGTCTGCTCGCCGCCGTTGATAAAGACCTCGACGCTGTTGCGGTCCAGCAGGATGCGGAGGCTGAGCGTATCGCTCTGGCCGCGCACGGTGCAGCTGCGAAGGTGTACGATATCCTGATGGAACCCTGCCTGGCTCCGGTCAAGGATGAGCCGCCGGGTGTGCGGCTCATAGGTAAGGGTGGTAGAGTGGTCGCCGTCGGCGGCCAGCTTGATGGTAAAAGCACGGCACTCCTTGCCCTCGGGAGTGATGGTCACGCGGAGGTCAGCCACCCGGCCGCCAATGCCTTCCAGAGCCGTCTCGCCTTCCATGCGGACATTCTCGTGCAGGACATGCGCGCCGTGGGCGGCGTCCAGTTCCCGGACGGGGGTCTGGATGATCCGGCCGTCCCGGATGTGCAGCTCCCGCGGGCAGATGGTCTGCCCGAACCACTTGGCCCCATGGGGCTGATCGCTGATGCCGGACCAGGCCTGCATCCAGGCGGTCATGATCCGGCGGCCGTCGGGCGCCTGGAGGGTCTGGGTGGCATAGAAGTCGATGCCCTCGTCCATCAGCTGGACGTTTTCGCGGACAAAGCGATGGTTCACAGGGTCATAGCTGCCAATCAGGGCGATCACGCAGTGCCCGTTGTGGAACTCGTCCCGGGCCTGCATCTCCATGGGGCCGACCATCAGCACCTGCTTGCCGTCCAGCTCAAAGAAGTCGGGGCACTCCCACATGACACCGTATTCGCCGCGGCTGGCGTCCAGAATGGTGACGTATTCCCAGTGGAAACCGTCGGCGCTGTGGAACAGCAGGGCCGCGCCGCCCTCTGTTTTGCCCTGCCCGACCAGCACGGCGGAATAGCTGCCGTCCGGCTCCTGCCAGATCTTGGGGTCGCGGAAATCAAAGCGGCTGAAGCCTTCGGGCAGGCAGGTTTCGTCCAGCACGGGATTCTGAGCCAGCTTGACGTAGTCGAGGCCATCTCCGACGGCGACGCTCTGGGTCTGCACATCCCGGGTCTTGCCGTCCGGCTGCTCTTCCCTGCGGACGCTGGTGTAAAGCAGCAGCTGGCGGCCGTCGGGCAGCTGCGCGGCCGAGCCGGAGAAGCAGCCGTCTTTGTCGCTGGGGCTGTCGGGGGCCAGGGCCGCGGGCAGATAGTCCCAGTGCAGCAGGTCGGTGCTGACGGCGTGGCCCCAGTGCATGGGGCCCCATACCGTCTTGTAGGGGTAATACTGGTAGAACAGGTGGTACTTGCCCTGGTAATAAGAGAAGCCGTTGGGGTCGTTCATCCAGCCGACGTAGGGGGTCAGGTGGTAGGCGGGGCGTTCGGCGGCGGGGATGGCCGCGCCGTGCCGCGCTTCATAGGCGCGGGCGTTTTGTAAGGTCGTGCTGTCCATAGCAGTCTCCTGTGAAAAGATTCCGCCGGGCCGGGATGCAGCCCGGCGGTTCGGTCATGCGTGGTGTGTCAAAAGCGCGGGGAAATTCAGGCGTAGTAGGCGTCCAGGTACTTCTGCATGATGGCCAGATAGTCGGACAGGCGGTACTCCTCCAGCATACCCAGATATTCCTCCCAGGCGCCGCCGGCCATGCCGTTCATGATCCAGTCGGCCTTGCAGGTGTTCATGTAGGTGGACAGGTCGGTCTCGAGCTCGGAGATGGTATCGGTGTCCTCGCTGCTCATAAAGACGTTGGGGAAAACATAATCGTTGTGCATCTCAGGGGTGTAGATCTGCTCGATCCAGTCCAGACGGTACTGGGCGTCGTCGGGGCAGGTGACATAGACGTCGTAGTAATCGTTCAGGACGGCCAGAGGACCGTTGACGCTCTCGGCCTCGCGGACCTCGACAGGGGAAGCATCGCCCAGGGGCGCGTGCTTGAGCATCGGCTCGCCGTCGGCGTTGGTGGACATTTCAAAAATGTCAAAGCCGTCGTCCTCGCCGTAGGTGCCCCAGTTGTTCTGGGCCGACTGGATGGGGATGTACATCTGGTCCAGCCAGGCGCAGACCAGGGCGGGATTGGCTGCCTTGGCAGTGACCACACAGCGGCCGCGGTTGAAGCCACTGGTGAAGGAACCGTTCTGCGGGGTGATATTGGTGGTGTCGGCGGCCAGCGGGGGCAGGGGCTCCCAGTCGGTGAGGTTGTCGATGTTGGCCACGTCCCAGCTGAAACAGACGCCGTACCGGCCGGCTTTGCCCTTGGAGACATAGGTGGACCATTCCTGCGTGAAGCACTCGGGGTCGATCAGGTTTTCGGTGTACAGTTTGTGCAGCCACTGGATGCCGTCCCGGTAGCCCTCCTGCGCGGCGGCGCAGATCACTTTACGGTCATTGGTGACAGCAATGTGGCGGCCCTTGTCCATGTCGCCGTAGCCCTCGCCGAAGCCGTTGATGAGGACGGCGGGGTCCTGGTCGCCGTCGTTGACGATGCAGGACATGGGGATGATGCTGCCTTCGATGCCGAATTCGCTCTGAATGGAAGCGGCATTGTCCCGGAAGGCGATCAGCACCTGCTCGAACTCGTCGACGGTGTGGGGCATCTCAAGGCCCAGGAAGTTGAGCCACTTGGTGTTGATGAAAGGCATATTGCCGACGGTCTGGATCGCGGTCTTGTCCACGCCCAGCTGCTCGATCCAGGGCAGGGCCCAGATGTGGCCCTCGGTGTCGGTGCACATGGTGCGGTACTCGGGGTACTTTTCAAAGACGGCCTGCAGGTTGGGCATACAGGTGTCGATATACTCCTCCAGGGCGATGACCACTCCCTGCTTGGCATAGCGGAGCAGGTTGCTGTCCGAGAAGTCAGCGGTAAAAACAAAATCGGTCAGGGTGTTGGGGTTGGACATATTCAGGCTGATCTTATCGCCCCACTGGTCGGACTGGATGGCGGTCCACTCGATGTGGACGTTGGTGGATTCTTCCAGCCGCTTGAAGATGGTGCGGTTGTTGGGTTCCGGTTCGCTGCCTGCGGGATAGCTGGTGGTACCGGTCAGGGTGACAGTCTCGGCCAGAGGAAACTCGACGGGGCCGTCCGCCACGACGGCCGCAGCCGCTTCATCGTTGGCAGAGCTCTTGCCGCCGCAGGCGCTCAGAGCCATGGCGGAGCCGGCCAGAGCAGCTGCTTTGAGGAAGTTGCGGCGGGAAATCATCTTTTTCATAGCTTTTTCTCCTTTTCTTCTCGGTTTCTGTTCTTGCGGGATGCGGGGCGATCAGCCCTTGATGGAGCCGGCCATGATACCAGCGTCGAAATACTTTTGGAAGAAGGGATACATGACGATCAAAGGCAGGCTGGAAATGATGATGGTGGCATATTTGAGCAGCTCGGCCAGCTGGGCGCGCTCAGCGGTGCTCTGGATGTCGGCGATCATGCCGGACTCGGGCTGGCTCTGGATCAGGATGGAACGCAGCACCAGCTGCAGGGGCTGCTTGGTGGTGTCATTCAGGTAGATCATGGCGTCAAAGTAGCTGTTCCACATGGCGACGAACTGCCACAGGGCCAGCACCGCCACCAGAGGCATACAGATGGGCACCAGGATCTGGAAGAAGAAAGTCATCTCGCTGGCGCCGTCCACATCGGAGGCCTCCCGCAGCTCGCGGGGAACGCCCTGGTAGTAGGTGCGCGCAATGATCATGTTCCAGACGCTGAACGCGCCGGGCAGGATGACGGCCCACATCGAATCCAGAAGGCCCAGGTTGTTGATGAGCAGGTAGGTGGGGATCAGGCCGCCGCCGAAGAACATGGTGATGACAAAGAGGGTGTTGAAGATCTTTTTGCCGCGGAAATCGGGCAGGGACATGGGGTAGGCCGCCAGCATGGTGACCACCACCGAGATGACGGTAAAGAGCACCGAGTAGAGGACGGCGTTTTTGAAGCCGGTCCAGATCTGGGCGTCGGTGGCCACGCGCTCGTAGGCGGTCAGGGTCCATTTGCTGAAATCAAAGGTGATGCCCTGGTTCTGGAGGGTGACGGGGTCCATAAACGATGCAATGACGATGTACACCACCGGGACCACGATAGCGACCACGAACAGGGCCAGCAGGACATAGCCGATGAACAGGATCGCTTTATCCTGCCGGGTATAGATCGCGAGCCGGCCGCTCTTTTTAGCTTTCGCTGCCATGACTGTGCCTCCTTACAATCCCTTGCCGTCGTTCATCTTGGCGACGATCTTGTTCACGGCTATCAGCAGAATGACGTTGACCACCGTGTTGAACAGGCCGACTGCCGTCGAGAAACTGTAGTCGCCGTCGATCAGGCCGCGCTTGTACACATAGGTGGCGATGATCTCGGAGGTCTGCATATTCAGGTCGGTCTGGAGGGCGTAGGCCTTTTCAAAACCGATGCTCATGATGTTGCCGGCCTGGAGGATGAACTGGATGACCACCATATCTTTGATGGCGGGCCACTCGACCGTCATGATCTGCTGCAGCAGGTTTGCGCCGTCGATCATGGCCGCTTCCTTCAGGTCTTTGCTGGCATTGGAGAGGGAGGCCGTGTACATGATGGAGGACCAGCCTGCGCCCTGCCAGATGCCGCTGATGATGTAGATGGGGCGGAAGGCCTCGGGGATGGTCATAAAGTTGATGCTGGTGTGCAGCAGCCCGTTCAGCGGGCCGGTGACCGACAGAAGGACGCGGACCATACCGCAGAGGACGATGACCGAGATGAAGTTGGGCATATACAGCACCAGCTGGATCTTCTGTTTGATCTTTTTGCTCTCGATGCGGTTGAGCAGGAAAGCCAGAATGATGGGGATGGGGAAGCCCCACAGCAAGCCGTAGACGCTCAGCTTGAGGGTGTTGACAAGGTAGCGCTGGAAATCCGGCGAGGACATGAAGCGCTGGAAGTGTTCGAGACCGACCCACTCGCTGCCCAGGATGCCCTGGAAGGGGTTATAATCCTGGAAAGCGATCAGGATGCCGCCCATCGGCATGTACTTGAAAATCAGGGTCAGCGCCACCGCCGGCAGGATGAAGATCAGGTACAGCTGCCAGTGCCGCGCCATATAGACGCCCGTATTGTGCACACGCTGGCTGGCTGAGACTGCTACCGTCCCGGATCGGGATGCTTTCATGTAGATTCCTCCTTTTCATTTGCAATGTGACACATTTGTTTTACATTTGCACCTTCCGCAAAACACAGAGCCCTTTGCGTCTGGTTCAAATGTAAAATCCTTACGCCCTCTTTATACCATGTCGTGTGGCAAAAGTCAACATTATTTTGCTGGAAACGGAGGATGTTTCGGCGACTTTGTATGATTGCACAAAATACCGTGTGTGCAAATGTGCAAATCGATGTTTTCGCATTTTGCATTTGACTAATGTGTGCATTTGCACTATACTATAAACAAAGGAGGGATTCCGATGGCAACCAGAGTTACCATCCAAGACATCGCCAATGAGCTGCAGCTCTCACGCAACACAGTCTCAAAGGCTATCAACAACACCGGCGTTCTGGCTGACGCCACCCGCGAAAAGATCCTGCGCAAGGCGGCCGAAATGGGCTACAAGCAGTTCGCCTACCTGCCCCTGTTCCAGCCGGAAAGCGCAGCGGCCCCGGCGGATGCCCCAACAAACGCGCCGGCCGAGGCGGAAGCCCAGCCTGGCGGCAAGCGGGAGATCGCCATGATGACCACTTGTTTTTTGAGCAACTCCCACTTTTCTTCCATGATGCTGGACCGCTTCCAGTCCGAGATCCACCACCTGCACTACTGCATGACCATCTACCGCATCTCCCCGGAGGAACTGCGCCAGCGCCGCCTCCCCTCCGCTTTTGATCCCGAGCGTACCGCCGGCATCATCTGCTTCGAGGTGTTCGATTATGAATACGCCCAGATGCTCTGTGAGCAGGGCATCCCCATCCTGTTTGCAGATTCGCCGGTGACGGAACTGAAAGCGCCCCTGAAAGCGGACCTTTTATATATGGACAACCATGTCGAGATCCAGCATTTCATCCAGATCATGCACCAGCGCGGCAAGGATCGGATCGGCTTTATCGGAGAGATCCAGCACTGCCAGTCTTTTTTTGAGCGGTATGCCGCCTATGCCAGTGCCATGACCCAGTTGGGGTTGGCTGACAGCTTGAAATACTGCGCGCTGGAGGGCCTTTCTCCTGCATATTTTGAAGAGGCGCTGCGAGCCATGCTGAAAACCCACGGGCTGCCGGATGTTTTTATCTGTGCCAATGACTTTGTAGCCATCGATGCCATCCGTACCCTGCGCAACCTTGGAGTCTCCGTGCCGGAAGACATCTGGATCTGCGGCTTTGACGACAGCCAGGAGGCTTCGGTCATGACGCCGCGGCTGACTTCCATCCATATCCACGGGCAAATCATGGGCTTTACTGCCGCCGACCTGCTGATGACCCGCATCAAGGAACCCTCGCTGAATTACCGGACCGTCTACACTGAGACCAACCTGATTCTGCGGGAATCCACGGGAGACCATGAGGCAAAAGTATGAGCAACCTGATCGATCCTGACCGCCCGCTGCTGGCCTTTATCACCAAGATGGCCTACAGCGCCTACCTGAACATTTTATGGCTGATCTGCTGCCTGCCCATTGTCACCATTGGCGCGTCCACCACCGCCCTGTTCTACGTCACCTTGAAGATGGCAGAGGACCGGGACGACGGCTTGACTGGGATGTTTTTCCGGGCTTTCCGGCAAAACTTCCTGCCAGCCACCAAACTCTGGCTGGTTTTGTTGGGCGCAGGGGCGTTTCTGGCAATGGACGGCTATATCGTCTGGCATATCTGGAGCCAGAGCATATTCTGGACGCTCGTCGCCGCTTTGCTCATCGTGGCGGCCATTGTCTACGCGGTGGTTCTGCTGTATGCGTTCCCACTGCTGGCGCGGTTCGAGAACACGACCTTCGGCATTCTCAAAACTGCCCTGCTGGTGGGGCTGCGCTACCTTGTCTGCACGCTGCTGATGGCCGGCATCTATTTTTTGATGGGCTGGGTGGTGGTCAACCTCTTTACCCCCGCCTTCCTGCTGGGGTTTGGCTGCTGCGCAATGCTCTGTTCTTTCCTGCTGGTCAACATCATTCACGCCATTGGCGGCGACCCGGACGCTGAGAACAAAGAGGATGGAGAAAACCAACATGCCGCGGATGAATGAGCGGGCCCGGCAGGACTGGGCCACCCTGCGCAGCCTCCATGGCAAAAAGAGGCTGGAGCATATCTGGAGCTACTATAAGCTGCCCATCATCATTGTGCTGATCCTGCTTTATATGGCAGGTTATGCCGTCTACCGGCAGGCCACCAAAAAGGAGGACGTGCTTTATCTGGCGCTGATCAACATCGCGCCGGGCGACACCCTGACCGAACAGCTGACCGCCGGTTTTGCCAGGGACCAGGGCCTGACCGGCAAACAACAGGTGTATCTCTATAGCGGCCTGCTGCTCTCGGAGAGCGAGGGCGCGGATGAAGAATATGTTTATGCCTCCGAAATGCGGATCGTGTCGGCCGTCACCGCCCAGCGGCTGGACGTTGTCCTGATGGACGCCGAAGCGCGGGACGCCTTTGCCGCCCAGGGCTATCTTGCAGACCTGAGCAGCCTGATACCCGGCCCTGCGTGCCAATGGCTGGACGTCTCCCAAACGCCGCTGATCCGTCAGGCCGGCTTCCCCGAGGCAGTCTATCTGGGGGTGCTGGCCAACGCACCCCACCCCGAGCGCGCCGCCGCTTATATCGACTATCTGCTTACATAAGAAAGGAAGGACCGTCCATGGATATTTTGGCAATCGGTGAAATTTTGATCGACCTGACCCAGACCGGTACCGGCGAAAACGGGATCCCCCAGTTTGCGGCCAACCCCGGCGGCGCCCCCGCCAATCTGGCGGTGGCAGCCGCCAAGCTGGGTGCACAGACAGCCTTTATCGGTAAGCTAGGTGCCGACGGCTTTGGCAGTTACCTGACCAGCGTGCTGAAGCAGAACGGGGTGGACGCTTCCCACGTGGCAGTCGACCCCGAGGACCCTACCACCATAGCGGTGGTTTCGGTGGACGCCTCCGGCGAGCGGAGCTTTAGCTTTTACCGTAAAGCGAACGCCGACGTCAAGCTCACTGCCGGCGATATCCCCGACAGCGCCCTGCAGCGCGCCAGGTTTGTCCATTTCGGCTCGGTCAGCCTGACCGCCGACCCGTCCCGCAGCGCCACTCTGGACGCGGTGTGCCGTGCCAGGGCAATGGGCAAGGTCATCACCTATGATCCCAATTATCGCGCAAACCTCTGGCCGGATGCGGCTGCCGCCGTCGCACAGATGAAAGCCCCGCTGAAACTTGTGGACATCCTCAAAGTCTCGGATGAGGAGCTGCCTCTGCTGACGGGCACCACCGACTGCGAGACCGGCACCGCCCTTTTGGCCGAACAGGGCATCCGGCTGATCTTTGTCACCCTTGGGCCAGATGGCGTATTTTACCGCATGGGCGGCCGGACCGGACGTGTTGCCGGCGTCCCCTGCACCGTCGGGGATACCAACGGCGCGGGCGACACTTTCTTCGGCGCGGTCCTCTCCAAACTCTGCAAAGAGGACCTTGACGCCCTGACCCCTGAAAAACTGGAAGCCATCCTGGCCTTTGCCAACAAAGCCGCCAGCCTCACCACCAGCCGGCACGGAGCGATCCCCGCCATGCCCACCCTGGCGGAAGTCGAAGGCTGAATTCAGGTACATAACTTGCCCGCAGGAAAGCCGCACGGACTTGCCGCGGGCAGTTTGTACTTTCTGGGGTGTTACGCTGTACAGCCTATAAGGAAGCAGGGTTTGGGGAAGGCACTCCCCAACAAGTACGACCGGTCAGTGCGACGCGATTTCAAAATTTGAAATTGTGGCCACAGGTCAATACTTGCTTATCGCTTTTTTCAAAACTTTTCCTTTCTGGTTTTCAAAAAGCATTGCGTGTTTATTGATATATCAACTATTTGCAGCGAAACGCTTGCCTTGTCTCGCAAAATATGGTACACGTTATACGAAAGTTTGACGCTTCACGTTCAACCGAAGGGAGGCTCCGCCATGACCGCCGTGATCTACGCCCGCTACTCCTCGGACAGCCAGCGCGAGACCTCCATTGAAGGCCAGCTCAGGGACTGCAAAGATTACGCCGAGCGCAACGGTATCACTATTGTGGGCACTTACATCGACCGGGCCTACTCTGCCAAGACCGACGACCGCCCCGAATTTCAGCGAATGGTTCAGGACAGCGCCAAAAAGATTTTCGATGCGGTCCTGGTCTGGAAGCTGGACCGCTTTGCCCGCAACCGCTACGACGCAGTCTATTATAAGCGCCAGCCTGAAAAGAACAACGTCCACCTTGTCTCAGTCATGGAGCCGATCTCGGACGGCCCCGAGGGCATCATGGTCGAGAGCCTGCTCATCGGCATGGCCGAGTACTATTCGGCAGAGCTGGCCATCAAGGTGGCCCGCGGCGAACGGGAAAACGCCCTCAAATGCAAGTACAACGGCGGCGTGGTGCCGCTGGGCTACGTCATTGGAAAAGAGGATCGGCTCTATCACATCGACCCTGAGACAGCTCCCATTGTGCAGGAAATTTTCACCCGCTATGCCGACGGCGAACCTGCCGAAAAGATCGCGGCCTCCCTGAACGAACGGGGCCTGCGCACCCGCACCGGGAAACCCTTCGTCAAAAACAGCTTCTTTCAGATCTTCAAGAATCGCCGCTACATTGGGGAGTACGGCTACAAGGACATTGTGATCCCCGGTGGTGTACCCGCCATTGTGGACAAGGACTTGTTCGACCGGGTGCAGGAACGTTTCGCCAAAAACAAGATCACCCATGGCCGCCCGGCAAAAGAGGAGGTCAACTATCTTCTGACCACCAAACTATTCTGCGGCAAATGCGGCACCCTGATGGGCGGCGAGAGCGGCACCAGCCACATGGGCACCACCTATCACTACTATAAGTGCGGAAAGGTCAAACGCAAGGGACAGGCGCATTGCAGCCTCAAGGCCATCCGCAAAGAGCCTTTGGAGCACTTTGTGGTGGATACGGCGGTCAAATTGGTTTTGAACGATCCGGTCATTGAACACCTGATCGATTTGATTTTGGAAGCCCAGAGCCGGGAGAACACCCGCCTCCCAGTTCTGAAAGAACAGCTCCGGGACACAGAAAAGCGCCTGGCCAATCTGCTGGAGGCCATCGAGCAGGGCATCTTGACCTCTACCACCAAGCAGCGCCTGGACGAGTTGGAAGCCCGCAGGGACGCCCTCAAGGCCAGCATCCTGGAAGAAGGGCTGCAGCGGCCAGCTTTGAGCCGGGAACAGATCCTGTTCTGGTTTGAGCAGTTCCGGGAGGGGGATGTGAGCAGTCCTGTGTACCAGCGGCAGATCATCGACAACTTCGTCAACTCGGTCTATGTCTTTGAGGACCGGGTAGTGCTGAACTTCAACTTCAAAGAGAATGCCAAGACCGTCCCCCTTCGTGAGGTTTTGGGGTCGAGCGCTGATGGGAATGGCCCACCAAAACAAAAACCCGAGGCCACAGGCCCCGGGTTTTTGTTTTGCACGGGCATCGCAGAGGCGGCCCCGGTTCGAGTCCTGTACTGCTGCGCAGCCGAGCCGCGGCCACAGGACAACCACAACTGCATAGGGCAGCAAAAAGGCAGAGCCTCCGCCGAAGGAGTCTCTGCCTTTTTTGTTTTCTGCTGCCGGCGCTGTGCAAGCTGACCTTGAAAAATTCCGGTTTTTTTCGCTTTCAGCTCCGGCGTGGTTTGACTGGCGTTTTCCGGCTGCGCTGCTCTTTATTGACCCGGCTTTTCCTGCCCGCGCAGTCGGGCAGCCAGGGCGATCACCCGGCCGGCGCAGGCGCGGATGTCCTGTTCGGTCAGACGGCCGGCGGCATAGGCGCTGCGGATGCTGGCGTCGTCATCCGGGTTGCCGGGCATGATGATGTCGTTGCCGGCGGCGGCGCATTGCCAGGGGATGCTCCCATCGGCGGGGACGGTGGTGTTCCAGTCCGACATGATGACTCCGTCATAGCCCCATTCCTCGCGGGCCAGCACGGTGCACAGGTCGCGGCTGTTGGAGGCGTAGGCTCCGTTGATCCGGTTGTAGGAGGACATGATGGCGGCGGGAGCGGCCGTTTTCACCGCGATCTCAAAACCCCGCAGGTAGATCTCCCGGAGGGCCCGCTGGCTGATCCGGACGTCCACCCCCATCCGGTTGTCCTCCTGGTTGTTGCAGGCGAAGTGCTTCACGGTCACCCCGCACCGGCCGCTGTGCTGGACGCCCCGGGTCACGGCGGCCGCCAACACACCGGACAGAAGGGGGTCCTCTGCGTAGTATTCAAAGTTGCGCCCGCACAACGGGTTGCGCTGGATGTTCATGCCCGGGGCCAGCCACAGGTCTACCCCAAACTCCTCCATCTCCCGGGCAACGGCCCGGCCAAACTCCTCCATCAGGGCGGTGTCCCAGGTCTGGGCCAGGGCGGTGCCCACCGGGAACGCCGTGCAGAACTGGTAGTAGGTATCGGCGTTGTCGTGCTGCGGCGGGGTCTCCAGATAGCCGTTTTCCAGCGAGCCCAGTACCCCCACGCCATAGACCCGGCCCGAGGCCCGGTCCACCTGGTAGCTCTGGCGCAGGCGGAGCCCGGCAGGGCCGTCGGCCATGATGAGAGAGGGCACGCCGCGGCTGGCCTCCAGCTCTTCGGTGCTCTCGCCGGCCGAGCCGGGCACCCGGACGCCGGCCGAGCCCAGGGTGCTGGTCCCCTTGGTGATGTTGCCGTACAGCAGGGGGATCAGCTCTTCCACCGGGCCCTCGGCCAGGGGGGCCGGGGGACATTCGGGCCGGGGCTCGGGCCGGGGGCAGAACCCGTAGACCGGCAGCCCCGCGGGGTGGGCTGCCTCTTTTTGGGCGGCGTCCGCGGCGCCCAGCTCGTCCAGCGGCTGGTGCAGGGGGCAGATGGGGTGGGTCTGTTCAATGACGGTGTCGGCGTCCACCCGGATCTGGGCGCAGAGGGTCACGGCCGCGCTGCTGTTGCCCACCCAAACGCCATAGAGCCCCTGCTCCACCACCCAGCCCTGCTTTTGCGCGGCAAAAGTGGCCAGCTGCTTTTGGGGGATGCAGATGGTCAGGGTCTGGCGCTGTTCGGGGGCGAGGAGCCGGGTCTTGGCAAACCCTGCCAGACGGCGCAGCTCCTTGGCGCCGCCGTTCTGGGGGCAGGAAATGTAGACCTGCGCCACTTCCCGCCCGGAAAAGCAGATGCCCGCATTTTCCACTTCCACATCCACTTCGATGGCGTCCGCTCCCACGCGCAGCCCTGCAAAGCGGAGGACAAAGTCGGTGTAGGACAGCCCGTAGCCGAAGGGGAACAGAGGCTGGACCCCAAAGCTGTCAAAGTAGCGGTAGCCTACATAGATCCCCTCCCGGTAGACGGCCTTTTCCAGGTCGCCGTCCAGGTAGCTGAAACTCTCGGCGCAGGGATAATCGGTATAGCGCCGGGCCCAGGTGGCGGTCAGCTTGCCCTCCGGCGTGGTCTTGCCCAGCAGTACGTCCGCCACCGCGTGGCCGCCCTCCTGCCCCAGCTGGGACAGCTGCAGCACCGCCTCGATGTGGACCGCCCCGTCCAGCAAATCGGTCAGCTCCACCGGGCCGCCGGCGTTAATCAGCAGAACGATGGGCAGACCCAGACGGTCCAGGGTGCGCAGGTCGTTCCACTCCCCGTCGCTGAGGTAGTAATCCCCTTTTTCCAGCCGGCGGTCCTTGCCCTCCCCCGCGATACGGCTCAGGACATAGATCGCCGCCGCGGCTCCCTGCACGTCCTGGGGCACGATGGGCCGGCCCTGGGGCAGGACGAAGGGGTTGGCCGCATAGGCGTCAAAGGGGTTTTCCACCCAGCGGGCCGCTTCCAGCACCTTCTGCTTCCAGGCGGCGCGGGCCGCATGGTAGCGGGCTTCGTAATCCTCCAGCCAGTTCTCGCTGGTCAGGCGGAGCCCCGCGTCCTTTAGGCCCTGGCAGATGGAGACGTTGGCCCGGTTGTTGACGTCGCCCGAACCGATCCCGCCCTTGACCGTCCGGCTGGCGCCGCTGCCGAACAGCGCCACCGGGGCCGAAAGGTCCAGCGGCAGGGTGCCTGTGTTCTTCAGCAGGACGATGCCCCCGGCAGCGGCCCGGCGGGCCAGGCGGCCATGTTCCAGCTCCCGCGGGGAGGGCTCCCGGGTGCGTGTGCCGCTGTAGGTATGCGCGTATGTCATAAGTGACCTCCGTATAAAAATGGCAGCCGTGGAGAAAAGCCGCCATAGCTGTGGACCATGGCGGCTTTTCCCAGACGTGTGTGTTGAAGAAGAAGGAGAAATTGGAGAAAGCTTATTCCTTTACACCGCCCAGCGTGATGCCGGCAATGATGTACTTGGAAAGGAGGAGATAGACCACGATGATCGGCACGATGGCCACCATGATCATCATGTAGATCTTGCCCATGTCAAAGTTCATGTAATCCGCGCCGCGCAGGGTAGCGATCAGGATAGGCACCGTCATCTTGTCCTTGGACTGGATGATCAGGGCGGGGACGAAGTAGTTGTTCCACGACCCCACAAAGCTGAAGATGGCCTGCACCGCGATGGCGGGCTTCATGATGGGCAGCACGATCCGGTTGAAGGTGCGGAACTCGCCCGAGCCGTCGATGCGCGCGGCCTCCACCAGGGACAGCGGCAGCGAGGACTTCAGGTAGCTGTACATGAAGTAAAAGACCGCGGGGGACGCGATGGACGGGATGATGAGGGGCCACAGGGTGTCGTACAGGCCCATGTTGGTGATCAGCCGCAGAAAGCCCATGGCGGTGACCTGGGTGGGCATGACCAGGATGGCCATGATGAAGGTGAAGGC
>DSLFR04102__coassemble_1468_pt1 | contig 12725 bp, 9 predicted proteins | sample DSLFR04102__metabat2_high_PE_009 | metagenome-assembled genome bin DSLFR04102
GTGTATGCGCGCCCTTCGGGCGCGCCTGGCCAACGTTCCCAACGAAATCACGATTGATCCATATACAACGAAAACAACGAAACGCCTCTTTTTCGGGCGTTTCGTTGCTTTCGTTGAAACCGTTGCTTTCGTGCTTTTCGGGGGGTATCGTGAAACCGTTGAAATCGTTGATTTCGTGATTCCGTTGGGGGCCGTGGAATCGTGATTTCGTTGAAACCGTTGATTCCGTGATTTTCGTAGGGTACCGTGGAATCGTGATTTCGTTGAAACCGTTGGTTTCGTGGTTTTCGGGGGGTACCGTGAAACCGTTGAAATCGTTGATTTCGTTGGGTTCGTTGCGTTTGCGGGGACACGCTCCTGAGAGCACAAAAAAGACGGGTGCCTTTCAGCATCCGTCTCTTGGTCGGAGCAGCGGGATTTGAACCCACGGCCTCCTAGTCCCGAACCAGGCGCGCTACCAGCTGCGCTATGCCCCGAAAATACCGCAGCTTTGCGGCTGCGGTTTGGTTGGGGATGAGAGAATCGAACTCCCACAAGTAGAGTCAGAGTCTACCGCACTACCACTATGCAAATCCCCATCGGTATGGCTGCCGCGGCAGGCCCGGCCCGCCGCTGACAAGGGATATTATACCCCAAGCGGGCGGCGTTGTCAACTGTTTTTTGCATTTTTTGGCCGCGCGGCCCGCCGGCCGCCGCCGCACGCCGCCGCGCTCATCAAAGGTCACAAAAACATTCCGAAAAACCTTGACAGATGAGGCATTTCCGACTACTCTTAATACATCTAAAGCGGGTGCGGGCCCGCCCGTGCCCGGGGCACACGATTGGAATGAAAAGAGGGTTTATCATGAAGAAACGTGTTGGCATCCTGACCGCCGGCGGCGACTGCCCCGGCCTGAACGCGACCATCCGCGGCGTGGCCAAGGCGCTGTACGTCCGCATGGGCGACAACGTCGAGATCATCGGTATCCTGAACGGCTACCACGGGCTGATCAACGGCGACTACAAGAAGATGCAGCCGGACGATTTCCGCGGGCTGCTGACCCTGGGCGGCACCATCCTGGGCACCAAGCGCACCCCCTTCAAGATGATGCAGGTGATCGGGGAGGACAAGGTGGACAAGGTCGCCGCCATGAAAAAGACCTACAACGACCTCCACCTGGACTGCCTGCTCTGCCTGGGCGGCAACGGCACCCACAAGACCGCCAACCTCCTGTCCCAGGAGGGGCTGAACATCATCGGCCTGCCCAAGACCATCGACAACGACATCTACGGCACCGACGTGACCTTCGGCTTCCACACGGCGGTGGAGATCGCCACCGAGGTGATCGACCGCATCCACACCACCGCCGGCAGCCACAGCCGGGTGATGTGCATCGAGATCATGGGCAACAAGGCCGGCTGGCTGACGCTGTATGCCGGCATTGCCGGCGGCGCGGACATCATCCTGCTGCCCGAGCTGCCCTATGACATCGACCGCGTGTGCGCCGCCGTCGAGCGCCGCGCCAAGAACGGCTCCAACTTCTCGATCATCGCGGTGGCCGAGGGCGCCCTGAACGCCGAGGAGGCCCGCATGAAGCGCAGGGAGTGGACCGCCAAGCGGGCCGAGGCCGGCTTTGGCGCCACCGCCACCAACCGCATCGCCACCGCCATCCAGAAAAAGACCGGCTTCGAGACCCGCGTGTGCATCCCCGGCCACATGCAGCGGGGCGGCACCCCCTGCGCCTACGACCGGGTGCTGTCCACCCAGTTCGGCAGCCACGCCGCCAAGCTGGTGGAGGCCGGGCGCTACGGCGTCACCGTCGCCATGGTCAACGGCCGCGTGGTCGAGAACCGCCTGGAGGACATTGCCGGCAAGAGCCGCAACATCCCCGAGAGCTGCGACCTGCTGACCGTCGCCCGCCGGATGGGGATCAGTTTGGGCTGATCTCCCCTCTCAGTCTCGCCGCCCTGCGGGCGTCTCGCCAGCTCCCCCGAAGGGGGAGCCAAGTGTACCGCCGTCAATCAAGGCAAACGGCGTGTAAGGCGAAGCTGTGAGCAAGTTTGCCTTACCACCGCCTAACCGACACCCACGGGCGTGCTCTTGCCTCCCCCTGTGGGGGAGGTGGCACAGGACGCGCAAGCGGACTGTGACGGAGAGGGCAACCGCCAGGCGCAGCGTCATAAGGAGCGCATATCCGCACCCGCAACGTTCCCAACGAAATCAACGATTTCAACGGTTTCACGGTACCCCTACGAAAAGCACGAAATCAACGATTTCAACGAAATCACGATTTCACGATACCCCCCCGAAAAGCACGAAATCAACGATTTCAACGGTTTCACGGTACCCCCCGAAAAGCACGAAATCAACGATTTCAACGAAATCACGATTCCACGGCCCCCCAACGGAATCACGAAAGCAACGAAACCCACGAAAACAACGAAATGCCTCTTTTGCGGGCATTTCGTTTTTTTCGTTGTGTATGGAGAAATCGTGATTTCGTTGCAACCGTTGGCCCCCACGCAAAAATCCCCGTCCGGGGTCGGGCGGGGATGCAGGCTCACTTGTTTTTGTACATCTCTTCGTAGTACTTCTGGTAGCTGCCGCTGGTGACGTGGTCCATCCAGTCCTGGTGGGCCAGGTACCAGTCGATGGTCAGGACGATGCCCTTTTCAAAGGGGGTCTCGGGGTACCAGCCCAGGTCGTTTTTGATCTTGGTGGGGTCGATGCCGTAGCGGCGGTCGTGGCCCAGGCGGTCGGTCACGTGGCGGATCAGCGCCTCGCTGATGCCCTCGTCCTGCAGGCGGTCGTGGAGCTGGGCGATGATGGTCTTGACGATGAAGATGTTGGGCCGCTCGTTGTGGCCGCCCACGTTGTACACCTCGCCCACCTTGCCGCCTTCGGCCACCATGTCGATGGCCTTGCAGTGGTCCTCCACGTACAGCCAGTCCCGAATCTGCATGCCGTCGCCGTACACGGGCAGCTGCTTGTGGTTTTTGACGTTGTGGATCATGAGGGGGATCAGCTTTTCGGGGAACTGATAGGGCCCGTAGTTGTTGGAGCAGCGGGTGATGTTCACCGGCATGCCGTAGGTGTCGTGGAAGGCCATGACGAACAGATCGGCGCTGGCCTTGCTGGACGAGTAGGGGCTGTGGGGGCACAGGGGGGTGGTCTCGGTGAAGTAGCCCTCGGCCCCCAGCGCGCCGTACACCTCGTCGGTGGACACCTGCAGGTACTTCTTGCCCGGCTTCCAGGTGCGGGCGTCGGGGTCGTACCAGGCTTCCTTGGCGCGCTGCAGCAGGTTGACGGTGCCCATGACGTTGGTCTGGACAAAGATTTCGGGGTTGGCGATGGAGCGGTCCACGTGGCTCTCGGCCGCAAAGTTGATGACGCAGTCGAAGTCGTACCGGCGGAACAGCCCCTCCACCAGCTCCTTGTCGCAGATGTCGCCCTGGACAAAGACGTGGCGGGGGTCGCCCTCGACCCCTTTCAGGTTTTCCAGGTTGCCGGCGTAGGTCAGCTTGTCCAGGTTGACCAGCAGGATGTCCTGGTGCTTTTTCAGCATATAATACACGAAGTTGGAGCCGATGAAGCCGGCGCAGCCGGTGATGAGATAGGTTTTCATAGCGTTTTTGTTCCTCGTTGTGTTTCATGCCCGCCCGCCGCCCGGCGCGGGGCGGCAGGAGCGGTGGGTCAGATCATACCATTGTCCCCGTCCCAGTGGCGGAAAAAGCAGGCCAGCGCCTCCTGCCAGGGGCGGACCTGGTTGCCGATCGAGCAGCGCAGGCCGCGGTTGTCCAGGGCGCTCCAGTGGGGGCGGTCGGCGCTGTCGGGGTGCTTGGCCTTGTACTCGGCGCTGGTGCAGGGCGCGACGGTGGCGTCCACCCCGGCCAGCCGGATGATCTCGCAGGCAAAGTCGTACCAGGAGCAGATGCCCTCGCCGGTGCAGTGGTACAGGCCGTACTCATGGGTGACGCACAGCTGCAAAATCTCGTGGGCCAGGTCCACCGCGTTGGTGGGGTTGCCCAGCTGGTCGTTGACCACCTCCAGCCGGCCGTACTTTTTGCCCGCGCCGACGATGGTCTTGACAAAGTTTTTGCCGTAGTAGCTGTACAGCCAGGCGGTGCGGACGATGAAGTGCCGGTGGCAGAACCGCTGGACGTACTTCTCCCCCATCAGCTTGGTGGAGCCGTAGGCGCTGATGGGCCCGGGCAGGCAGGCCTCGTCCTGGGGCACGCCGCCGTTCTCCCGCCCCGAAAAGACGTAGTCGGTGGACACATGCACCAGCCGCGCGCCCATCTTCTCGGCGGCCTGGGCCAGGTTGCGGGGGCCCAGGGCGTTGGCCTTGTAGGCGGCGTCGTGGTTTGCCTCGCAGCCGTCCACGTTGGTGTAGGCGGCGCAGTTGATGATGACGTCGGGCTTGTAGCGGCGGATGAAGTCATCCACCGCCTTGTAGTTGGAGATGTCCAGCTCGGGCAGGTCCACCGCGATGACGGTGGCGTTGAGCAGCTTTTCGGGGATGGGGCCGATCTCGCTCTCGCCCTCCCGCAGCTGCTTGATGATCTCGGTGCCCAGCTGCCCCCTGCAGCCTGTGACGATGATTTTCATAGTTCACCTCTCCGTTTGCGTGTCAGAAGCGCCTCCGGCCGGCTCAGTAGCGCAGCTTGCCGTCGGCGACGTTTTTCAGGTGCTGCCCGTAGGGCGACTTGCCGTACCGCCCGGCAGACTCCAGCAGCTTGTCCCGGCTGATCCACCCGTACTTGAAGGCGATCTCCTCCGGGGCGCTGATCTTGATGCCCTGGCGCTTTTCGATCATGCGGACAAAGTCGGCGGCGTCCACCAGGCTGTCCATGGTGCCGGTGTCCAGCCAGGCAAAGCCGCGGCCCAGCAGCTGGACGTCCAGCTCGCCCTGCTTGAGGTACATATCGTTCAGGGTGGTGATCTCCAGCTCGCCCCGGGCGGAGGGCTTGACCTGCTTTGCCATTTCGGCCACCTTGCGGTTGTAGAAATACAGGCCGGTGACGGCGTAGTTGCTCTTGGGGTGCTGGGGCTTTTCTTCCACGCTCAGCACCTTGCCCTCGGCGTCAAACTCCACGATGCCAAAGCGCTCGGGGTCCTGCACATAGTAGCCAAAGACGGTGCAGCGGCCGTTGTGCTCGGCGTTGTGCACCGCGTTTTTCAAAATGCGGGAAAATCCGTTGCCGTAGAAGATATTGTCCCCCAAAATCATGGCGCAGCAGTCCCCGCCGATGAACTCCTCCCCCAGGATGAACGCCTGGGCCAGCCCGTCGGGGGAGGGCTGCACCTTGTACTGCAGGCGGATGCCGTACTGGCTGCCGTCCCCCAGCAGGTGCTCGAAGCGGGGGGTGTCCTCCGGCGTCGAGATGATGAGGATGTCCTGGATGCCGGCCAGCATCAGGGTGGACAGAGGGTAATAGATCATGGGCTTGTCGTAGACCGGCAGCAGCTGTTTGCTGGTGACCATGGTCAGCGGGTAAAGCCGTGTGCCGGCGCCGCCGGCGAGAATAATGCCTTTCATTACGTGCACTCCTTTGTTCAAAATAAAGGTTGTGCAGCTCCCGGGCCGCGCGCGGCCATGCCGGCGCCCGCCCGATCACAAAGCGGAGGCTGCGTCCGCTGTCAACAATGCAAAAGGCCCGCCCTCTCCCAAACCTTGAGGCGGACGGGCCTGCTCTTATTTTACACTGCCGTGGGTGAAAAATCAACTGGTTGGGCTCACCGTCACGGCGCAGCGTTGCTCCCCTCTCAGTCTCGCCGCCCTGCGGGCGTCTCGCCAGCTCCCCCACGGGGGGAGCCAAGCGTACCGCCGTCAAACCCGGCGAACGGCGTGTAAGGCGAAGCTGTGAGCAAGTTTGCCTTACCACAACCTGCCCGGCACCCACGGGCGTGCTCTTGCCTCCCCCTGTGGGGGAGGTGGCACAGGACGCGCAAGCGGACTGTGACGGAGAGGGCAACCGGCAGACGCGCCTTTGGCCCTCACAGCCGGAAACCCCACTTTTTGAAGTAGCGGCACAGGCTGCGGGTCTGCTGGAGCATGGGCCCCAGGCTGCGGTGGGCCGCCCGGTGCCAGGCGTGGACGGCGGTGTACTGGGGCACCAGCCACACCTGGCCCTGGCGGAGCATCTTCTGGGTCAGGTCGGCGTCCTCCACGTACATGAAGTAGCCCTCGTCGAAGCCGCCCGCCGCCCGGAACGCGTCGGTGCGCACGGCGGCAAAGCTGCCGGTGCAGAACTCGATCTGCCGGGGGACGGTCAGGTCCTCGCCGGCCATGACGTAGGCGTCGTTGTATTTTTTCAAAAACGGCAGGCCCAGCTGCCGGTACACCATGGGCCGCAGGCTGCACCGGCGCAGCGGCAGCACCTGCACCCGCCCGTCCGGGAAGCACAGCTGCGGCCGGGCCATCACCGCCGCCGGGTGGGCCTGCATCCACTCGGCCAGGCCCGAGAGGGTGTCCTCCCGCAGCAGGATGTCCGGGTTGAGGATAAAATGGTAGTCGCTGGCAAGGCTGGGCAGCACGGTGTTGTGCCCCGCCCCAAAGCCCCCGTTGGCCTGCCGCCGGATCACCCGGACGGTCTGGCCCGGGCGGGCGGCCAGGCGGCCGCAGGCGGCCGCGGCTTCCAGCGCGGGGCCGGTGCCGTCGGTGCTGGCGTTGTCCACCAGGTACAGCGTCAGGGGGTGGCGGCGGGTGTGCTCCAGCACCGAAGCGGCGGCCCGCAGGGCCTCGGCCTGGTCGTTGTAGGTCACGATGGTCGCAGACAGGTTCAATGCAACGTCCTCCCTCTGCACAGTCAATCCAGGGGTCTGAGCTTGATGCGGAAATCGTCCCGGTCGGGGTCAAAGTTGGGGTTCAGGCAGGGGTCGCCCGCGGCCAGCTCCGCCTTCCAGCGGGTCTGGAAGCGGGTCACCTCCGAGACAAAGCGGGCCCGCTTTTCGGGGGCCTCGTCCAGGCCGCGGCTCTTGCTCTCGTAGTGGTACAGCATGGCAAAGGGGGTGAACAGGTTCTGGTACCCCGCCTTGCGCACCCGGACGCAGAAATCCACGTCGTTGAAGGCCACCGCAAAGCTCTCGTCCAGGCCGCCCACCGCCTCGTACACCTCCCGGCGCACCATCAGGCAGGCCCCGGTCACGCCGTACACGTCGTGGGCGTAGACCAGCCGGCCCATATAGCCGGGGTTGGCCACCGGGAAGTTCTTGTGCATGTGGGCCGCCAGGCTCAGGTGCCCAAAGCCCAGCCCCGCGTGCTGGATGGTGTCGTCGGGGTACAGCAGCTTGGCGCCCACGCAGCCGATCCGCTCCTGCTGGGCGAACATGACCATCTCCTCCAGCCAGCGGGGGGTGATGACCTCGGTGTCGTTGTTGAGCAGCAGCAGGTAGTCGCCGGAGGCGAACTTTTCGCCAAAGTTGTTCAGGGCGCTGTAGTTGAAGCCGGTGCCCTCCCACCGCACCACCCGGAAGGTGCCGGGGTGCTGTTTTTCCAGCCGCTGGTAGGTGCGGAAGGTCTCCTCCTCCTTCGAGTTGTTCTCGATGACGATGATCTCAAAATCCGGCCAGGTGGTCTTGGCGTAGATGGATTCCACGCAGGTGCGCAGGTCCCTGGCGTGGTCGCAGCTGGGGATCAGGATGCTGACCCGGCCGGGCTTTTCGATGGTGTAGTCGGTCTTGTAAAAGCCGGGGGTGTCCGGGATGGAGGCCACCTCGTCCACCGCCACGCCCTGCCGGGCGTAGTGGGCGTACAGGGCCTTGACGGCCGCCTCGATGCAGTACAGTTTGGCCTCGATGCCCCCGGCCACGCTGGTGGGGCTGGCCCGCCAGTAGTACAGCACATGGGGGATGTGCACCACCTTTTGGGCCTGCTCGGTCAGGCGGAGGTAGAGGTCGTAGTCCTGGCTGCCGTTGTACTCGCTCCGCTCGCCGCCGCCGGCGGCCTGCAGCAGGGCGGCCTTGAACACGCTCAGGTGGCAGATATAGTTGTTGGCCCGCAGGTTATCCAGCATGAAGTCGGGCTTGAGGTGGTAGAGGGTGGTGTGCTCCACCTCGCCCTCAAAGGTCACCTCGTCGGTGTAGACAAAGTCCGCCCCCTGCTCCGCAATGGCCTTTGCCACATACCACAGGGCCGAGGGGTGCAGGATGTCGTCGTGGTCCAGCAGGGCGATATACTCCCCTTTGGCCAGGGCGAAGCCGGCGTTGGTGTTGCCGGCGATGCCCTCGTTGCGCTCCAGCTTCTGGTAGCGGATGCGCGGCTCCTGGGCCATGCGGGCGGCCACCGCCCGGCCCACCTGTTCGTCCTGGCCGGCGTCCACCAGGCACAGCTCCCAGTTTTGGTAGGTCTGGTTGACCACCGAGTCCAGCAGCTCGGTCAGGAAGTTGAGGGGTGTGTTGTACAGGGGCACCACGATGCTGATGAGGGGCCCGGCGGGCTGGTTTTGGGCCTGGCGGACCAGCAGCTCCACCGGGGCCAGCCGGTCGGCCTTGAAGGTCTTGCCGGGGAAATGCTCGTTGAAGTAGGCCCGGTCGGCCCGGCGGCGGCGGATGCCGGCCAGCCCCTCCCGGCGCAGCCGGGCCAGCCAGGCCAGCACCGGCAGGGCCGCCAGCAGCGCCCGCGCCTTGCTCAGGAGGTAGCGCAGGGGCCAGGTGGCCTTCCAGCAATGGGACTGGGTGACGCTGTTCAGGGCGGTCTCCAGCTGTTCCTCGTGCTGGTGGGCGGCCGACAGCTCGCTGCGCTGGTGGTCGGTCAGCTTCTGGTAGTCGCGGCAGCTCTGCTCGGCCCGGTCCAGCTTGAGGCGCAGCGCGTCCAGGGCGGCCTCGTAGTCCTCCATCAGGGAGGCGTCCTGCCCTTCGCGCGCCGGGCGGAACAGGGCCGCGCCGCCCAGGGCGCCCCAGCTCTTCCAGCCAAAATCACGGCGCAGGCCCGCCGCCTCCAGGGCGCCGGCCCAGGCCGGCAGCACCGAGGGCGCCTCCGGCTCCCCCGCCGGGAACAATACCTGCCCGGCAGGCAGGGCGGCGGGGCAGGGCGCGTCCTCCCCCTGCACCACCATCAGGTCGTACCGGCGGGGCCAGCGGGCGGGCAGCTTCCACCCGGCGGACAGCCAGCTCTCCCCCGCCTGCTCGGCCCCCAGGCCCCACGCGTCGATCTGGCGGTCCCGCAGCGCCCGGGCCAGGCCGCAGTCCCCCACCACCAGCACCCGCCCGGGCCGGAACTCGGGCTCGATGATGCGGGCCAGCTCCCGCTGGCGCCGGGCCCGTTCCTGTTGCTTCCAATCATCTGCGCTGTGCATATTCTCGCTCCTATCCTGAATGTTCAATCGTCTTAGTATACCAAATTTTCCCCGGTTTGAGAAGCGTCTGGGCAAAATCCGTCCCAAAAGCCCGCAACTCGCCCCTGCCGCCCAAAATCCGCACGCACGCACAGAAGCAGAGGCCCCCGTGAAAAGGCCTCTGCTCCTGCGTTTAGGATAGGAAAGAGAATGGCTGTTGGATGCCGGAACCCAAAAGGGCGCCCCCGCCGGGCCCCAAAGCCCTGGCAGGAACGCCCTTGTTCCGTGTAATAAACTCCCCTCTCAGTCTCGCTTCGCTCGCCAGCTCCCCCACGGGGGGAGCCAAGCGTACCGCCGTCAATCAAGGTAAACGAGTGGTAAGGCGAAGCTGTGAGCAAGTTTGCCTTACCACCGCCTAGCCGGCACCCACGGGCGTGCTCTTGCCTCCCCCGTGGGGGAGGTGGCACAGGACGCGCAAGCGGACTGTGACGGAGAGGGCAACTCTTAGTAGGTGATGCCCTGGGCCAGCATGGCGGTGGCCACCTTCAGGAAGCCCGCGCAGTTGGCGCCCACCATCAGGTTGCCCTCCTGGCCGACCTCCTTGGAGGCGTCGTAGCTGGCGTGGAAGATGCCCTCCATGATGCCCTTCAGCTTGGCGTCCACTTCCTCAAAGGTCCAGCTCAGGCGCTCGCTGTTCTGGCTCATCTCCAGGCCGGAGGTGGCCACGCCGCCGGCGTTGGTGGCCTTGGCGGGGCCATACAGCACGCCGTTGTCCAGGTAGACCTGGATGGCCTCGGGGGTGCTGGGCATGTTGGCGCCCTCGCAGACGACGGTGCAGCCGTTCTTGACCAGGGTCTCGGCCGAGGCCTTGTCGATCTCGTTCTGGGTGGCGCAGGGCAGCGCGATGTCGCAGGGGGTCTCCCAGATGCGGCGGCAGTCGGCCACATAAGTAGCGGAGGGGTGGGTCTCGGCGTACTCCTTGATGCGGCCGCGGCGGACCTCCTTCAGGTCCTTGACGTAGGCCAGGTCGATGCCGTTGGGGTCGTAGACGTAGCCGTTGGAGTCGCTCATGGTGACCACCTTGCCGCCCAGCTGGGTGGCCTTTTCGCAGGCGTAGATGGCCACGTTGCCCGAGCCGGAGATGACCACCGTCTTGCCGGCAAAGCTGTCGCCCCGCATGCACTTGAGGGCCTCGGCGGTGAAGTAGCACAGGCCGTAGCCGGTGGCCTCGGTGCGCACCAGCGAGCCGCCGAAGGTCAGGCCCTTGCCGGTGATCATGCCGCCCTGGAAGCTGTTGGTCAGCCGCTTGTACTGGCCGAACATATAGCCCACCTCGCGGCCGCCCACGCCGATGTCGCCGGCGGGGCAGTCCACAAACTGGCCGATGTGGCGGTACAGCTCGGTCATAAAGCTCTGGCAGAAGCGCATGACCTCCATGTCGCTCTTGCCCTTGGGGTCAAAGTCCGAGCCGCCCTTGCCGCCGCCCATGGGCAGGGTGGTGAGGCTGTTCTTGAACACCTGCTCGAAGCCGAGGAACTTGAGGATGCTCTGGTTGACGGAGGGATGGAAGCGCAGGCCGCCTTTGTAGGGGCCGATGGCGCTGTTGAACTGGACGCGGTAGCCGCGGTTGACCTGCACCTTGCCCTGGTCGTCCACCCAGGGCACACGGAAGGTGATGATCCGCTCGGGCTCCACCAGGCGCTCGATCAGGCCGGCCTTCTCGTACTCGGGGTGCTTTTCCACCAGGGGCTGGATGCTCTCCAGCACCTCGATCACCGCCTGCAGGAACTCGGGCTCGTGGGCGTTGCGCCGGGCCAGGCCCTCGTAGACGCGCTTCAAATATTCGTTCGTCAGCATAGTGAAAGATACTCCTTTCCCAATCCGGGGGCCGCCGGCGGCCGCAGCGGGCCGCCCCTCCCCCGTTCTTTTACCAGGACCCTGCTGTCCGAACCGGCCCCGGTCAAAACGGCCGGCCCCCTCTGGCGCAGGGTGCTTTATTATTATAAAGCATTCAGGAAAAATTTTCAATAGCGGGATGAAAGATTTTTTAAAAAAAAGCAAAACAAAACCAACGCCCGCTTCAGAAAAGCAAAAAAACAACAAAAAAAGAAAAGCCCGCTTCACAATGTAAAGCGAGCCTTTGCGAAGTGTTTACAGGGGTTTGACCGCCCGCACCGCGATAAAGCAGGGGATGCCCATCTCGTGCAGCCGGCCGGCGCCGTTGGCGCGGGCGTTTTCGTCCTGATAGTTCATGGTTTGCTCCTTTCCGCGCCCGCCGCAAAAGAGCGCGGCGGGTCAGATCAGCTTCTGGACCGCGTCGGCTGCGCCCTCCAGGTACTCGCCGCCGTAGGCCTCAATGCGGCCCTCGTCGGCCAGCTGGGCCAGCTGGGGGTCGATGGGCATTTTGGCCAGCACCTTCAGGCCGTGCTTGGCGGCGATCTGCTCCACATGGCTCTCGCCGAACAGGGAGATGTGCCTGCCGCAGTCGGGGCAGACCAGATAGCTCATGTTTTCGATGATGCCCAGGATGGGGATGTTCATCATCTGGGCCATGTTGACCGCCTTGGCCACGATCATGCTGACCAGCTCCTGGGGGCTGGCCACCACGATGATGCCGTCCACCGGCAGGCTCTGGAACACGGTCAGGGGCACGTCGCCGGTGCCCGGGGGCATATCCACAAAGAGGAAGTCCACGTCCTTCCAGACCACATCGGTCCAGAACTGCTTGACCGCCCCGGCGATGACCGGGCCGCGCCAGACCACGGGGTCCTCCTCGTTTTCCACCAGCAGGTTGATGCTCATCACGTCGATGCCCATCCGGCTCTGGATGGGCCAGCAGCCCTGGCTGTCGGCCATGGCCCGGCCATGGATGCCGAACAGCTTGGGGATGGACGGGCCGGTGATGTCGGCGTCCAGGATGCCGCAGTGGTAGCCGCGGCGGCGCATGGCGCAGGCCAGCAGGGCGCTGGTCATGCTCTTGCCGACGCCGCCCTTGCCGGACACCACGCCGATCACCTTTTTGACGCTGCTGTTGGGGTTGGGTGCTTCGTGCTGCGGGGCCTGGCGGCTGGCGCAGTCCAGCCCGCAGCTGGAACAATCATGGGTGCATTCTTCGCTCATTCTTCTCTTTCCCGCGCCCAAAGGGGGCGCTGCCTCCTGTATCGTTGAAAAAAATCCATGCGCCGGGGGCGTCCCCGCGCAGTCTGCCTTTTTATCATACCACAAAAGCCGCCCCGTTACAAGGCGGGGCAGAGCAAAGCCGCCGCACCCGAAGGCACGGCGGCATACGCTGCATTTTTCAGAACGGAATCCGGGTTGCGGCGCCCTGCTTCTGCGCGTTAAGCGTCAGAACGGCCCCCGGGTTGCCGTTGCCCAAATTTGCGTCGCACACGCGGTGCGCTTGCAAATTTGGACGGCTGCCCCAACTCCAGCTCGGCTGTTTCTGCCGCAGGCAGCGCCTCGCTTTCGTT
>DSLFR04102__coassemble_1756_pt1 | contig 10725 bp, 9 predicted proteins | sample DSLFR04102__metabat2_high_PE_009 | metagenome-assembled genome bin DSLFR04102
CGCGAGAGTATATTTTTGATTTTATGCTATATTTTATGTATGTTTATGCTTTTCTTTATTTTGCTTTGCGCTCCCCTCTCCATCCCAGCGCAAAGCGCTGGGACACGGCGAAGCGCCTGAGAGGGGAAACAAAAAAGCGCCCGCTTGCGCGGGCGCCTGCACGTTTGTATATTTTTTGCAAAAAAGAAAATTATTTGTCCTCTTCCGGCTCTGCCGTTTCGGGGGCGGGGGCTTCCTCCGCCTCTTCCGCCTCGGCGTCGGCTTCGGCCTGGGCGGCCTTGTCGATGGCCTCGGCGTGGGCCTTGCCGGCGGCGACCCCCGCTTCATAGGCGGCGGCGGTCTTGTCGGCAGTTTCCTTGTCCTGTTCGGCGTCCTCGGCCACGTCCACCGTGACCTTGATGGGGAACTCCTTGCCCAGTTTCTTGGCCAGGACGGCGACGCCCAGGCCCGCGGCGGCGACAGCTGTTACTGCGCCCAACAGTTGAAATAAAGCTCTCATCTGCAACCTCCTATGCTTTTGAAACGGTTATGGTGCACCGGCCGGCGGCCGGGGACGGAACAAAACGCGGGGCGGCCCTTACGAGAAGGTGACCACGTCGTTCAGGGGCTTGTGGGCCGGCTCCACGGCGGTGGCGCTCAGGACGGGGCCCTTGCCGCGGTAGATGTTGTGGAACTTGTAGCTGACCCGGGCGGTCACCGTCACCCAGCTGCGCTGTTCCAGGGCTTTGTAGCCCTCGTATACGCAGGGGAAGCCCACGAACTGGATGTCCTGCACGCAGCAGGTCATGGCGAAGCGGCCGGGGACAAAGCTGTTTTTGCCGGCGCGGTTGGTCTGGCAGACCTGGGCCAGGAACCGGACGGTCTTGCCCGCATACTTCTGGGGGTCCTCCTGGCAGTCCAGGTACCAGATGCCGAAGTCGTCGTCCCCGATCTCGATGACGGGGGCGTCCACATCGAAGGGCAGCGGGTCGGGGATGTCGTCATAGGCCACGCTGCCGTCGGCGAACTCGTAGGCGATGTCGCACCGGCGGGACACCTGCCGCACCAGGCGGTGCAGCTCCTGACGGGCCTCGTCGTTGTTCACCTTCTCGGCCCGGTTGAACACGATCAGCTCGCTGCGGGCGATCTTGTCCAGCATCAGGCTGCGCATGGCGTTGTCCCGGGCGTAGGTCAGGGCGGTGGCGCCGTCGGCGGTGGCGATCACCTGATAGATCAGCCAGTGGGGGGGCAGGGCGTCGGCCAGGTCCTGCAGCAGCCACATCCCGTTGTATTCGATGATGACCCGGCCGGCGCCCGTCTCTTTTTCCAGGTTGGCCAGGTTCTGGGCGTTCAGCTCGGATTTATCCTCCAGCACCCGGATGCTGGTGCCCGGGAAGGCGAACTTTTCGGGCTTGTACTCCACTTCGCCTTCCTCACAGACCAGCAGCAGGGTCTTGTCCCCCGAGTCAAAGTTGGGGTCCTCAAAGGTCTCCTGGATAAAGGTGGTCTTGCCGCTTTCGAGGAAGCCCACAAACAGGTAGACCGGTACTTCTTTTGCCATAAAAGGGGTGTCTCCTTCTGTTTTTTCAGCAGCCGAACAGGGCGGCGATGCCCTTTTCGTCCAGCTTGGAGCCAATGACCACCAGCTTGCCGCCTACGTCGGCCTTGCGGGTGCGGATCTCCCGCTCGCCGGGGACGTAGTCGAACTCCAGCCAGCCGTCGGCGCCGCCGTCCACGATGCCCTTGGAGCGGAGGATGGTGCCGTATTTGCCGCTTTCCAGCTCGTCCAGGGCGTGCTCGATGACGGCGCGGGTGATGGTGCGGGCCGTCTCGACGCCCCAGCTGGTGAACACCTCGTCGGCGTCGTGGCCGTGGTGGTGATGGTGGCAGCAGTGGCCGTGCTCATGGCCGTCGTGGTCCTCGTCATGGTCCTCGTGGTCATGGTCGTGGTCGTGATGGCAGCAGTGCTCCTCATGCTCGTGGTCATGATGGTGGTGGTGCTCGTGCTCGCCGTCCTCGTCCTCGTCGCCGTCGTGGTGATGGTGGCCGCAGCTGCACACGCCGTTCTCATCGTAGTGGTGGTGATGGTGGTGCTCGTGCTCCTCGTCCTCTTCATCGCCGTGGGCGGCGTTGGCCTCGGCGGCCATGGCCAGCAGCTGGGCCACGAAATCGTTCTTCTGGGACATGGCGGTCAGGATCTGGCTGCCGGTCAGGTCGTCCCAGGGGGTGGTGACGATGGTGGCGGTGGGGTTCTTCTCCCGCAGCAGGGCCACGGCGGCTGCCACCTTGTCGGCGTCGGCGCCGCGGGTCCGGCTCAGCAGGATGCAGCTGGCATGGGAGACCTGGTCGTTGTAGAACTCGCCGAAGTTCTTCATATACAGCTTGACCTTGTTCACGTCGGCCACCGTCACAAAGCTGGAAAGCTCCACGTCCAGGTGCTCGGCCACGGCCTCGACGGCGCGGGTCACGTCGGACAGCTTGCCCACCCCCGAGGGCTCGATCAGGATGCGGTCGGGGTGGTACTGGTCCACCACCTTGCGCAGGGCCTCCCGGAAATCGCCCACCAGGGAGCAGCAGATGCACCCGGCGTTCAGCTCGTTGATCTTGATGCCCGACTCTTCCAGAAAGCCGCCGTCGATGCCGATCTCGCCGAACTCGTTCTCGATCAGCACCACCTGCTGCCCCTGGAAGGATTCACGGATCAGCTTTTTGATCAGGGTCGTCTTGCCTGCGCCCAAAAAGCCGGAAAAAATGTCGATCTTGGTTGCCATATCAGTAATTGCCTCGTTTTCTTCTCACTCTATCTGTGGGATAACGGGGTTTCCCCCGCAAACTTCATACATCTTTATTATAACAAACCTGTCAATGGCCGAAACAGCGTTTTGCGGAATATTTTGTAAATTTTTTGCGACCGCCGGGGCCGCATTTGCATTCTTTGCCCCGGAATGCTACAATAGGGAAAGCAAACCGACGACGCCGGGCGTCCCTCCCGGCACCGATTTTTCAGAAAGAAGGCTTTTTGCTATGTCTACTGTCAGCGAACGGCTGGCCGCCCTCCGCAGCGCCATGCGCGCCGCCGGGGTGGCCGCCTATCTGATCCCCACCGGGGACCCCCATTCCAGCGAGTACCTGCCCGCCCACTACAACAGCCGGGAATACTTTTCCGGCTTCACGGGCGAAAATTCCACCCTGGTGGTCACCCTGACCAAGAGCGCCCTGTGGGCGGACGGCCGGTTCTTCGTCCAGGCCGAAAAGCAGCTGGCCGGCACCGAGATCGAGCTGATGCGGATGGGCGAGCCGGGCGTGCCCACCGTCGAGCAGTACTGCGCCGACGCCCTGCAGGAAGGGGAAAAGCTGGGCCTGTGCGGCCTGACCGCCTCCTGCCAGCTGGTGCGCGGCCTGCAGAAGGTGCTGGACCCCAAGGGGGTGGCCATCTGCACCCTGAACCTGGAGGACGAGCTGTGGACCGAGAACCGGCCTCCCCTGCCCGCCACCCCCGCCTGGCTGCTGCCCGCCGCCTACGCCGGGGCCACCCCCGCCGAAAAGCTGGCCCGCCTGCGGGCCAAACTGGCCGAGCTGGGCTGCACCGCCCAGATGGTGGGCAAGCTGGACAACCTGGCCTGGCTGCTCAACCTGCGTGCCATGGACATCGAGTGCACCCCCTACGCCATGGCCTACTGCTTTGTGACCCAGACGGAGGCCGTCCTCTTCCTCAACAGCGAACGGCTGGCCCCCGAGGCCGCCGGCGAGCTGGCCGCCTGCGGCGTCCGGCTGGCGGGCTACGACGACGTCCTGTCCTTCATCGCCGGGTACAGCGAGCCCCAGACCGTCCTGGCGGAGCCCGCCTCGGTGAACTACGCGGTGTTCAGCGCCCTGGAGGCCAACCCCGCCCTGACCGTCCAAAGCCTGCCCGACCCCCTGCTGCCCATGAAGGGGGTCAAGAACGCCACCGAGCTGGAACACGCCCGGGAATGCCACATCCGGGACGCGGTGGCCATGGTCCGCTTCCAGAAAGAGCTGGAGGAGCGGCTGGAGGCCGGCGAGACCCTCACCGAGCTGACGGTGGACGAGATGCTGCACAAATACCGCAGCGCCCAGGACAAGTTCCTGGTGGAGAGCTTTGGCACCATCGCGGCCTACGGCCCCAATGCGGCCATGATGCACTACCACGCCACCGAGGCCGACCACGCCGTCCTGGAGCGCCGGGGCTTCCTGCTGGTGGACTGCGGCGGCACTTATATGGACGGCACCACCGACATCACCCGCACCTACCCCCTGGGCCCCCTGACCGAGGAGGAGCGGCTGTGCTACACCTGGACCCTGCAGAGCCACATCGACATCGCCAAGGCGGTCTGGCTGGACTACTGCACCGGCCAGATGCTGGACAGCATCGCCCGGGAGCCCCTGTGGCAGCATCTGATCAACTACCGCTGCGGCACCGGCCACAGCGTCAGCTTTGTGGGCAACGTCCACGAAGGGCCCCACAGCCTGAACCCCCGCAACCAGGTGGTCTTTGAGCCGGGCATGGTCATCACCGACGAGCCCGGCGTCTACGAGGGCGGCCGGCTGGGCATCCGCATCGAGAACGAGCTGGAATGCCGGGAAAAGACGGTCAACCAGTACGGCCGGTTCCTCTGCTTCGAGCCGCTGACCTGGGTGCCCATCGCCACCTCCCCCATCGTGCCCGGCGTGCTGACCCGGGACCAGCTGGATTGGCTGAACGCCTACCACCGCCGTGTGTTCGAGCAGCTGGCCCCCCGCCTGACCGATGAGGAGCGGGACTGGCTGGCCCGCAAGTGCGCCGCCATCGGCGCCTGACCGGCCCTTCCCGACAGGGCCATCCCAAGCAAAAAGCCTCCTTCCCGGCGCAGCGGCCGGGCGGGAGGCTTTTCAAGTCGGCTGGTCAGGCTTTGTCCGCGGCGCTGGCCACCCCGGCGGTCAGATCGTCCCATTTTTCCATGGCGCCGGTGACGGCGTCCTCCAGGGGGCCCGAGGGCAGGCTGCTCTCCGAGATGTCCACCAGATACCGCCGGATGGCGGCCTTGTTCTGCTCGTAGAGGCCCAGCTTCTCGTACAGGGCCTTGTAGTAGGGGAAGACGGTGGTCTTCATCTTGAGGATGGCCGCCGGGCTGATCTGGGTGTGGAGCAGGCTCTGGGGGTTCTGGACGTAGTAATAGCCGGGGGTGTCGATGGAGACGAACCGGCTGGCGTACTGGATATATTGCAGGTTGAACACCAGGTCCTCGGCCCAGTGGATGGTGCTGACAAAAAGCACCTCCCGGCTGGTCAGGATGTCCCGGCGGTAGAGCTTGTTCCACAGCACGCTGTAATAATAGGAGGCGGGCTTGTCCATCAGGTGGAGGGCAAAGCTGTCGGTGTCGTAGACGCCGGGAGCCAGGAAATTATAGGTCCGCACCTCCGGGGGCTCCTCCTCGGGCAAAGCGCCGGCGGGCTGCAGCTCGCCGGGCAGCAGGGTGGACAGCTTTTCCCGCAGGCGGCGGCCCGGGGCCTCCGGCCGGGGGATGACCATATGGTACGGAGCGATGACCAGGTCGGCCCGGTTTTCCTCCGCCGCCCGGACCAGGCCGGCGGTGTAGCCGGGGTCCAGGTAGTCGTCGCTGTCCACGAACTGGACGTACTCCCCTTCGGCCAGCCGGAGGCCCAGGTTGCGGGTGTCCGACACGCCGGAGTTGTCCTTGTCCACCAGGAGGATGCGGCTGTCCACCTTGCGGTACATCTCGCAGACCGGCAGGCTGACATCCCGGGAGCCGTCGTTCAGGATGATGAGCTGGAAATTGCGGTAGGTCTGCGCCCGGATGCTTTCGATGCAGCGGGCGATGTGGTTCTGTGCGTTGTACACCGGCAGGATGATGCTGACAAGCGGCTGGTTCGAGCTTTGCATACCGGCAGGTTCCTTTCTCTTTGTTTGTCCGCCCCGTGGGGGCAGGAGGTCGTCGTATGATCTTTCATATCGCAGTCTGCGCCGGGGACCCGGCCCTGCGGGCGGTGCTGCGGCGGCACTGCGAAGACTATTTTGCCCGGCGGGCCACCGGCTGCGCCGTGGCCTGCTTTGACAGCCCGGAGGCCCTGCTGGAGCAGGACGCCGCCGGCGGGCGGTACGAGCTGTATCTGATCGAGCTGACGGGCCCGGCGGGCTGCCTGCCGGCCGGGCTGTCCGCCGCCATGGAGCTGCGGCAGCGGGGCCGCCGGGCCCCCCTGGCCTTTGCCGCCCGGAGCCCCGCCTGGGCCTACTACGCCTACCGGGCGGACGCGCTGCAGTATCTGCTGTGCCCGGTCCGGTACGAGCCCATGGCCGCCCTGCTGGACCGCGCCGTCCAGCCCGAGTACGCCCCCGCCCTGGTCCTGCCCACGGCGGCCGGGCTGCGGGTGCTGCCCTTTGCCCAGATCGAATACGTAGAGTGTACCCAGCATGTGGTCCATTTTCACCTGACCACCGGGGAGGCGGTGGCCTCCCTGTCCCAGCGGGCCCCCTTTTTGCAGCTGGCAGCCCCCCTGCTGACGGACGGGCGGTTCGTCCAGACCCACCGGTCCTACCTGGTCAACCTGGCGGAGGTCCGGTCCCTGACCCCCGGCGAGGTCCAGACCGCCACCGGGGCGCGGCTGCCCCTGCCCCACGGGCGGGAGGCCGCCGTCCGGCAGGCCCTGGCCCTCTGGTATGGCGGGACCTTCGGCGGGTGAGGGCCGGGTTCAGACCCGGGCCCAGTCCAGCCGGGACCAGTTGGTCAGGAACTGGCTGCTGACGGCCCGGATGGCCTTTTCGTCGGGGGCGCTGGCCGCGTCGGCCACACCGATGACAGTGAAGCCCGCGTCGTGGGCGGTGCGGGCCGCATAGAGCGCGTCCTCGCAGACGACGCACTGGGCGGGGTCGCGGCCGCCCATCCGGCCCAGCGCCTGGTAAAAGACGGCGGGCTGGTGCTTGGAGTTGCCGTCCCCCGCCGTCAGGACGAACTGGAACTTGTCCAGCACCCCCAGCCGGCCCAGCACCCGCTCGCACATGAACTGCCAGGTGGCCGAGCAGACGCACATCCGGGCCCCCTGGCTCTCCAGCCGGTCCAGCACCTGCCGGACCCCCGGCTTGAGGCTGACCCCGCGGTACAGCCGGTCCACCGCGTCCATGGCGGCCCGGGTGTAGCTGTCGATGGTCAGGGGCAGGTCGTAGGTGGTGATGAGGTACTGGGCGGTCTCCAGCGCGCTCATGGGCAAAAGCACCCGGCCCAGGTCGGGCGCGGGGGTGCGGCCAAAGCCCCGCACCAGCTCATAGGGCACCTCGGCCCAGATGGGCATACTGTCGGTCAGGGTGCCGTCCATATCAAAGATCCAATAACGATGCTTCATCCTGTCATTCCCCTCCTGCGGCGCCGGATCGCGCCGTTTTCCCCGATTATACACGATGGAAAAGGGGTTGTAAAGGGAACCGCCCTCCCTCGTCCGGCGCACAGCGCCGGGCCGGAGAGGGCGGTTCTGCATTTGTCTCATTCGGTCGGGGGGCCCTCCCGGTCGGGCCGGGCGTCCGCCTCCAGCAGGGCTTTTTTGACGCTGAGCAGGTTCTGGGGCCCCATGGAAAAGCTGCGCAGGCCCATATGCAGGTACTGCACCGCGTTGGCCGGGTCCCCCGCCGCCAGGCCGCAGATACTGACCGGGATGCCCTTGGCCTCGGCGGCGTCCACCGTCATCCGGATCAGCTTGTACATGGCCTTGCTGGTGGGCTGGAAGTAGCGCTCGGCGCTGGTCACCTCCCGGCCGGCCGCGTGGGTGTACTGGGTCAGGTCGTTGGTGCCGATGACGAAGAATTCGCACCCGTGCTTGACAAAGTCCTCGGCGGTCAGGCAGGCCGCCGGGATGCTGAGCATGATCCCGAAGGGCACGTCCGCTTTGTAGGGCACGCCCCGTTCTTCCAGGTTGCTGCGGCAGTGGCCCACCAGCTGCATGGCGTCGTCCCAGTCCACCACGCTGGTCACCATGGGGAACACGATCCGCAGGGGGCCGATGGTGCCGGCCCGCAGCAGGGCGCGGATCTGGTTTTCGAACCGGCGGGGCTGCCGCAGGCTGGACCGGATGCCCCGCATCCCCAGATGGGCGGACTGGTCCCCTTTGTAGACGTTGGAGAGGGTGCGGTCCGACCCGAAATCGAAGGTGCGGACGGTGATGGGCTTGCCCCCCGCCGCCGCGATGCAGGCGGCGTAGTAATAATACTGCTCCTGCTCGTCGAAGGCGTTGCCGGCCAGGATCTGGTAATCGCTGCGCAGCAGCCCCACCCCCGCGGCCCCCAGCTTGAGGGCGCTGCCGATGTCCTCGGGGCCAAAGCAGTTGGCCAGCAGCTCGAAGCCGGCGCCGTCCCGGGTGCGGCAGGGCATGGTGCGGACGGGCGTTTCCAGCACGTCCTCCTCCGCCTGCTGGCGGGAGCAGATGCGGGAGACGGTCTGCTGGCGGGTGTCGGCGTCGGGGTCCAGGATGCAGGAGCCGGTGTCGGCGTCCAGCACCACGATCCGGCCGTCGCAGTCGTCCAGGAAGTCCCGCCCCACCTGGATGATGCTGGGGATGCCCCTTGCCCGGGCAATAATGGCCGCGTGGCTGAGGCTGCTGCCCTCCGAGGTGATGATGCCCAGGATCATCCCCGAGGGGATGCTGAACAGGTCGCTGGGCATCAGCTTGTCCGCCGCCAGGATGATCGGGTGGTCCAGGGTGAGCAGGACCCGGGGCCGGCCGGCCAGGATGTTCACCACCCGCTGGGTGACGTCCAGGATGTCCACGTTGCGCAGCTGCAGGTAGGCGTTGTCGGTCATGGCCAGCAGCTTGTCGGCGTAGCGCTGGCCCACGCGGTTCATGGCCTCGGCCGCGCCGGTGCCGGCCTGTATGTAAGAGCGGACCTCGCCCATAAAGGTGTCGTCCTCCAGGAGCATGCTCTGGAAGGTGAAAATGGCCTGCTCGCTGACGGCCGAGCGCCCGGCCATGGAGTCCAGCTCGTTCTGCGCGATGCGGACCGCCTCTTCCAGCACCAGCTCTTCCTTTTCGGGGCTGTGCTGGCTGCGGTTGAACAGATAGGTCTCCCGCTTGAGCAGGCTGACCTGCCCCAGCACCAGACCCGGCGAGACAGAGATGCCCTGATATTTTTTCATTCGATCACCTCCGGCACCAGCGGCCCCGTCAGCGCCCGGCGGACAAGGGCCTGCAAGAACAGATGGGGCAGCAGCGCGGCCCGGGCGGCCAGCGCGGCGCTGCCTGGATTTTTTTCGCCCCCTTCGAACAGGGGGTCAAAGCCAGCCAGCCGCCCGGCGTCGCAGCCGGCCAGGAAGGCCTGCTCCAGCTCTTCCACCGTATACAGGCGGGCGGGGTCCACCCCGGCGGCCTCGGCGGCGGCTTCCAGGGGGGCCAGGGGCTCGTCTTTCCACCCGGCCAGAGCCAGGGCCAGCGCCGCCGGGAGATGGGCGGCGGGCCACCGCGCCTTGACCGCCTCCTGCAGGGGGTCGAAGCGGGCCCGGAACTCCGCCGCGGCCTGGCCGCTGCCGGGCAGGGCGACCGGATAGGCGTCCCCCCGCACCCGCCCAAAGGCCCGCATGGTGTCGTAATAGCCCAGCTCCATGTTCCGGCGGGCCACCGCGGGGTCAAAGCGGAGGATCTCCCCCAGCTCCCAGTGGCTGCGGATCATGGTGGTGGGCAGGCCGGTGCGGTTGGGCCGGGTGAAGCCCAGCCCCTCGAGATCGACGCAGACCAGCTCTTCCGCGCCCAGCCGCGCGGCCAGGCCGGTGGGCATATTGTTGAAGTAGCCGCCGTCCAGATACTCCACCCCGTCGATGTTGCGGGCGGGCATGGCCGGGTAGCAGGCCGCCGAAGCCAGCAGGTAGTCGGCCAGCTGGCCCCGGGGAATCTCCTCCAGGGTCAGCTCCCGGGGGCGCAGGCCCCGTTTTTCTACCGTCACCAACCCGAACCGGACCGGCGAAGCCCGCAGCGCCTCCTCGTCCAGCACCCGGGCCACGATCCCCTCCAGCGGGGAGATGTCCAGCCCGCCCTCGGCCACGATCTGGCGCACCGCTTCGCCCAGGGCGCGGGGGCCGGCGGCCGGGTCGGGCAGCTCCATCACGTCCCCGCTGTGGATGGTCAGCCACATATCCCGGGCCGTCTCGTACTGGCCCAGGGCGTACATCGCCCCGTTCAGGCAGCCCACGCTGGTGCCGGTGACGGCCCCGGCCGTCCAGCCCAGTTCGTCCAGCGCCCGCCAGACCCCGATCTGGTAACTGCCCCGGGCCCCGCCGCCGGCCAGCACAAGCCCGCGGCAGACTTTGGTCGCCGTATCCATCTTGCAGCCCTCCCCTGCGGGGGCGGTGTACCGCCCGTTGATTCTGTATCTAGTATAACATAAATTCTTGAATTTTCTGCCACCCGTACCGCAGACAGACTGCACAAAGTTAAGGGAGAACGCGGGAAGGTGGTATGCTAGAGGGAACCCTCTCAGTCTCGCTTCGCTCGCTCCCCTCTCAGGCGCTTCGCGCCAGCTCTCCCGCGGGGAGAGCCAAGCGTACGCCCGTAATATAGAGGGGAGCTTTGTGGTAAGATAAACTTTTTGCAGCTTTGCCTTACCACTTACTTCGCCAACACCAACGCACGTGCTCTTGGCTCCCCCTGCGGGGGAGCTGGCACAGGGTGCGCAAGCATCCTGTGCCTGAGAGGGGAGCAAACAAACAATGCGGGGGCCGGCTTTCGCCAGCCCCCGCAGAGGGACCCTATCTT
>DSLFR04102__coassemble_2097_pt1 | contig 8966 bp, 9 predicted proteins | sample DSLFR04102__metabat2_high_PE_009 | metagenome-assembled genome bin DSLFR04102
CCTGTTTTGGGTCTCTATCTTTTATACACCATAAGGAGGAAAAATTCATTATGAAACTCAAGAAGATTGCTTCTCTGATGCTGGCCGGTGTCATGGCTGTCTCCATGCTGGCTGGCTGCAACACCACCAGCAACGGCAATGACCAGCCCACTCAGCCTGAAGAGCCCACTACTCCCGCTACTGGCTACTCTGCCACCTTCGAGGACCGTTTGAGCGCTCTGGCTGATGCGAACATCAGCATGAGCGACAGCTCTGATCTGAACGCTGCTCTGCAGACCGCTATGGATTTTGCTTCTAACTCCAAGATTGCTTGGGATTACAACTGGGATGCAAATAACACCGTGAAGTTTATTGCTTCCAGCGGTCTTGATGACCAAGCCCAGGTCGCAAAGGAACTGATTAAGGGCGCAGATACTGATCGTGAGAGCATGGGCAAGGCTACTGCTACTTCTACTGTCCGTGTGCTGAACCCTCTGATGCGTGAGGTTGCTTACGATAAGGATAACGTTGATGTTGTTATGCTGTACGCTGTTGACGGCGGTCTGAGCACCAGCGCTGCCGTTATGGAAGTTGCTGATGAACTGAATGAAGACATCAAGGCCCTGGTTCGGAGCTATGACGCTGCGGACAACCAGGAGTCCACTCATGATGCTGTGTACACTTACACTGGTTCTGTCAGTGCTGACACCATCACTCTGGATGCCGACCATGGCAAGAGTGTGACCTTCGTTGCAGTTGAGATCGTCCGCGCACTCGCCTAATCGTAGGTATTAAAACTTTACTTATAACGATCTCGGCTGCACCATACCGGGATTGATATAGGAGCCGGTAAGTCCTAGAGACGCTTATCGGTTTGGCACCACCCTTTACTGTGACGACAAATAAGGAGTAAAACACCAATTATTCCTTCTGTTGTTGATCGCACCAAAACAAAAGAACTTTGCGTCACGAAAGATAGGGTCCCTCTGCGGGGGCTGGCGGAAGCCGGCCCCCGCATTGTTTGCGCCTGAGAGGGGAGCGAGCGAAGCGAGACCGAGAGCGCCGAAGAAGCGGGAAAACAAACTTCCTCTTTCCATACAGGCGAAAGTATGGTAAAATGTCGGTAGGGAACCCGCCGGCTTGCGCCTGCGGGCAGAGCCTGCGGACCGGCGGCTGGGCCGGGCGCGGCTGTGTGTATGGTTCGTCCCGGCGGCCTCTGGGCGCGTGCGGGACCCAAGGAGTAGGAGAAGCATTATGGTTCGTATCACTATGGAAGACGGCGGCGTCATCGACATCGAGCTCGATCAAAAGGCCGCCCCCATCACCTGCGAAAATTTTGAAAAACTGGTCAAGTCCGGCTTTTACGACGGCCTGACCTTCCACCGCGTCATCCCCGGGTTCATGATCCAGGGCGGCTGCCCGCTGGGCAACGGCACCGGCGGCCCCGGCTGGAAGATCAAGGGCGAGTTTGCCGCCAACGGCGTGGCTAACCCCATCAAGCACACCCGCGGCGTGGTCAGCATGGCCCGTGCCGCCGACCCCAACAGCGCCGGCAGCCAGTTCTTCATCATGCACAAGGACGCCCCCCATCTGGACGGCCAGTACGCCGCCTTTGGCAAGGTGGTGGCCGGCATGGACGTGGTGGACCGCATCGCCTCGGTCCGCACCGACTGGAACGATAAGCCCGCCAGCCCCGTCCGCATGAAGAGCGTGGTCCTCATCGACGAATAAGTTCAAATTATTAAAAGAGTCCCGGCCGGGCGACATGTGCGTACGGCCGGGACACCTACAGGGAAATGGAGCGCAGGGAGTGTGCAAGCCGCTATGCGGCGAGTGCATGATTCTGCGCTCCATTTTGTCCCCAGGGGAATATTAGGGGGAAGGAATTTCTGCCGCGCGACTGCGCGCAGAAATGGGTTCCCCCTAAAGCGTGGCGCTTTGGCGGCACGCTGAAGAAGCGCCCCCGCCTGGACCGTTCCAACGGCTCCGGCGGGGGCGTTTTTTGCGGGGGAGGGGTTACAGGGCCTGCAGGGTCAGCCCTTCTTTTTCGGCCAGCTTGCGGCCCATCAGCACGCCCATCACGCTGGCCATCATCAGGCCACGGGTCCAGCCCGAGCTGTCGCCCAGGCAGTGCAGGCCGCGGATGTTGGTGTCCAGGTTCTGGTCCATTTTGACCTTGTTGGAATAGAACTTCAGCTCGGGGCTGTACAGCAGGGTCTCGTAAGCGGCAAAGCCGGGCACCACCATGTCCAGCATCTTGATGAACTCGATGATGTTGGTCATGGCCCGGTAGGGCATGGCGGCGGTGATGTCCCCGGCCACCGCGTCGGTCAGGGTGGGCCGGACGTTGCTGCGGGCCAGCTCCTCCGGCCAGGTGCGCTTGCCGTCCAGGATGTCGCCGTACCGCTGCACCATGATGCGCCCTGCGCCCAGCATGTTGGTCAGCTCGCCCACCTTCTGGGCGTAGGCGATGGGCTGGTTGAAGGGCTCGGTAAAGTTATGGGACACCAGGATGGCGAGGTTGGTGTTCTCGCTCTTTTTCTCCTTGTAGCTGTGGCCGTTGACCACGGCCAGGTCGTTGTCGTAGTTTTCCTGGGCAACAAAGCCGCCGGGGTTCTGGCAGAAGGTGCGCACCTTGTTTTTCCAGGGGCGGGGGTAGCCGATCAGTTTGGACTCATACAGCACCCGGTTGACCTTTTCCATCACTTCGTTGCGGCACTCCACCCGGACGCCGATATCCACCGTGCCGGGCTTGTGGGCGATGTGGTGCTCGGCGCAGAGCTTTTCCAGCCAGTCGGCGCCCCGGCGGCCGGTGCCGATCACCACGGTGTCCGCGTAGATGGTGCGGGTCTGGCCGCCCGCCTCCCGCACGATCACCCCGCGGCAGACGTCGCCCTCCAGCAGGATGTTCTCGCACTCGGTGGAAAAGAGCATCTCCACGCCGGCGGCCTGCAGGTGCTCTTCCACGGCCTGGTAGAGCTGGTGGGCCTTTTCGGTGCCCAGGTGGCGGATGGGGCAGTCCACCAGCTTGAGGCCCGCCTTGATGGCGTTCTTGCGGATCTCACGGATCTCCTCGCCGGTGTAGATGCCTTCCACATGGGGGTCGGCGCCAAATTCCAGGTAGATCTTGTCGGTGTAGTCGATCAGCTTCTGGGCAAAGTCGGCGCCGATCAGGGTGGGCAGGTCGCCGCCCACCTCATAGGACAGGCTCAGCTTGCCGTCTGAAAAAGCCCCCGCCCCCGAAAACCCGGTGGTGATGGCGCAGGTGGGCCGGCAGTTGACGCAGTAGCCCAGCTGGGCCTTGGGGCAGCGGCGCTGCTCCACCGGCTTGCCTTTTTCCACCAGCAGGATCTTGTCCCGGCTGCCGTGGCGCAGCAGCTCCACCGCGGTGAAAATACCGGCGGGGCCGGCGCCCACAATGATGAGGTCGTATTTATCCATTTGGTTTCTCCTTGCAGTATAAAATGCCGCGGGTCACTCCTGATGCACCTCGGCGCTCTCGTCCACCGTGTCCAGCTCCCGGGCGGTGACCTCCACGTCGGCGGAGGCGTGGTGCGCGCCGATCACCCCGTCCCCGTTCAGGTCAAGGCCGGTGGCGGCCTCCAGGGCAGACTGGGTCTCGGGGTGCAGCTTGTGGAACCGGCGGACGGCCAGGGCGGTGTAGACGGCGCCGCCCAGGTTGAACGCCCCCTCGATCAGCAGGATGATGCCGATGCCCATCACCAGGGTCTCCATGGCGCCGAAGGGGTCGAAGATCATGATGGCCCCCAGCACCACGCTGAGCAAAGCCAGCAGGATGAACCATTTCCAGCTGGGATAGCCGCAGCGGCGCAGCTCCAGGGCGTTTTGCAGCCGTCCCAGGCTGTCGAACACCACGAACAGCCCGAACACGATGGGCAGGATGCGGACCACGATGTCGCTGCGCAGGATCAGAAAGCCCCCCAGCCCCAGGCAGACCAGCCCCGAGATCAGGGTGAAGGAGCTCTGGAACACCTTGCGCTCAAAGGTGAAATAGCGGATCAGCTGGACGGCGGCGCAGGCCAGCACCACCCCGCCCAGGGCGTAGCAGACGATGTTCAGGGCCACGCCGGGCACCGCCAGCAGAAAGATCCCCAGGGCCAGGTACAAAAGGCTCATCAGGATCAGGTTCCATTTCAGGTTTTTCATCATACGGATGCCTCCTTTGGGGCAGAGCCCTGGTTTAGTATTCCTCCCGGCGGACCAAAAAAATGGGCAGAATGCGCCCGCACCCTGCCCATTGGTCAACGGCTTGTTGTTTTTGCGTCGTGCCCCGGCGCCCCGGCGGCATCAGCCCAGCGATTTTTCCTTGGCCTCCACGGCGGCCAGGATCATCTTGACGCAGGCCTCCTTGCCAAGGGCGGCGTTGAGGCTCAGGTCGTAGTTGTGGACGTCGCCCCAGCGGTTCTGGGTGTAGTAGTTGTAGTAGGCGGCGCGCTGGCGGTCGGTCTTGTCGATCTCGTCCCGGATGCCCTTTTCGGTGGTGGCCTTGACGATGGGGTTGGTCTTGGCATACTCCCGCCGCCAGGCCAGCGGCGCATAGACAAAGACGTGCAGCACGTCGGTGCGCTCCCGCAGCACATAGTCGGCGCAGCGGCCCAGGATGACGCAGGGGCCCTCCTCGGCCAGCTTTTTGATGATCCGGCTCTGCAGGATGAACACCTGGTCGCTCAGGGGCAGGTCGGTGCCCATGGTATACAGGCTGTACAGCAGGCTGTGGGTATGGCGCTTTTCACTTGCGGCCACGGCTTCCTCAGACAGGCCGGAGTCGCGGGCCGCCATGGTGATCAGCTCCTTGTCGTAGAGCTTGACGCCCAGCGCGTCGGCCACGTCCTGGGCGATGAAGCGCCCGCCCGTGCAGTACTCCCGGCTTAAAGTGATGATCGTTTTTGCCATAATCGTTCCTCCCATCATAGTGCATGGACAGCCGGGCCTTCGCCTGACTGACTGCGTGCCAGAGTGTGTGTTGAAATCATTCCGCGCCGGCGGTCCCGGCGGGGTGAGGCAACAAGATCTCGGCCACCCGCATCCGGCCGGTCTGGTCTACGGCATAGACGCAGCACCGGCCCCCGGTCTGGACCATCCCGGCGGGGAAGCGTATCCCGCCCGCGGCGGTGCGCTCCATCCGGCGGAAGGTCTTGTGGGCGGTGGTGGCGTGGGCCACCCCGTCGTAAAGGGTGCAGGCGATCCAGCCGCCGAAATCCTCGGGCAGCGGGTCCCGCGCCCCCTTGCGGGTAAAGAACCATTCGCCCTCTCCGGCGTCCTCCAGCCCGCAGCGGATGCGCAGGGGGCGGGTGGTGGGGATGCCCCGGGGCTTGGGCCGCAGGATGATGGCCCGCCCGGTGAAAAAGCGCTGGAAATCGGCCACCGGCATGGTCCGGGCCACCGGCCCTTCGGCGGCGGTGGGGTCGTTGAGCAGTACGTAGTTGGCCAGGATGTCCTCATCGTGGCCAAAGCCCCGCAGGGCCATCCAGACCCGGACGGGCTCCTTCTGGCCCGCAAGGCGGGTCTCCATCTCCACCCCGACCGAGCAGCCGTCGTGGATCTGGGCCCGCAGCTCTTTCAGGTCCAGCCAGCCCTGCCAGGCGGGGTACCCGCAGCAGGCGGCGGCAGCCACGGCGTAGGCCGCGTTGTGCACCCCGTTGGTGGCCCCGTCGAACATGGTGTAGGCCACTTCTTCGGGCAGGATGTCCTCCCCCCAGCGGTTCATCAGGGAGGCCACCACCAGAGACAGGTCCATCTCCCGGCCGAAGCTGGGGTCGTGGCCGTCCAGTCTGTATTCAGGTAAGTAGAGCCTGCGGTTGATGACGGCCCCGTCCTGGCGCTCCCAGGCCAGGGGGCGCACCGCAGCCGCCAGCAGGCGGACCGCCGGGGTCACCTTGGCGTCGTTGGAGGAGAGGTTGACCTGCAGCTGGATGCCCACCCCGCCTCCCGGGGCGGCCACCGTGACGGTGTCCCCCAACAGGAACACCAGGCCGTCCTCGGTCTGGGTGTGGACGCTGCGGCGGGGGTAGTCGGGGGCCCATTTGCCAAAGCTCATCCAGTTGGTCCAGTCGCCGCCGGCGTACACCCGGCAGCGCACCTCCAGCATGGTGTTGTCGGGGGCCAGGGCGTTCCAGCTGACGTTCAGGTTGCAGAACGCCGGCATGGCCAGCTCCGGGGAGGTGTAGCTGCCGTAGGGCAGGTACCGCCCGGCCGAGCTGTCCAGCACCAGGCACCCGTTTTCCAGGGCGACGTTGTCCAGCGCCCCGCGGGAAAAAGTCTCGGTCCCCTGCAGGATCAGGTTATTTTTCTGTTCCATCCCCGGTCGTCCCCTTCTGCGGCGGCCATACGCCGCTTGCGGCCTCTGCGCCGGAGCCGTCGTCTGCGCCGTCCTCCAGCCGCTCGGCGGCCAGGGCGGCAGCCAGCTCGGCGTCCTTCCGGGCGCGGATCTGCTCCTCGACGTGGAACACCCGCTCCAGGTCGCCGCTGACGATCTGGCAGCACAGCTCACAGGTGAACCAGAACCCGAACACGATCATCAGCAGGATGCCCAGGGGCATGCACAGGATCACCAGGCCCCAGAACAGGATCTGGATGATGGAGGCGGCCAGGGCGTGGGGCAGGAAAGCCAGCATGCACCGCACGCTGTTGGCCAGCGTCTGGCGGAAAGGCTGGTCCAGCAAAACCACCTGGGGCCACATATAGGCAAAGAGCATATGGAACACCAGCAGGTTGAGGACGGCGGCCACCCACATCCCGGTGCCCACGTTGACCCCCTGGGCCAGCATATTGAAGCAGAAATAGACGACGAAGATCTGCAGCGTCACGATGACGCAGTAAAAGATGCCGGGCAGGATGCTGGCCTTGAAGTTCTGCCGGAAAGCCCGGCGGTAGGTGGTCCACCAGTAGCCGGGTTCGTCCCGCAGGGCCCGCAGCACCGTGTCGTACATGCCGGCCAGCACCGGGCCGGCCAGGATGCCGCCCACCGCCGCGCTGGCCACCATCACCAGCAGGCTGTTCATCAAAAAACCGATGTACACCAGGCAGATCACCGGGGCAAAGCCCAGGCAGGCCAGCAGGTTGGCCAGGAACATCCCGTTCATATCCCGGCCCACCAGCTCGAAAAAGCGGCCTACGCCGGTCTTGCGGGGGGCGTCCTTGTCAACGCCGGGCCCCTCCTTGGTGTAATTCGTAAAAAGTCCCATGGTGCATTCCCTCTCTCGGGCGGCTGTCAAAACCGCCCAGCATAAAAAGCGATTCATCCAAGCTTTTGTTCATAATACATAATACCTGCATTTGGCGGATTTTGCAAGACCCCACGCCTGATGCTTTTGTAAAAAAACTGTTTCCATCTCCCATTTTCCGGCAAACTGTGCTACAATGGATACAACTTGGCAAACGGGGAGGCGTTTTGTTTGAAGATCCTGTACGTCCTGCGGACGGTCATCATGTACATCTATATGTTCGGGTATATGCTGCTGTATTACCCGGTGCTGCGCCGCGGCGAAAAAGCGCTGGCCGCCGGCGACCGGGAGGCGCTGCGCAGGATCGTGGACCGCCACATCCCGCGCTGGTGCCGCGGCCTGCTGCGGGTGGCCGGGGTCCAGCTGATCGTGGAAGGGCGGGAGAACATCCCCGCCGGGGGCCCGGCGGTGTTTGTGGGCAACCACCGCAGCTATTTCGACATCCCGCTGGTGCTGGTCAGCTTCGACCGCCCCCACGGCATCCTGGCCAAAGAGGAGCTGGCCCGCATCCCCCTGCTCAGCCGGTGGATGCACCTGCTGGGCTGCGTCTATGTCCAGCGGGACGACGTCCGCGGGTCGGTGCAGGCCCTAAAGGACGCCGCCGCGGTGGTCAGGGGCGGGGACAGCTTCACCATCTTCCCCGAGGGCACCCGCTATAAGGGCGAAGAGGGGGGCGTGGGCGAGTTCAAGGCCGGGGCGTTCCGCATCGCCATCAAGACCGGCGTGCCGGTGGTGCCGGTGGCCATCAGCGGGGCCCGGGGCCTGTACGAGAGCCACAATTACATCGTCCACCCGGGCACGGTGCGGGTGTCCATCCTGCCCGCCATCCACACCGCCGGCATGAGCAAGGACGAGCAGCGCCAGCTGCCCGAGGCCGTCCGCCAGAACATCCTGGCCGCCCTCAGCCGCCTGGAGCACACCGTCATATAAGTCATTACTAAGAGGTACGACCGCCATGGCAAGCTACCGTTACGAACGCAACATCAAAGAAGAGGACCTGCGCCCCCTCAAGGAGCGCCATTACACCCGCAAAGAGCGCTGGAACAACTGGTGGGACTACAACCTGAAATGGGTGGTCCTGGCCGTCATCGTGGTGGGGTTTGTGGGTTACTGTTTCATCGGGCAGTATTTCTTCACCGTCCACCCGGATTATAACATCGGGGTGGTGGCCCCCTACTACCTGCCCGAGGACACAGTGGACGCCCTCCAGACCCAGCTGGCTGCCTTTGGCGAGGACCTGAACGGGGACGGGGAAACGGTGGTGGCCCTCAACGTCTACACCCTGGACTACAGCGGGGACGCCCAGTCGGACACCGACGCCTATATGACCATGGCCGGCACCACCCGCCTGGCCGCCGACGTCCAGGGGGCCATGAGCGCCATCTATATCCTGTACGACCCCGCCGGCTTTGAGGAGAACACCGGTTCGCTGCGGTACCTGGACGGCTCCCTGCCCGCCGGGGACAGCGACGAGGACTGGTGGAACATGGTCTACCGCTGGACCGACTGCCCCGTGCTCACCGGGCTGGACCTGGGCAGTTACGGCCCCGACGCCACCCAAAGCGCCTCCGGCGACAGCCAGGAGTATATGAGCCAGTTCTACATCGGCTTCCGGGGCGCATGGAACGAGGGCTCGGCCAAGAGCATCGCCCCCAGCGAGCCCCTCTGGGACAAGCTGACCGCCGGAGCCGTCTCGACGGCGGCGGAGGATGCAGAGTGAAGCGGCTGCGCCTGGTGCGGCGG
>DSLFR04102__coassemble_2559_pt1 | contig 7328 bp, 7 predicted proteins | sample DSLFR04102__metabat2_high_PE_009 | metagenome-assembled genome bin DSLFR04102
CCTGCTCGGGGTGGCTCTTGAGCCAGACCTGGCCGCCGGGCAGCCAGTTGTCGGCGCGCTCCTGCTGCCAGCCGTCCACGATCTTCTGCTTGAAGATGCCGTACTCATACAGGATCGAGTAGCCGGTGCCGCCGATGCAGGTGGTGGCCATGCCGTCCAGGTAGCAGGCGGCCAGGCGGCCCAGGCCGCCGTTGCCCAGGCCGGCGTCGGGCTCTTCTTCATAAATGGTGTCCACGTTGATGTCGGCGGCGGCCAGGACGGCCTTGCAGACCTGGTCCAGGCCCAGGTTCAGCAGGCTGACCTTCAGGCTGCGGCCCATCAGGAACTCCATGCACAGGTAGTAGACCTGCTTGGAGCCGGTGCCGATGACCTTGGACTGGAACTTTTTGTAGTTGTCGCTCATCATCTGCCGGCAGATCAGGGCCAGGGCGCGGTAGATCTGCTGGTTGGAGGCAACCGACAGATCCACGCCGTACTCGCTGGTCAGCTTGTTCTGCAGAAGGGTCGAGAATTCTTTCGTCGTCATAGGTGTAATCTCCTGTCAATATGGGGACCGCAGCAGGTGGGATGGATGGGGCGGGCCTGTGGCCCTGCACCGGCTGTACGCCCTAGTAAAGAACAGCGGAAATGGGACGGTAATTCCGCGCGCCGCGCCCGCGTTCATAACACAACGCCTTTATTATAATCGCTTCCCGGGGCGAATGCAAGGCAAAGTCGTATTTTTTCCGTATCCTCTATATTTTCGGGCTGAACTTTGTGCTGAAAATACAGAAATTTTCAATTTACTCTTTCTCTCAGGGCCCGATTATATTATAATAGGGTCAAACAAGTCAGGCCCCGCCGCCCTGCGGCAGGCCCCCAAAAGGGGAAACTCGGGGAGTAATGGCGGGAGAAACTCCCGCAGTCCTGCCTTGTATAGACAAGAGGGCGGGCGCGGGCCGGAAAGCGAGGCTGCTATGGTAAACAAAGTGCGGGTGAACATCGCGGGGGCGCAGTATGCCTTCGCCACCACCGATTCGGAAAAATATATCACCTCCCTGGCCGACAAACTGGACCGGGACATCACCAAGCTGATGGAAGCAAACCCCAGCCTGCCGGTGACCAAGGCGGCGGTGTTCTGCGCCATGGACTACCTGGACGAATACCAGAAGAGCACCGGCAGCGCCGAGAACATGCGCGGCCAGATCCAGGACTACATCGCCGACGCGGCCCGGGCCCGCACCGCGGAGGACAAGCTGCGGGCCGAGAACGAGGCCCTGCGCCGGGAGGCCGCCGCCCTGCGGGAGCAGCTGGACCGGCTGCGCCGCCATCAGGAAAAAGAAAAGGAAAAGCCCGCCCAGGACGCCGCCAACGGCTGAGCCCGGGCGGCAGATAAGGGAGCATACATGACACAGATCGAGATCCTTGCCCCGGTGGGCAGTGAAGAGATGCTCCGCGCGGCGGTGTACAGCGGCGCGGATGCGGTCTATCTGGGCTTTGCGGGGTTCAACGCCCGCAGCGGCGCAGGCAATTTTGACGCGGCCAGCCTGTGCGGGGCGGTCCGCTTCTGCCATGGGCGGGGGGTGCGGGTCCACGTGGCCATGAACACCACCGTCTACGCCGGCGAGCTGGAGGCCCTGGCCGCCGCGGTGCGGGCGGTGGCGGCCAGCGGGGCCGATGCGGTCATCTGCCAGGACATGGCGACGGCCGACCTGTGCCGCCGCATCGCGCCTGAGCTGCCCCGCCACGCCTCCACCCAAATGAGCGTCCACACCCTGGAAGGCGCGCTGGAAATGGCGGAGCTGGGCTTCGCCCGGGTGATCCTGGCGCGGGAGCTGAGCCTGGCCGAGATCGAGACGATCGCCAGGGGCTGCGGCATCGAGACCGAGTGCTTCGTCCACGGGGCCCTGTGCATGAGCATGAGCGGCCAGTGCTATATGTCGGCCTTTTTGGGCGGGCGCAGCGGCAACCGGGGCTCCTGCGCGGGGCCCTGCCGCCTGCCGTTCGACGCCGCCCCCCTGCCCGAAGGCCGCCCCGGTAAGGCCCACCACCTGTCCCTCAAGGACAACTCGGTCATTGACCAGCTGGACAAGCTGCAGGCCGTCGGGGTGGCCTCGGCCAAGATCGAGGGCCGGCTGCGCACCCCCGAATACGTGGCGGCGGCGGTGGACGCCTGCCTGGCCGGCCGGGAGGGCCGGGCCTACGACCGGGCGGTGCTGCAAAACGCCTTCAGCCGCTCGGGGTTCACCTCGGGCTACCTGGACGGCAGGATCGACGGCTCGATGTTCGGCACCCGCACCGAGGCCGACGCCGCCGAGACCCGGCGCACCCTGCCGGCCCTGCGGGAGCTGTACCGGCGGGAGCGGCCCCGGGTGCCGGTGGACCTGAAACTGGAAGTGGAGGCGGAGGGCGAAAAGCTGACCGCCGCCGACCAGGAGGGGAACCGGGCCATCGTCTACGGCGAGACGGCGCCCCAGCCCGCCCTCACCGACCCCGCCGCCGCCCTGCGCCGCAGCCTGGGCAAGACGGGGGGCACCCCCTTTGCCCCGGGGGAGATCGAGATCGACATGAAGGGCGGGCCCTGGTACCTGCCGGGCAGCGCCGTCAACGAGCTGCGCCGCCAGGCGCTGGAAGCCCTGCTCCAAAAGCGGGAGACCCTGCGCCCCTGGCCGGTCCGGCCGGCGGAGCTGCCGCCCCTGGCCCGGCGGTCCGCGCCGGCCCGCCCGGCCCTCTGGGCCCGGTTCCAGCGCTGGGAACAGGCGCCCGAAGAGGCCCTGGCCGGGGTGGAAAAGCTGATCCTGCCCCTGGCCGAGGCGGACCGCGTGCCCCAGCCCTGGCGGTCCCGGACCATCCTGGAGCTGCCACGGGCCATGTTCGGGGGGATGGAGGCGGACACCATCCGCCGGGTGGAGGCCGCCCGCGGGCAGGGCTTTGCGGGCTTTGAGGCCAACAACATCGCCCATCTGCGCATCGGCCGGGGGCTGCCCCTCACCGGGGGCATCGGCCTGAACCTGACCAACCCCCTGGCCGCCCAGGTCTATGCGGAGCTGGGGCTTTCGGCCCTGCTGGTCCTGCCCGAGGTGCAGGCGGGGGAGATGGCTTTCATCGCGCCGGTCCGGGAGGGCCGGCCCGTGCCCACCGGGGCCCTGATCTACGGCCATATGCCTCTGATGCTGACCCGGGCCTGCCCCCTGCACAACCTCCACGACTGCGCCCACTGCAGCCGGGAAGGGGAGCTCACCGACCGCAAGGCCAAAAAGTTCCCGGTGCGGTGCGGGGGCGGGGTGCGCACCATCTACAACCCCGTGCCCCTCTACATGGGCGACAAGCCCGGGGCCCTGCCGGTGGACTACGGGGTGGCCTACTTCACCCTCGAAAGCCGGGAGGAGGCCGCCGCCGTCCTGGGCCGGATCGCCCGGGGCGAGCCCTTTGAAGGGGACTTCACCCGGGGGCTCTATTATAAAGGTACCCTGTGACCCCTCCGGACCGGGCAGGGACAGAAAAATTGGAAAAGGAATGGATACCATGCAGCAAGTCACTGTAAAATATAAAGTATTGGACCCGCGGGCCCAGGCGCCCGCCTACGCCACCGCCGGGGCCGCCGCCGCCGACCTGTGCGCCCTGCTGGACGCCCCCCTGACCCTGGCCCCCATGGAGCGGGCCCTGATCCCCACCGGCCTTGCCATCGAGCTGCCCGACGCCGGGACGGTGGCCCTGGTGTACGCCCGCAGCGGCCTGGCCATCAAGCACGGCCTGTGCATGGCCAATGGGGTGGGGGTCATCGACAGCGACTACCGGGGCGAGCTGCGGGTGCCCATGGTGAACCTGGGCGCCCAGCCCTACACCATCCAGCCCGGCGAGCGGGTGGCCCAGCTGTGCATCGCGCCGGTGTATACCGCGGCTTTCGTCCCCGCCGGCGCCCTCAGCGGCACCGCCCGGGGCGAGGGGGGCTTCGGCTCCACCGGCAAGTGAAGGGAGGGGCCGCAGATGAAACTGATCCTGGCCTCCGGCAGCCCCCGCCGCAGGGAGCTGCTGAGCTTGTACACCCGCAACTTTGAGGTCTGCGCGAGCGATTTTGACGAGGGTTCGGTCCGGGCGGCCAGCCCTGCCGCCCTGGCCGGGGCCCTGGCCAGGGGCAAGTGCCTGGCGGTGTCCGCCCTCCGGCCCGGGCGCCTGGTGGTGGGCAGCGACACGGTGGTGGAGCTGGACGGCGAAGTGTTCGGCAAACCGAAGGACGCTGCCGACGCCCGGCGGATGCTCCGGGCCCTGTCGGGCCGGACCCACCAGGTCCACACCGGGGTCTGCGTGTCGGACGGGGGGCGGACCGAGAGCTTTGTGGACACCTGCCGGGTGACCTTTTTCCCCATCCCGGAGGAGGAGCTGGAACGCTGCATCGCCAGCGGCGAGCCCTTCGACAAGGCGGGGGCCTACGCCATCCAGGGGCAGGCGGCCCTCTGGCTGGACCGGCTGGAAGGGGACTACTACACCATCATGGGGCTGCCGGTGAGCCGGACGGCCCGCCTGCTGGACCGCTTCGACCTTGAGAAAAGATGAAAAAACGGAAAAAACCGCCAAAGCACTTGTGAAAAGGGCGCTTTGCGACTATAATAAGGAAAGGACTGGCCTGCGCCCGGCCGGGTGCGGGCGGCCTGACCATCGAGGGATCTTGGAGGGGAGCGTTCCCCTTCTGTTTTGGATAACGGCAGGCAGGGCAGGACCCCCGGCCTGCGCGGTGCAATGAGTGGCAACTGGAGAGCAAAGGAGTAAGCTGCGCTATGAGTTTTCTGTCAAAGGACATTGGGATCGACCTGGGTACCGCCAATACCCTGGTGTACATGAAGGGCAAGGGCATCATCATGCGGGAGCCGTCGGTGGTGGCGGTGGACACCCGCAACGACGAGGTGCGCTGCGTGGGCGCCGAGGCCAAGGCGGTGATCGGCCGCACCCCCGGCAGCATCGTGGCGGTGCGCCCCCTGAAGGACGGCGTCATCGCGGATTTTGACATCACCGCCAACATGCTGGAGAACTTTTTGAAAAAAGCCTGCGGCAACAGCCTGTTCGCCCGGCCCCGGGTGGTCATCTGCATCCCCTCGGGCGTCACCGAGGTGGAGCGCCGGGCCGTCCGCGAAGCCACCCTCAAGGCCGGCGCCCGCCAGGTGTCGGTGATCGAGGAGCCCATGGCCGCCGCCATCGGCGCGGGCCTGCCCATCAGCGAGCCCACCGGCAGCATGATCGTGGACATCGGCGGCGGCACCGCCGAGATCGCCGTCATCTCCCTGGGGGGCATCGTGGCCTCCCGCAGCGTCCGCATGGCCGGCGATATGTTCGACCAGGCCATCATCGCCTTCATCAAGCGCAAGTATAACCTCCTGATCGGCGAGCGCACCGCCGAACAGATCAAGATCGACATCGGCTCGGCCTACAAGCTGGAAGAAGAGATGACCATGGAGATCAAGGGCCGCAACCTGGTGGACGGCCTGCCCAAGAACATCGTGGTCCACTCGGAGGACGTCCGGGAGGCTTTGCTGGAGTGCCTGGTCAAGATCACCGAGGCTATCAAGGAGACGCTGGAGCGCACCCCGCCCGAGCTGAGCGCCGACATCATCGACCGGGGCATCACCCTGACCGGCGGCGGCGCCCTGCTGCGGGGCCTGGATAAGCTGATCCAGAGCGAGACCGGCATCGACGTCCATGTGGCCGAGGACCCCCTGGACTGTGTGGCCACCGGCGCCGGCGCGGTGCTGGACCATGTGGACGTGCTGCACGACGTGCTGGACACCGACGGGGACCACATGTAAAAGCGGGCCTGCGGCGCATATCCCAAAGCCGCCGGCATAACCTGAGAACAGAAGCGCGGATGGCTCCGGCTGTCCGCGCTTTTTCGACCCGGTGCTTTTCATCCAGTGGAGGAGAACGGCCGTGAAAGACTTTTTTGAGACCTGGAAATTCAGGATCCTGATCGCGGTGGCGGTCTTTCTTGCAGGGCTGCTGCTGTATGCCGCGGCCAACGGCCGCCTGACCGCAGCCCCCCAGGAGCTGCTGAGCGTGGCGGCGGCCCCTTTCCAGAAAGCGGCCGCCTGGGTGGCCGGGGGGGTGTCCTCGGTCTGGGACAAGTACACCAGCATCGACGAGACCATGGCGGAAAACGAGGCCCTGCGGGCTGAAAACGCCGAGCTGCGCCGCCAGCTGGCCGACTACGACCAGCTCAAGGCGGAAAACGAGGCGTTCCGCAACCTGGCCGGCATCCAGGAGGACCACCCCGAGATGAGCTTCGTCTCGGCCTTTGTCATTGGGCGGGACGCCATGGACGCCTTCGGGGGCTTTACGCTGGACCAGGGCACCGTCCACGGGGTGGAGCGGGGGGACACCGTCATCGACGACGAGGGCCGCCTGCTGGGCACCGTGATCGAGGCGGGGCTGACCAGCTGCCGGGTGCTGACCATCCTGCACCCCAGCTTCAACGCGGCGGGGGTGGTGTCCCGCACCTGGGACAACGGCATCATCACCGGCGACGCCGCCTACGCCGCCCAGGGCCAGTGCGTGTTCACCGACCTGTCCCGCGAGTCGATGGCCTCGGTGGGGGATGAGATCATCACCACCGGGCTGGGGGGCGTCTACCCGCCCGACATCCTGGTGGGGCGGATCGTCAGCATCGAGCCGGAGGCCAGCGGCACGTCGGTGGTGGCGGTGATCCAGCCCGACGCGGACGTGCTGGGTGTCAAACAGGCATTCATCATCACAGAGTATTGAAGGCAGGTCTTGTATGGAGTCGCGCCGTAAACGCAGGCGGTCCCAGCTGTATAAATGGGGCCTGTATGTTTTGTTGCTGCTGGCCTGCACCGTGCTGCAGACCATCCCGGGTTTCCTGCACATCGGGCAGGCAAAGCCGGTGTTTCTGCTGCCCCTGGCCCTGGCGGTGTCCATCTGGGAGGACGAGTTCTCGGGCGCTTTGTTCGGGGCGGCCTGCGGCCTGATGTGGGACTACACCGCCGGCCGCACCGCCGGCCTGCTGGCCCTCACCGTCATGGGGCTGTGCTTCGCGGTGTCGGTGGCCAGCCAGCTCTATCTCAAGCTGAACACCCTCAACTTTGCCCTCCTCGCCGCCGGGGCGGTGTGGCTGGTGCTGTCGGGGGACTTCCTGTTTTATTACGCCATGCCGGGCTACAGCGGGATGCTGGGGCGGTATGTGGGCTACATCCCCCTCACCGTCCTGATGAGCGCGCTGCTGGCCGCCCCCCTCTACCGGGCGGTGGGCTGGATCAGCGCGGCGTTCCGGATCGACAACGGCGTGATCTAGGGTGTATCTGAAAACTCCCCAACGCTGTTCTATTCTACCAAAAAGCCCCATC
>DSLFR04102__coassemble_3067_pt1 | contig 6143 bp, 6 predicted proteins | sample DSLFR04102__metabat2_high_PE_009 | metagenome-assembled genome bin DSLFR04102
CCGCCCACCCGCCCCCAGCGGAAGTCCCCCCGCGGCTGCGCCGCCGCCCCCGTTGGGGGCCGTCCCGGCAGGGGGCGTTCCTCTGTGCTGACTGCAAGGCGGCGGAACCGTTTCAAGGAGTCCCCCCTCAGCCGCCTGCGGCGGCAGCTCCCCCGCTGGGGGAGCGCCGGGCCCTTTTGCCCGGCCGGACACGGGATGTCCGGCGGCCGGAGAGGCGTCTCCCGGCCTGTGTCCTTGCCGGAAAGGCCGCCGTGCGGTATGCTGAACGTGAAAGGAGACGGCGTCATGGATCAGAAAAAGATCGGGGCCTTCCTCAGGGCCCTGCGGGCCGAAAAGGGCCTCACCCAGGAACAGCTGGCGGAAAAGATGCTGGTATCCAGCCGGACGGTGTCCCGCTGGGAGACCGGCGCCAACTTGCCCGACCTGAGCGTCCTTTTGGAGATCGCGGATTTTTACGGCGTCGAACTCCGGGAACTGCTGGACGGCGAAAGGAGGACGCATACGATGGAAGAATCGACGAAACAGGATACCCGCGACACCCTGCAGATCGCGGCGGGGTATTCCGCCGAGGTGAACCGGCGGATCACCCGCAACCTGAACTGGATGGCCTGGCTGGGAGTGGCGGCGTTTGCCCTCTATGGGGCGCTGGAGGTCTGTGGCCTGGCGGCGGAGGGCTGGACGATGAATCTGGCGGACTTTGCCCTCGGGGGCGCTTTCGGCATCCTGCTGGGGCTGGCCCTGATGACCGGGCCGGCCGGCAGGCTGTTGTTCCGCCTGAAACGAAAGCTCCTGGAAAAAGCGGACCCGGAAGCGGAGGAGGGCTGATCCCCTCCCCGGCGCACAAAAAATCAGGACGCAGAGAAGGTGCGAGGGCACCGGTTCTGCGTCCTGTTTGTTTTGATTGAAAGGGGGCGGGAGAGGCTTTACGCCTGGATCTCCTTGACGGTGGAGCGCTGGATCACCCAGTCGGCGGCACGGCGGATGGCCTCGTTGCGGCGGAAGGCCCGCAGGTCGGTCTTTTCCTTGACCTCCTCCAGGGTCTTTTTGGCCATTTCGGCCCGCTGGGCCAGCTGGGCGTCCACCTCGGCGTCGGTGGGCATCAGCCCTTCGGCCCCGGCAATCTGGAGCAGGGCCATCCGGGCGCGGGTGTTCCGCTCGGCCACCTTGCGGACGGTGGCCTTGAACTCGTCCCGGGTCTGGTGGACCTGGCCCAGGTACTTGTCCAGGCTCATCCGCTGCATCTGCAGCTGCTGCTGGAAGGACTGCATCTCGGCGTGGTAGGCGTTTTCCACCAGGATGTCGGGCAGCTCGCCCTCGGCGGCGTCGGCCAGCATCATCAGGATCTGGTTGCGGGCGTGGTTGACGGCGGCGGTCCGCTTGCGCTTGGCCAGCTGGTCGTGGATCTGGGCGCGGTATTCCTCCATGGTGTCCACCTTGCCCGCCTTCTTGGCAAAGTCGCTGTTCAGGGCCGGCAGCTGGCGGATGCACACGTCGATGATCTTGACCTTGAAGGTGGCCTCTTTGCCGGCCAGGTCCTTGGCGTGGTAGGAGGCGGGGAAGGTGACGTTCAGGTCGAACTCGTCCCCTGCCTGGTGGCCGACGATGCCCTCCTCAAAGCCGGGGATCATCCGGCCGCGGCCCAGCTCGATGGCCTGCTTGGTGGCCGAGCCGCCGGGGAACGGCTCGCCGTTGACATAGCCGGTGTAGTCCATGTGGACGATGTTGCCCTTGACCGCCGGGCCCTTGTGGGGCACCAGCTCGGCAAAGCCGGCGCGGCGGCGCTCGATCACCCGGTCCACCTCCTTGTCGGTGGTGGCGGGGATGGTGCAGCTGACCTCAAAGCCCTGGGTCTTGCCCAGCACGAAGGTGGGCTGCAGGGCGACGGTGGCGGTGGCCACGAAGCCGTCCTCTTTTTTCACGCTGACCAGGTCGTAGCTGGGCTCGTCCACCGGGGTCAGATCGTGGTCGGCCAGGGCCTTTTCGTACAGGCCGGGGACGTCCCGGTCCATCAGGTCGTTGATGGCGTCGTACCAGAACACGTGCTCGCCGCGGTCGGCCTCGATCTGGGCGCGGTCGGCCTGCCCCTTGGCAAAACCCTTGATCGTAAAGGTATCCCGCGTGCGCTCATAGACAGCCTCGGCGGCCTCCTCCAGCTCGGCGGCCGAGGCGCTGAAGGTCATTTTGCAGACGTTCTTTTCAGGCGTTTCTACACTTACCAGTTTCATGTCGATGTTACCCTCCGTGCGGCCCCATGCGGGCGCGATGTAGTCAATTTAAAATTATTATAGCACATTCGGCGCAAAAGCGGTATAATAAAATTGGATTTTTCTGCGGGCAGGCCCCTCTGCCCGCCCCAATTTGCAGCGAAAGGCTAGGTTTTGCACGCGATGCGCCTGTTTGACGTCCTGGGGCCGGTCATGATCGGCCCTTCCTCCAGCCATACCGCCGGCGCGGCCCGCATCGGCCGGACGGCCCGCCAGCTTCTGGGCGAGGCGCCTGTCCGGGCCGACATCGGGCTGTACGGCAGCTTTGCCACCACCGGCCGGGGCCACGGCACCGACCGGGCCATTGTGGCCGGGCTGCTGGGCATGAAGCCGGACGACCCCCGCCTGCCCGACAGCTTTGCCCTGGCCCGGGAAGCGGGGCTGGACTTTGCCATCCACCCGGTGGAGCTGCGCTCCGCCCACCCCAACACCGCCGTCCTGGCCCTGGAAGGGCCCACCCGCCGGCTGAACCTGTCCGCCGCCTCGGTGGGGGGCGGACGCATCCGGGTCACCTCCATCGACGGGGTGGCCGCCGATTTTGGCGGGGACGCCAATACCCTCATCATCCACAACGACGACACCCCCGGCTGCATCGCCGAGGTGGCGCTGGCGCTGGCCCGGCGGCAGATCAACGTGGCCTCCATGCAGGTGTTCCGCTCGGCCCCGGGGGGCGAGGCGGTGATGGTGCTGGAATGCGACAGCCACATCCCCGCCCCGCTGGAGTTCCAGCTGACGGCGGTGCCGGGCATCCGCAAGGTCACCTGCCTGAATGTGGACGACGAAGCATAGAAAGGACCCGGACCATGGAATACAGATACGATACCCAGCTTTTGATCGACGGCTGCCGCGTGGGCGAGGACGCCGTCAACGACTATATCCGCAGCCACTTTGCAGGCGACTGCCTGCTGACCGTCGGGGATGAGGACACCCTCAAGCTCCATTTCCACACCAACGAGCCCTGGCGCGTGCTGGAATACTGCGCCGGCCTGGGGGAGATCTACGACATCGTAGTGGAAGACATGGACCGGCAGGCGCGGGGCCTGCGGGGCTGAAGGAGGGAGCGCATATGTCCTTTTTATCCTGTGCCGAGATGCTGGCCTATGCCCACGAGCAGGGCTGCACCCTGGCCCAAGCGGTGCTGCGCAGCGACCTGGCCGAGAGCCGCCTGACCGAAGAGGCCAGCCGGGCCGAGATGCGGCGCCTGTGGCAGGTGATGCAGGCCACCAGCCGGGACTATGAGCCGGGCCGCCGCAGCCGCAGCGGCCTAGTGGGCGGGGACGCCGCCAAAGTGGAGCAGGCGGCCGCCCAGGGCCGGCTGCTGGGCGGCGACTACCTGGCGGCGGTGACGGCGGAAGCCCTCAAGACCGCCGAGTGCAACGCCTGCATGAAGCGGATCGTGGCGGCCCCCACGGCGGGCAGCTGCGGGGTGCTGCCGGCGGTGCTGCTGCCTCTGGCCCGGGCCGGCGAGGCCGGCGACGAGGCGATCTGCGAGGCGCTGTATGTGGCGGCCGGCTTCGGGCAGGTGATCGCCGCCCGGGCCACCCTGGCCGGGGCCGAAGGCGGCTGCCAGGCCGAGGTGGGGGCCGCCAGCGCCATGGCCGCTGCCGCCCTGTGCTACCTGAAAGGGGGCACCCCCGCCGCCTGCGCGGCGGCTGCCGCCATGGCCCTGGGCAACCTGCTGGGCCTGGTCTGCGACCCGGTGGCCGGCCTGGTAGAAGTGCCCTGCGTGAAACGGAACGTGGTGGGCGCGGTGAACGCCGTGGCCTGCGCCAACATGGCCCTGGCCGGCATCGACAGCGCCATCCCCTGCGACGAGGTGATCGACGCCATGGGCCGGGTGGGGCTGCAGCTCTCCCCCGACCTGCGGGAGACCGGCCTGGGCGGCCTGGCCGCCACCCCCACCGGCCGGGCCATCGCCCGCCGCCTGGCCGCCGAGGCCGGCGGGGTCTGAACCGGCCTTCCCGGCCCGCTCCGCACGCCGTTCAAGACCCGCCAAAATTTTTTTCAAAAAACAGTTGACAAACGGCCCCGCAGATGGTAGAATATATCTCGTTCCGGACAGAACACAAACGGAACGTATGCGTTGGTAGCTCAGCTGGATAGAGTGACTGACTACGAATCAGTAGGCCGGGGGTTCGAGTCCCTTCCATCGCACCAGAAAATGCCGTGAAATCGAAAGATTTCATGGCTTTTTTGTTTTGTAAGCCATGGCTGCACGGTTTCTGCACGGTCGGTGCACGGTTCGTGTTTTCTGTGTTGAATTATGTAGGGCGCGGGATTGCATTGCAATCCGTGCCCTTTTTTGCATTTAGGTCAACAGTGCAAGGCGAAGCTGTGCCTTCGTTTCAGGGTCTGCATTTTTCAGGAGCTCCAAAAGCGCGGCCATAGAGAGCGCCGTGTTCCCCTGGACAGGCGGAGTTTGGGCGCTGGCTTCTGGTTTGGCGTAGAAAGAATTTTCAAACTTTTTGCCCAGCTCCATGCGGGAAGACTGCTGGATATGGGCGTAAGTGTTGACCAGAAGATCCGCACTGGCGTGGCCGGTTGTTCCCTGCACAGATTTGATATCGCCGCCCGAGATCATCAGCTGGTAGGTGGCGCTGGAATGCCGCAGCCCGTGGAAGACGATACGGGGGAACTCCGGGTGAGCGTCCTGCCATTTGAGGAACTTTTTGCGGATCAGAACGGGCTCCACGGCCTGACCATTGGGCAGGCGGAGAAGCATTCCGCTGTCATGGTACCGCTCCGGGGCGCGGGCCTCGTCTGCTTTCAGCCTATCCAGCCAGTGTTTCAGTTCCTCCCGGAGAGCAGTGGTCAGAAAGATATTCCGGCAAGAGGACTCGGTTTTGGTGCTTTTCAGGATGAGAGAAGTTTTGCTGCCTTCCAGTTTATCGGGAAACTCCTTGATGATACAGTTGCCATTCACCTGAAGCAGGGCATTTTTCTGGATGCGCTGCATGGATTTGTTGACCGAGAACGTGCCGACCCCACCGGCGGCGTCAAAATCGATGTCCTCCGGGGTCAGTCCTGCAACCTCCCCTTCCCGCAGCGCACCCACCAGGGTCAGGTGGACTGCCAGGTGGAGGATGGGGTCCTCCATGCTGGCCAGGGCCGCTCGCATTTCTTCCACTGTCCAGATGCCTCGTTCCTGGGTGGTCTTTTTGGGGCCTTCCAGAGGAACGGGGCTTTTCAGAAGGATTCCCCATTCCACCGCATAGAGGAACGCGGTGTGAAGCAGACGATGAACCTCATGGATGGTGGTGCCGGACAGCAGACGCTGTTTCTGCTTGGGGGTGAGCTTCTGCTTTTTGCCCTCAATATACTGCCCACAGGGCGTTTTGCTCAGGGTACTGTACAGATTCTCCAGGTGATAGGGCTTCAGCTTCTGCATCTCAAAGCTGCCGATATAGGGGAGGATGAGATTCTGGATGGTGGACAGGTTGGACTGGTAGGTTTTGGGAGCCCACTTGTGCTTGGTGCATTGTTTGGGCAGCCAGTTCATCAGGAATTCACCGACCGTTATAGTGGACGGAATCAGGAAAGTTCCGCTTGCAAGCTCGTGTTCCACCTGCTTTTTGCGGTTCATCGCCTCCTCTTTGGTGGGAAAGCTCTCCCATTTGTCGCAGCTTTTGCCGTGCTCATCGAGATAGGTGTAGCGGACGCTGTAGGAGCTGCCGCGTTTGGTGATATATGCCATACTGTGCCTCCTTGATCAAGCGGCCCGGAACAGCCAGGCGTCGAAGCTGTCCTTGGGAATACGGATGCTTCCGCCTACCCGAAGGACACGAAACTCGCCGGTGGTGTTGCAGAAGTTGTAAGCGGAGCGCAGGCTGATGGCCAGCATCTGCGCCACTTCCTCCACCGTGTACACGCAAGCTTTCG